>Ga0265327_10004529_pt1 | contig 12256 bp, 10 predicted proteins | sample 41621metaG_FD_202089 | JGI IMG/M metagenome (GOLD analysis project Ga0265327, IMG submission 202089) | Rhizosphere microbial communities from Carex aquatilis grown in University of Washington, Seatle, WA, United States - 4-16-21 metaG | ecosystem: Host-associated > Plants > Roots > Rhizosphere...
AACTGGAATACCACGGCCATTATCCACTACACGGACAGAATTGTCCGGTAACATCGTAACTTCAATATGATCACAAAATCCTCCCATCGCTTCGTCACGAGAATTATCAAAAATTTCCCAAATCAAATGGTGAAGCCCATCTACTCCTGTTGATCCGATATACATACCAGGACGACGTCTGACGGGCTCTAGGCCCTCTAAAACTGAAATCTGATCAGCACCATAACTATCTTTCTTAATCTTTTTTTCTTCTTTTTTTGCCATCCCAATTAGAAAATTATTAATAATGTTTAATCTTGCATTTTTGTTCCGTTAATTTTCTAACGGGACACGTAAAACTAATTTAAAATTACCCTAATATAATGGGCAAATTCTGTTCTAATTATAGCAAAAAATCACCCAAAAAGCTAGTATTAAATAGAAATTTAAACCTTATAAATAAAAGCTATTTTCTTATATTTTAAATCTAAGGAAATAAAATAATTTAAATCAATCAGTAACATCAACAATTACCTTATTATCACTAAAGTTATTTGCTTTATCAAATACTCTAACAACAATAGGATATTCTCCTTTTTCCATAAATGGAATATAAAAAGGAGGATTAACTGGTAAAAAAGTATTATTATTAATGTTTACATAAAATCCTGACTGTAAACCACTTAATGCATCTCCTGATTTAAAATCTAATCTTAATACTTCACCCTTCTTAATCGTTTGACTACTTAATTGAATGTCTGGAGTAAGTGGTGGAGTACTATCTATCATAATTTTAAAATTAGAAATTGGCCCAGTTTTACCTGTTGTGTTCTTTACTTGAAGATGAAAATAATAGATACCATCATCTTCAACAGAAGTTTTTAAATTATTCTCGGTAGTTGATAACATTTTATCTGTCATTAAAAAATTAGGGTTTTTATCTAAACTATAATAATAGGTCCCTCCCAAAAATTGAGGCCATGATAATTTAATATCTTTTTTATTATACCAACGATTACTATTTGGATGGCTTAAAGAAAATATTGGGATGGTATCTTTAATATTATCAAAATTATATTTTGTAGAGGCAACTTGATAATAACCATTAGTAGACATACGAAGTACGTTTGTTCCTAATCCATCATTAGCTAAAACTTGTGTTTCTTTTGTAAACTCAAGTGAAATTGGCATTAAACTAAGTGGTTGAACCAATAATTCTGCCACTGTGCCAGTAGATCCAGAAAAACCAGGATTAGGACTACCACAAGTAATTCTTACTTCCCCTTTTAAATCAGAGATTTCTTTTTCTAAAAAAAATGATGGGTCACAAAATGAGTTTGAAGTTAAAATATCTATAATTTTAACAACTTTTGGATCATATTTTATCACAGCACTTACAGCGTTTATGGATTCACCCCCAGTAGATACTTTAATAGCTATTGTCTTTTCTGAAGATAATTTTATAATATCTGACTCTGGCTCAAGTTTTATAGTAGAATTATAAATAAGATATGGAGTTTTATTAAATTCTACAGGAGAATTATTTAATTTAATTAAAGATATAAAATAAACTGAAATAAACAACACAAAAGCTATTACTAATAAAAAAGGTAGACGATGCTTATGATGATATAAAGATCTTAATAAAAATAAAGTTATAAAATATAAAACAAAAAATAAAAAGGTTATAAAACTAGCTAAAGATAAACTCAACAAATTGTGATGAATTGGGAAAAGTATAAATGCACCACCAGGGTTCTCTTCAAGTCCACTAAAAATTATATGATGGATAACATAATAATCATTACCAATTTTAATTTCTTTTGAAATTCCAGTAAAATTTTGTGAAATAAGGTCAGATCCTAAAGAAAAATACGTATTAAGAAGCTGTGTCTTACTTTTATCATTCAAACTATCTCCAACTACTCCTTCTTGTGGTGTATAAAAAACAATTTGTTCTCCATCTTTTAGATATTCTTTCTGAAGGTCAGTTGCATATATATCATTAAGCAGATGTCCTACTATAATCGAACCAATAGGTTTATCATTTTCTTTAATGAAAGAACCACTTATTAAAGTAAGAGGACTTCTGGCTCCACGAACAACATCTGTAACAACTTTTCCCTCAGAAATATTTATACCCTGAATAGTTGTTTGGAAAATATTATCTCCTTGTTGGCCAGGCATATGAGAACGACTAAAAACAAAACCATCTTTGTCTGTGATGACAACATCCACATTCCTCTTTTTAGCTTCAATCTGTGAGGTAGTTAAAATTTCTAACACATCACCCCTTTTAAGAGGATTTATGAATACTCCAGAAGCTATGATTTGCTCTCTTTGTTGAGAAATGTTGTTAAGTTCTTTTTGTGTTGCAGTCTCAATTTTAATTTCTTCTCTTTTAGAAGAAAATGTATTCCAAAAATTTATTAATTTACTTGAAAAAGACAAAACTATAACAAAGATAGAAACACTAATAATTGTTACAATAATTTCTCTACGATGCAAAAAATGAGATTTTAATAATCGTTTCCACACAATATTATAATTATAATACTAATCTTATAAAACTACTAATTCACCATAATTTTATTTAACTTAGCCATGCTTAAAAAGTGCTATGAAAATAAGGTCATGTGCCTATCCTATATACCCTTTAATTCTTTCTCTATAACTTTTTCTGCTTCTTTTATATCTTTTTTAAACTTATTTAGGAATACTTGCTCATCTTTATCAAGAACTTTTGCACTTCTAATCTTCTTAAAGATTTCTATTTCATCATCAAGATCTTCATCCAAAATCTCAAAACTCTTTGATACAATCTTCCCTGTCTCTGATAATTTATTCTCTAAATATTGACGATACTTTCTTATACGATGATAGAAATATAATGCAAGAGTTATAATTAATGCAAGAAGCGCAAGAAGAGGAATAAGTAATGTAATGATATTACTAAATTTAGAAACAAAGAAATTAAACTGATGCTCTTTATTCACTATTTGAATAGGATTCATATAATCACTAGTTATACCATTGGCAGCCATAGCACGAGCAATTATGGAATAGCTACCTGCCACCATCTTATTGTCTGGTACATAAGTAAACTTGCCATCACTATTTGTATAAATATGGTCAATAATAACTCCACCAGTGTTTGTGTTTGTTATTGTTAATTCTACATCAATAGCAGGGTCAGCAATACCTTTCAAAACCATAAACTGATCTACGTACAAATCTGATGGATAATAGTTTATCTCTGGAACTTTAAGTACTGTCGTTGAGAAATTAAGGAATCCACTAAGAGCATTTGAATTCATATCAACTGCCATTATTTTAATTGTATGCATTCCATTTGTAAGCTGTCCTGTTTGGAAAATATGAGTACCATCATCTGTCCAGATAATTGATGGATTGCTATCTATTTGAATAGTATAAGTTCTATCAGCTACTATTTGGGGTGAAGTTATAAGAAATTTATTTGGAGAATATTTATCTGTATTATTCTTAATCTCTGAAATCGCTATGGTTGTATCTATCTTGGGTGTTTTAACGATAGCATCTTCCTTTTTAACAGAAGTCTTAGCTACTACTACAGGTTTCTCTGAGAGAGCTGAAACTTTTAAACTACTTGAACCCTTACTGTATAAAACATCTGTCCCGTTACCATCATTCGCCAAAACTGAAGCAGAATTGAACCGAATGGAAGCTGTTCCACTCTTCTTAGCTCTAAAAACTAGTGTGACAGCATTACCAGCATCTCCTGTATAGCCATTTAGTATTACACCCTCAAAAGAAGCTATCCCATCTGTATTTGAAAATGATGGCTCTTGAGCCCATAAATTTATAACAGAACTGGTTTTTGATATAGAAGAAAGAGTTAATATATCACTAGAAAAACTAATATTCGCAGAAATTGCATTAACTGATTTTGATTGTGTACCAACATAAACTTTTATATTTATAGTATCTCCTACACTATAAGACCCAGATGACGGGTTAAATCCTATCGTCGCAGCAGAGGCATTATAAACAGGTAAAAATACTAAAATAAAAATGAAAACTATAAAACCAAATAGATATTTATTTAAATTTTTCATATATTTTAGTAAAATTAATTACTTTATAAAACTTTTTAATGATAAATAGAACAACTAATAGCGCAATAAGTATTATCAATATATTTCTTAGACTGAAAGTTTTGGAATGAATTCCATCAAGACTAACAACAGTGCTTAAATCAGAGTAATTAGTTGCCTGTATAGATATTATACTACTACGAGTTTGATCTTCCAAGAGATAAGGGCTTGTCGCCTCTCTCCAACCTCCTCTTCCTTCTTTAACTAAAATACTTTTTATGCCTGTTTGTTTATCTTTGGCTTCAAAAATTAGAACATATTTATTATCGTAAAGATTTGGGTCAGCTGTTATATAAGCTGTTATTTCGGGACGGACATCATTCTCTTTCGTTTGGTAAACATATGGAGTTACGATATTACTAATTGCAAATAAAGTTTCTACGGGTAAAATATTATCTACAGTACCCAAGCCATCATTCAAAGTTGCATAAGAAATAGCAGAGATCTTAGTATTACCCTCTTTTTTAGCTTCAAAAACAAGTCTAATCATAAGACCAGGGAGTTTTGTATTTAAATTAAAAGGATCAATAACTCCCTCAAAACCATTCGGCATAATACCTGAAAAAGTTATACTGTCTCCTTTTAATTTTGGTTTTTCTACCCATAAATTAATTAGCGACTTAGCTTCTTCGGCACGAATAAAAGTAAGATTTTTTGAGTCAAAATTTATAGTTGACTCTAACCCATTTATAATCTTACCATCAGTCGTAAGCATAACATCAACATAGAATTGTTCATTTATGCCAGGCGAAATATTGGATGGTTTTAAATATAGAGTTGAAGCTTCTACTTTGTTATTTATAAAAATAGAAAAGACTGAAACTATAATTAATATAAATATTATTTTTTTAAAATTATTTTTCATATGATTTTAATTATCCTGTCCAATTATATGCCATTATACTAAAGTCAACCAAACTAACCTGCCCATCACCATTTAGATCAATCTTTGTAGGTGGACTTACACGCTTGAACCAATACGCCATAATAGAAAAGTCTATAAGATTTACTTTACCGTCACAGTTTAAATCCCCCCTTAGTCTGCTACAATCGTCCGTCGTATCTTTTAATTTAGAAACAAGACCAACAACAAAGGGTAATTCGGGAGAGATCGCACTTACTTCATCGGCTGTTAAGACTTTGGATTTAACATTGTGATTACCATATTCAAGTGGGTCTGTATCCATATTATATTTATACAAACCAGTGGAGTCTGTCTTTGTATTTTTTAAAATCTCTAAATCTGAGTGGAAAACAATATTTAAATTTGTACTAGGAACAGTCTGCCCATAAACAAGTAAATTATCCCCTTTTCGAACTTCTGATTTGTCTATATTAATAGTAGGTGAAAGAAAAATTCCTCCGATATTAACCGTAGTACCTGCTGTCACATAAACAGGAAAAGAAAAAGATAAAGACTTTACTTTATTTACATCTTCTCCATATACAGAGAAGTTGTAAGTAGCTGTCTCAAGATTATTTATAGAAACAGAAAATCTTGCAGATGGGTCAGCAACAGTTGTGATAGCTATATTGCCATTATTTAGTATTGTAACCTTAGAATTTGGATATGCCATTCCTGAGAAGTTCACTGTTGTAGGGAGAGATAATCCACTTCCACCTCCACCACCTCCTCCGCCTCCACCACCTCCGCCGCCGCCACCACCTTCAGAAGAAGGTATTGGTCCAACTTCGGCAAAAATAGTAATAGCCGAACTAGAAAAAGTCTCAGCAAAAAGAAACCCAGGATAAAATATGGTGGTAAAAATAAAAAGAAAAATTATTATTTTATGATAAAAAAAATTAATCATTTTTAATTTAGCTTCCAATGTGCAGACTCTCATGGGCTTTTTTGATTATATATCTATTGTACCTCCTGATTAAATACCTACCTACAAAGAAAATAACAGTAAATATAATAATTAGAACTATGAAAAGTTGCCATGGAAAAACAAAGAAAAATACATATTTACTATTATGACCTTGAGAGGCTCCATATACCAAATCAAGCTTCGCCATATATGGACCCAAAGCAAAATTCTGCCACTGATAACTAACTGTATCAAAATATGAACTAATAAATGAATTATTTATTTTCAATTTATTATCAAGTGGATGCTTAATCCAATCAACATTAAAAAGTCTGGTACTATTAGGAAGAATATTCCCCGATACAGAGTTCGCATCTATTTTTGTGGTTGGCCAATAAAATATACTATGTATATTAATATTACCTTCTGGCTTTATACGGTCATTGCCATCATTTTTCCATCTATATACAAAAGAAACTGGCAATGAATTATAAAAAAATTTATTATCTTTAGTTTTAAAATCTATTAGTCCTCCAGCCTCTAGTACCTTACCTTTTACAGACAAAAGAACTAGTGTCCCTGTTTTCATTCCAATAGAAACTCCACCACCATCTTTTGTATTTGGGTTATTGCCAAAAAATACTACTGCAAAATGTCCTCCAGAATTGGCGTTCTGCGGGATGTTTATAATTAAAGGTATAGTTTTTGATTTACCAGCTTCGAGGGTAACACTCTCTCCTGCATTCATCCATGTCCCTAAATCATCCTTGGGCTCCATAAATCGTGGACTTCCTGACTCCCCTTCCGATTCAAAATTTGCATAAGAAATATAATATGTCTCACTTTTGTTTTTACTATCATTAAATAAAGTTATCTCTTTTGTGATTGTAGTACCAACATCACCTGTTACTTCTATTCTTGCTGGAGAAATAGTTAAAGCTTCTACTTTATCTACAAAAACTATGCTAAACATGGCAACGGTTATAGTCGTAAACAAAGTTATATTCAATATAATTTTATAAAGAGATTTCATTTAAAATATTTATTATTAAAACTAAAAATTACCTGTCGCTACATAAGTATGCGCGGTAGCATAACTTCCAGCTTCAGTCAGATCAGATATGTTCGCAAGGTAACGAACTGAATATGTAGTAGTAGCGCTAGGACCTGTAAAGGAAGCTATTTGTGCAGGAGTAGAAGAAGTGCCAGTATAAGCATATCCAGCTGCAGAATAAGGAGCGGTAACTATTCCAAAACCTCCTGATGCATTAATTCTAAGTCCAAATTGTTCATTTCCAAAAGAAGATGCCGTATTTACTGGGAGAGCATCAATCGTATTAGATCCTGACCTTAATGTATCTCCTTGAATCGTTACAGAATATCCATTTGGAGCATTTGTGCCAACTGTAAAATTAAGTGCTTCTGATTCAGACGTTGTAGGACAAGCGACATTACCTGGGTTTGTATTTTGAGCAAAGCATGGGCTTGTAGTTCTTAAATTTCCAAAATAAATAGCATTTGAAGACATAGTAAAACTAATACTACCTAAAACTTCAGCAGAAATATTAACTACGCCATTAGATATTATTGGTATTGAAACTTCTCCTGTATCATCGTTACCCAATGTACCAGTTATTCGAAGTAGTGTAGTGCCAACAGAACCATTAGTAATTTTATTCGTACCATTTAGTGTGATAGTAATTACACTTGACGCTGCTACCGTACCTGAACCTGTTGTGAAAGTAAGAACAGTAGAAGATGTATTTACAAACCCCCAATTAGAGCCAGATGGGAAACCTGCATTAACAGTAATAGGAGTCGCATCATCTAAGACAGTGACATCAGATGCTGTCACTCCCACAGTTGAAGTACCATTATCAAAAGTAAGTATAACTGTCTCTCCGGAGGCAATACCTGTAGGAGTTGTGAATTTGATTATATGACTTGCGAGAGCTCCTGTGGTCAAATTACTAACCTTATCTGACAGTGTGGTCAAAGACGAAGCTTCTACTATTCCGGGAAGAAAGAATCCGAAATTAAAAATAACAACTCCAATGACCAAAAAAACGCTAACAATTTTTCTCATATTATAAATATTAACTAATAATAAAATTTATTTTATACTAATATTATATCATACAGATATTGTTTAATACTAATATTCATAAACAATTTTCAGAAATTTGCAGTTACAAAATAAGTCAGATTTGTAGAATAACTTCCAGCTTCTAAAAATGAGTCAATAGTTGCGACTGTTCGGATAGAATAATTGGTAGTAACTCCATTCCCAGTAGGAGCTGTGGCAATGGTCGTTGGTGTTGTGCTATTTGCATCATAGGCAAACCCTGCTCCATCATAAGGATTAACAACTCCCCCATTCCCCCCTGTGGCAACAGCTCTTATACCAAAAGCATTATTCCCAGCTGAAGGAACTGTATTCACGCCTCCAATAGGAGTAATAATAGTAGACCCTTTTTTAGGCGAATCGCCACTGACATAAACCCCATACCCAGCAGGAGCATTTGTGTTTACACTAATATTATAAGACTCAACTTCAGAAGAACTTCCTAATCCATCATTTGTCGCATAACGAATTGCCGTAGGGATAAGATTGCCAAAACCAACACTATTATGATTTAAATTAAAAGATATAGACTGAGAAATAATTTTTGCACAGACTTTATTGTTATATGCAGAAGGTCCACCTACCATAGAATTGGTTGGTGTCTTCTCCATTGAAAATAATGTAGTATCATAACTATTACAATTTAAAGCTTGATAAGCGAGAGTGATCTCATCTCCTGTGTATATGCTAGAAAGGCAAGCATTCTGTGTGTAATTTGCATTTGCTTCTGTATTCCTTTCAGTGTGAGCATTCGTCACGCCTGAAAGCCTCGCAATAGTTACTTTATTAGTCTCACTACAAGAATTAGAAAGACCCATTACACCAGTACAACAAACTACATTGTTGTCATAATTAGCAGTCGATTGACTTGGCAATTCTGCATGAGCATTTGTAGAGCCTGACATACGCAAAATAACCGTACCACTTCCGCAACCGGCCGATGTTGTAATAGAGCAAGATAAACTCGCATAAATATAAGAAATGGGAATAAGAAAAATAGAAATAATAACTCCTAAATAAATATATTGAACAAATTTTTTTCTAAAAATTAACATCTAAATATAAAAAATCTCTATTGTGTTTTGGAATTATTTACAGAAGCTGTATCTATAATTTTACCGATACTTGGTCTGTACAAAATGGCCTTACCGGCTTTTACATAAATCAAAACTCTATCCCCCTTCTCCGCATCTATAAGGAAGGCTTGGCTCTTTAGAATAGTTGGGTCTGAAACAGTCGCAACAGTTGGTTCTTCATCTACCGGTAATAAATAAAGTTTAGAAACTTTTGAAACTAAATCTATAGTTTCTTTTTGAGCAATACTTTGTGGAGTAGTCTTTAAAACCTTAAGCTCATAATAAAAATATACCCCAGCTAAAATAGCAACTAAAGCTACGATTGAGATAGCTATATTTATCATTTTTGACTTGCTCATATTTATATATTTATATTACTCCGTTTTTTTAATATTCACTTCTACTTCTGGTATGCCCTCTTTCCTACTATAACCAGAAATTATCTCTTTTATTTTCATAACTGTTTCTTTAGGACTATACTGACTCTTTACCAAATAAAGAACAGCACCTAATTCAAGTCCTTTTTCTGCATCCTTATCTCCTGCTAAATTTGTAAGTAAAATTACAGGAATATTCTTGAGCTTCTCGTCACTCTTCATCTCACGCAATACATCAAAACCACTTTTCTTTGGCATCATAACATCAAGAAGAGCAATTGTCGGCTTTGGATCCATTGTTTTTAGGACATTTATCGCTTCTTCCCCATCAAAAGCCATCTTTAAATTAAAACCTTCTTTAGTGAAAGCTCTTTCGTACATCCTACTCATTAATGGATCATCTTCTGCTAAAAATAATATTGTAGACATTTTATTTTAAAATTAATAATAAATAATCAAATATTCTTCCTATTCCTACCTACTACTAATGTAAGTATATCACGAATGAATTGGAATGGTAAAGAAGAATACACTACCGACCCCTTCTTCTGACTTCTCAAGACCTATGGAACCACCCATTTGCTCTATAATTATCTTTGATATATATAGACCCAATCCTGTGTTTTTGGTAACATCGTGCACTAATATATCCTCACCTGCTGGCTGGAATTTTCTAAATAACAAATTTTCGTTCTTCATAGATATTCCCTTGCCAGTATCAGATACTCGAACTTTAACGTAATTATTAATTACTTCAAAAGAAGTTGTAATTGTTCCCTTCTCTGTAAATTTAATTGCATTACCAAGTAAATTAAAGATAATTTGCTCAACATGAGCCTTGTCTGCAAAAATTTTAGGGAAATCTTCCCCCGGATTAATAACTTCAAAAGATAAATCCTTATTTTTTGTTTCTTGTTTGAGTAAATTTTCTATTTTCTCGGCTATTTCTACTATATCAAATTCTTCATTCTTAAATAAAATATCACCCTGCTCTAAACGAGAAACTTCCAAGAAGTCGTTAACTATACTTATAAGTCTTACACTCGCCTCGTCTATATCCTGGAGCATTGATATAACTTCTTTATCCTTAATCTTATCTTTGTAATCTTCAAGAATCATCTCTGTATTGCCCCTTATTGCTGTCAAGGGCGTGCGAAGTTCATGCGAAGCAACAGCAAAAAATTCATCACGACTTCTATCTAAAATTTTAGCTTCTGTAATATCTTCTAAAAGAAGAACACCACCTAATGAATCTTTCTCTTCTCCAAAAATAGGAGAAAGGAATAATCTTAAATATTTTTTACCAAATACTATATCTTTTAATTCAACACCACAATTATCAATCATGCATTTCTCTATCCTTTCTGATAAACTAGGGTTTATTATAGACAAAAGATCTGATATCTGAGAAAGGGTGATAGAATCTTCTTTAATATTTAGAATTGATAAGATGGATGGATTATTTATTATAAATTTCTCATCTTTGTCCATAATAGCAAATCCCATGGAAAGACTATTAATAGAAGCTAAAAAACGAGCTTTTTCATCACTTAATTCTTTTGTTCGGAGTACTACCAATTTCTCTGCATTTAATTTCTCTTCTATTAACTTATTAGTAACATCCAGTAACTTATATCTATTAATAGAGTAAACAATAAAAAAAATAAAAATACCCAACGAAATATAAACCCATGGAACCATCAACCCAAAAATGGAAAACAAATTAAATGAGTACATAAAATTATATATTTTTCTTGTTTATCTTCATATAAAATAAAAATTAATCACTATTTATATACTTTTTTGATAAATAATATATTGGTAAAGACAACAATAAAATAATAAGGGTCACTGTGATAAGAGTAAGCCTGTTTGTGGCGTTCGCTACTTCTACGATGTCCTGCTGTGGTTTTGCAACTGATATCATACCTATAATCTTGTCATCACTATTTAAAAGAGGAGCATAACTTGCATGATACAAACTTCCAAAAATTTTAGAGCTACTTGTAATTATATCACCATCACCTAATACCTTAGTCTTCACATCTTCATTGTTTAACTTCTCTCCTACAAGTCTAGTCCTACCATCAGTACCCAATGCACTAGTTGCAATGGACATATCTCCACTCCATATAAATGCTTCTAAGCCTGTTAACTTCTGTAATTTATCAGCAAATGCATTATCTAATTGTGTTCCAACTATAACAACCGCTATAACTTTGTCCTTAGACACTACAGGAGACCCTGCTCGGACAGAGAAGCCTTCTACATTACTCTCATCAATGGTAACTATACTATTCCCAGATGAAGCTTCTTCAAAAACCCTTTCTCCAAGTATAGTATCTCCGCGAGAGGAAAGTGCATGAGCACGTAGCAACACACTTCCATCAACATCACTAATTGTCAGAAAACCAAGATTGTATTTCTCAAGTAAATTCTCAGATACATTTTGTAGAGAAACCATGTCTTTCTTTTCAAGTGCTAATACCAAATCTTTATCCACTGAGACAATTTCTGACTTTGCGAGAGACTCCTCTTTGATATTTTCAACTGCAAAATTTAAAACTTTAACATCGCTAAGTAAATTAGAAGCTGTGTCAGTAGAAACTCGAGCTATTAAAATTGTCGAGAAAGCTAGAGTCACAATCGTAGCTAAAAGGAAGGTAATACCCACAGAAATCATAACGAAGCTTTCATGAATACGGAGCCTCATATACTGCCAAACCCAGTAACCTAAAATACAGAAAGAGAC
>Ga0265327_10004530_pt1 | contig 12254 bp, 8 predicted proteins | sample 41621metaG_FD_202089 | JGI IMG/M metagenome (GOLD analysis project Ga0265327, IMG submission 202089) | Rhizosphere microbial communities from Carex aquatilis grown in University of Washington, Seatle, WA, United States - 4-16-21 metaG | ecosystem: Host-associated > Plants > Roots > Rhizosphere >...
TGATTACCTTGCGGCCAACTTCATGGAGAACGGCTGGAGCCTGAAGAAACTCCACGAGTTGATCCTGACTTCCCGCACCTATCAGCAGAGCAGCCTGACCACACCGGAGAAAGACCTCAAGGACCCGGAAAACAATCTCCTCTGCCGCTTCAATCGCCAGCGCCTCGACTACGAGCAGATGCGCGACTCCATGCTGAAAGTGGCCGGCTCGCTTGATCTGGACAAGATGGGCGGCCACTCGGTGCCACTGGACAATCCACAGGCGGACTCACGCCGCAGCGTGTACCTCTTTGTGGACCGCTACGAGCAGCCGACCATACCGGCGACCTTTGACTTCGCGAACCCGGACCGCCACAGCCCGCAGCGCTTCGTCACCACCGTGCCGCAGCAGACACTATTCCTCATGAACAGCCCCTTCGTGCGAAAGGAATCGGATGCGCTCGGCGCGAAGATTCCGGTGGAGGGTTCTTCTGTGGATTCGCAGGCCATCAAGGCCCTCTACCGTGGCGTGCTGCTGCGCGATCCCAAACCGCGCGAAGTGGAACTGGCAGAACGCTTCATCAACGATGAAGAGCGCCTCATGACGTCGGACTTTCTGTGGACCTACGGTTCCGCGCAGGTGAAAAAAGACCCGCAGAGCGGCGCTGTGAGCGTGACGGATTTCACGGAATACAAGCATCTCAAGGTGAAAGGTGCTGACAGCACCTGGTCGCCCGGACCCAAGGTGCCGGATCCGAAGTTTGGCTATTGCTTCTGGGGCGCCGGCAGCGGGCATCCCAGCACAGGTGATCTCGCCACCACCACGCAGTGGACCGCGCCCTATGACGCCACGATCAACGTCCGCGGCGCGCTCAAGCGTCCCGCCGACGCCGGCAACGGAATCCACGGATGGATCATCAGCAGCCGCGCCGGTTCGTTGCTGGACGTTCACGTGAACCCGAAGGGCGCACAGGAAATGGCGCTCAACAAGTTGCAGGTGAAGAAGGGCGACGTGCTCACCTTCGCCGTGACCAGCGAAAACGACACCAACAGCGACGGCTTCAACTGGATCCCGGTGATCGAACGCGTGAACGCAGGCGGCAAGCCCGACGTCATCACCGATGCCCGCCGCGACTTCTGCGGCTCCGACCATTGGCCCCTCAACCGCGCCCGCCCACAAACCCCTCTTTCCCAACTGGTGCAGGTGCTCCTCATGAGCAACGAATTCCAATTCGTGGATTAAATCCCGATTGCTTTTCCCCGCAGTTCATCAGTAAATGGCCCCATGAAGGGCACGCTGCTGGACTTCTCGGTTTCAGAAAGCAAGGGTACCATCGCCGGTGACGACGGGGTACGTTACAATTTCATCGGCACGGAGTGGAAAGGCGCCCAACCGCCGGTGCTGAACCAGCGCGTGGACTTTCAATTCAACGACGGCTCCGTCGTCGGCGTTTATCCGGACTTCTCGCAATACGCGAACGGCATTGTACCGGGCGCGCCCGCCCGCGTCGACAAGGTCTCGGCGGGCATCTGCGGCATCCTGCTGGGTGGGCTCGGCATCCACAAGTTCATCATGGGTTACAACATGGAAGGCGCCATCATGCTGGCCGTCAGCCTCGGCACCGGCATCTTCACCTGCGGCCTGAGCAGCCTGGTCATCCACATTATCGGACTCATCGAGGGCATCATCTACCTGAGCATGACGCAGGAGCAGTTTGAAAATACCTACATCAAGAACCGCAAGCCGTGGTTCTAAGCGCGGGCGCCATTATCTTCGATAAGAAGTAAAAGCTTGGCTTTGAGCGCGAAGTTCCGCCTACGCACTGAAATGCTCCGCCCAGTTGCCGCGTATCTCTAAGTGTGGCAGATTCCCTGCTCGCATTTCAGACCGCCGTCGAAAGATCCATGTCGCATCACCCCATTAATCTGGAACACCGCTTTCTCACCCGCCGCCAGCTCCTGAGCCGCGTCGGCATGGGGATGGGTTCGCTGGCCTTGGGCAGCTTGCTGGGCGAACGCGCCGCGCAGGGTGCCATCAACCCGATGGCGATCCGCAGCTCCCAGTTCGCCCCGAAGGCGAAGCGCGTGGTGCATTTCTTCATGAACGGCGGTCCGTCCCAAGTGGACACGTTCGACCCGAAGCCGATGCTGGCGCAGTACGATGGCAAAGCGGTGCCGAACCTCCTTAAAACGGAGCGCCCCACCGGCGCGGCCTTCGCCTCGCCCTTCAAGTTTCAGAAATACGGCCAGAGCGGCATTGAGGTGAGTGAGATCTTCGCGCACACCGCACAACACGTGGATGACATGTGCATCATCCGCTCCATGCACGCGGATGTGCCGAACCACGAGCCCTCGCTCGGCCTCATGAACTGCGGCGAAGCGCGGCTCAATCGCCCGAGCCTCGGGTCTTGGATCAACTACGGTCTCGGCACGGAAAATCAGAACCTGCCCGGTTACATTGCCATGTGCCCCAGCGGCATGCCGATCCGCCGCGCCAAGAACTGGCAGAGCGCGTTTTTGCCCAGCGTCTATCAGGGCACCTACATCAACACCGCTCACGAAGAAGTGGACAAACTTGTGGAGTTCATCCGCAATACCTCGCTCGATCAGCGCCAGCAGCGCCGCCAGCTCGACCTGCTTCATGAACTGAACGAGCAGCACCTCATCGAGCACCAGCGCGACTCCCAGCTCGATGCGCGCGTCCAGAGTTACGAGCTCGCCTACCGCATGCAAATGGAGGCCAGCGACGCTTTTGACATCAGCAAGGAACCGCAGTGGGTGCTGGACATGTATGGCGCGAAGCCAGGCCGCGAGTCCGCCTTTGCCCGTCAGTGCCTCATCGCCCGCCGCCTGCTCGAACGCGGTGTGCGCTTCCTGCAGCTCTGGACCGGCGACGGCCAGCCGTGGGACAACCACGACGAAATTCTCGATCACCGTCGCCTCGCGCAACGCGTGGATCAGCCCATCGCGGCCTTCATGACGGATTGCAAGCAACGCGGCATCTTTGACGAAACGCTCTTCATCTGGGGCGGTGAATTCGGTCGCACCCCGGTGGTGGAACTTCCTTCCCCTGGAAACAACATCGGCAAGCAGCACGGCCGCGACCACAACCACTGGGGCTTCACCATGTGGATGGCGGGGGGCGGCGTGAAGGGTGGCCATGTCCACGGCGCCACCGACGAGTTCGGATTCCAGGCCGTCGACAAACCGGTGCACGTACGTGACCTTCACGCGACCATCCTGCAACTCCTCGGCTTCAATCACGAGAAGTTTACCTACCGCTACGCCGGCCTCGACTACCGCCTCACCGGCGTCAGCGAAGAAGCCACCGTGCAGCAGGAGATGATTGCGTAGAGGAACCACTTCCCCCTGCGCATTTCATTTTTCTTCCTTGGTCAGGCTTTCCGGCAAACCGGTAAGCTCATGCGTGGCTCCGTCAGGACGCCAGACGATTCTGCCATCGTCGAGGATTCGGACGATCTTGCCTCGCAAAGATCCACGAAGGGTGCGCACGCGATCTCCCGCCTGGAAGACGGAACTTTTCCAAAGAGTATTGATAATCTCTTCCATTGCTTCACAATCCAACACACCAGCGATGTAGTGGGCAACCGCAGAGCCGATCTCCCGCTTGCGCATCATGGGCAGATCGGAAAATAGAGCGAATGCCAATTCGCGCCCAATGGCCGCAAAGGTGTTCCCATTGAAGAAGAGAAACGGCGCCTTCCGATGAAACGCGCGCAATCGATCGACCGTCTCGCCGAGGCTTATTTCTTGGACGCGGAGCTCTTCCCATTCCTTTTGGCACGCCGCTTTAGCTTCCGAGTTAAAGCCATGCTGTGCGCCGCCTCTTGAGCACGCTCCGCGGTTGATGCTGACAACAGACTTCCAGTTCCAGTTTTCGAGAAAAGCGGCTCTGGCTTGAAGCGGTGAACTGACTTCTCCGCCGCCTTGCGGATGTCCGCCGCCGTCAGTTGCTTCAGAAGATCCAGGCGCAGTTTCATCTGCCATGATCTTAACTTCTCAGCCTTTGCTTGGCAAGGCAAGCCTGCAGCGAGGAGCCCTACGCCAGCAGTTCGTGCACCACGCGCGCTTCGGGATTCTCGATGAGCATCTGGTCCGTGCCGTTGCGCTTGAAGACCAGCTTCTTTGGGTTGAGGCCGAACAAATGGAACAGCGTGGCGTGGTAGTCGTAGTGATTCACCACGTTCTCCACCGCCTGGTGGCCCACTTCATCCGTGTTGCCGTGCACATGGCCGGCCTTGAAACCGCCGCCTGCCATCCACTGGCTGAAGCCGTAGGTATTGTGGTCGCGGCCCACAGAGGCGCGTCCCTTGGACCCAGAGCGATTCTGAATCACCGGCAGGCGTCCCATTTCACCGCCCCAATGAACGACGGTGCTGTCCAGCATTCCGCGCTCCTTCAAATCACGCACCAATGCTGCGGCTGGTTTGTCCACATACAAACACGCGGCGGGCAATCCGGTGGCAATGGACTGGTGGTGGTCCCAAGTCTGGTTGCCGGTGAAGATGCTCACAAAACGAACCCCGCGCTCCACGAGACGGCGCGCGATGAGGCAGCGTTCGCCAAAATTCTGCGTGGCCGGATCGTCGATGCCATACATCTTCTTCGTCGCCTCGCTCTCCTGGCTAATGTCGAGCGCTTCTTTGGCCGCAGTCTGCATGCGCGCGGCTAGTTCAAAGCTCTGGATGCGCGCGTCGAGGTCAGACTCGCCGGGATGTTGCTCGAGATGCGATTTGTTCAGGCTCGTCAGGAAACCAAGGTAGCGGTCCTGCGCCTCGCCATTAAGCGACATGGGCGGCTCAAGATTCAGAATGCGCGGCTCCTTGGAGCGGATCACCGTGCCCTGATACAAGGACGGCAGCCAACCGTTGGTGAAATTCTCGACGCCCAGCACCGGCAATCCCTTCGGATCGGTCAGCGCCACGTAAGCGGGCAGGTCCTGGTTTTCCGAGCCGAGGCCATACGTGATCCAACTTCCTAATGTGGGACGTCCGCCGGTGGCGCGGCCGTTCATGAGCGCGTAGATGGACTGGCCGTGATTGTTCACGCCGGTGCGCATCGAACGGATCAGGGTGATGTCATCCGCGATGGTGCCCAGATGTGGCACGAGTTCGCTCAGTTCCATGCCACACTGACCATGCTTGTGAAACTTCCACGGACTGCCCATGAGCTCCATGCTGGCGCCCGCAGCGTCGTCGTGCTTGATGTCACCGGTGTAGTTCTTGCCGTCGTTCTTGGTGAGCTCCGGCTTGGGGTCAAAGAGGTCGATATGACTCGGCCCGCCCTGCATGAACATGGAGATCATGGCCTTGGCGCGCGCCGGCGCGGCTGGCGCCTTCGGCACCAGGCTGTAATGCTTCGGCTCAAGCTGCTCCACCATGCCGAGCAGCCCTTCCTGCTTCATGAGCCAGGCAAGCGCGAGTGAGCTGATGCCCATCGAGCTGCTCGAAAGGAAATGGCGGCGGGAAAGCGGATGGCAGGCAAAGGGGTTCATGGCTTCAGGTGCGTACGGGTGGTTCAATCCACGTAGAGGAATTCATTCGCGCTCATCAGCGCGTGGCAGAGTGCGGCGAGTCCGAGCAAAGAGGGATCCGCGTTCGTCTTGGAAGCAGGGCCCACGGCGTACTCCAGCGGCGAAGGATGCTCCTTGTAATACGCGGTCTGCGCGTTCACAAACTCGGCACTGCGCGCGGCTTCCTTCGCGGATGGATGACGGGCGTAGGCCAAACGGAAGGCGTGGTCAATCTGCGTCTTGAGATCGGCAGGCGTTTCCTTCTGCAGGCGCTCCGCGAAATATTCCGCGTACTCCCGCATGTAGCCGTTGTTCATCAGCAAGAGGCTCTGTGGGCTCACCGTGGTGCTGGTGCGTTCCGTGCAGCTGCACTCCGTCATGTTCGGCGCGTCGAAGGTCTCGAGCATATTCAGCGTGCGCGTGCGGCGCGCCTGCACGTAAACGCTGCGGCGCAGATCCTCGCCATTGAGCGGGATGAACTTGCCCGTCTGGCGGCCCGCGGTGTCCGTGGTGTCCACGCCAAGCACGGCCTGCCCTTCCTCCGTGAGCATGACGGGAATGGGAGAGCCACCCGCCTTGTCGAGCAGCTTGCCGCTCACAAAAAGCATCGAGTCCCGCATCGCTTCCGCTTCCATGCGCAGCACGTTCATGCGGCCCAGCAGCGCGTTGTCCGGGTCGATCCGCTCCTTCGCGGCATCGCGCGTGGAGACCTGGCGGTAAGCCTCGCTGGTCATGATGAGGCGGTGCAGCTTCTTCATGCTCCAGCCTTCCTGCTTCATGAAATTGCTGGCCAGCCAGTCGAGCAACTCTGGATGGCTCGGCTCCTGGCCAAGCTTGCCGAAGTCCGCCACGCTGGGAACGATGCCCTTGCCAAAGTGATGCATCCACACGCGGTTCACCAGCACGCGGGCCACCAGCGGATGCTTGCCGTCCGTGAGGGACTGGGCAAACGCCAGACGGCGGCCCGTGGTAGGCAGCGTGCTGTTCTTGTCCGCCACTTCCACTTTGCGCGGCCCGCTGAGCACTGTGAGGTCCGACGGATGCACGGCCTCCTTCGGCTGGTCAGGTTGGCCGCGATTGAAGATAAACGTGGCCGGCACCGTGGTGGCAGGCGCTTCTTCAAGGGCGGGCAGGAACTCCTCCTTTGGTTTTTGGGCGCGCACCGCCGCGGCCTCATCCGCCAGTTTCTTCAGCTCGGCGGCGTGCTTCGTGCCGTAGGTGGTGTCGTAGAGATAAAGAGAACCTGAGCTGAGCTTCTCAATACGCGGGTTGTCATGCAGCAGTTTCTTCTGCTCCGCCGTGCGCTTCTTGATCTCGGTGCGGTAGGCTGTGCGCGCGGGCTCGCGCAGTTTCTCGTCAATCTTGAGCAGTTCCTTTTCGAGTACCTCGGTAATGAATTCCTCCTGTTTCTTGAGGCGCGCGTCATCGACCTTCTTGGCCTCCACCTCGATCTTGGCGCCCTCAGCGCGCTGCGTGTCGGTGAGCAGGGAAACGAGACGGCCGTTTGGCGTCTTCCAGTGGTTCCAATCAAACGCCGGCTCAAAGATGGCGCGCATGCGGTAGTAGTCCGCCTGCGTGATGGGGTCGTAGCGATGGTCGTGGCACTGCGCGCAGCCGATCGTCATGCCGTAGATGGCGCCGCCGAAAATCTTGAGCGTGTCCGAGATGACCGCGTTGCGGGTCGCCAGGTCTGAGGCACCCGCCGTGCCATCCGCCGCCATGCGCAAGAAACCGGTCGCGGTGATCTTTTCAATCGCGCCCGCCGAAAGGTTGCGGTGCGGTTGCGGCACCATTTCATCACCTGCCAACTGTTCGCGCACGAAGACATCGAAGGGCTTGTCATCGTTGAGCGACTTGATGACGTAGTCGCGGTATTTCCAAGCCCAAGGACGCACAGCGTCCGCTTCGTTGAAACCATCGGAGTCCGCGTAGCCCGCCACGTCCAACCAATGACGGCCCCAACGCTCGCCGTACTGCGGCGTGGCCAGCAGGCGGTCGATCAGCCTTTCATAAGCATTGGGTGATTTGTCATTTACAAATGCGTCCACTTCCTCGGGCGTGGGCGGCAGACCGATCAAATCAAAGGTCGCACGGCGAATCAGCGTCACACGGTCCGCGGGCGACGAAAAAGCCAAACCATTCTTCGCCAGCTTCGCGGAGAGAAACGCATCGATGGGATTGTCCGACTTCGACTTCGGCACCGTCGGCGCCTTGATCGGCTGGAAGGCCCACCATTGGCGCTCTTCTTCCGTGAAAGCCTGCTCAGGCCCGACAGTCTCCGGTTCCTGCCGGGCGGTGGGCGCACCTTGTGCGATCCACTGTTCAATGGTGGCGATGTCCTTTTCTGGAAGCTTCTTTTTGCCCTTTGGCATATCGCCGCTGCTCACGGCATCGAAAAGATTGCTGTCATGTGGCTTGCCGGGGACGATTTCAGGGCCGGATTTCCCCCCCTTCATGAGGAAACGGCGCAGGCGCACGTCCAGCTTGCCCTTGAGTTCCTTCTCCTCGCCATGGCACTGGAAGCAGTTGGTTTTGAGGATGGGACGAATATCCTTCTCAAATGTAAGCGTCGGCGAAACACTGGCGGCGCGCAGTCCGGAGGACAGCGCAACAAGGCTCAGCAGGGACACCGCTGAGCCCGCCAGAAGACGGGATTGGAAAACATGGATTTCCACCATCAAATTACGATCCGTAGGGGGTCTTTCTTACGGAGCGCAAGATTCGCGCCGAGGCTCTTGGGAAGTCCTTATCCCCCGGCAGGAATCTACTGCCAGGTAACCTCGCCAGTGTGTAGCGAGTACACCCCACCCACGATACGCACCTTGCCCTCCTTCACCGCCTTGCGGATCACGGGACTGTTCTGCACAAGAGTCTGGCATTGCTGCGCTACGTTGTTGCGGATGGCCGCGTCGAGTTTCTCTGGCTCATTCTTGGGCAAACCGCTGCCCGTGTGAACCCGGCGCAGCAGGACCCCGAGATTGCCTTCCACGGCCCCGCCGGAAAGCGCCGCCTTCACCGCCCCGCACTCGCTGTGGCCGATTACGGCGATCAAGGGGCTATGCAGATGCTCAACCGCATACTCAATGGACCCGGCCACCTCCGGATCGCTGACATTTCCCGCCACGCGGCACACGAAGAGATTGCCCAAGGGTTGGTCAAAAATGATCTCCGGACCCACGCGCGAATCCGCGCAGCCCAGCACGACCGCAAATGGCTGCTGGCCCTTGGCGAGTTCCACGCGGAGCCCACTTGAAGTCTTCGGTCCCTGAAGGTGGCCCTCCACCGCGCGCTTGTTCCCTTCCTTGAGCCGCGCCAGCGCCTGATCCGGCGAAGGCGGCGCGCCGGAAGTCTCCGCTTGGGGCGCGGCACAAGAAGAGAAGAAAAGGGCGAAGGCGAGAAGCAGGCAGGGCGTCAGGGGATTCATGGAAGGATCAAAAACGGTTTCACGGGATACAAGAGCAGCGATTTTGCTCGATACCGTGACGAAACACAAGATCAATGGGGGGACAAAGCCGCAGAAATCCTGCGGCTTTGTCCTCTCAAATGGCAATTCCGACTACTTCCCCGCCACCGCCAAATCCGTCGCTTCAGCAAGGACCGTGAGACCCTCCTCAAGGGCGTCACGCGGGATGCTCAGGGGCGGGGCGATCTTCACCGTCTGTCCCCACGCGCCTACTGGAGCAAAAAGAAGCAGGCCGTGCTGATAGCAGAGTTCGATGATGCGGTGCGCCAAATCATGATCTGGATCCTTGGTCCCGGGCTTGATGGTCTGCATGCCGGCGACGAGCCCCTTCGCGGTGACGTGGCCGATCACCTTCGGATGCTTCGCCTGGATTTTCTTCAGCCCGTCAAACAGCGGCTTTTCGAGGGCGGCGGCGTTCTCCGTCATCTTCTCGCGCAGGATTTTGTTGATGGCAGCCATGGCGGCGGCGCAGCACACGGGATTGCCGGTATGCGTGCTCGTCATGGAGCCCGGTCCGAACTGGTCCATGACGGCGGTGCGTCCGATAACGGCGCTCAGAGGCAACGAGGAACTAATGCCCTTGCCGCAGCAAATGAGGTCCGGCACCACGCCATCGTAGTGCTCGAAAGCCCAGAACCTGCCCGTGCGCCCAAAGCCCGCCTGTACCTCATCAAAGGTCAGCACAATCTGGTGCTCGCTACACCACTGGGAGAGCTTCTTCACATAGTCCACCGGCGCGAAGTCCGGGCCCACGCCCTGGTAAGTTTCCATGATGACTCCGGCAATGTTCTGCGGTTTCAGCCCACGTGCGGCGAGCGACTCGAGGAAGCGGTTAAAGCTCACGTCATCCTGCCAGTAACCGTCCGGGAACGGCATGTTGATGATGGCGGGGTCCTCGTTGACGATCCAATTCTTCTGGCCCGCCATGCCGCCCGCCTGCTGCGAGCCAAGCGTGCGTCCGTGGAAGCCGCGCTCAAAACCGATGATGCCGATCTTGCCGCGTCCACCCACCTTGATGCCGTGAGAGCGTGAGAGCTTGATAGCGCACTCCGTGGCCTCCGAGCCCGTGGTGAGCAGGAAAATTTTGTCGAGCCCTTCAGGTGACAGTGAGGCGAGCAACTCCACCAGCGCAGCACGTTCTTCGCTCGGAAAAACGTAGTTGTGCAGCAAACCGCTCTGCACCTGGGCGATCACGGCGTCCCGCACTTCCTTCACGCCATGACCTGCGTTGGTGACGAGCACACCACTGCTCCAGTCGAGCCACTGGTTGCCGTACTTGTCCCACACGTAGTAATTTTCCGCGCGGTCCCAGACGATGGGCGGCATGCCGCGCATGGAAATGGGTTCCAGCGAGCGCAGCTTCTCCAGCGTGGGAATGGAATCTGGATGCGGAAGGGATCCTGACACGCGGCGGTGCTTGGTCTCCACTTTGGAAACCGCGACGGGGGTGATGCTGTATTCTTTGCCCATAGTAGCGAAAGACTAGGTGATACTACCCACCACCGCTACGCGCGCTGTCATGGGAATTGATACTTTTGTGCTCCGCCGATCAGTAACCGATTCACGGCTTTGTCTCGCGGCGAATCGAAATACCAGACTTGTCCGCGCGCACCTCATGGCCCGCCAACTTGGCCACCGTGATCAGCGCTTCAAACACCGGCGTCTTTTCCCCTGACCAGGTGAGTGTCCGCGCCCCATCACAACCTTCCTCCATGCGGACTTTGATCTCTGCCTTGGGATTCACCACACGAGCGTTGATCAGGATGGCATCGACAGCCTCCTTCAACGCAACCGAGCGAAGTTCTACCTTTGGCAGCACCAGCTTCTTGGCTTCGTCAGCCAACGGAGCTGCAGTCTCCGCCCAAGCCTTCTCTATCAGCCCTTCAATTTCGTACATCATGAAGGCTCGGGTAGTGTATCGCAAAATACCGTCTGCCGAGACCTCGGTCGCTGACGCGCCCTCGGGAAATCCAAATCCGATATTTTCCAGGATACTGCGCATTGACAATGACCGAGGAGAGCCCACGCCTGCGGGAGCTGATTTGACAGAAAAAGGGTCCACACGTCCGGGGTCAGGTTTCGGCGCGAAAGGGTCCACGCCATCATGAACCACGACTGGTTGGGCTTCTAACCATTCTCGAAAGTGGGGCGGAACTTTGAATTCCTTGGTTTCAAATTCATCACCCCAGCCTGCATGCAAATACGTCACTATGACGACGTCACCCATTTCATAGAACCGGAGACCTACGTTTTCCGTAATAAACCGCAATCCCTCCAAGAGTGGCACATCAAACACATCTAGGTCTAGCAACGTTTGACTTTCAAGTTCCCCTGGAGGCTTTGCTGCGAATTTTACATGAATGTCGGGAAAATTCGTTCCGTGAATGGCGACCTTGTTGCATTCCGTCTCAATGAATGCCAAGGCAGTTATTAAGTCCGCGTTCTTGAGCACCAGCTTGGGCAAAATCGTTTGCTGTAGCTTGCGCACCAGGCGCGAATTTTTCGTCTGCAAGACCGCTTCCTCGCATGAGCGCGGCGGCTCTCCCGCGGAAAGTTTCGGATCATAGGGATCCAGCGTTTCCGCTTGCATCAGCATCACGCGATGAACAGCGTTCTCCTTCGTCCGCGACACTTCCCAGTTGAGAGCAATCACATCGCCATCCCAAATGATGGTACGTTCAACTTTGAGCGTGAGGCGATCGAGGTTTAGGGCAGCCTCCAGTAAAAGCCCAGTATCGCTTCCCGACAATTTCACTGGAAGCTTCGCCACATGCAACGAGCCCGGCAGCAAGCCATGCTGAACGTCCCAGCCAGAGTCGGGATGAAAACGGCGCATGAATTCGTCCGCTTGACGCCGATTGAAAATCCCCGCGCAGTGTTGGTTTTCCAAATGAGGTTCGGGTATAGGGCCATCCGGTAGAAGCAAAGCCTCTTCAGAACTCCCTCTTTTCACGTGCACCTCTGCCGTTTGGACGGTGACCCAGATGTAGCTCCAAGGCTTGTAGGTTTGATGAACCGATGGATCTGAGCTGGCCTTGGACCCGGCACCTTTTCCCGAAGTCGAGACACTGTGAGCACCGAGCAATCCCAAGGCAAGCCACACGGCACCCGTCCACCGTACGCGAAAGCAGAAACGCATGCCGCCATTGCATCAGATTTCCGAACCTTCGGCAAGTGACGTTCACTCGAAGAACGGCGGCAGCGCCGACTCCCGCAAAACCCGGAAACCCCAGGATATCCGGACCGCGTGTCCGTCGGAAAGCGCCGGCAAATCTTGTT
>Ga0265327_10004532_pt1 | contig 12243 bp, 12 predicted proteins | sample 41621metaG_FD_202089 | JGI IMG/M metagenome (GOLD analysis project Ga0265327, IMG submission 202089) | Rhizosphere microbial communities from Carex aquatilis grown in University of Washington, Seatle, WA, United States - 4-16-21 metaG | ecosystem: Host-associated > Plants > Roots > Rhizosphere...
AGCGCGAAGAGGCGTGGATACTGGGCGTCACGGACGGCCAGCGGCGCGCGACGACGCCGCGGCCGGCGATGCGCAAACGGAAATCAGCCAGCAACGCCATTCCCTCCCCCCTTGCGGGGGAGGGTCGGGGTGGGGGGTATGACCCCACCGCGGTTGCCTTAAGTCCCCCCACCCCAACCCTCCGCCGCAAGGGGGGAGGGAGAAATACAATTGGCCCCGGACACGACGAGAAATCCCCCTCTCCCCTCGGGGAGAGGGACGGGGTGAGGGGGCATGCAGCCGCCGTCGTCTCCCCTTCACCCTCCCGGCCTGCGGCCGGGCCCCTCTCTCTCCCCAAGGGGCAAGGGGAAGAAAAGTATGCCTACCTCCGCGACCCTACAGCGATCTACCGGCGCTCCTTCGCGCTGATCCGGGCGGAGACGGATCTGTCGCGGCTGCCGCCGGATCTGCACCCGCTGGCGCTGCGGATCGTCCATGCCGTCGGCGATCCCGGCATCCTCGCCGACCTCGCATGGTCGGACGGCGCCGCCGAGACCGGCCGGGCGGCGCTCCGTGCCGGCGCGCCGGTGCTGGTCGACGCCGAGATGGTCGCGCACGGGATCATCCGGCGGCGGCTGCCGGCGGCGAACCCGGTGCTCTGCACGCTCGGCGCCCCCGGGGTGCCGGACCTCGCCCGTGATCTCGGCACGACCCGTTCGGCCGCCGCGGTCGAGCTGTGGCCGCCGCATCTCGCGGGCGCGGTCGTCGCGATCGGCAACGCGCCGACCGCGCTCTTTCACCTGCTGGAGATGATCGAGTCCGGCGCCGCGCCGCGGCCGGCGCTGGTCCTCGGCTTCGCGGTGGGCTTCGTCGGCGCCGCGGAATCGAAGGAGGCGCTGATCGGCAACCGGCTCGGCCTGCCGTTCGTCGCGCTCGCCGGGCGGCGCGGCGGCAGCGCGATGGCGGCGGCGGCGGTGAACGCGCTCGCGGCACCGCTGGAGGACGAGACGGCATGAGCGCGGCGCATCATCCCTGGCTCTCGATCGTCGGCATCGGCGAGGACGGGCTCGACGGCCTGTCCGGCGCGGCACGGGCGCTGGTGGCGACGGCCGAAACGCTGGTCGGCGGAGCACGGCACCTCGCGATGGTGCCGCCGGCCGCGACGGACGCGGTGGAGCGGATGATTTGGGCGACGCCGCTTTCGGAGACGGTCGAGGCGATCGCCGCGCGGCGCGGGCAGCGGGTCGTCGTGCTCGCGACCGGCGACCCGCTCTGGTACGGGATCGGCGTCACGCTGGCGCGCCGCTTTCCGCCGGACGAAATGACCGTGCTACCGCAGCCCGGCGCCTTCTCGCTCGCCGCGGCGAAGCTGCTGTGGCCGCTCGCGCGTTGCGCGACACTGACCGTGCACGGAAGGCCGCTCGACAGGATCCTCCTGCATCTCGCGCCCGGCGCGCGGCTGCTGCTGCTGTCGCACGACGGCGGCACGCCGAACCGGATCGCGGCGCTGCTGCGCGAGCGCGGCTGGGGGCCGAGCGTGCTGACCGTGCTGGAGCGGCTCGGCGGGCCGGACGAGGCGGTGTCCGGCGGCACCGCCGCCGACGCGTGGCGAGACCGGCGCTTCGGAGACCTCAACACGATCGCGGTCGAATGCCGGGCCGGTCCCGCAGCACGGCCGCTGTCGCGGCTCGCCGGGCTGCCGGACGATGCGTTCGAGCATGACGGCCAGCTCACCAAGCGCGAGGTGCGCGCGGCGACGCTGGCCGCGCTCGCGCCGCTGCCGGGAGAGCGCCTGTGGGATGTCGGCGCCGGCTGCGGCTCGGTCGCGATCGAGTGGCTGCGCGCCGCGCCGCGGATGGAGGCGGTCGCGGTCGAGGGCCGGGCGGAGCGCTGCGCGATGATCGCGCGGAACGCCGCCGCGCTCGGCGTCTCCGATCTTGCCGTGGCGTCCGGCCGCGCGCCGCATGCGCTCGACGGGTTGCCGGAGCCGGACGCGGTGTTCATCGGTGGCGGCGCCAGTGATCCCGCGGTGCTGGAGCGGTGCTGGGCGGCGCTGCGGTCCGGCGGCCGGCTGGTCGCCAACGCCGTCACAATCGAAGGCGAGGCGGCGCTCCTCGCATGGCAGGCGGCGCACGGCGGCGACCTAACCCGCATCGCCGTCTCTCGCGCCTCCCCGATCGGCCCCTATCTAGGCTGGCGCCCGCTGATGCCGGTGACGCAGATCGCGGTGGTGAAATCCTGATACCGGCCGAACTTTTAGAGCACCCGGCTCGACGACATGAGCCCTTTCTAACGTAGGGGCGTCGCTTGCGGCGCCCGCGGGCGGCTCAAGGGCACCCCTATAGTCAAAAGATCAGGTAGTGTCTCAGTTTGAATTGTAACAGAGCGCAAGCCATCGCGCGGCGAACGGTTGACCGTGCGCCGTCATCCGCCGCATGCTCGCGGCGGGGCCTGAGAACCCCTATCGATGGCGAGGGCAGCGCCCGCCAGCGCTGCCTTCGTGCGTAACGTCCCCAGCTTGGATGCTGGGCGGCGAACCGGCTCACTATGCCGGGAGTCCCGCGGATAGAAAACCCGAAAGGGGAAGAAGCGGGGCGCGCACCATCGGTCGCGTTCTCAGCCTCCCGGTGCCAGGGCCGATCCCTGGCGCACGGCCCTGAGAAGCCGGTTACCGATGGATACCACCCCCATGGCAATCCGCATGACACAGGAGCGGGCGCGGCGCATCGTCCGCGCGCTTAAATGGCCCGCGTTGAACTTCCGTTCCGACCTGAACCGAGTCACCCGATCGCGCTACAGCGAGCGTGACGTTTCCAGATGGCTGGCCGGCGGACAGCGCCGAGTTCCGGCTGACGTGGCGCTGTTTCTGCGCATGGAGGTGCGGAGCACCATAGCGGGGCGGAATGTTCTCCGGGCACTGTATGACCGCCTACCCGGCGACTTCTACCCCCACCAGCACCTTACGGGCAATTCGGGTCTGACGCCCTAGTCGGCGGTTCAAAATTGAAACTTCCCAGTGGGGCGGCATCCTCACTGGGAAGCGAAAGCCCTCCGGGAGAAAGCGGCGGGTCTGGACGCGATAGCCCTTTGTATGTCATGAATCGCGTGGCGCTGGACGAATCAGGCACAGGAAGCGTTAACGTTGTGTTTGTACGCTTCTAAGGACGGTACATAGCGCTTCGGTACGGTGGGCATGATGATCAGGCGAGAGAAGCCTCGTGTTTACGAGATGACGCCGCATGTCGACAAAATTGTCGAAGCGATTCTGTTTGTCATTGAGGAAGCAGAGCATCGCGGCGATGCTGTGACGCAGCATGACATCTCAACGGTGATTTTCTTCGCCGACAGATCTCATCTGAACAGATATGGTCGGCCGATTACGTTTGATAATTACGTTGCAATGGAAACAGGCCCAACGCCAGTTACCGCTTTTGAGATTCTAGACGAGAACGAGAACGCCCTTAGACGGCTCGGTGTCCTACCGCTATGGAGCAAGGTACCGGCACCGGAACTTGGTCGCGGAAACTTTGTTTATAGAAAGCCGGAGAGGCGGGCAACCAACGACGTGCTTTCTGAAAGTGATATGGAGGAATTGAGCTCTGCACTTACTTTCATCAAATCGCGAAGTGTTTGGGAAATTCGCAGGCTTACTTTGGAAGACCGGGCATATCTTAGTGCTTGGGAAGGTGGCGGCGGGAAAAGGCAGTACCCAATAAGCTACGCTTTGTTTTTTGATCCACCAAACCACCAGAAGGCGGCTGAACTCTCCTTTTACTCTGAGTATGTTTAACTATATGTTTAACTTAACTGTCTCAACAGAGGACTTGAATCCTCGCATCTTGCAGGAAGCCCGCAATGTTTGCTTTGGGGGATATTCTTAGGATTTATGCACCGACCGTAGGTTATTATAAGTATTTTCTTTGCATCGAAGTTGGATCATCAACGTCTGCCTATAAGTTCCTCTTTCTCAACTCAGACCCAAATTTTTCGGGCGTCTACGACGTTGATTGCTCGCGAGTGCCGTGCCTGCCCCGGTCTCCGACCGGTAGGACGGCTGTTAGCTTCTCCATGATACCTCGGTTCAGCGACGCGCAGCTTAATACGTTCAACGCATCGAAAATGGGCGCAATTGACCCCGTTCTAGCGGCAGAACTAGCAGCCTTCGCTCAGACAACAACGGTGCTGTCACAGCCGGATCGGGCACTAGTCGTGTCGGCGCTCAAAGCGATGGCGGGCATTCCATAGCAATCTCCTTTCCAGAGGGCACAGTTAGCCGACGAGCATATCCCGCATGTCCGCCTCCACGCCGTGCGCGTCGATGACGGCAACGATGTCCTCCATGGACCAGAGCCGATCGGAGATCCCCGCCGCCATGGCGGGCGTGACCTTCAGCGTCTTATGGATGCGCACGAAGTTATAGAACATGAAGTAGAGCGCTTGGGCGTGGTGGTGGTTCTCCAGCTTCTTCGAGAACGCGTTGGTGAGCCGGGTGAACCGCCGCATGCTCATCCTCATCGTGAGGTTCTGCCGCTCGACGTAGGACGTGGAGACGTGCGCCCGGTCGGGGTTGCCGGTGATCTTCGTCTTGCGCGTCCCGACGCACTCGGCGGGGCTGTAGCGGCCCTTGTGGCTCTCCGGCGTCTCGCCGTACAGCTTCACCAGCATCGCGTAATCGATGTCGTCGCCGAACGCTTCCTCCACGGCGTTGAGGTACGCCTTGTGCCCGTCCGTGGTGAGCTGGACCCGATTGGCGAGCCGGCCGCGCAGATCGTCCATCAGCGCCATGGCGTATTCGCTATCACGGCCGCCTGACAGGTAGCTCACCATCAGCTTGGTTTCGGTCTCCAGCGCCGTCCACGTCCACACGTCGCCCGCCCCGTCCACCGCCGCCTTGGCGCCGCTCACGTTCTTCTGCTTGCTGTAGCAGAACGCCCAGATTTCATCGCACTGGATGCGCTTGGCCTTCACGTTCCGCACGTGCGCATCGTGGTAGGCCGCGCATGCCGTGCCGGCATAGACCAGCAGCTTCGTCACCGTGTTGATGCTCACGTCCACCACGCGAGAGATCGACCGCATGGACGATCCCTCACACAGCATGTTGAGGATCTGGACGCGCTTGGCGAGGGGCAGCTTGTTCATGCCCCTAGTATCTGAACTTTTATGCTTAGCGTCAAGCATGTTTTCATGTGCGTTGCAGACGACCACCTCCACGGCTACCGCGGTGTGCGCCCAGAACGGCGCGACGGCGTCCCTATTGCCTCATTAATTTTCCCATGGCAATATTAATCGGCATTTCCAGTCGCCGCCGCCGTGGCTCGCGACGAACCTTTTGCCGCTGGAGAAGAGCACAGATGCCTATGAGCAATGAGATTCGCCGGTTGCGAGCGAAATGGGCGAGTGGTGGTGGTTGGCCGAAAAGATTGGAGTCAATAGAAATCAACAACATTCGGGGCTGGAGAGGGCAAAGGATCGATTTTAAGTTTCCAATCGTCGCTATTGTCGGAGAGAACGGCTCCGGTAAAAGTACAATTATTCAGGCGGCAGCCAGCGTGTATAAAGGTCGAACAAAGAAGCTCACAAAGTTTGCGTCCGATTTCTTCCCGGCAACCGCTTGGGACGACTATGGAAATGCGCAAATAAGGTATACGTACCGAGAGGGCGAATCCACAAAACCCGGTCTTGTGAGAAAGCCAACAAAACGTTGGCTGGGCAATGACGAGCGGCCAACACGCGATGTTGAGTACGTGGATTTGAGCCGCATACAGCCGGTTTCGGCCCGCGTCGGCTATTCCAAAATCGCGAAATCCAGCCACACCGAAGCATCAGCAGCAGAATTCGAAGCCAAGCGCGTTGAGCGACTTTCGAACATTATGGGCAAAAGGTACAGATCTGCAAGGATGGCAATTAGCAGCCTCGACGCAAAGAGGAAAGTTCCAGTCCTTGTTGATGAAAACAGCTCTTACTCTGGATTTCACCAAGGGACCGGCGAAACGACAATGATAGAGTTTTTGCAGACAGATATTAACGAGTACGGATTGCTGATCATCGATGAAATCGAAACATCGTTGCACCCTAGGTCGCAGCGGCGATTAATACGCGCTCTTGCTGAGATTTGCAGAGAAAGGCAGACGCAAATCATTCTGACCACGCATTCCCCATACATACTCGATGAACTGCCGCTTGAGGCGAGAATGTACATTCTCGGGCGCGGAGAAAATCGTCAGATTGTCTCAGGAGTAAGCGCCAACTTCGCAATGACGGACATGGACGATGAGACCTATCCTGATTGCGAACTCTACGTTGAGGATGAGGCTGCCAAGGCGATGCTAACCGAAATTATATCGGTGCATGGCGCAGAACACGCCCGTCGATGCCGTATAGTGCCGTTCGGCGCGGCGAATCTTGGCCGCGCACTCGGTGAGATGGTGGCCAATAAACGCTTTCCTCGGGCGACGTGCGTTTACCTGGATGGCGACAACGCGCCGTCAACGGGTTGCGTGCTGTTGCCTGGAGATGATGCGCCGGAGCGAGTGGTTTTCGAAGCGTTGCAGGCTATCAATTGGGGGGCGCTACACCACCGGCTCGGCCGGCCTTTCGCGCAGGTAGCCGACGCTTGCGCCCGAGCCATGACCCATGATGATCATCATCAATGGGTTAACTCCGCAGGAAGCTCTCTCTTGGTGCAGGGAACGCATCTCTGGCAGGCAATGTGCTCTGTCTGGGCGGCAGACTGCCTTCCCGCCGACGAGGGAAGGCAGCTAATACAGCCGGTTGAAGATGCGCTTATTGGGACGCATTAGCCGCGCCATCGTTTCGCCGCGGCTTTCCTCGCGATCTCCGCCCGCCGCTCCGGTGTCATCCGCTCCGCACGGGCCTTGCCGCCCTTCGCGCCAAGCTCTTTCGCGGCCGGGTTCTTCCCGTCGTCGGCCGAATCGATCGTCTCTTCGAGCTCTCCGGTGGCGATTCGGGCGACCATGATTGCGTTGCCGATCACGTCGGCGGGGCGCTTCTCGCCTCGTGGACCTTTAGGCATCGCCGTTCTCCACGGCCGGCGCTGGTGCGCCAGCATCCCGCAGGCACTTGGCCAGCTTGTTGAACAGGTTCGGATGGCCCCGCTTGCTCGTCGCGTCGCCGTTGACCGTCGTGTGGAAGCCGGGCACTCCCTTTGCGGTGAGGTGGATGTGCCCTTGCTCTTCGTCGTACCAGATGCCAACGTCGAGATAGACGCTCTTCCCAGGTTCGCTCGTGCGCATAACCCCTCCATGCTTGCCGCCAAGCATATAGGAGCGGCGAGTCCGATGCGACCCCGCTGTGAGAACCGGATTCGGCTGTTACAATTCAAACTGAGACACTACCAAAGATCACAAGGCCAGGCGCTCCTCGTATCAATCCCCCAGATACCGCGCCCGGAGGTGCCGCTCGAAGATTGCGGTGTCGAGCGGGCGGCCGGTCGCCTGTTCGACCAGTTCGGACGTCGAGAGCGACGAGCCCTTGCCGTGGACATTGGCGCGGAGCCAGGACAGTAGCGGGGCGAAGTCGCCGCGGCCGATCGACGGGAGGATCGACGGATCGCTCCGCTTCGCCGCGTCGAAGAGCTGCGCTGCGATCATCGCGCCCATCGTGTAGGTCGGGAAGTAGCCCCAGGCGCCATCGTACCAGTGGATGTCCTGGAGGCAGCCCAGCCGGTCATCCGGCGGCACGATGCCGACGAGATCGCGCATGCCGTCGTTCCAGGCGCCCGGCAGATCGTCGAGCGCGAGGTCGCCGGCGATCATCGCCCGCTCCAGCCGGTAGCGCAGGATCACGTGCGCCGGATAGGTCACCTCGTCGGCGTCGACGCGGATCAGGCTGCGCTCGACCTGCGTGTTGAGGCGGTAGAGGTTGTCCGCCTCCCAGGCCGGCCCGGAGCCGCCGAACGCCTCGCGCAGCAGCGGCGCCAGGAAGCCGGCGAACTCGCGGCTGCGGCACGCCTGCATCTCGATCAGCAGCGATTGGCTCTCGTGCATCGCCATGCCGCGGGCGTCGCCGACCGGCTGGCGCCGCCATGCCGCCGGCAGGCCGCGCTCGTAGAGGGCGTGCCCGGTCTCGTGCAGCACGCCCATCAGGGCGCCGGAGAAATCGTCCTCGTCGTAGCGCGTCGTGATGCGGACGTCGTCCGGCGTACCGCCGCAGAACGGGTGCAGGCTGACGTCGAGGCGCCCATGCGCGAAGTCGAATCCGAGACGCTCCATCAGACCGGCGCCGAGCGTCCGCTGCGTCTCGGCAGGAAACGGACCCTGCGGCGCGACCGGCCGGGGCCGCAACGCCTGCCGGTCGATCGCCGCCGCGATCAGGCCGGGCAGGAAGCGCGCCAGCTCGCCGAACAGGCGATCGATCTCGGCGGCGCGACCGTCCGGCTCGTACTCGTCGAGCAGCGCGTCGTACGGTGAGACGCCGAGCCGCGACGCCTTCGCCGCCGCGACCTCGCGCACGAGGCCGAGCACGGTGCGCAGGTACGGGAGCACCGCGGCATAATCGCCGGCCGGGCGCGCCTGCCGCCATGCCTGCTCGCAGACCGAGCACGCCTTGGAGAAGGCCTCGACGAGGTCGGACGGCACCGCGGTCGCGTGCAGCCAGCGCCGTCGCATCTCGTGCAGGTTGGCGCGCCGCCAGGAATCGAGATCGCCGTGCCGCGTCTCGGCCGCGTCGATGAGGTCGGCGACTCGCGGGTCGATCAGCGCCTCGTGGCTGACGACGCGCAACGTCGCGAGCTGCTCGGCACGCGCCTCGGCGGCGCCGGGCGGCATCGTCGTCGCGTTGTCCCAATGGAGGATCGCGGCGGCTTCCTGGAGCGCGCCGATGCGGCGGAAGCGGGCCTCAAGCGTCGCATAGGAGGACATCGTGGTGGCGGCGGCGGCATCGGTCATGTCGGGGCCGTTCCCTTCTCGGCGGGTGCACTACTGCTACTGCTGCGTCGATGATACAGGATGTAGATCACCAGGAGCGACGCGGCGAGCGCGTACCACGTGATCGCGTATTGCAGGTGGTTGTTCGGCAGGTCGAGCACCGTCGTCCCGCCGCGAGGCCAGCCGCCGGGGTTGGGCGCCGGTCCGGCATCGACATAGAACGGCAGCACGTCCCGGAGGCCCCGCGCCTTGGCCATCGCGTCCGGCTCAAGACGCAGCCAGATGTTCGTGCCGGGGTTGTCCGCAGGCATGTACCACGGCCGCCCAGCCTCCGGCGGCAGACGCAGCAGCCCTTCCACCTCGACGCGGCCCGGCACCTCGCCCTGGGGACGCGTCGCCGGGCTCCGCATCTCGTACGGCACGAAGCCGCGGTTGACGAGCACGATGCGCCCGGTCCCGTCATCCAGGCGCAGCGGCGTCACGATGTGGAAGCCGGAGTCGCCGTTCTCGGCGGTCGCGACGACGTCGAACTCGTCCTCATGGAGGAAGGTGCCGGCGGCATGCACGTGACGGAGGTCGAGCCGCGTGGCCTCGTCGAGCGTCGCCGGCAGATCGATCGGCGGCGCGGCGACGGCGGCGGCGCGCGCCGCGATCAGTCCTTCCTTCCAGTGCAGGCGCTCGACCTGCCACGTGCCGAGCCCAACCAGGATCAGCAGCGCGGGAATTGTGAAGAGAGTCGGCCAGAGCCGCGGATGGAAGCGCATTTGTGCCCTCGGACGGGCGCGGGTGAGGTCAGCGCCGCTCGGCGCCGAGGTCGCGATGGCGGAACTGCTCGGCGATCAGCCACGCCTTGATGACGCGCAGCATCCAGATCGCGCCGCCGATCGTCAGCGGGAACCAGAGGAGAACGTGGACCCAGATCGGCGGCTCGAACCGGAACTCGACCCAGAAGGCGAGCGCGGTGACGATCGCGCCGAGGATCAGGATGACGAACACCGCCGGCCCGTCGCCGGCATCCTGCTTGGAGAGATCGAGGCCGCAGACCGGGCACCGCGCGGCGACGGTCAGCATGCCGGAAAAGAGAGCGCCGCGCCCGCAACGCGGGCAGCGGCAGAGGAGACCGGCGATCGGGGGAGACAGCGGTGCGTAGGGAGCGCCGCTGTCTCCGCCTGCATTATTAAGCGAATTCGCCGTCAGGGTGCCGCCGCGGCGCCGGCGTCACCGCCCCACCAGTAGACGCAGATGAACAGGAACAGCCAGACCACGTCGACGAAATGCCAGTACCACGCCGCGGCCTCGAAGCCGAAATGGTGGTTCGGCTTGAAATGGCCGGCGCGGGCGCGGAAGAAGCAGACGATCAGGAAGATCGTGCCGACGATCACGTGGAACCCGTGGAACCCAGTCGCCATGAAGAAGGTCGACGGGTAGATGCCGTCCTTGAAGCCGAAGGCGGCGTGCGCGTACTCGAACGCCTGCAGGCTGGTGAAGCAGAGGCCGAGGATGATCGTGATGCCGAGGCCGCGCAGCATGTTCTTGCGGTCGTTCTCGATCAGCGCGTGGTGCGCCCAGGTGACGGTCGTGCCGGAGAGCAGCAGGATCATCGTGTTGAGGAACGGCACCTCGAACGGGTCGAACGGCCGGATCCCCTTGGGCGGCCAGAACCCGCCGGTCGCCTCCTTCGGGAACAGGCTGGCGTCGAAGAACGCCCAGAAGAACGCGGCGAAGAACATCACCTCGGAGGCGATGAACAGCGCCATGCCGTAGCGCAGGCCGATCTGCACGACCGGCGTGTGCTGGTGCCGGAACGTCGCTTCTTTGACGACGTCGCGCCACCACATGAACATCATGCCGAGCACGGCGAGGAAGCCGAGGACCATCAGCCACGCGCCGCCGCCGTGCATGAAGATGACGGCGCCGATCGCGAGCGTGCCCGCGGAGATCGCACCGACCAGCGGCCACGGGCTGGGGTCGACGAGGTGATACTGGTGCTTCGGCCCGTGATGCGCCGGGGCGGGAGTGCCGGCGCCGGTGGCCGGTGGGGCGTGCGTCGTATCGGTCATCGCGAAGGCTCTCTAGGCTCGAATCAGTTGATCGCGGCCGGCGGCCGGGCGGCATCCGCGACGGGGCGCGGCTCGGACTTTGCTCGGAACATCGTGTAGGACAGGGTGATCGTCCGGACGTCCTTGGTGTTCGGGTCCGTCAGGATAGACGGGTCGACGAAGAACGACACGGGCATATCGACGCTGGCGCCTGCGGCCAGATGCTGCTCATCGAAGCAGAAGCACTGGATCTTGTCGAAATAGGCGCCGGCCTTGAGCGGCGTGACGTTGAAGGTCGCCGCCGCGACGGTATCGCGGCCGGACTTGTTCTCGGCGTGATAGGCGATCAGCGTCTGCTCGCCGGGCCGCACCTTCACCTCGCGTTGCAGCGGCCGGAACTCCCAGCCCAGGTCGCCCGCCGTGTCGGCGTTGAAGCGGACGGTGATCAGCGGCTCGCCCGCGGCGCCGCCGGGCGCCGCCGCCGCCCGCTGCGTCGTGCCGTCGTAGCCGGTCGCCTCGCAGAACATCCGGTAGAGCGGGACGGCGGCGAAGGACAGCCCGACCATCGCCACGACCACGGCGACGAGGCCGCCGACGACGATGCCGTTGCGGCGGCCGGCCGGCGGGCGGTTTCCGTTGCGCGATCCGCTCATCTCATCCGCTCATCTTGGCGATGGTGATCGCATAGAACAGCACGACCAGGGCGACCAGCACCGCGAGCAGCGCGTAGTTCCTGGTACGCTGCTGCCGGCGCCTCGCGTCGTTCGAATCGCTGCTGCTCATCGCGGCGCTTCCCATCCCTTCCTCACGCGCCGAGGCCGGCCAGACCCGGCGCGCGGTCGGCGATCAGCAGGGCGAAGAGCAGGAAAAGGTAGAGGATCGAGAAGCCGAACATCCGCTTCGCCGCGGTATCGCCGTCCGTCTCGGCCCAGACCCGCCATGCCGCCAGCGTGAACAACGCGCTCAGCACGATGGCGGTCGCGCCGTAGACCCAGCCGGCGAGGCCGAGCAGCGACGGCGCCACGGCCAGCGGCCACAGGATCAGGGTATAGAGGATCATCTGGCGCTTGGTCTCGCGCGCCCCGGCGACCACCGGCATCATCGGCACGCCGGCCTTCGCGTAGTCGCCGGCGCGGTACAGCGCGAGCGCCCAGAAATGCGGCGGCGTCCAGAAGAAGATCAGCGCGAACAGCGCGAGCGCGCCGAGCCCGACGTCGCCGGTCACCGCCGCCCAGCCGACCATCGGCGGGAAGGCGCCCGCGGCGCCGCCGATCACGATGTTCTGCGGCGTCCGCCGCTTCAGCCACATCGTGTAGACGAAGACATAGAACGCGATGGTG
>Ga0265327_10004533_pt1 | contig 12243 bp, 12 predicted proteins | sample 41621metaG_FD_202089 | JGI IMG/M metagenome (GOLD analysis project Ga0265327, IMG submission 202089) | Rhizosphere microbial communities from Carex aquatilis grown in University of Washington, Seatle, WA, United States - 4-16-21 metaG | ecosystem: Host-associated > Plants > Roots > Rhizosphere...
CTCGTCGAGGCGTTCCTGACGCCGGCCGAGTTGCAGGCCGCGCAGGACGCGCTCTGGTTGCACTTCCCGCGCCCGCAGGAGTACTTCGCCGACCCGGACGCTCACACCCGCTACGCCGCGAGCCAGTTCGCCGGTGTCGACGAATTCCCGTACCGGTCGTGGGATCTCAACCGCTTGGCGTTCCATCCCGACCTGGTCGACGCGGCGGAGCGCTACCTCGGGACCGCCGAGCTGCACCTCTACAAGGTCGAGCTCTGGGCGAAGTACTCGGGTGCGGTCGACTACGACCAACCGTTGCACCGCGACTACGGGAGCCACAGCCTTGTCGTTCCGCGCGAGGACGGGACCTACCAGCAGATCACGACGTTCGTCTTCTTGTCCGACGTCACCGACGCCGACGCGCCGACGCGCATCGTCCCCTTCGCCGACGGCCGCGATGTGCCGTACACGCCGCTGTACCTCCCGTTCGGCGCCCTCGCGGACAAGGAGGTCCCCGCGACGGGGCCGGCGGGAAGCCTGCTCGTGTACCGCACCGACATCCTGCACCGGGGCTCGAACTTCACGCGTGCCGGACGCTCCCGCTTCTCGTTGCTGGCCGACTATCAGGCGCGGGGGACGACATGGCGCGGGAAGATGTCGTGGCCGAAGGACTCACCTCGGCGTTGGGCCAAGCTCATTCCGCAATGCAGTGTGCGCGAGCGTGACCTGTTCGGTTTCCCGCGTCCGGGCGACCCGTACTGGAACGAGCAGACCCGGGCGGACGTCGCCGCGCGGTACCCCGGCATCGACATGACGCCGTACGCCTAGCTCATCCGGTTCGATCGGCTCATTCGGTTCGATCGGCTCATCCGGCCGAGCGGCGGGCGGTGCCGACGACCGCAGTCCGGGTGCCGGTCGTGTTGATCACCTCGAAGGTCGCGTCGTCGGTACCGATGTCGACGCCGGCTTCGACCCTGTCACCCGCGAGCACGATGCCGACGAAGCGCATGTCGATCTCGCCGTGCGCGAGGAATTCCTCGCCCCAGGCGTCGAGCAGCACCCCGTACGCGGGGCCCGCCGCCTGCACGCCCTGGGCGACGAGCCCGGGCAGCGCAAGTTCGGCCGACATCGTCGCGTCCGAGTGGTAATTGCCGCGCCGCGAGTAGGCGCGCACGAGCTCCTCGGAGATCGTCAGCGAACGTGTCATCCGGGCCGTCACGGCGCGGACCCGAGTGTGGCCGCGGGGGTGAACGACACCGAGGACGTCCAGACCGGATCGCCGGGCGCGTCGCTCGTCGCCACCACGGTGTCGACGTCGACGTACGCGCGGCCGCGCTTGTCGTAGCTGCGCACAACCTGACCGGTCGTGACCAGCTCGGCGCCCGCCGCGACCACGCGGTGGGCGCGGAGGTACTGGCGCGTCTGGATCATCGCGTCCGGGCACGTCTGCGCGAAGCACAACACCGTGAGGTTCGCCGCGATCGGCGGGTACAGCGCGCCCCCGGCCAACGCCGGGTGGTCGACGCCCGCGGCCCGCCAGTAGCGCTCGTTCGCGGCGGCCGAGACCATGAGGCGCAGCGGGCCGAGCTCGGTCCCGGGGACCAACTCGGAAAAGGATCTCACCACTTATGCACCTGTGTGTATTATATGCGTCATGGCGTATCGAGCGGCCGTCGTCGGCGCTTCAGGCTATACGGGGGCCGAAGCGCTGCGTCTCCTGGCCGGCCATCCCGAGATCGAGGTCGTCCACATCACCGCGGCTTCCAATGCGGGAGCCCGCGTCGCCGATCTGTACCCCGCGCTCACGCCGGAGTACGGGAACGCGGTGCTCGCGCCGCTCGATGCGGCGGATCTGCGCGGCCTCGACCTCGTCTTCTGCATGTTGCCGCACGGCGCGAGCCAGGACCTCCTGCCCGGCCTGCTCGACGACGTCTCGCACGTGATCGACCTCGGCGCCGACTTCCGGCTGCCCTCCGACGTGTACGCGCGCTGGTACGGCGAGGCGCACCGCGCGCCCGAGGTCGTCGGCCGGTTCGCGTACGGGCTCGTCGAGCTCTATCGCGACGACCTCGCCACCCACGCCCACGTGGCCGCGCCCGGCTGCTACCCGACCGCGGTCAGCCTGGCGTGCGCGCCGTTGCTCGCGCTCCGGCTCGTCGAGCCGCGCGTGATCGCCGATGCGGTCTCGGGGGTGTCCGGTGCGGGCCGCGGGCTCAAGACGACGAGCTTGTTCTCGGAAGCGAACGAGAACGTCTCGGCGTACGGCCTGCTCACGCACCGGCACACCGCGGAGATGGAACAGGCGCTGTCGAAGGTCGCCCGCCGCCCGGTAGCCGTGTTGTTCACGCCGCATCTCGTTCCCACGACACGCGGCATCCTCGCCACGTGTTACGCGCGTCCGCAGACCGAGGGACTGTCTACCGCGCGGTTGTTGGAGCACTACCGCGAGTTCTACGCGGGTGATCCGTGTGTGGTCGTCGTCGACGAGCCGTCGGGGACCAAGGCGACCTACGGCGCGAACGTCGCGCACGTCACCGTGCGGTTCGACGAGCGCACCGACACGGTCATCGCGATCGCGGCCGAGGACAATCTCGTGAAAGGGGCGTCCGGGCAGATGATCCAGGCCGCGAACATCCTCCTCGGACTGCCGGAGACCACCGGTCTTCCGCTCCTCGGGATCCAGCCGTGACCACGGGCGTGACCGCGGTCCCCGGATTCGTGGCGGGCGGGATCGCGTGCGGGATCAAGCCGTCCGGCGATCCCGACCTCGCGCTCGTGGCGACCGACGACGGCCGCGCGGTCGCCGCCGCGGGTGTGTTCACCACGAACCTCGCGCAGGCCGCGCCCGTGCAGATCTCGCGCCGTCATCTCGCGAATGCGTGCGCGGCCGGCATCGTCTTGAGCTCGGGCAACGCCAATGCGGCGACGGGGGAGGCCGGCCGCCGTGATGCGACGCGCATGTGCGAGCTCGCGGCGCAGGGGCTGCACCTCACGGTCGACGACGTGCTCGTGTGCTCGACGGGGTTGATCGGTATCCCGATGCCGATGGACGCGCTCGAGGTCGGCATCCCGAAGCTGTGCGGCGAGCTCGCGCCCGACGGCGGTGGCCGGGCGGCGCGGGCGATGATGACCACCGACACCAAGGTCAAGGAAGCAGTCGCCCGCGCGGGCGCGGCGACCGTGGGCGGCATGGCGAAGGGCGCGGCGATGCTCTCGCCCGCGATGGCGACCATGCTCGCCGTCGTCACCACCGATGCCGCGGTCGATCCGGCCACGTTGCAACGCGCGCTCGCCCGTGCAGTGGGCGACACCTTCGATTGCCTTTCGGTCGACGGTTGCCGCTCCACCAACGACACCGTGCTCGTTCTGGCGAACGGGCGGGCAGGAACGACCGATCCGCATGCTTTGACGGCCGCGCTCACAGACGTGTGTGGTTCTCTGGCCGAGCAGATGGCACGCGACGCGGAAGGCGCGACGAAATTCGTGCGCGTGCGCGTCATCGGGGCGCGCAACACGGCGGACGCGCGGATTGCGGCCCGCGCCGTCGCGAACAGCCAGCTCGTGCAGTGCTCGCTGAACGGCAACGATCCGTACTGGGGGCGTGTCCTCTCGGAGTTGGGTGCGAGCGGCGCCCATCTCGACCCCGAAGCGGTCGACATCTCCTACAACGGCGTCACGGCCTGCCGGAACGGCGTCGCGTGCGCATACGATGAAGCCGCGCTCTCGCGCGCGCTCGCGGAGCACGACGTCGAGATCCTCTGCGATCTGCGCCAGGCCCACGGGGAGGCGACGGTCCTGACCACCGACCTGTCGCACGCGTACATCGACGAGAACCGGCGCACGTCGTGACCGAGATCGGTGATGTCGCCCTCGCTCAGGCTGCGTCGCGCGTGAAGGACGCGGGGGAGAAGGCGCACATCCTGGCCGAGGCGCTGCCCTACATCCGCGAGTTCTCGGGCAAGACCGTCGTGATCAAGTACGGCGGCCACGCGATGGAGAACCCCGAGCTCGCGGAGCTGTTCGCCACCGACGTCGTGCTCATGCGGCTGGTCGGGATGAATCCGGTCGTGGTCCACGGCGGTGGGCCGCAGATCACCGACCTCATGCGTCGCCTCGGCAAGGAGCCGGAGTTCGTCGACGGCCGCCGGGTCACCGACGCCGAGACGGTCGACATCGTGCGGATGGCGCTGGTGGGGAAGGTGAACCGCGAGATCGTCGCGATGGTGAATCGCCTCGGTTCCTATGCAGTCGGCATGTCGGGCGAGGACGCCGGGCTCATCCGCGTCGACCAGCGCGACCCGCGGCTCGGGTTCGTCGGCGACGTGCGCTCGATCGACCCGACGATGGTGCTGCGCCTGCTGCGAGAGGAGTTGATCCCGGTCATCGCGACGATCGGCGTCGACGACGACGGGCAGGCGTACAACATCAATGCCGACACCGTTGCCGGCGCGATCGCCGAGTCGCTGGCGGCGGAGAAGCTCGTCTACCTGACCGACGTGGCCGGGGTGTACGGCGACTGGCCCGACGACTCGTCGTTGATCTCGCGCGTCGACGTCGACGGCCTGGAGAAGCTCATTGCCGACGGCAAGGCGTCGGAGGGGATGATCCCCAAGCTCGAGTCGTGCGTCGCCGCGCTGCGCAACGGCGTGCGGCGCGCGCACATCCTCGACGGCCGTCTGCCCCACGCGCTGTTGCTCGAATTCTTCACCCGGGAGGGCGTCGGAACCATGGTGCACACATGAGTACCCGCGTGAGCACGTTCGCAGAGTTGGAGGCGCTCGACGCGCAGAACGTGATGCAGACGTACGGGCGGCTGCCGGTCGCGTTCGTGCGGGGCGAGGGGACGAGGCTCTGGGACAGCGAAGGAAACGAGTACCTCGACTTCCTGAGCGGCCTCGCGGTCACGTCCCTCGGTCACGCGCACCCCGAGGTGGCCGACGCGCTCGCCGACCAGGCGCGCACGCTCCTGCACGTCTCGAACCTGTACTACAACGACGTGCAGCCGAAGGTCGCGGCGCGACTGAACGCGTTGCTGGGCGGCGACGGGCGCGTCTTCTTCTGCAACTCGGGTGCCGAGGCGAACGAGTGCGCGATCAAGCTCGCCCGCCGGTACGGGCAACGCAACGGCGGACCGGGCCGTTTCCACGTCGTCAGCGCGTACGGCTCGTTCCACGGCCGGACCCTCACGACGCTGGCCGCGACCGGCCAGCCGCAGAAGCAGGAGACGTTCCAGCCGTTGCCCGAAGGCTTCCGCCAGGTCGCGTTCGACGACCTCGACGCGCTCGCGGCCGCGATGGACGACCGCGTCGCGGCCGTGTTGCTCGAGCCGGTACAGGGCGAGGGCGGTGTGAACCCGGCGTCACGCGCGTACCTGCATGGCGTCCGGGAGCTGTGTGACGAGCGCGAAGCGCTGCTGATGGTCGACGAGGTACAGACGGGCCTGGGGCGCACCGGTCGCTGGTTCGGATTCGAGCATTCGGGTGTGCGGCCCGACGTCGTCACCATGGCGAAGGCGCTCGGCAACGGCGTGCCGATCGGCGCGTGCTGGGCGCGCGCGGAGGTAGCTGCGGCGTTCGCACCCGGCGACCATGCCACGACGTTCGGGGGCCAACCGCTGGCCGCGCGCGCGGCGCTCGCGGTGCTCGACGTGATGGCGCGCGAGAACGTGCCCGAACGCGCGGCGCGCGCCGGTACGCGGCTGGTCGAGTCCCTCGCCAAGCTCGACGGCGTCGCCGAGGTCCGGGGCGCCGGCCTCCTGATCGCGGCGGAGCTCGCACCCGCGTTCGACGCCCGGGACATCGCGCAGAAGTGCCTCGACCTCCGTCTGGTCGTGAACGCGGTGACGCCGACCGCGCTGCGGTTCGCGCCGCCACTCCTCGTCTCGGACGCGGAGATCGACGAGGCCGTGGCTCGGCTCGCGGAGGCGCTGCGATGACCGCGAACCTGCTCGAAGTCGACGACCTCGACCCGGTGCGGCTCCGGTCGATCCTCGACAACGCCGTCGCCTGGAAGACCGACGCGAGCGCGATCCCACCCGTGCTCGCGGGCCGCGCCGCGACGGCGCTGTTCCAGAAGCCGTCGGCGCGCACCCGGATCTCCATCGAGGTCGCGATCGCGACGCTCGGCGGTCATCCGATCTACGTACGCGACGAGGAGGTCATGCTCGACAAGCGGGAGTCGGTCGAGGACGTCGCGCGCACGATGGCGTCGATGTGTGCAGTGATCGCGGCGCGCGTCTTCGACCACCACATCCTCGAGCGCATGGTCGCGGTTGTCGACGTTCCGGTCGTCAACCTCTTGTCGGATACCGCGCATCCCTGCCAGGCGCTCGCCGACCTGCTGACCGTGCGCGAGCACTTCGGTGATCTCGAAGGCCGCCGGATCGCCTTCGTCGGCGACGGCAACAATGTCGCCGCGTCGCTGGCGTACGCGGCCGCGCTGTCGGGAGTCGAGCTCGCGGTCGCGTCGCCCGAGGGCTACGAGCTGGACCAGCACGTCGTCGATCGGGCGCGCAATCTCGGCAGTGCGGTGGAGCTCGGCAACGATCCCTACGACGCGGTGCGCGGCGCCGATGTCGTCTACACCGACGTATGGACGTCGATGGGTCAAGAGGACGAGCGCCAACAACGGCTGCGCGCGTTCACGGGCTGGACCGTCGACGCCGCGCTGATGCAGGCCGCGAGCGAGCACGCGATCTTCATGCATTGCCTCCCCGCGCACCGGGGTGAGGAAGTCGCAGCCGACGTCATCGAGGGCCCGCAGTCGGTCGTATGGCGGCAGGCCGGGAACCGGATGCACTCGGCGCGGGCGCTGCTCGTCGACCTGCTCTCGGGAGAAGACTGATGTCGCAACTCGGAAAACCGCAGCGCCAGCACCGGATCCTGCGGATGCTCGAGGACCAGGCGATCTCGAGTCAGGCCCAGCTCGTACAGCTCCTGGAGGCCGACGGCATCGTGGCCACCCAGGCCACCGTCAGCCGCGACCTCGAAGATCTGGGCGCGGTGAAGGTTCGCATCCCGGGGGGCGCGATGGCATATGCCATCCCCGAGTACACGCGCGAGCGCGCGCCGTCAGACGACCATCTGAAGCGGTTGATGAGCGAATTCGTGGTCGAGGTGTCGCACAGCGCCAACCTGGTCGTGCTGCGTACCCCGCCCGGGAGTGCGCACGTCGTAGCCTCCGCGCTCGACCGCGCGTCGCTCGGTTCCGCGCTCGGCACGGTCGCCGGTGACGACACCGTGCTCGTCGTGTGCAATGAATCGGTCGGCGGCGCCGCGGTGGCGGCCGAGCTCGCCGGTCTCGCCGGACTCTGATCCAAGGGAGAAGTCATCGTGGCCAAGCGAGTCGTGCTCGCGTATTCCGGAGGGCTCGACACGTCCATCGCGGTGCGGTGGATGCGCGAGGAGTGGGGCGTCGAGGTGATCGCGTGCGCGGTCGACGTCGGCCAGCTCGCGCCGGGCGAAGAGGAGACGATCCGCGAGCGTGCCGCGGCCGCGGGTGCGGTCGAGACCGAGATCATCGACGCGCGCGACGAGTTCGCGCGCGGCTTCCTCGTTCCCGCGCTCCGCGCGAACGCGCTCTACGAGGGCAAGTACCCGTTGGTCTCGGCCCTGTCCCGGCCGGTCATCGTCGAGCACCTGGTCGCGTCCGCGCGCCGTCATCGCGCCGACGCGGTCGCGCACGGTTGTACCGGCAAGGGCAATGACCAGGTCCGCTTCGAGGTGTCGTCGCGCGTCCTCGCGCCCGACCTCGACGTGATGGCACCCGTGCGGGTCTGGGGGCTCACCCGCGCCGACTGCATCGAGCTCGCGGACAAGTGGGAGATCCCCATCTCCGCGTCGAAGGAGAAGCTCTATTCGATCGACGAGAACATGTGGGGACGCGCCATCGAGTGCGGTGTTCTCGAGAACCCGTGGTCGGCCGCGCCGGAGGAACCGTTCACGCTGACGTGCAACACCAAGGACGCGCCGGCCGAGCCCACCGAGATCGTGGTCGGGTTCGAGAAGGGGGTGCCGGTCGCGCTGAACGGAACCGCGACCGGGCTCGTCGACCTCATCGCGACGATCGGCGGCTCCGTCGGCGCGTACGGGTGGGGCCGCATCGACATGGTCGAGAACCGCCGGGTCGGCATCAAGAGCCGCGAGGTGTACGAGTGCCCGGCATCGCTCGCGTTGATCCTCGCGCACAAGGATCTCGAAGGCATCACGCTCGAACGCGACCTCGCCCGGGAGAAGCAGCGCGTCGAGATCCGCGTTGCCGAGCTCGTGTACGACGGCATGTGGCACACACCGCTCATGCGCGCACTCGCGGCGTTCGTCGACTCGACGCAAGAGCACGTCACCGGCGAGGTCCGGCTGCGGCTCGAGCCGGGCCGCTGCGATGCCGTGGGCCGGCGCGCCCCGCGCGGCCTGTACGACCACGATCTCGCGACCTACGACGCCGAAGACGCGTTCCGCCACCAGGACTCGGAAGGGTTCGTGCGGCTGTGGGGCCTGTCGGCCGAGACGTGGTCGCGGCGTCAGGGCCCCGGAGCCTCATGAGCGGTCACGAGCCCGCGAGCGGTCAGCCGCTCTGGCACGGTCGCTTCGGAGAGGGCCCGGCCGACGAGCTCCTCGCCTTCACCGTCAGCCTCCCGTTCGATCAGCGCCTCGCGGCCGACGATCTCGCCGGCTCGCGTGCCCACGTGCAGATGCTGGCCCGCGTCGGGCTGCTGACCGACGACGAGCGCGTGGTCGTGATCGCGGCGCTGGATCGGGTGGAGGAGGAGCTCGCCGACGGGAGCTTCGCGTTCGCACCGAGCGACGAGGACATCCACACCGCGATCGAACGGCGCGTCACCGAGATCGCGGGCTCGGTCGGCGCGAAGCTGCACACCGGCCGCAGCCGCAACGACCAGGTCGCGCTCGACCTGCGGCTCTACCTGCGGCGGGAGGGCCGCAACGTGGCGGCCCGCATCCACGAGCTGCAGCGCGTGCTCCTCCAGCGCGCGGGGGAGTCCACCGAGATCGCGCTCCCCGGCTATACCCATCTGCAACGGGCCCAACCCGTCCTCCTCGCGCACCACCTGCTCGCACACTTCTGGGCGCTCTCTCGAGACGTCGACCGCTGGCGTGACTGCCTGACGCGTGCGGACGTGTCGCCGCTCGGTGCGGGCGCGCTCGCGGGATCGAGCCTTCCCCTCGATCCGGCTTCGGTCGCGAGCGCGCTCGAGTTCGCCAAGCCGTTCGAGAACTCGCTCGATGCCGTCTCCGATCGCGACTTCGTGGCCGAGGCGTTGTTCGTGGCCGCGCTCACGCAGGTGCACCTGTCGCGCCTCGGTGAGGAGATCGTCCTGTGGTCGACCGACGAGTTCGGGTTCATGCGCCTCGCCGACGCGTACGCGACCGGCTCGTCGATGTTGCCGCAGAAGAAGAATCCCGACATCGCCGAGCTCGCGCGCGGCAAGGCCGGTCGGTTGATCGGCGACCTCACCGGCTTCCTCGCGACACTCAAGTCGCTGCCGCTCGCGTACAACCGGGATCTGCAGGAGGACAAGGAACCGCTGTTCGACGCGCTCGACACGTGCGAGCTGTCACTGAGCGCGCTCGCGGGACTCATGTCGACCGCGACCTTCGTCGACACCGCGATGACCGCGGGCGCCGACAGCCCGTTCAACGCCGCGACCGACATCGCGGAGCACCTCGTCCGCGAGGGGATCCCGTTCCGGGAGGCGCACGCGATCGTGGGCTCGCTCGTGCGGCAGTCGCTCGAGCGCGGGGTGCCGCTCGACGAGCTCCTGTCGAATGATCCCCGCCTCGGGCCGGATTACCTCGTCTTCCTCGAACCCGGGAGCGCGGTGCGGCGGCGCACGACGCCGGGCGGCGCCGGCCCCGAACCTGTCAAGCGGGAGTTGGAGTTGGCGCGCGAGCGCATGGGCCGTCAAGAGACGTGGCTCGCGCACGCGCATTAGCGGCGAGGTTCTTCGATCGCGACGCGCTCGCGGTCGCGCCCGAGCTGCTCAACAAGCTGCTGGTCGGCAACGGCGTCTCGGCGCGTCTGGTCGAAGTCGAGGCGTACCGCGCCGGCGTTGATCCCGGCAGCCACGCGTTCCGGGGGCGGACACCGCGCAACGCGTCGATGTTCGGCCCGCCCGCCACGTTGTACGTGTACTTCAGCTACGGCAACCACTGGTGCATGAACGCGGTCTGCGGGCCCGCGGAACAGGCGCACGCGGTGCTCCTACGCGCGGCCGCGCCCGTCGCGGGGCTGGAGCTGATGCGGGCGCGGCGGGTCAAGGCGGCGCGGGACCGGGATCTCGCGGCGGGTCCGGGACGGCTCGGGCAGGCGTTCGGCGCCGACCGTTCGCTCGACGGCACCTCGCTCCTGCGGGGCCCGTTGCGCATCGTCGACGACGGAACACCCCCGCCGTCGCGCCCGGGCGTGTCGACGCGGATCGGCCTGGCCGTGGGCAAGGGCGAGGATCTGCCGTACCGCTTCTACGTCCCCGGCGACCCCAACATCTCCCGCCCCCCGCGCTGACCCATTTCCCCCCAACAGTTGTCAGGAATTTCGGCGCGTGGCGACGCTTTTCCTGCCAACAGTTGTCAGGAATTTCGGCGCGTGGCGACGTTTTTCCTGCCAACAGGGCTCGCTGCGATCAGGGGAAGCGGGCGGCGATCCAGTCGGCGACGAGGCGCATGGCCTCGGGGCGGTGGCCTTCGAGGTAGTGGGGCGCGCCCGTGATCTCGACGTAGGTCACGTCGTCGGAGCCGGCCGCGTCGGCGATCGCCCGGGCCTGACCGATGCGGATCTCGGTGTCGGCCGTCGCGTGCACGACCATGACCGGCACGTTCACCCGGGGCATCGTCGTCGCCAACCGGGCCTTCGACGACAGGGCCGACCATGTCGACAGCCACCCGCGCGTCGTCATCGTGCGCGCCAACCCGCCCCACCCGTAGTTGGCGTCGAAGGGATCGGGGAACGCGAACAGCGAGCCGAGCGGACGGTCGTCGGGCTCGATGCTCAGGTCGAGATACGCGGGGTTGGCGAGCGTGCGGTAGATCGTGAAGTAGTCGAGATGCACCGCGCGTTTGCGGAGCCGGCGCCAGTCGTCGCTTCCGCGCTCGGTATCACGCAGTCCCGCGCGAGCCGCGCGAGAGGCATCCAGTTGCTCGTGCGCCCAGGCGTCGATCCGGGCGACGCGCTCGACTTGCGCCGCGCGGTAACGCGTGAGCCAGTCCGGATCGTACGAGCTCGGCTCGGGCCACGGGCGCCAGCCGTTCGCGGGGTTGTACATGTCGAGCTCGGGAACGACCGACGCCGGATCGTGTTCGTCGGCCACCGACGGGTCGATCGACTGCAGCATGAACTCGCCCTCGCCGGGGTGGGCCGCGACGCCGATCCACGCGTCGCCGCAGCCGTGCTCCGTGTGCGCGAGCGCGGTCAGCGACCCGCCCCCGCTGTTGCCGAACAGCACCACTGCCTCGGCGCCGCGGCTGCGCACCCAGTCGACCGCCGCGGCCACGTCGCGCGCGCACAGCTCGTGCCGGCAATCCGTGTCGTTGTTGAGGTACCGCGTCGCGAAACCCAGCACCGCGTACCCGGCCGCGGCGAGCAGCGGGCACGCGTAGTGCACCGAGAAATCGGCTCGGGGATGGGTGAGCACCACGGCGGTGTGCCACGTCCGGCCCGCGGGCGGTGTCCAGAACAATCCGCGCACGAGGCCGCCGTCCTCGGTCACGATACGCACCGGCTCGCGCGGGAGATCGACGCGCGGATCGTCCTCCGCAAGTGGCCAGAAGCCGAGCCCCGCGGGACGCGTCTCTCCTCGGAACGGGTCGCTCATGACCGGATAGGTTGGCCCACCGTGTCGCGTTTGACGAGTCGGAGCCGCAGCGTGCGCGGCAAGGTCGTGCTCGTCACCGGCGCGGCGAGCGGTATGGGCCGCGCGATCGCGCACCTCTTCGCCGACGAGGGCAGCCGCGTGGCGGTCACCGATCGCGACGACGCCGGCGTCGGCAAGGTGGTCGCCGAGATCGTGGCCGAGGGCAGTGTGGCCGCGGGTTGGGTGCTCGACGTCACCGATGCCGACGCCATCGTGCGCGTCGTCGGCGAGATCGTCGCCCGTCTGGGTCCGATCGACGTCCTCGTCAACGACGCCGGCGTCAGCATCCCCGTCGAGATCTCCGCCGACGATTTCGAACAGGCGTGGGACACGACGATGGCCGTCAATCTCACCGCGCAGGCGCGACTCATCCGGGCGTGCCTCCCGCACCTCGCCCGCGC
>Ga0265327_10004534_pt1 | contig 12243 bp, 11 predicted proteins | sample 41621metaG_FD_202089 | JGI IMG/M metagenome (GOLD analysis project Ga0265327, IMG submission 202089) | Rhizosphere microbial communities from Carex aquatilis grown in University of Washington, Seatle, WA, United States - 4-16-21 metaG | ecosystem: Host-associated > Plants > Roots > Rhizosphere...
TCCTGGCGCGGCTGACCTTGTTGCTGATGAAGCAGGTCGACGATGCGGGGGCGATCCACGGCGCCATCGACTCGGCCCTCGAGGCGGCCTCGGCATGAGCGCGCAGTTCGACCCCGCGGCGCCGTCGACCGGATTGCCGGCACGGATGACCGGCGGCCAGGCGCTGGCGCGCCAATTGGCGCGCGAAGGCGTTCGCGACATCTTCGGCGTGCCAGGCGTGCAACTCGACTGGGCAGTGGATGCCCTGGCCGACATGCAGGACCGGATACGGCTGCTGGTGCCGCGCCATGAGCAGGCCACGAGCTACATGGCCGACGGCTACGCGCGAGCCAGCGGCCGCACGGGCGTCAGCATGGTGGTGCCGGGGCCCGGCATGCTGAACGCCCTGGCCGGCCTGGCGACCGGCTATGCCTGCAGTTCGCGCATGCTGTTCCTGGCGGCGCAGATTCCCTCGACCCTGATCGGCCGCGGGCTCGGCATGCTGCACGAGCTGCCCGATCAGTCAGGCGTGCTTGAGCGCCTGGTCAAGTGGCGTGGCTTGGCGGACTCGCCGGCCGCCGTGCCGCGGACGGTGCGCGCCGCGATGCGGCAGCTGCAAGCAGGCAGGCCGCGGCCCGTCGGGCTCGAGCTTCCGCAGGATGTGCTGCAGCGCGCGGACGACGTCATGCTCGCGGCGGTGCCGCCCGCGCTTGGCCCCGCGCCCTGCGATCCGGTCCTTGTCGAGCGGGTCGCCGGGTTGGTGCGCGGTGCGCGCCTGCCGGTCATCGTCGCCGGCGGTGGCATCGTGCCGGCGGGCGCCTCCGCGGCGTTGGCGCGCCTGGCGCAGCGGCTTTCGCTGCCGGTGCTGGTGACCGAGAACGGCACCGGCGCCCTGTCGTCGCGGCATCCCATGGCGTTGACCTGGCTCGCTTCGCGCGCGTTGCTGCCGCACGCCGACGTGGTGCTTTGCGTCGGCAGCCGCTTCATCGATCCGCAAGGCGCGCCGCCCGGGCTGCGTCCGGACGCGCAGTTGGTCCTGGTCAATGCCGAAGCGGCCGACCTCGGCGTGCCGCGCCGCGCCGCCATCGCGATCCACGGCGACGCCCGGGTGGCCCTCGAAGCGCTGGATGCCGCGCTCGACGGCCATGCTGCCCGGGACCGTGGCCGCGAGGTCCAATGCCTGCGCGAATGGACCGAGGCCCGGCTCGGCGACATCGCGCCGCAGCGCGAGTGGCTGGCTGCGCTGCGCAGGGCGATCCCGGACGACGGCTTTCTCGTCAGCGATCTGACGCAGGTCGGCTATCCGGCGCACCTGGCCTACCCGGTGCATGAGCCGGGCACGTTCCTCGGGGCGGGCTACCAGGGCACGCTGGGCCACGCCTACTGCACCGCGCTGGGCGTTGCCGCAGCCCATCCCGACCGGGCCGTGGTGGCGATCGCCGGCGATGGCGGATTCGGTTGGACGTTGCAGGAGCTGGCGACTGCGCGGCGCTACGGGCTGCCGGTGGTCGTGGTGGTTTTCAACAACGAGGCCTTCGGCAACGTGCGTCTGCTGCAGCGGCGGCAATTTGGCCGCGATTACGCGACCGAACTGACCAACCCCGACTTCATGACGCTGGCGCGCGCCTTCGGTGTGGACGGCCAGCGCGTGTCGTCCCCGCAGGCGTTGGCCGGCGCCCTGGCCGATGCGATCGCGGCCCGGCGGCCGGCACTGATCGAGGCCACGACCGGGGATTTCCCCAGCCCGTGGCACCTGATACGCGGCAACACGCCGGGCGATCCCGGGCTGCTCGGTCCATCGATTTGAACGACAAAGACGAAGGAGACAAGTGATGACCACCACCTTGAAGCGAATCATGGCTGCCCTGTGCCTGTCGGCCGGACTGCTGCCCGCCTGGGCCGGGGCGGCCGATGCCTTTCCCCAGAAGGGAAAGGTGATCCGCATCATCACGCCGCTGTCGGCGGGCGGCTCGTCCGATATCCAGGCGCGGGCCATTGCCAACCGCCTGTCGCAGTCGTTGGGCACGCCGGTCATCGTCGAGAACAAGCCCGGTGCGTCGACCGCCATCGCGGTGCGCGAACTGATCCGTGCGCCCGCCGACGGCTACACGCTGCTCTACACCATCACGGTGACCACGAGCCAGCTGCCCCATCTGTACGCCACGCCGCCGTTCGACGTCTTCAAGGACATGACGCCGCTGGGCGTGGTGTCGCGCACCCGGACCATCCTGGTCGCGACCCCCAACGCACCCTACAACACGTTGAAGGAGCTGGTGGCCTACGCCAAGGCCAATCCCGGCAAGGTGAACTATGGCTCGTACGGCATCGGTTCCTCGGGCCACATCAACGGCGAACTGCTCAAGGCAAATGCCGGCATCGACATCGTCCACGTGCCCTACAAGGGCAGCACCGAAGCCGTGCGGGACCTGCTGGGCGGCCAGATCCAGCTGGTGTTCGACGGACCGTCGACTGCGATCGCGAATTCCAAGGGCGGGCTGGTCAAGATCCTCGGAGTGCCCGACACGGAGCGGCTGCCGTCGATTCCCGACGTGCCGACGATCACCGAGGCCGGCGTGCCCGGCATCGACCTGCCGGGGCTCGAGCAGTTCTTCGCGCCCGCCGGGACGCCCAAGGAAATCGTCGACAAGCTCAACGCCGAGATCATGCGGGCGGCCCGCACGCCGGAGGTGACCGAACTGTTCGTCCGTGGCGGTTCCACCATGGTCATGAGCACGCCGGCCGAGCACGCCCGCATGATGCGCGAGGACTCGGACAAATGGGGCGCGGTGATCCGCAGGCTCGGCATCAGGATGGAGTAGCCGGCCATGTTCCTGGCATTTGCGGCCGCCAGTTTTGCCAGCGGGTTCGCCATGCGGGTGGCCGACCCGATCGTGCTGCCGGTGGCGCAGCATTTGTCGGTCGATGCGGCCACCGCGGCCCTGTTGAGCCCGGCCTACGTGCTGCCCTATGCGCTGGGGCAGCTGTTCCTCGGCCCGCTCGGCGACCGCTTCGGCAAGCAGCGGTGCATGCAGGTCTGCGGCGTGGGGCTGGCGCTGTCCCTGGCGCTGGGCGCCTTCGCCGCGAGCTTTGCGCTCCTGATGGCCAGCCGCATCGTGGCGGGCGTCTTCGCCGGCGGCTTGATTCCGCTGGTGCTGGCAGCGATGGGCGAGAAGCCTGACCTGGTCGAGCGCCAGGTGATGATCGGGCGCATGCTGTTCGCCATCATCGGCGGGCAGATGGCGGGCTCTGCCATGGCGGGGGTGGCTTGCCAGGCTTGGGGCTGGCGCAGTCCGTTGATTCTTGCCGCCGTGGTGGCGGCGGTCGGGGCGATGGCGCTGCTCCGGATGCCGCCCGCGCCGCGAGTCCGTCCTGCCGACGGCGTGGCGCGGCCCTCGGTCTTCGGCTTGTACGGGCTTGTCTTGCGGCATCCGAAGGCGGCCTGGATCTATGCCTGCGCGCTGGCCGAAGGACTGTTGTTCTTCTGCCTGTTTCCCTTCGTGGGCGCTCTGCTGCAATCGCGCTCGTCCGCGGATGCCGCGGCAGCCGCCAGCCAGGCAGGGCTGGTGCTCGGAGCGTTCGGACTTGGCGGCCTCGTGTATGCACTGGCCGTGCGGCGGTTGATCGCTGCGCTCGGCGTGCGCCGGATGTGCCTGCTGGGTTCGGTCGTGTCGGCGGGCTGCTATGCCGCGATGACGGCCTCGATGCCCTGGGAGGCGTGCGCCGCGCTGATGCTGCTGGCCGGACTCGGCTTCTACATGATCCACAACTCCTTGCAGACCCAGGTCACGGAACTCGCTGCGGCGGCCCGGGGTTCGGCGGTCGCGCTGTTCGCCTTCGGCTTCTTTGCCGGGCAGGGGATCGGCCCCCTCGTGGCGGGGCCGTTGATTCAAAGCGTCGGATTCGGCCTCCTGCTGCTTGCCGTGGCTGCAGGCATGGTCGTGCTGGGCCAGGTCGTTGTCCGCCGGATCGTCCGTCCCGGCGGGGTCGCGGCACCGGTCCTGGGTTCGGCGGCGCGTCACTAGAATGCCCGCATCCATGACCGCCGACACCACCGCCCAGCCCAAAGACGAAGTCAGCGCCCTGGCCCGCGGCCTGGCGGTGTTGCGGGTCGTCTCGCAGGCCAGCCAGCCCTTGAGCAACCGCGAACTGGCCGAGGCCACGGGCATCCCGAAGGCGACGGTGTCGCGGCTGGCCGCCACGCTCGTGGGCGCGGGCTACCTGAGGCAGTTGACCGACAGCGAGCGTTTCACGCTCGGTGGCGCGCTGCTCGACTTGAGCAACGCCTACCTGCGCAACTTCGACCTGCGCAGCCATGCCCGGCTCTATCTGGCCGAACTGGCCGAGTTCGCCGGCGCCGCGGTTCACCTGGGGGTGCGCGACGGGCTCGAGATCGTGCTGATCGATTCGATCCGCCCGCATTCCGCGGTGATCCTTTCGCGGCTCGATGTCGGCACGCGGATGGACATGGCGACTTCCGCTGCCGGGCGGGCCTACCTGGCCGCCCTCGACGCAGCGCCGCGCGACGCGCTGCTGGAGAGCATCCGGGCCGCCAGCGGCCGCAACTGGAACAAGCTCAAGGCGGGCCTGGCCGCATCGATGGACGAGTACGCGCGGCTGGGCTACTGCAGTTCGTTCGGGGATTGGCACCGCGACATCCATGCCTTGGGAACGACCCTGTCGGGTCCGCGCGGCGAGCGCTATGTCGTCACCTGCGGTGGACCGGGCTATCTGCTCTCGACGGCCATGATGGTCGACAAGATCGCGCCTCGGATGATGAAGACCGTGCGGACGATCGCCAAGGAAGCCGGCACCGTCAGCTGAGGCTGGCGCTGCGCAGGTCGTTGTAGCGCGAGACGAAGTTCACCAGCACGCTCGCAGTCCAGGCAAAGGCGAAGATGCCCGAGATGCCGATGATCGGCGGCACGATGCGCCATGCGCGCGGCAGCGAAAAAGGCTCGCCGAGCGCCGTGTAGCAGTTGGCCGCGAAGTAGGCCGCGGTCGACCAGTCGGCCACGATGTCGCCGAAGATCAGCGCCGCCGACCAGACCACCACTTCGGCCAGGTGCAGCGCGAGGAGCATCATGACCGTCACCGTGAAAAGCAGGTCGGCGCGCCAGAGCGAGGGACGCTGGTGCAAGGCGCTCGCGTGCCTGAGGTAGGAACTCGTGATGACCCGGATCCAGAAGGCATGGAACATGATCACGAAGACCAGCACGGCGCCCCCGAACATGATGTCTGGCAGCGGAAGCGCCTGGGTCAGGGCGTTCTCGACCAGCCTGGGCCGCAGGCTTTGCAGGTCCGAAGCGGCTGACGATACGACGCTGGGCAGCGAGTCGGAGTCGAATTTCGTGTCGGCCATGGCGCGGTGAGTGTGGGGGTGGAGGAGGCTGGGCGGTACTGCGCCTGCGGACTGTAGTGGACGCGCACGCGCCGCCCCGCCATGGCCGCCAGCCGGCGCCCGTTCAGCCGTAGGCGCCTCCAGCAAGAAATTAGGGTTAACCCTATAATTGGGCTGTCCGCGACACCGCCTGGGTGCCGCTCCCCCCAGGAGAACTCACCTCATGTCCACGATCCTTGCCAATGGCCTTTCCGTCGATGCCCCCGGCGCCTCGCCGGCTTCCCTTGTCCTGTCGCGCGTGCTTGGCTTCGGCCTTCGGCTGCTGACCGGCTGGAAGGCGGCGGCCCCCGTGGCCCCGATGTCGCGCAAGGCCGAAGCCGATGCGGTCCGCGAATGGGCATGGACTTTCGCCCGCACCGACCGCAGCTTTGCGGACGACCTGTTTGCGGCCGCCGATCGGCACGAGCGCGCCGGCAACTGACGACCCCGTCGCACCGACAAGGTGCACGCGCAAGGCGTGAAGCTGCCGCGTGGGGCGATGGTCAGCGGGCGGTCGAGGATGCGCAATAATCGTCCCCATGTACCCCCTGACACGCGCATCTCGGCGCCATCTGCCATGAGTTCGAGCGTGCCGACCCCGGCGCAGTTGGCCGACATTGACGACGACGAACTCGTGCGTCTGGCCGTGAGTTGGCGCGCCCAGGCCTCGCGCGGCGATCGCGAGGCCTTCGGCATCGCGCACGCGCTGGAGGTCGAATGCCGCCAGCGGCTGCGTGCCAGCCAGCTTCAGCAATTGCCCGTCGAGTCGCCTGCCGTGGCGCGGCCCTGGTGGAAGTTCTGGGGCGGCAAGGGCGATCCGATCTCCGCCCCCTGAGTCGATCCGCGGCCTGGGCCGCGCGGCGCATCAATTTCCGCGCACCATCGACAGCACCTGCCGCGCGTCCAGCGTGCGCGCCTTTTCCTGCATGGCCGGCAGATGGCGAGCGCGCAACCCCTGCGCCTCCTGCATGACGTCTGCATAGGCGCTCTTGAGCATCTCGGTCGACAGCTTGCGTCCGCTCGCGTAGTAGCGTTTGGCGACGTGGCCGAGCGCGTAGGTGGTGGCGAAGCTCATGCCGGAGCTCACGGCCTGCTTGCCGAGGCCGCCCAGCAGCCCGCCGCCGACCTTGCCCAGCAGGCCACCGAGCAGTTTGCGTCCCGCCTGCTCCAGGTATTGGGAGGTCAGGCCGACGCCGACAGTGGCGATGAAGTCCTTGATGTGTCCGCTGTCGAGCTCGAAACCGTAGGCCTTGCCGATGCGATAGACCAGCTTCATCTGCAACGGGATGATGGCCATGGTCGACAGCGTTTCCGGCAGCAGCTCGAGGGCGCCATTGAGAATCGCCGCATTGAGGATCGCCCCGTCGAGTCCAGCGGGGTCGGACGCGATGGCCGGCGACGCAGTCGATGCGGTGTTTGCGGTCGCGGCCAGCGGTGCCACAGCGATGGCCTGCGCCTGCTCCGTGAATCGGGCCGAGGTCGCGGCATCGAGCCCGAGCGATGTGCGCAGGTCGGCGAGGAAGGCGCGCTCGGCCTCCGAGTGCGCACCGTCGGCGTCGCAGACGCAGACCGCCATCTCGTAGGCCAATTCCCTGGCGCCGCTGGTCTGCAGCTGCGCGCCCAGGTCGGCCATCGAGACGCGCTTCATCAACACATCCTGGTAGAGCGTCGGCAGGTTGATCGCCTCGGCCTGCGAGAAGCCCTCGGCGATGCGCTTGATCTCCTCGCGTTCGCGCGCGTGCTTGTCGCCGTCGGCGAAGGCGGCCATCAGGCTCAGCGTGACGATGGCGCGGGATTCCTGGGGCGTCATGCTCATTCCTCGCGCCCACCGCCCAGACCCAGCAGCATCAGCAGCGACTGGAACACGTTGTACAGGCTCAGGTAGACGCCGAGCGTGGCCGTGATGTAGTTGGTCTCGTGGCCGTCCTTGACGCGCTTCAGGTCGTGCAGGATGAAGGCCGAGAAGATGCCGATCGCCAGCACCGCGAGCGTGATCATCAGCGCGCCCGACTGGATGAAGAAATTGGCGATGCCGGCCACCAGCAGCAGGATGGCGCCGATGAAGAGCCACTTGCCCATCGCCGACAGGTCGCGCTTGATGATCGACGACAGGCTGGCCATGCCGAGGAAGATCGCGCCGGTGCCCGCGAAGGCGGTCATCACGAGGCTGGCGCCGTTCTGCATGCCGAGCACCACGCCCAGCATGCGCGACAGCATCAGGCCCATGAAGAAGGTGAAGCCCAGCAGCACCGGCACGCCGGCCGCCGAGTTCTTGGTCTTCTCGATCGCGAACATGAAGCCGAAGGCGCCGGCCAGGAAGACCACCATCGAGATGCCTGGAGACATCGCGCGCGCGATGCCGGTCGAAAGGCCGAGCCAGGCGCCCAGCACGGTGGGCACCATCGACAGGGCCAGCAGCCAGTAGGTGTTGCGCAGCACCTGGTTGCGCTCGGCGGCGGCGGGCGTCGCCGCGTAGGGCGAGCCGTAGACCTGGATGTTGTCGTTCATTCGAATGTCCTTTGTAGGTTGAAAAACCGCGCGTGTGCACGCGCATGGGGCCACTCTAGAGTGATATAGCCTTCGAGAAAAGTCGTATTTTTGACACCATTCATTCGATTTTTCCGTACGATGAGGGCGCCATGAACTTCAAGCACCTGCACTACTTCTGGGCTGCCGCCAAGGCCGGTGGCATCGTGCGCGCCAGCGAGCAGCTGCACATCACGCCGCAGACGCTGTCGGGGCAGATCAAGCTGCTCGAAGACAGCCTGGGTTGTGCGCTGTTCCAGAAGCGCGGCCGCGGGCTGGAGCTGACGCCCGAGGGGCGCACCGCGCTGAGCTATGCCGACCAGATCTTCGCGCTCGGCGCCGAGCTGGAGGCGGCACTCGGCAGCCGGGGAGAGGGCGCCCGCGCGCTCGACTTCCGGGTCGGCATCGCCGATGCGGTGCCGAAGTCGATCGCCTACCGCCTGCTCGAGCCGGCGCTCGGCATCGCCGAGCCGGTGCGGCTGATCTGCCACGAAGGCAACTTCCGCGACCTGCTCGGGCAGTTGTCGGTGCAGCGCATCGACCTCGTGATCGCCGACGAGCCGATGGGCCGGCAGGTCGGCGTCAAGGCCTTCAACCACACGCTGGGCACCACGGCCATGAGCTTCTTCGCGACCCCGGCGCTCCGGCGCAAGCTCAAGGGGGAATTCCCGCAATGCCTCGACCGCGCGCCGATGCTGATCCAGGGCGCGTCGTCGGCCGCGCGCCAGCGGCTCGACCTGTGGCTGGCCGAGCACCGGCTGCGGCCGCGGCTGATCGGCGAGTTCGACGATGCGGCGCTGCTCAAGGCCTTTGGCGGCGAGGGCCGTGGCGTCTTCATGACGCCCGAGGTGCTCGAGGAAGAGACCTGCACCCAGTACGGCGTCGAGGTGATCGGCCGCGCCGCCGGGCTGATCGAGGAGTTCTTCGCGATCTCGGTCGAGCGCCGCGTCACCCATCCCTGCGTGGTGGCGATCACGAAGGCGGCGCGCGGACGCTTTCATCGCCGCCGCGGCTCCGCATAATCGTGCGCTCCCCAAGGATCTTCATGAAGCCCACTTCCACCGGCAAGCCGCAAGTGCCGCAACCGCCGCTGAAGCCGATCATCGGCAACCTCGGCGAGCTCGATTCGAAGGCGCCGATCCAGAGCATGATGCGGCTCGCCGGCATCTACGGCCCGATCTTCAAGCTCACGCTGCTGGGGCGCGACGTCTACGTGGTGAGCTCGCAGGCGCTCGTCAACGAGCTGTGCGACGAGACCCGCTTCAACAAGCGGGTGCACGGGCCGCTGCAGCAGATCCGGGCCTTCGCGGGCGATGGCCTCTTCACGGCCTACAACAGCGAACCCAACTGGGCCAAGGCGCACCGGCTGCTGATGCCGGCCTTCGGCCCGCTCGGCGTGCGCTCGATGTTCGACCGCATGGTCGACATCGCCCACCAGATGTTCGTGAAGTGGGAGCGCTTCGGCCCGTCGGCCGTGATCGACGTGGCCGACAACATGACGCGGCTGACGCTCGACACGATCGCGCTGTGCGCCTTCGACTATCGCTTCAACAGCTTCTACCAGAACGAGATGCACCCCTTCGTCGCCGCGATGGTCGATGCGCTCGAAGAGGCCGGCCAGCGCGGGCGGCGGCCGCAGGTGGTGTCGAACCTGATGGTCGGCACGCGCCGCCGCTACGAGGCCGACCAGGCGCTGCTCGCGCGCGTCGCCGAGCAGCTCATCGCCGAGCGACGCAGCGATCCGCAGGGCGCGGACAAGAACGACCTGCTCAACGTCATGCTCCACGGCGTCGATCCGGTCACGGGCGAGAAGCTCTCCGACGAGAACATCCGCTACCAGATGGTCACCTTCCTGATCGCGGGGCACGAGACGACCAGCGGGCTGCTGTCCTTCGCCTGCTATCTGTTGCTGAAGAACCCCGAGGCGATGCTGAAGGCGCGCGCGATCGTCGACGAGGTGCTCGGCGACCAGATGCCGCGCATCGAGCACCTGGCCCGGTTGCGCTATATCGAGCAGATCCTCATGGAGTCGCTGCGGCTGTGGCCCACCGCACCGGCCTTCGGCGTCAAGCCGATCGCCGACACCCTGCTGGCGGGACGCTATCCGCTGTCGACCCGCGACACGCTGCTGGTGCTCCAGCCGATGCTGCATCGCGATCCGGCCGTCTGGGGCGATGACGCCGAGGACTTCCGCCCCGAGCGCTTCGAGCCCGACACCGCCGAGAAGCTGCCGCCGAATGCGTGGAAGCCCTTCGGCAATGGCGCCCGCGCCTGCATCGGCCGGCCGTTCGCAATGCAGGAGGCCCAGTTGGTCATCGCGATGATGCTGCAGCGCTTCGACATCGTGCTGGACGATCCGTCGTACCAGCTCGAGATCGCCGAGACGCTGACCCTCAAGCCGCACGGCCTGAAGATCCGCGCCCGCAGCCGGGCGGAGCCAGGTGACGGCGGTTTTGCGTCGCGCAGTGCAGTGCCTTCGGTGCCGCAGCGGCTCGTGAAGGAGCCGGTGGCCGAGGTCGCGCTGCCGGCCGATGCGCCGAAGCTGCTGGCGCTCTACGGGAGCAACACCGGCTCGTGCGAGATGTTTGCCCGCCGCATCGCGGCCGAGGCGCCGCGCCAGGGCCATGTGGCCACGGTCGCCACGCTCGACGAGTACGCCGGCGCCCTGGAAGCCGGCACGCCGGTGCTGGTGGTCACGGCTTCCTACGAGGGCCAGGCGCCGGACAACGCGAAGAAATTCCTGTCGTGGATCGAGGGCTGCGCGCCCGGCACGCTGCGTGGCGTGCGCTTTGCGGTGCTCGGCTGCGGCAACCGACAGTGGGCCCGGACCTACCAGGCGGTGCCCAAGCGGGTCGACGCCGCGCTCTTCGCGGCCGGCGCGCAGCGCCTGCGCCCGCGGGGCGAGGCCGACGCCGGCGGCGATTTCTTCGGCGCCTTCGACGAATGGGCAGAAGGGCTGTGGGACGACCTGGGCGCGGCCACGGGTCGCGCGGCGGCCGACCGGCCTGCCGCGCCGGGCTTCGAGGTCGAGATCGTCTCCTCGGCCCGCGAGCGCGCGCTGGCCCTGAACGAACTCGAGCTGGGCACGGTCGTCGAGAACCGCGAACTGGTCAACGTGGGCGCGGCAGGTGCCCGTTCCAAGCGCCACCTCCAGATCGCGCTGCCGGCCGGCATGCGCTACCGCAGCGGCGACTATCTCGCGGTGCTGGCGCGCAACCCGCCGGCCAGCGTGGCGCGCGCGCTGGCACGCTTCGGGCTGGCCGGCGACACGCAGGTCGTGATCCGCAAGCAGGCCGGCACCGCGTCGGCGCTGCCCGGCGGCTACCCGATCGGCGCCGCCGAAGTGCTGGCAGGCTATGTCGAGCTGGCCCAGCCGGCGACCCGGGCCCAGGTCGGCCAGTTGGCCGAGGCCACGCGCTGTCCGCCCGAACGCCAGGCGCTCGAGGCCCTGGCGCAGGAGGAAGCCTATGCGCGCGAGGTGCTCGACAAACGGGTCAGCGTGCTCGACCTGCTCGAGCGCGCGCCCTCCTGCGACATCGGGCTGGCGCGCTTCCTGGCCATGCTGCCGACGCTGCGGGCGCGCCAGTACTCGATCTCGTCATCGCCGCTGGCCGACGAAGCCGAGGCGAGCCTGACCTTTGCGGTGGTCGATGGGCCTGCGTCATCGGGCCAGGGTCGGTTCCAGGGGGTGGCCTCGACCTACCTGGCCGGGCTGCGGGCGGGCGACAAGGTGTCGGTGGCGGTGCGGCCTTCGCAGTCGGGTTTTCATCCGCCGGCCGATCCGAAAACGCCGATCGTGATGGTGTGTGCCGGCACTGGCGTGGCGCCGTTCCGGGGCTTCCTGCAGGAGCGGGCCTGGCAGCAGGCGGCCGGGCGCGACGTCGGGCCGGCGCTGCTGTTCTTCGGCGTCGACGATCCGGAGGTCGACTACCTTTACCGCGAGCAACTCGTGGCCTGGGAGGCGGCGGGGGTGGTCGGGCTTCGGCCGGCTTTCTCGTCGCGGCCCGAGGGCGAGGTGATGTTCGTGCAGCACCGGGTCTGGCAAGACCGGGCCGACATCGAAGCGCTGTTTCGCCAGGGCGCGCAGTTCTATGTCTGCGGCGACGGCAAGCATATGGCGCCGGCCGTCCGTGAAACCTTCGTCCACATCTACCAGAGCGTGACCGGCAACGACGATGCCGCCGCGTCGGCCTGGGCCGATCGCATGGAGCACACGCACGGGCGCTACGTGTCGGACGTGTTCGCGTGAGGCCGGGGTCTTCGAAGGGCCGAGGGGCGCGTCAGGTCAGCGCACCCGGAATCGTCATGATGTCCCAGGCGCCGCCGAAGCCGCTCGGCGTCGGCCGCTCGATCGGTTGGAG
>Ga0265327_10004535_pt1 | contig 12243 bp, 12 predicted proteins | sample 41621metaG_FD_202089 | JGI IMG/M metagenome (GOLD analysis project Ga0265327, IMG submission 202089) | Rhizosphere microbial communities from Carex aquatilis grown in University of Washington, Seatle, WA, United States - 4-16-21 metaG | ecosystem: Host-associated > Plants > Roots > Rhizosphere...
ACGAGATCGTCTATGCGACCCAGCGTCCCCTCTACTCGGACAAGCCCGGCTCGGTGCGCCCCAGTCCCGATCTGGCGTCGGGAGCGCCTCTCATCGCGCCCGACGGGCGGACCGTGACGGTCAACCTGAAGCGAGGCATCCATTTCAGTCCGCCGGTCAACCGCGAAGTCACCTCGGCCGACGTGGCATACGCGATCGAGCGAGGCACCAATCCGCATGTCGCGAACCCCTACATCCACGCCTACTTCGATTCGGTCATAGGCATCTCGACCGACACGGGCGGCCCGATCAAGGGCATCACCACGCCCAACCCGCACCAGATCGTCTTTCACCTCGACGCACCCCGAGGGCAGACGATCGCCGAGGCACTCCAGCTACCGCTGACGGCTCCGGTACCCCGGCAATACGCCAGGCGCCTCGACAGACAGCCCGAATCGAGCTACGGCTCGCACGAGGTTGCGACCGGGCCCTACATGATCGGCAACGACCGGTCGGGCAAGACCGTCGGCTACCGGCCCGGGGTCTCGCTGACGTTGGTGCGGAATCCAAATTGGAGCAGGAGCACAGACTTCCGCCCTGCATACCTCAACAGAGTCGTCGTGAAGATCGGCGGAGGGCAGAGCGAGATCGCCCGGCGCGTCCTCAACGGCGGCGCGATCGTGGAGAACGAACCGGCGTCGCGGTCCGCGATCGCACTCGCTGTCGCCCACCACCCCGGTCAACTAGAGGTGTCTCCCGGCGCGGGAGACCATTTCATCGGGGTGAACAACAGAGTCGGCCCGTTCTCCAACGTGAACCTGCGCAAGGCGTTCTGGGCCGCGCTGAACCGCCTCGAGATGAACCGGGTCCGCGGCGCCCCGCTCACGAGCGTCGCCACGCACTTTCTCTATCCGACGATCGCGGGCTTCACTGAGGCAGGCGGCCAAGCCGGCCCGCAAGGCCCGCAGTTCGACTTCGATCAGTACCCCGAAGGGAGCATGGCCGTCGCCGAAAAGTACATCCGTCTCGCCGGGTACCCGAGCGGGAAATACACCGGCGGAGAGGCGGTGACGATCGTCGGGGCGCTCGGCAACCCCGCCGAACAGGACGCCGAAATCGTCAATCAGACGCTGCTCTCGCTCGGCTTCGTGACGCATTTCAAGCTGGTCGAAACGCCGACGATGTACGCCAAGTACTGCAACGTCCCCAAGCAGGAGGTGGACGTCTGCCCCAGCGTCGGCTGGATCGCGGACTTCGCTGAGCCCCAGGCCGCCCTCGAACTGAACTTCAACGGCGAATACATCAACCCCACCGGGAACGTCAACTGGAGTCAGACCAACGTTCCGGCGATCAACAAAGCGATGAAACAGGCGAACGAACTTCTCGGCGAAGCGGCTCAGACCGCCGCCTGGGCGAAGATCGATGAAGCCCTCGTGGAAGATGCGGCGGCGGTCCCCTTCTCCTGGGACACCAGCTCGAGCATCGAGGGGCGCGACGTCAACGGCCTGGCAGACCTGTGGAACACGGGGTCATGGGACTACGCCTGGACCTCGCTGAAGTAGACGACTGACACGAGACCCCTCGGCGCCGCCGCTCCAGAACGCCAAGAGCCCGGCCGGAACCGGGCTCTGCGCACTGCTGATCCCGGCATCCCTGCCGGCTGGCGGCGACGTGGCCAGGGGGCCGACGCTGCGCTCTTGAAGCTAGAGCCCGGGGGTGTTGACGTTGTTACGCCCCTGCGACGGTGTCCGCTCTCTAACAGCAAGCTGGTTGGGGGAGGACCGGAGTCGGCGCCGATCCTCCCCGCCACCAGCGGTCACCGGCGTCTTGCTTACGCCAGGAACGGCTTGAGCTTCTTGACCGTGTTGGGGATCGTGTCGCTGCTGGGGAGCGACGGGAGGACTCCGTGCCCGCCCGCTTCTGCGTCGAAGAAGCTGAAGTGGGTTGCCTCGTTGGCGGCAACCTTCGCGGCGATCGTCCTCAGTTCCTGAGAGCTGAACGTTTCAGATGCGCCGAGGTAGGCCTCGACGAAGGCCGTCTCGAGCGCTACACCGGTCTTCAGGAGCGACTCACCCGTCTTGGTGACGCTGGCAGGGATCTTGAACTTCAGACCCGTCGGGGTGCTCGAGCCGAGCGCTTTGGCCAGGAAGGCCTTGTGGTCCTTCTCGTTCTTGAGGGCGGCTTCGAAATAGTCTTTGTTTTCGAGTTTCGGGTGCTTGAAGGCGTGGAAGTTCTTGATGATCGCCGAGTAGACGACCACGGCAAGGCTCTCAGCCGTGTAGGCCGCCTGCAGCGTCGTGATGTCCGTCGCCGTGGTGTCCGAGGCGAAGGCCGAGCTGGTCACGGTGGCCAGCACGCCGCCGCTCGTGGCGAGGACGATCCCGCCCTTGCCGGCATTGCGCAGGAACTGCCCGCGGCTGATCGGGTTCTCGATGCTGCTCATGTCTGGGCTCCTTGGGGTGGTTTCCATCGGGTCACCTCCCTCTACGCGCCGCGCGCCTACCCGGATCAACAGTCGCCGAATCTTCCGGGCTCCTCTGCGGTCAGTGCGCATACCGACAGGGCCCTTGGCTGATCCGGCCTGGGCGAAAGCCCGTAGCTCTCCCTAACCGGCTCCCCCCTGAGTTCCTGGCCGGGCCTGCAAACGATGACGGGAGACACAATGACCCACCAGATCAACCTCGAGGACGTCGATCTCGACGGTGCAGTTCGCGAAGCAGCCGATGTGGCCTCGGGTGACACCCGCCTGAGTTTCCTGAAGAAGGCCGGCGTGGCCGGAGTGGGCGCAATGAGTGGGGGTGCAGTTCTGTCGGCGCTTGCCCCCAGCGCCTTCGCATCCGGCTTCGCGCACGGCCATGGCCGTCCGCCGGCCGCGTTTGGCAAGGGTGACATCGGGATCCTCAACTACGCCCTGACACTCGAGTACCTCGAGGCCGCCTTCTACAACGGCGCGAGCGCAGCGAATCTGCCATTGAGCTCGCAGGCCGCAGCGTTCCTGAAGGTGGTGACCGAAGACGAGAACGCTCACGTGGCCTTCCTCAAGAAGGCACTTGGCAAGAAGGCCGCCAAGCAGCCCAAGTTCGACTTCAAAGGGACCAACACCAACGCTGACATGTTCATGAAGACCGCTCAGGTGTTGGAGAACACCGGTGTCCATGCCTACTCGGGTCAGGCCCTCAACATCAAGGAACCGGCCTATGTGAAGGCGGCTGTTTCAATCCTCACAATCGAGGCACGTCACGCGAGCGTGATCGGCCTGCTGAACGACCCGACGGGGAAGGAAATCGCCCCCAATGGCCCGTTCGACACACCGTTGACCGCCGCGAAGGTCCTGGCGGCGGTCAAGGGCACCGGCTTCATCGTCTAGGACGCCGGCCGCTCGGCGGCGCGCCGCACCGGGGGTCCCCCTGTCCCCCGCGGCGCGCCGCCCGCAGCAACAGTGGGAACTTGACCGGAAGAGCCGGCCGGCGCCGTTCAGACGGTGGTGCGCTCGAGGCGGCTGGCCCGCCGGAACTCCCGTTCTGGGCCGACGACCGTGTAGAGACACCAGAACGACCAGGCCATGGCAGCTGCCGCCAGGCCGTAGAAGGCGTAGGCCAACACGCCGACCGTGGCGAGCTTGGCGACGGTGCCGAGCACGAACAGGCCGATGGCGTAGAGGCGGAGAGCGTTGACGCAGGCCATCCTGGCGGTCGCCTGCTCGCCGGACTTCTCGAGCGCCCGCTCGAATCGGGGGTTGTCGGTGGCGAACAGGTGCACGACCATCCAACCGAGGAAACGCTGCTCGGTCTTGTTCAGGAACCGCAGGGGATCACGAGGGTCACTCATCTGGCTTTCCATCGGCCTGTCGGGCTCGGACCTTGAGGGAACCCCTGGTCCGGTCACTGCCCGGTCCCGCAGAGCGTCACCTTGGGTGCCCGGGCCCGCGAGGGATAGCCGAAGCTGGCCGTGAAGGAGAACGGCGCTCCGCCCCCCGGCGCCGGTGATATCCAGGTCTGCTCACGGACCGGCAGGTGGGTGCGCATCGAGACGGAGGCCGTTTCGCTTGCTGATCCGCCGGTCAGGCCCCAGGGGAAGCTCGACTTCAACAGCTGTGTCGTCCCGTGCGCCGAGGGCGCGGCGAAGTCGCCGAACAGCGTCCAGGTCCGGTCGCCAACTCGCAGCGGCGTGCTACCACCGAGCCGCCCGTAGCAGCCATGGCTCGTGCGGCTGCCGTAGGAGTAGAAGGCGCCTGACTGCTCGACCAGCAGCTCGACCGGGACCTGCGCCGCCGCGACTTCTCCACACAGGGACGCTTCAACGCAGGGAAGCGGCGTCAGGTCGTCGCGCCACCAGGTGACCCGTCCTTCCCTGAGGCCCACGGTGGCCTGCTCGCGAACCGGCACCATGCCCGCCACGGGACCTCCACCCCAGCGCCAACGGAAGACGGGCGCCGGCGTCTGCTCCGAGCGCGCATATGCGAAACCGGTCTGTTCGTAGGACTCGGCGGGCACCCGGGCCAGCGCGATCCTGACGGCCCTGGCGAGCGAGATCCCGTTCGCATCCCCTCCGGCTGCCTGAGCGATGCCACCACCGCCCGCGACGGCCCAGGCCGCAAGGATCCCCGCCAACGACATGCCCCCACGTCTCATCTCGATGTATTCCCCGGCGCCGCCCCTCCCTCCTGCCGCTCTCCTTCAGCCCGCCGATTGCGGGCGCAGGATTGCAGCGCCGGACCCTGGTCCGGTTGACTCCATTTCCGGTTCCCCGATAGAGTCGCGCAATGGATCGAGATGGCACGATCAAACTGCTTTCGGGACTGCGGCTCGCAATCGGCGGATCTTCCTGGGCTACTCCCCGCGTGGCGGGGAAGCTGTTCGGCCTGGACGCCGCCGCCAACCCGCAGACCCCCTATCTGGCGCGACTGTTCGGGGTGCGCGACATCGCTCTCGGCTGGGGCGTCATGAGCACCGAGGGAGAGACCCAGCGCCAATGGCTGATGATCGGCGTCGCCTGCGACCTCGCAGACGCGGCCGCAGGGATCGCCGGTGGCCGCGGCGGCTACCTCCCGAAGCACACGGCCGTCCTCGTGACCGCGACCGCTTTGGCTGCGGCTGCGCTCGGCGGCCAGGCCCTCAAAGACGGCTAGGCGAGCAGGCCATGGGCGCCAAGTGGACCGCGGCTGAGATCCCCAAGCTGCGAGGTCGCACGGCCATCGTCACGGGCGCCAACAGCGGCCTGGGCCTCGTCACCGCCAGTGAGCTGGCCCGTCATGGCGCCGCGGTGATCCTGGCCTGCCGCGATCTGGTCAAGGGCCAGTCGGCAATGACGCGGATCGGCGCCGAGATTCCCGAGGCCGACCTTCAGCTCGAGGAGCTCGACCTGGGCGACCAGGGCTCGATCGCAGCCTTCGCCGAGCGGTTCGCCGCCGATGGACGCGACGGCCTGGACCTGCTGATCAACAACGCCGGCGTCATGGCACCGCCGCGGCGGGTCACCCACGACGCCTTCGAGCTTCAGATAGGCACCAACCACCTCGGGCATTTCGCGCTGACCGGGAGGCTGATCGCCCACATGGAGGGGCGCCCCGACGCCCGTGTCGTGACGCTGTCGAGCAATGCGCACAAGATGGGCAAGATCAACCTCGAGGACATCCAGTCCGAGCACCGCTACATGCGCTGGAGCGCCTACGGCCAGTCGAAGCTGGCCAACCTGATGTTCGCCCTCGAGCTCGACCGCCGGCTGCGCGCGGCCGACTCGCCGATCAAGAGCGTCGCGGCCCATCCCGGCTATGCGGCCACGAACCTCCAGACCGCGGCTGCCCCGGCGATCGACCGGATCGTGATGCGCGCCACCAACCTCGTCATGGCCCAGAGCGCCGAGATGGGCGCCCTTCCAAGCCTCTACGCGGCTACGGCTCCCGGCGTGGAGAGTGGCTCCTACTATGGGCCCGATGGGCCTGGAGAGTTCCGCGGCCACCCCCACCTCTCGAGCCCCTCGAAGGCCGCCCGGGACGTGTTGAAGGCGCGGCGCCTGTGGGAGCTCTCCGAAGAGCTCACCGGGGTCCGCTTCTCGCTGCCCGCCTCGAGCACCACCTAGGGCTCAGCTCAGGGCCGCGCCGGCGCTGCCAGGCGGAACGCAAAGAGGGCCGAGCCTTTCGGCCCGGCCCCCATCGCTGCTACGAGACTCCTCGCGCCGGATCACTCCGGCGCGAGGACAGGCTCAGGATTCTGGGCCGTGCCCCGTGAATTCAATGATCTGCTGGAACGTCGAACGGTTGGTCCACCGCATCGTGTAGGGGACACCGTTCTTTTTGAGGATCCCCGGCTGGAATTCGATCCTCACTTTGGCCGCTTTCCAGGTCTTGGGGCCACCGCCCTGTTCACCCTGGAGTTTTTCTGCGGCACCCTGGATCGCAGCCCACAGCGAGTTGCGGCAGGCTTCCAGGTTCCCGGCGCCACAGTAGCCGCGGCTCAGCGGCTGCATGATGCTTTCACCAAGCACCTGGCGCAGGCCCTTGTCGACGTATCCGTACCAACCGTTGTCGAAGGACGATCCATGTGAGCTCGGCTGGTCGTTCGTCCCGTTGACCGACTTGAAGTAGGACGTCAGTTCGCCCAGGACGGGGCTGAGTACCGCTTCACCGATCGGATCCCATGCTGCATCCATGATCGCCGCGGCCGACTTCTTCGGGCCGTCCTTGCCGAAGCGGCTGGCGCCCGATTTGACCCACAGGCGGATCTGGTTGGCCGATTCCTTCGCAAGCGCGCTCGGCGCGGGGCCGGGCGTGTTGAGGACTTTTTCGATCGTCGGCCAGACCATGACCGCACGAAGGTCCTGCGTCGCAGCCTTGTTCATGATCGAGGCGTCATCCGCCTCGGTCATTCCGGCTTTGAAGCCTTTGAACAGTTGCACACGGTGGATCGGCCCGTAGCTGAACTGGTCCGAGGCGGCACCCCAGTCGGGCGCCGGCTTGTTGTTCCAGCTCAGGAACGTGTTGCTGACCGGGTCAATCTCGTGCGGGTGTGCTGCCAGCGGGAGGAATCCTTTCCAGTCGTATTCGCCGGTTCCCAGCGTCGGCAGGCTCGGGTCTGTGCCCGGGGCCAGCACCGGCAGGAGACCGGTTGAGAAGTATGCGATGTGTTTGCTGTCGAGGTAGGCCATGTTGAACGTCGTGTCGAGTTCGTTGGCCACTTCGAAGAACTCAGTCGGGTTGTGGACTTCGTTCGAGTCGAGCTTGCTGAAGGCGACCTCGCCCGCAGGGTCACGACCACGGTCGGCCCGGTCGTTGGCGATCGCGAACGGTTCGCCGTTGACCAGCACGGTGCCGCTGACGGGACCGTGGACCGTTTCTTTGAAGTAGACCTCGTGGGCCGGTTCTGCGCCCTGGGCGCCGAGCAGTCCGGCGTCGAAGACGTGCATCGGCACGCATTCGCCGTTGTGGACATAGCCGGCCGATTCCCTCGTGACCGGAGCTTCCGGTTCGCCGGGGTTGCACAGCTTCTCCAGGAACTGCTGTGTGTTCTCGTTGCCGGCACTCGTGAGGCTCCAGGCGAAGTCCTTGCCACGCCCGATGAACACGTACGGCGAGATCGGCGCCACGATTCCCTGCGCGTCGATCCCAGGTCCGTGCAGGTCGGCCTGCATCACGATCTCCGGGTAGTAGTAGCCGAGCTGCGGGCCCATCACGGAGAGCGGGTGACCGCTTGCCGTGTCACCTGATCCGACGACCAGGAAGTTCGAGGCCTTGCGCCGCGAGGCCGACAGGGCCGATGCGGCTTTGACGGCCGCGGGGCTCTGCGTGCCCGGGTCGACGACCAGCGCGCCCGGGGTCGGCCCGGTCGGTTCCTGGTCGTACGGGAAGGACTGGCTCGTCGTGGTCGGCGCTTCAGGGTCGTTGACCTGACGGAGGTCCTTGAAGACCTGCTTGCCGCCTTCTCCACCGAACTTCGCCTGGAGCTTGGCCAGCAGTTCCGAGTCCTGAACTTCGTTGCCGCCGCCGGCGCCGAAGATCGACGAGATGAAGGCGAAGCCGGCGATCGCATCGGAGAAATGAACCGTCGGGAGGCCTTCGCCCGGTTTGAGCGTGCTCTCGTAACCGTTCACGCCGTCGACCCATTCTTCGAGGTCGGCAATGACCTGGAGGCCGGCGGGACCCTTTTCTTCAAGTGATTTCTTCTGGGCTTCGACGAAGGCGACCGCTTCGGCGCTCGGTTTGAACGAACGCTGCTGAAGCAGCAGGCCGAAGGGGTTGATGCCCGGGACGCTCAGAACGGCCGCGTAGGCCGGGCCGAGACCGAGCTGCAGAAGCAGTCCGCGGTCCTTGGCGGCAACCCACCCCGAGCCGTACATGACAGCTCCGCGGGTGGTTCCGTAGATGTGCGGGATGTCGTGTTTGTCCCGGATGATTTCCAGACCCGAGCGCGGTGTCGTTTCAGTCCGCAGCGGAGTTCCTGTCACGCCGAATTTCTCGGACAGGTAGTTCTTTTCGATCAGGGCCTGTGTGACCTTGCCCTTCTTCGGGGTCAGGGCGTCATAGAGCTTGCCCTGGTCGGTCGCGTAGCGACCCTCTTCGAATCCGCCTTCGGCACCGGGGGCGAGAATCTGGAACGCGCCTCCGGAGAAGTCTTCGAACGCGCCCGCGGGGGCCGCTCCCATTGCGAGCAGCAGGCCTGAGGCCAGTGCTCCAAGGACGACACGCCGGAGTCCGACTACCCCCAGCGAACGAACAATCCGTGTTCCAAGCAACCCGCTACGCATCATGCCATTCCCCTCCAAGCTGCCCGTGCCGGCACGGCACGAACAATCGAATCCTCCCTCGGACCGGGGAATCGTAGCACCGGACGTGTCAGCCGTTATGACAACGAGAGACACCCCTGCCGGCGGGGCGAGCCGGGTTGGCCCCCGCCGGCAGCGGCAGGCCCGCTAGTTGGCCCGTGTGGGCGCGACCTCCAGGTAGCGCAGGACCACCCTGCCGATCACGATCACGTCTCCATCTCTCAGATCGGCCTGCTGGATTCGCCGGCCGTTGACGAAGGTCCCGTTGGAGCTGCTTTCGTCGAGGATCCTCGCCCCGGTGGGGCGCGAGAGCAGGATCGCGTGACGGCGGGAGACGGAACTCTCGTCGAGGTGAAGGTCAGCTGACGGACCGCGTCCTATGTGCAGCGGCTCGTCGCCCATCGGCAGAACCAGCGTTCGCTCGGCGCCGGGGACCTCGAGGTAGCGGCCCGGCTCCTGCGGTAGCGAGTCGATCGCCATGCTGCGGGAGCGCGCGTCGAGGCTTGCGACCGCGTCGACGCGCTCGGTGATTCCTTCGGATGCTCTGTGTATGAGGGTCTGGGAGCTCATGCCGTCAGTAAAGCCGCCGGCGATCATCAGAACCTCAATACCCCTGAAGAAATAACGAAAACTTCACGGGCGCCAAATTTCATAGGCCGGCTGCCTGCCGGTCAGGATCCGGACCACCTCTGCCAGACGGCCCGCTCGCGTACCCTGATGGGGCATGCCGTCAGTGCCTCCCGCCGTCTCCGAGAGCCTCACCGCCGCCATCCAGCTCGGCCCGCTGGCGCTGATGGGCCTGCTCTACGCGCGCCGGGCCAACAGGCTCTCAAAGACCCGCAACGCGGTCCCTCGCTGGCGCCAGGCCTGTTTCTACGGCGGCTTCGTCGTGATCGGCCTCGCCCTGACGGGCCTGGGCGGGCCGGCCGAGGAACTGCTCTACGTCCACATGATCGAGCACCTGCTGCTGGGCGACATCGCGGCCCTGTTGATCGTGCTCGGGCTGACGGGCCCGCTGATCGCCCCGATCCTGAAAATCCGCTTCTTCGACCGCCTGAGGATCCTGGCCCACCCGCTGATCGCCTTTCCCCTGTGGGCGATCGACATCTATGTCTGGCACCTCCCGGTCCTCTACCAGGCGGCTCTGCGCCACCCCGTCGTCCATGCGACGCAGCACGCCATGTTCCTGGGCCTGGGGATCAACATGTGGATGTGCCTGTTCGGCCCGCTGCCGATGCCGCAGTGGTTCGGCAACCTGGGCAAGCTCATCTACATCGTCGCCGTGCGGCTGACGGGCACCGTCCTGGGAAACCTCTTCCTGTGGTCCGGGACGGTCTTCTACCCCTACTACCTGCACGGGGACTCGGTCTACAACATCTCGCCGCTGGCCGACCAGAACGTGGCCGGGGCGATCATGATGGTCGAGGAGTCGATACTGACCCTCGCCCTGTTCTGCTGGCTGTTCCTGAAGGCCGCCAAAGAGGGTGAGGAGCGTCAGAACCTCCTTGACTACGCGCAGGCCAACGGCCTCGAGCTGAGCGAGGCAAGGGCCGCCCGGGCTGTGGCCGCCGGAATGGGCCCGGAGCTGCGACAGCGGCTCGAGACCCGCAGTGGCGCCACCGAGCCGAGCTGAGCGCTAGGCTCGCCACATGTGCGCCGGATGCGCGATGGCGGCCGCCTCGGCGGCGACCGGGTTCAGGACCTGGCTTCAGAGCAACAACTTCGGCTGGTTGACCCCACGGCGCCTGCGGCGCCTGACGATCGCCGCGATGTGCGCCGCGGGTCTCGTCTCCACCGTGGGGATCTCGGGCTCCGGGACGGCGGGCGCGGCCGGGCCTCACGTCGCGCCCGCCCAGCTCTCGCCCCGATGAGCTCGACGGCTCCGCGACGCTTCTAGACTCGAGCGATGGCAAGCCAGTACGGCTACTTCGACTCGGGCTCGATGATCAGGCGGATCCACGCCGAGCGGGCCGTCGCCCTCTCAGGCCAGCGGGCTCTCCTGATGCAGGCGGCCCATCCCCTGGCGGTGCACGGCCTGCTGGCCCACACGACCGCCATGGACGAACCCTACGACCGGCTCGCCCGAGCGGCCGAGACGATGAACACGATCGCCTTCGGATCGCGAGCCGAGGCAGATCGGATCACCAAGCGGGTAAGAGCCATGCACCGGCGGGTGAGCGGGGTTCTCGAGGAGGCCGTTGGCCCCTACCCGGCCGGCACGCCCTACAGGGCCGATGATCCCGAGCTCCTGCTGTGGGTCCTCTTCACACTCGTGGACTCGGCGATCGTCGTCTACGAGCACTACGTGCGCCCGCTGCGCCGCGAGGAGCAGGCCGGCTTCTGGATGGACTACCGCGTCGTGGGCGGCCTCCTGGGCCTCGAGCGGACGGACATGCCCGCCACGCTCGACGACCTGAACGAGTACCGCACCCGGATGTTCGAGGGCGATGAGCTCTACGTCACCGACTGGGCCCGCGAGCGGGCGCGCGAGATCGTCCTCTCGCCTCCCGTCCCCACGCTGGCGAGGCCTGCCCTCGAGACGGCCAACTTCGTCACGATCGCCCTGCTGCCCGACCGGATCCGCGAGCAGTACCGGTTCTCGACGATCCCACCGAACCTTCTGCGCAGGGCCGTCGTAGAGGGCGGCGCCCAGTACTTCCGCCGCGCGGTCCTGCCGTTCCTGCCCAACCGCCTCCGCCTGGTCCCAAGCGCCCGCCCCGCAAGCTGACGCGAGCGAGTTGCGTCAATGCCTGCGCGGCCTGAGAGTCGGCCGTCGCCGTAAGAGACCCGCGGAGTTAGGGCGTTGCTGGCCAAGCATGGCAAGGACGCAGCAAGCTAAACGTGCTCCGCACGTGAGCGCGCGAGGACGCCGCCAGGCGCCGCGCCAGCGACGTCCTAACCGCCGGCTACGGCTGGGAGGATCGTTATCTCGCTCCCGTCCTTGACCGGAGTAGCGAGACCGTCGAGGAAGCGGATGTCTTCGCCGGCCAGGTAGACGTTGACGAAGCGGCGCAGCGAGCCGTCCTCGTCGGCGATCCGGGCGCGGAGCTCCTCATGACGCTCGAACAGGCCGTTGAGAACCTCCTGGATGGTGGCTCCCGACAGCTCGGCTTCGGCCTCCCCGCCGGCTGCCGCTCGCAGCTGGGTGGGGATCTTCACGACAACGCTCATCAGACTGCGACGGTCTCGGTGACACCGGCCTCGAAGGCGGCCACCGAAGGCTCGATCGTGCGTGTCTCGAATGTGCCGCGAACCGCGTCCAGTGTCTTCAGGCCCTCGCCTGTGATGACAAGCACGACGCGTTCGTCGGGGTCGATCTCGCCGCGTTCGGCCAGCTTTGCAAGAACGGCCGTCGTGACGCCGCCGGCGGTCTCGGTGAAGACCCCGGTGGTCTCGGCAAGCAGCTTGATGCCCGCGCGGATCTCCTCGTCGGTGACGGAGTCCACTCCGCCTCCGGTCCGGCGTGCAAGATCGAGCGCGTAGGGCCCGTCCGCGGGGTTGCCGATT
>Ga0265327_10004536_pt1 | contig 12242 bp, 9 predicted proteins | sample 41621metaG_FD_202089 | JGI IMG/M metagenome (GOLD analysis project Ga0265327, IMG submission 202089) | Rhizosphere microbial communities from Carex aquatilis grown in University of Washington, Seatle, WA, United States - 4-16-21 metaG | ecosystem: Host-associated > Plants > Roots > Rhizosphere >...
CCTTGTAGCCGTAGATGATGCCGCCCGACAGCTTGAAGTAGACGTTCGGCATCGAGTCGAGCAGGTGGTTCCAGGTGTAGCCGTAGTAGGCATAGGCCGAGGCTTGGCCGAAGGAATTCTGGAAGGCCGAGAAGCCCCACATGAAGTTGTCGGCCTGCTCGCGCTCGATGCCCAGCAGGTAGACATGGGTGTGCTCGGCCTCGTTGCTCCAGTGGTAGGCGAAAGGCCCGATGACCGCTTCCCAGCTGGCCTGGGGCGTCAGGTCCATGGTGCCGGCGCTGGCCGGAGCGGGCCTGGCGGCGCTGCCGGGGGCCTCCTCGGCCTGTGCATGGGAGGCGCCCAGGCCGATCAGGGCGCTGGCAAGTAACGCGCTAGGGCGAATGTTCATCGGGCTTCCTGTGATTTTCTTGTGGCGATTTTTTTCACGGGTCGAGATCCGTGGCCTGCGGATTCTGCCTTGAAGCTCGCTCCTCTAGACCCAGCCGGCCCGGCGGAAGCGGTAGTAGAGATAGCTGCAGCAGGCGGCGATGGCCAGCAGCGCCACCAGGTAGCCGTAGCGCCAGTGCAGCTCGGGCATGTGCTCGAAATTCATGCCCCAGATGCCGGCGAAGGCGGTGCAGACGGCAAAGATCGCGGCCCAGGCGGCCAGCCGCTTGGTGACTTCGTTGTCCTCGATGGTGACCATCGACAGGTTGACGCTGATGGCGGTGCCGATGGTTTCGCGGATCGCATCGACCGTCGAGTTGATGCGGCCCAGGTGGTCCAGCACGTCGCGGAAATATTCCTGCGAGCTGATGCAGATCTGCGGCACCCGCCCGCCATGCAGCTTGCCGGTGCCCTCCAGCAGCGGCGCCACCGCATGCTTGACCACGGTGAGCCGGCGCTTGAGCTCGTAGAGCCGGCGCACGTTCTCGCGCGCCTGGCCCTTGTCGAAGATGCCCTGCTCGATGGTCTCGAGTTCGGCCTCCAGCGTGTCGATGATCGGGAAATAGCGGTCGACCACCGCGTCCATCAGCGCATAGAGCACGAAGCCGGGTCCGTTGCGCAGCAGCTCGGGCTCGCGCTGGCAGCGCTCGCGCACGTCCTTGAAGCCCTGCTCGCTGCGATTGCGCACCGACAGCACGTAGTTGCGGCCGACGAAGATGTCGACCTCGCCGACCCCGAGGTCGCCGTCGTCCAGCCGATCCGGCTCCAGCAGGTGCAGAACGGCGAAGAGCGAATCGCCGTATTCCTCGATCTTGGGCCGCTGGTGGCCGTGCTGGGCATCCTCGACCGCCAGCGGATGCAGGTCGAACTCGGCCTGCAGCTGGGCCATCTCGTCGGTAGTGGCGTCGTGCAGCGCCACCCAGACGAAGCAGCCCGGCCGCGCCAGGTAGTCGCTGATCTCGGGAATCGGGATATCGGCAATCTTCGAGCCGTTCTGGTAGACGACGCAGTTGACTAGCATGGCGCGATCTTAAGTGGCCGGCATGGCACCTGCGTGCCCTGGCCGGTGCCGCGCTGTCCGCGCCATGCAGGGCCTGGCCGCAACGGCGAGGCGCTGCAAAACGTGGCCCTTTCCTCGGATTCGCCGGGCCGCGCCGGGCGCCGCGGCGCACGCGAAACACCATCTCCCGATAATGCGATCCATGCCACGCCTCACCCAACTGCTCCTTCCGCAGCGCGAACCCGCACCGCTGCGGGCCGCCGCGACGGTCCTGCTGCTGCGCGACACATCGGCCGGCGTCGAGGTCCTCATGACGCGCCGCTCGGCCACGGCGAGCTTCGCGCCCGGCGCCTATGTCTTCCCGGGCGGCCGGGTCGACGAGGGCGACACCGCCGCGCGCGCCATCGCGACGCGGCGCCGCACCCAGAGCCGGGTGCAGCTGACCCAGGCCATCGCGGCGATCCGCGAGAGCTTCGAGGAGCTCGGCGTGCTGCTGGCCCACCACGCGGATGGCCGGCCGGTGAGCGCCGACGAGATCGCCGCGATGGACCGCAGCACCGCCAGCAGCACCCTCGCCTTCGCCGACCAGTGCGCCGCGCGCGGCCTGCTGCTGTCGACCGACAAGGTCTACACCTTCGCCCACTGGATCACCGATCGCGATCTGCCCAAGCGCTTCGACGTGCCCTTCCTGGTGGCGCGCATGCCCGAGGACCAGACGCCGACGGCCGACGAATCCGAGCAGTTCGAGCCGGTGTGGATCCGGCCGGCCGATGCGCTGGAGCGCCACAAGGCGGGCAGCTTCTTCATGATCTTCCCGACGGTGCGCACGCTCGAGCGCCTGGCCGCCTTCGACAGCGTCGACGCGGTGCTCGATGCCTGCGCCAACCGCCGCGCCGGCGAGGGGCCGCTATGGACCAGCTGTCCGCGCGGCGGCTTGCTGGGCGGCAAGGAGGTGCGCTACATGGAGAGCGATTCGCCCTTCGGCGAGCTGGCGCTGGTCAACCCGGACGGCCAGATGGGGCATGCGCTCGACTGGCAGAACGAGCATGCGGTGCCGTTGCTCAAGAACCTCATGCGGCTGACCGCGCCGAACCCCAGCGCCATGACCGGCCCGGGCACCAACAGCTACATCGTCGGCGACGCCGACAGCGGCTACATCGTGATCGACCCGGGGCCGAACGACTTCGACCATATCGGACGGCTCTGGCGCGCCACCCACGGCGACATCCGGATGATCGTCTGCACCCATTCGCATGCCGACCATTCGCCCGGCGCGCTGCCCCTGCAGAAGCTCTGCAAGACGAGCCCGCCGATCCTCGGCCTGCCCTCGGCGCCGACCGCTCGCTCGACCGCCCGCTTCGCGCCCGACCGCGCGCTGGCCGACGGCGAACGCCTGGTGCTGTCGGTGCCGGCCTCCGAGGACGGCACGCAGCCGGCGCGCACCCACACGCTGCGCGCGATCCACACGCCGGGCCATGCCGCCAACCACCTGTGCCTCGCGCTCGAGGAGGACGGCCTGCTGTTCTCCGGCGACCATGTGCTGAACGGCAGCACCACCGTGGTCGATCCGCCCGACGGCAACATGAATGCCTACCTGGCCTCGCTCGACAAGCTCGACGCGGCCTGCGCGGCGGACGGCCTGGAATTCATTCTGCCGGCGCACGGCTACGTGCTGGGCGAGGCGCGCTCGGCCATCGCCTTCCTGAAGGCGCACCGCATGAAGCGCGAGGCCAAGATCGCCGCCGCGATGCGCAAGCTGCCCGAAGGCACGCCCGAGGACTGGCTGCCTCTGGCCTACGACGACGTGCCGGAGCGCATGTGGCCGGTCGCCGCGCGTTCGCTGGCGGCGCATGTCGAGCGGATCCGGTCGCTTGCCAGGTCTTGACGACCCGGCCAAGAGTAGACCCGCCATGACGGAAGAAGACGAAGGCATCCGCCTCGCCAAGCGGGTGGCCGCGATCGCCGGCTGCTCGCGGCGCGAGGCCGAGCTGCTGATCGAGAACGGTGCGGTCAGGGTGGACGGCCAGCCGGCCCTGTTGCCGCAGTCGCGCGTGCGCCCGGATCAACGGGTCGAGATCGAGCACGGCGCCCGCCCCGAGCCGGTGCTGCCGGTGACCCTGCTGCTGCACAAGCCCGCCGGCCTGCCGGCCGAGGAGGCGCATCGGCTGCTGCTGCCCGCCAACCACCACGATCCGGAGCGCGCCGGGCTGCGCTTCCTGCCGCGCCATGCGAACGCGCAGCGCTGCATGACGCCGCTGGAGACCGGCGCCAGCGGGCTCGTGGTCTTCACCCAGGAGTTCCGGATCGAGCGCAAGCTGCTGGAGGACGCGGCGATCCTCGAGCACGAGGTGATGGTCGATGTCGCCGGCCCGGTCGGGCCCGAGACGCTGGCCCGCATGGAACAACGCTCGGGCGCGCGGGTGAGCATCGGCCAGCAGGCCGAAGGCCATACCGGCCTGCGCTTCGCGATCAAGGGCCCGCGGCCGGGCCAGCTGGCCCACATCTGCGACGCGGCCGGACTGCAGATCCTGGCGATGCGCCGCATCCGCATCGGCCGCGTGCCGCTGGCCGGGCTGCTGGCGCGCCAATGGCGCTACCTGGGGCCGAACGAAAGGTTCTAGGAATAAAAGTGTGAAGCACGCCTGTAAGCCGGATTCTGTGCACCGGAATCCCTTGCGGGACCCGGCGTGACCGCCATTACTCTGGGCCGTCTGTCGCCAGACGGCTCGATGCCACCTACCCGCCAGCTTCATCCGCGGAACCACGGGATCCGGTCGTCGCGGCGAACCGCGCGCCGTGCGCTGGCCTACTTGGTGTTGCTGCGCGCAGAGATTGCCCGTTTCACCCGGCCCCGGTTGCCCGCGGCCGACTCGTCTCTGTTGCTCTGATCCTCACCTCACGGTGGAGAGCCGTTAGCTCCTGCGCTGTCCTGTGCAGTCCGGACGTTCCTCCAGTGCGCTCTTTCGAGACTTGCACCAGCGGCGGTCCAGCGTGCTTCACCCGCGGATTATCGCCACAATGGCGCTCCTTCTTTTTTGCAATCCGCGCCACGCCAAGGAGAGAGAACATGAAAGCCGACACCATCCTGCAAACCATCGGCCGGACGCCGCACGTGCGCATCCAGCGCCTGTTCGCGCCGGCGACCCAGCAGGTCTGGATCAAGTGCGAGCGCGCCAACCCGGGCGGCTCGATCAAGGACCGCATCGCGCTCGCCATGGTCGAGGATGCCGAGCGCTCCGGCGCGCTGAAGCCCGGCGGCACCATCGTCGAGCCGACCTCCGGCAACACCGGCATCGGCCTGGCGATGGTGGCGGCGGTCAAGGGCTACAAGCTGGTGCTGGTGATGCCCGACAGCATGTCGCTGGAGCGGCGCCGGCTGATGCTGGCCTACGGCGCCAGCTTCGACCTGACTCCGCGCGAGAAGGGCATGAAGGGCTCGATCGCGCGTGCCGAGGAAATCGTCGCGGCCACGCCCGGCGCCTGGATGCCGCAGCAGTTCGACAACCCGGCCAACGTCGAGGTGCACGCGCGCACCACCGCCGAGGAGATCGCCGCCGACTTCCCCGATGGCGTCGACGTGCTGATCACCGGCGTCGGCACCGGCGGCCACATCAGCGGCTGCGCCAGGGTGCTGAAGAAGAGGTGGCCGAAGCTGCAGGTGCTGGCGGTCGAGCCGGTGGCCTCGCCGGTGATCTCGGGCGGCAAGCCCTCGCCGCATCCGATCCAGGGCATCGGCGCCGGCTTCATCCCTAACAACCTCGACACCGCGCTGCTCGACGGCGTGCTGCAGGTCGACGCCGAACCGGCACGCGAGATGGCGCGCCGCTGCGCGCGCGAGGAAGGCATGCTGGTCGGCATCTCCTCGGGCGCCACCCTTGCCGCCATCGCGCAGAAGCTGCCTTCGCTGGCGCCGGATGCGGTGGTGCTGGGCTTCAACTACGACACCGGCGAGCGCTACCTCTCCGTCGAAGGATTCCTTCCCGGTTGACATGAAACACCCCCCATGCGGCTTCGCCGCTCCCCCCTCTCTACCGCCTTCGGCGGGGAGGGGGGCGCACCCGAAGGCCCGGCAAAGCCGGTTCCTTGGGTGCCCTGGAAGGGGCCGGCTTCGCGGCCGCAGGTCGACGCGGGGGTTTCATGCGATGCGAGCGGCCGCAGAGCCATGGAAGACTGAGATCGAGAACATGACCTCATGCGCATCCTGCTGATCGAGGACGAGGCCGAGCTGGCCGCCTGGCTGGCGCGGGCGCTCAAGCAGAGCGGCTTCGTGCCCGACCACGCCCCCGATGCGCGCACCGCGGAGGCGCTGCTGGCGGCCAACGAATACGACGCGGCGGTGCTCGACCTGCGGCTGCCCGACCGCCACGGACTCGCGCTCCTGGCCGCGATGCGCGATGCTGGCGACCGCACGCCGGTGCTGGTGCTGACGGCCGAGGGCTCGCTGCAGGACCGGGTGCGCGGACTGCACCTGGGTGCCGACGACTTCCTGGCCAAGCCCTTCGCCATCGAGGAGGTCGAGGCGCGGCTCAGCGCGCTGGTCCGGCGCAGCCGCGGCATCCAGCATCCGCGCATGCAATGCGGCTCGCTCAGCTACGACAGTGCGAGCCGCGCCTTCATGCTCGACGCCGAGCTGCTGTCGCTCACGCCGCGCGAGCATGCAGCGCTGACCGCGCTGCTGCTGCGCAGCGGCATGCCGGTCGGCAAGCAGCGCCTGTCGGGCAAGGTCTTCCCGCAGGACAGCGAGGTCGGCCCGGCCGCGATCGAGCTGGTGCTGCATCGGCTGCGCCGCAAGCTCGAAGGCAGCGACGTGCGCATCGTCACCGTGCGCGGGCTCGGCTACATGCTCGAGGACCTGTCGGCCGGCCCCGGCAGCACCGAGAGCCCGGAGGGCAGCGGGGAAATCGGCGCATGACCGCTCGGCGGCGCATCGGCATCCGTGCGCTGCTGCTGGCGATGCTGCTGCCTTCGATGGCCGCGCTGCTGGCACTCGATGCCTGGCGCGACCACCGGGCGATCTCGCGCGCGGTCGTCGATGCCCACGACCAGATCCTGATCGAGCCGGTGCAGGCGCTCAACGAGGGCCTGCAGCTGGCGGCCGATGGCCAGCCGCAACTGGCCGCCGCCTTCTCGGTGCAGTCGATGTTCGCATCGACCGCATCGCGCGAGCAGCAGTTGCGCGTAGCCGCCGTGCCGCTGGCGCCGTCGGGCCCCGAGCGCCTGCTGCTCGGCAGCGCCGACCTGCCGCCGCCGCCGCCCGGCCCCGACGATGCGCCGGCCTTCTACGACGCCGACTGGCACGGCCGGCCGTTGCGCATCGCCGCGCTGCGCCGCACTCTGCGCACGCCGGACGGCCAGGGCTGGCGGGTGCTGATCCAGGCCGCCGAGGGCACCGGCACGCGCGAGCAGATCCTGGCCGACGCCTGGCAGCAGGCGTTCTGGAACGACCTGGCGATGATGCTGCTGATGGTGGCTCTGGTCTGGCTCGGCGTGGCGCTGTCGCTGCGGCCGCTGGAGCGGCTGCGCCGGTCGCTGGCGGCGCGCGAACCCGGCGACCTGGCGCCGCTGGATGTGCGTGGCGTGCCGCATGAGGTCGCGCCGCTGGTGGCCGCGGTGAACCACCACATGGCCAGCCAGAGCCAGCTGCTCGAATCGCAGCGGCGATTCCTGGCCGATGCCTCGCACCAGCTGCGCACGCCGCTGGCCATCATGCTGACGCAGGCCGGCTTCGCGCTGCGCGAGCACGAGGTCGAGCCGATGCGCGAGACGCTGCGCGCCATTGCCGGCCAGCTCGGGCGCGCCCGCCGCCTCAGCGAGCAGTTGCTGTCGCTGGCGCAGGCCAGCGATGCGGCACCGGACGATGGGCCGGCGCCGCGCGCCGACCTCAACCAGGTGGCGCGCGAAGTGGTTCTCGAATACCTGCCGCTGGCACGCGAGAAACGGCAGGACCTCGGCTGGGTCGATGCGCGCGGCGAGTTGGCCGATGCCGCCGACGGCGCCGAGGGCGAGGACGGCCAGGAGGAAGGCGTTCCGGTCGCGCCGGTCGCCGCCGCCGCCTCCGATCTGCACGAGGCCCTCGCCAACCTGCTGCACAACGCGATCCGCTACACGCCCGCTGGCGGCCGCATCACGGTCTCGGTGCGGCTGGACGGCGGCTTCGCGTTGGCCGAGGTGAGCGACACCGGCCCCGGCATCGCCGCGGCGCAGCGCGAGCGGGTCTTCGAACGCTTCCAGCGCGGAGTGGCGGACGCGGGCGGCATGGACGCAGGCACCGGCACCGGCACCCGCACGAGCGCGAAGATGGACGCGCCCCCGCTCGCGCAGCCCGGTGGTGCCGGCCTGGGCCTGGCCATCGCCCGGGCCTACGCGCGGCGCAATGGCGGCGAGATCAGCCTCGGCGACGCACCCGCTTTCGACGCGCCGGCGAGGGGTTTGCGCGCCTGCCTGCGCCTTCCTTTGCTGGGGTCGAACCCGATAAGTGATAACACGTATTTTGCGGAGCGCCCCCCTCGCTGAAAGCAGATTGGAAGGATCGATTCCTAGACTGCCCCTCGTTCGACGTGCACTTTTTGGCACGCCGCGAAGGAGACATTCATCTATGCAGCGCCTAGAACGGCACACCGCGCCCCCGCAGAAGGGGCAACCATGAAACCCATTTCGCTCAAGGCCAAGAAGGACTACTACGGTGGTGCCCTGATGGTCATCATCGGCCTGATCGCGGTCTACGCCGGCCTCGACTACCGCACCGGCACGCCGGCGCGCATGGGCCCGGGCTTCTTCCCGGTCGCGATCGGCGCCCTGCTCGCGCTCACTGGCCTGCTGATCGCGGTGTCGGCACGCTCCGAGTCGGGCACCGCCACGGTCAAGGTAGCGCATGGCCACGGCGGCGGCATGCCCGACCTGCGCGGCGGCATCTGCATCATCCTCAGCGTGCTGGCCTTCCAGCTGCTGGGCGTCTACGGCGGCCTGGTGCCGGCGACCTTCGGCATCGTCTTCATCTCGGCGCTGGGCGACCGGGAGAACACCATCACGCAGGCCATCCTGCTTTCGCTCGCCATGTGCTTCATCGCGGTGGTGGTCTTCTGGTGGGCGCTGCGTCTGCAGCTGCCACTGTTCCAGTGGGGGATGTGAGCCATGATCGAATCACTCCATGACCTTTGGTACGGGTTCGGTGTCGCCTTCCAGGGCACCAACCTGATGTGGTCCTTCTTCGGCGTGCTGGTCGGCAACCTGATCGGCGTGCTGCCCGGCATGGGCGCCCTGTCGGCCATCTCGATCCTGCTGCCGCTGACCTATGCGATGCACCCGGTTCCGGCCATCCTGATGCTGGCCGGCATCTTCTACGGCTCGCAGTACGGCGGCGCGATCGGCGCCATCCTGCTGAACCTGCCGTCGCATCCGCCGCATGCGGTGACCTGTCTGGACGGGTATCCGATGACAAGGGCGGGCAAGGGAGGGACAGCGCTGGGGATCACCATGATCTCGTCCTTCTTCGCTGCCTCCTTCGGCATCCTGGTGATGATCTTCGCCTCGCCGCTGCTGGTGGCGGTGGCCTTCAAGTTCGGGCCGGCCGAGATCTTCTCGATCATGCTGCTGGGCCTGCTCGCGGGCTCGACGATGTCGCGCGGCTCGCCGCTGAAGGGCGTCGCGATGACCCTCTTCGGCCTGCTGTGCGGCGTGGTCGGCACCGACGTCAACTCGGGCACCTTCCGCTTCTCGTTCGGCGTGCCCGAGCTGAGCGACGGCCTGGAGCTCACCGCGATCGCGATGGGCCTGTTCGGGGTGGCCGACTTCCTGCTCAACGTGAACCGCATGCAGTCGATCAGCATCAACACCACGCTGCGCATCCGCGACATGCGCCCGAGCGTGGGCGAGCTGAAGGAAGCCTTCTGGCCGATGGTGCGCGGCACGCTGGTCGGCACCGTGTTCGGCGCGATGCCCGGCACCGGCCCGACCATCACCACCTTCATCGCCTATGCGCTGGAGCGCAAGGTCTCGAAGACGCCGGAGAAGTTCGGCACCGGCATGATCGCCGGCGTGGCCTCGCCCGAGGCCGCATCGCACTCGAAGACGCAGGTCGACTTCATTCCGACGATGAGCCTGGGTATCCCGGGCGACGCGGTGATGGCGCTGATTCTGGGCGCGCTGATGATCCAGGGCATCGCCCCGGGCCCGCAGCTGATCACCGAGCATCGCGACATCTTCTGGGGCCTGATCGCCAGCTTCTGGATCGGCAACGTGCTGCTGATCATCCTGAACGTGCCGATGATCGGCGTCTGGGTGAAGATGCTGCAGGTGCCCTACCGCTACCTGTTCCCGTCGGCGATGTTCTTCATCGCGACCGGTGTCTTCAGCACGCAGAACAGCCTGTTCCAGATCTGGGAAGTGCTGGCCTTCGGCATCATCGGAACCATCCTGATCTCGCTCGAATTCTCGGTGGCGCCGATCATGCTGGGCTTCGTGCTCGGGCCGATGGTGGAGGAGAACTTCCGGCGCGCGATGCTGCTGTCGCGCGGCGACGTGATGGTCTTCGTGCAGCGTCCGATCAGCGGCACCTTCATCGCGATCTCGGCACTGCTGCTGATCGGCGTGACCTGGTCCAACTTCCGCGGCAAGGCGCTGAAGCGGGTCGAGGCGCAGGCCGACCGGCTCGGCACGGAGTCGACCTCGGACGCCTGAGCGCCCCCCCGCATCCAGGGAACCCGAGGGCCCGCGGCATACGCCGCGGGCCTTTTTGCTTTGGGGTGTGGCGTCTTCCTTATGATCCGGGGCTTCCCGCCGCTGCTGCTTGATCGACACAAGCCCCGCCATGATCCGAATCTCCGAAATCAAGCTCCCGCTCGACCATGAGGACGCCGCCCTGCCCGCGGCCGTCGCCGCCATGCTCGGCGTGCCGCCCGAGGCGCTCGCCGCCGTCCATGTCTTCAAGCGCAGCTTCGATGCGCGCAAGCCCGAGTTGCTGCGGGTCTATATCGTCGATGCCGAGATCGCCGATGCGGCACTGGAGGCCCGGCTGCTCGCAAGCTTCGCTGTCAATCCGCGGGTCGGGCCGACGCCCGACATGTCCTGGCAGGCCCCGCTGGCGGCGCCGGCCGGCCTCGCGCTGCGGCCGGTGGTGGTCGGCTTCGGGCCCTGCGGCATCTTCGCCGCGCTGGCACTGGCCCAGATGGGCTTCAGGCCGATCGTGCTGGAGCGCGGCAGGACGGTGCGCGAGCGCACCCGCGACACCTGGGGCCTGTGGCGCCGCAGCGAGCTGAATCCCGAGTCGAACGTGCAGTTCGGCGAGGGCGGCGCCGGCACTTTCTCGGACGGCAAGCTCTACAGCCAGATCAAGGATCCGCGCTTCCTCGGCCGCAAGGTGATGGAAGAATTCGTCAAGGCCGGCGCACCGCCGGAAATCCTCTACGTGGCCCATCCGCACATCGGCACCTTCAAGCTGGTGAAGGTGGTGGAGCACATGCGCGAGCAGATCATCGCGCTGGGCGGCGAGGTCCGCTTCGAGCAGCGCGTGGTCGACGTGCGCATCGAGGACGACGGCCCGGGCGGCCGTGCGCTGCGCGGCCTGGTGGTGCGCGACCAGCGCAGCGGCACCGACACCGAACTGCGCGCCGACCACGTGGTGATGGCGCTCGGCCACAGTTCGCGCGACACCTTCGAGATGCTGCATGCGCGCGGCGTGCACATCGAGGCCAAGCCTTTCTCTATCGGCTTCCGGGTCGAGCATCCGCAGGGCCTGATCGACCGCGCGCGCTGGGGCCGCCACGCCGGCCATCCGCTGCTCGGCGCGGCCGACTACAAGCTGGTGCATCACGCGAGCAACGGCCGCTCGGTCTACAGCTTCTGCATGTGCCCGGGCGGCACGGTGGTGGCCGCGACCAGCGAGCCCGGCCGCGTGGTCACCAATGGCATGAGCCAGTATTCGCGCAACGAGCGCAATGCCAATGCGGGCATCGTGGTGGGCATCGAACCGCGCGACTTCCCGGGTTGGGAAGACGGCGGCAATGGATCGGCGCTGGCCGGCATCGCGCTGCAGCGCGAGCTGGAATCGCGCGCCTTCGAATTGGGCGGCGGCGACTATCGCGCGCCGGCGCAGCTGGTGGGCGACTTCGTCGCCGGCAAGCCGTCGACCGCGCTCGGCAGCGTCGAGCCCTCGTACAAGCCGGGCGTGACGCCGGGCGACCTGCATGCCGCCCTGCCGGGCTATGCGATCGAAGCGATGCGCGAGGCCTTTCCGGCCTTCGGCCGCAAGATCAAGGGCTTCGATCTGCACGACGCGGTGCTGACCGGCGTGGAGACGCGCACTTCCTCGCCGATTCGCATGGGGCGGGGGGAGGACTTGCAGAGTCTGAACGTGCGCGGCTTGTATCCGGCTGGCGAGGGTGCGAGCTACGCGGGCGGGATTCTTTCGGCGGGTGTGGATGGGATCAAGGTGGCGGAGGCTGTGGCGCGGGGGATTGTGGCTGGGGGCTGATTGCCAGTGAATGGGCGACGGGCGGGGGAGCATGCGTCGCGGCAGGGGGACGTTGTGCTTATTCGGAGAGGCGCAGCAACCGTTGTCGATGGCCATCGGCTTTCAGCGTGGCGGCCGTTCGGCGCTCCAGTCCACACACAGCCGCCATTCCCCGTGCGGTCGATCACTCGTCGAAACCGTCACAGCGTCTCCGCAGCCGGGGTGCCTGCCGGTGGGCTGCGGTGCGCCTCTGTGGCGCCGAGGAGCGCAGGGCTGCCGGCTGCGCGTGCGAAGACACGCGCATCAACTTCTGACTTGCCGCAGCTGTTTGAACGTAGCGCACCGCAGGGGCGCGGAGTGAGTTCTGCG
>Ga0265327_10004537_pt1 | contig 12242 bp, 7 predicted proteins | sample 41621metaG_FD_202089 | JGI IMG/M metagenome (GOLD analysis project Ga0265327, IMG submission 202089) | Rhizosphere microbial communities from Carex aquatilis grown in University of Washington, Seatle, WA, United States - 4-16-21 metaG | ecosystem: Host-associated > Plants > Roots > Rhizosphere >...
CGAACAGGGGCGACAGGTTGAACCGCCAGTTCTTCTTGGCGTTCCCCATGATTCGCTGGAACAGGCTGACGGTCTGGTTACGGTGCAGGAACAGATCCTGGCTGGGGGCCTTCTCGTATTGGTAGCCGGGCGAGATCATCATTCCTTCGACCCCGTAACCCATCAGAGTGTCGAACATCTCGCGCATCGCGTTGGGATCGGCGTTGTTGTAGACCGTGGTATTGGTCGTGACGCGGAAGCCTTTGGCAATCGCCAGCTTGATCGCGCTGATCGCCACGTCGTAGACACCTTCGCGGCAGACGGCGAAGTCATGCTCTTCGCGCGGACCATCCAGGTGGATCGAGAATGACAGGTACTTGGACGGCGTGAAGCGGTCGATGTGCTTTTCCAGCAGGATGGCATTGGTGCACAGGTAGACGTACTTCTTCCGCGCGACCAATCCCGCCACGATTTCATCGATCTGCGGATGCAGCAGCGGTTCGCCTCCAGGAATGGAGACCAGCGGGGCGCCACATTCATCGACCGCGCGAAAACACTGCTCGGGGGTCAGGTGCTGACGCAGGATGTCGGCCGGATACTGAATCTTGCCGCAGCCCGCACACGCCAGGTTGCAGCGAAAAAGCGGCTCCAGCATCAAGACGAGCGGATACCGCTTGACTCCCCGCAACCGCTTGCCAAGCACATAACTGGCTACTGTCCACATCTGGGAAATGGGCACACCCATCAATCGTCTCCCCTAGTTTTGTCATCCTGACCGGCCCAACTCCGTTCATGTGTACCAGTTTTCCCCCAGTCTGTCAGCATTGGCGATGCCAAGTTCTTTTACAGAAACCCTTTTCGGAATCGTCGGCTGGCGGGATCCGGGACCTGTGTCACGAGGCCGAATCGGCCTGGAATCATTACGACGACGCAATAAAACGAGTGGCTGAAGTGGCTGCGCCTATAATTCGGGGCAGTAATCCCGTTGCCACCCTCCCAGATTCAATAATGCAGTCGGTGCGAGCCAACTTCTTACACAGAAACCCTTTTCTTTCGACGAAGAATATTGATGCATTTACCGTCACGGGTTGAATTATCGCCACCAAACGCTCGATGGCGCTGATCTCCCGATTCCCATAATCCAGCGGACATTCAAAAAAAGGCGAAAACGGCTGGTCCAGGATTTCCTCCCTTGATGCGCGTCAAAGAACTTACCGTCTCTCACGTTCTCATTCCGTTGAGAAAGTCCGTGCGACATGCCTCGCATGCCAGGACAGACACGGATTCGCTGGTCGTCCGCTGCCAGCTCGACAATGGCGTCGTCGGCTGGGGTGAAGGCCTGCCGCGCGAATACGTGACGGGTGAGACGATTGATTCCGCCTGGGACCTGATTCAGGGAACCGACCTGTCGCGTCAAATGGCCGGACCCTGGGACGGACTTCCGCAGGCCATGGCCTGTCTGGACCAGTTTCAATTGACGCGTCCTCAACCGGACGACCGCGACTGCTTTGGAAACTCGGTCCGCTGTGCGATCGAGTTGAGCGTCCTGGACGCCGTCTGTCGGACAGTCCAGCAACCACTTTCCGCAGTCACGTCGCTGCTGCCAGAAACCATGGCGGTCCGCGCCAAAGCGGATCGCGTTCGATACAGCACTGTTTTTACCGCCATGAGCCTGTCGGCTCAGATCAGCCGCGCGCTGAAACTGCGCCTGTTTGGATTTCATTCCGCCAAGGTGAAGACGGGTGTCGAAAACGTGGATGACCGGGCGATGCTGCAGCGTCTGCGCTGGCTGCTGGGTCGCCGGTTCGACCTGCGACTCGACGCGAACGAAGCGTGGACCTGCGCCAACCTGGAATCCAAGCTGGCGCCGCTGCTTCCCTACAACATCACCTCGGTTGAGCAACCGGTCCCGCATGAGCAGGTCGATGACCTGGCGCGGCTGCGCGGTCGAGTCGGAGTCCCCTTGATGCTGGATGAGTCGCTGTGCAGCCTGGTGGATGCCCGCCGCGCCATCGAAATGGGAACCTGCGATCTGTTCAACATCCGCCTCTCGAAGTGCGGCGGACTGATCAACTCGCTGAGACTGGCCGCCGTCGCCCATCAGGCCGGATTGGGATACCAGCTTGGCTGCCAGGTGGGGGAGACTGGAATTCTCTCGGCCGCAGGACGGCATTTCGCGACATCCGTGGCGAACATCCGCTACCTGGAAGGAAGTTATGATCGCTTCCTGGTTCGCGAGCGACTGACCGTGGACGACATTACGTTTGGTTACGGGGGCTGGGCTCCGGCGCTGACAAGCCCTGGCTTGGGCGTCACGATCGATGAGGCGGCGCTGGCACGCGTCAAGCGGCGTGAATTGCGAATTTCTCTCTGACCCTGTGGATCGCTTTCCACCCTTGCCGGACGTCGATCAGAACACCGACAACAGCAAGACCTGGGACATCCGAACCAGCCACGCGCGATCGTCCGCGGACATCATATTGGCCTCAATGATTCGCCGGGACCGGTTTCTCACATTCGTGACAACGAAGCGTTGTGTCGATGTCAGCGGCTTCTTCTCGTCCGCTTCCAGCAGCAGACTGGCAATCCGGTTCAAGACTCGCGGTTCTTCCATCGAATGCTCGGGTGGATTGTTCCAGACCGGCGCCACCTGGGAATTCGCGACCTGGCAGGAGACGTTCAGCATCAGGCTGGCAATCCGGGCCGCCTTGTCATAGTCGATCTTGTCAGGAGTGTCTTGCGGCGAATGGTAATCGGGATGTTCTCCGGTCGAAAAAAAGAGAAAGGGGATCTCTCGATCGCGAAACGCTCCATAGTCGCTGCGCGTTCCCACGATGTCTGTTCCCAGTCGACAAACCTCCAACCCGGGCGGAGTTCCAACGGAGTCCAGAGCCGTACGAAGTTGTAACGAGCGTTCACTGCCAAAGACAAACACTGCCGGAAACGGCAGGTCGCCCAGGGACCTGCCAATCATGTCGGCGGTGACAAACAACTTGACGCGCGCGATCGGCCACGGCGGATGTGCTGCGAACCAGCGCGAACCCCACAACAGATTCTCTTCCAGATCGAACGCAATAAACACCACGGTTCGCGCCGGGGACTGCTTACTCTTGGCGATGTGGCGGGCCGATTCGATCAACATGGCGACACCGGACGCGTTGTCATCGGCCCCCGCATAGATCTCACCGTCGCGCACGCCCAGATGGTCATAGTGAGCGCTGATGATCACGATCTCGTCCGACCGCTCCGGATCACTCCCCGGGAACCAGGCGCCCAGGTTGTGACCCAGAATGGGAACAGAGCCGTCTTCGGCTGCATTCCCCGGGATCGGTTGTTCAAATGCTTTCGTAGTGTCATCCGCGGTTGCCGACGCGTTCGTGGGTGACGCGAACAAGGGACGCAGACCGATCGCCTTCCATTGGTCCACAATGTAACGCCGCGCTTCCGCCTTGGCTTCGCCGGATCGTCCTGCCAGCCTGGGGCTCGCCAGGAATTCGATATGAGGCCGCATCTGCCCGGCGCGGATCGCCGGTTCAAATGTCACGCCAGATGCTGCCGGTGCCGGTGCCGGTGCCGGTGCCGGTGCCGGTGCAGGGGCGGGTGCAGGTGCGGGGGCGGGGGCGGGGGCCGCCCTCCGTTTGTCCGCAGAAAGTCGTTCGATCGCGAACAACAGGGCCATGGCGCCGCCACGATCGTCGACACCACGAATCGCCTTTCGCATCAAGTAGTCTTCGAGAGACTTTTGAGTTCCCGTTCCTTCACAGACATCGATGATCTTTCCGCCCGGTTCAATCCGTTTGCAGACGGCGCTCCAGGCACGATCCACAACCGGTTGATACGTTGCCGCGTCGAGCCATCCCGCCGTTACTCCACGCTGCATGGCGAACCCGATCATGGCTGTTGCGCTGAATTCCTCGTAGGCGGCCGGGACATCAATCACCTGCCTCCACAGTCCGTCGGCCGACTGAAACTGCACCAGCGTCTGCATGTGACGACGGAAGGAAGCGAGGAGTTCGCCATGTCCCGGATGCGACTCGGGAAGCCTGGTCAGGGACCAGGCGGCGCCGATGGCTGGAAAGCCGTTTCCGCGTCCCCAGGCGGCATCACACAGGTGGCCATGCCGATAGAGTCCATCTTGGCGCATGCGCAAGCGGCGCAGATCACCCAGGTACTGGACGGCGGCATCGAAGTAGCGCGCCTCGCCTGAGAGTGCACCCGCTTCGCACAGGATGGGGCCGCACATGAACACCGCGTCGCTCATTTCATTCTCACCGGGTGGTCGCACCGCAGTTCGGTCAGGCGCGACCATCAGTTGGTCGGCCGCTTGTCGAACGGCCGCCACCCCCTTGTCGCGGCGGGCTGTATCGCTGTCGCGGGCAACGGCGGCGTAGACCAGTTGCCCTGCATATTCCACCTGCGACTTCGGAACGGGAGCCGGGTCAGGCAACAGGGCCCGCACCATTGCCCGTTGTGTGACATCACCGGTCAGTTCGCCAAATTGCCAGCGACAATGGAGAGCGAGTGCAGGAATGTAGGTGACGGCGGGGAGCTTCTTTCCATAAACCTGCAGCAGTTCCCGGGCGACAACCTCAGGCGGCCGGCCCGCCGGTTCAGCACCCGACGTGACCGCAACGAGGAAAAGGACAATCGAGACAACCAGCAGGCGGCGCATGTTATCAATCAGCCTTCTTTTTCCATCATCGACGCACGGGAGAATACCGACCGGGCGAGTCACAGGCCGAAACTTTCCGGGCTGGTCACTCGAAAGCAATTTCTGGTGGCTCAAGTGACTATGACTGAACCGGCAAGCGAGTATACTCGGGCTTCTGATCAGGTGGAAACGGAGTTCATGGAGTCCGCCGCACGCGGAGAATTGCAAAGGGATTGCATGGGCCGCAAACTCTTGCTTGGTTTCGGTGCGGCCGTCGCCTATCTCGGTTTGACGGTGCTGGTCTACTTGACCATCCGGCGTGATCATTCCGCGGAGAACTGGGAATCGTTCCTGGATCAACGCGTGCTGGAGACGGATCAAACGGCTCATGATGTCGTCGCCTTCGCCAGGCCGCGACTGCCGGTTTTGACGGTCCCCTCCACAGTCTCCGAGTGGGAAGCCCGGGCCACTCACCTGCGTTCCGCGATCCTGGATCGGATTGTTTACCGGGGCGACGCAGCGGCGTGGCGCGATGCCGAATGCAGGGTCGAATGGCAGAGTGTTGAAACGGGGGGGCCGGGATATCAACTCCGCAAGCTCCGATATGAAGTCCTGCCAGGATTGTGGATTCCGGCGATCCTGTATGTCCCAAAGGTTCCGCGTGAACGGATGCCCGTCGTCTTGAGTCTGAGTGGACACGAGCAACTCGGGATGGCCTCGACTCATACACAAGTCCGTTGCATCAATCTCGCCAAGCGGGGGATGCTGGCACTGAATGTCGACTGGTTTGGCACGGGTCAATTGAACCGGCCTGGTTATAAACATGGCCGGATGAATCAACTCGACCTGTGCGGCGCCAGCGGACTCGCTCCGTTCTATCTGGCGTTAAGACGAGGGATCGACCTCCTGCTGAACCATCCCCATGCGGATCCGGAGCGGGTGGCTGTCACGGGACTTTCGGGTGGAGGTTGGCAGACGATCCTCATCGGCGCCCTGGACCCGCGTGTGACCCTGATCAATCCCGTGGCCGGGTACTCGTCCTTCAATTCGCGTCTGGAGATCTGGTCCGACCTGGGTGATTCGGAGCAGACTCCGGTCGACCTGGGAACGATTGCGGACTACACACACTTTACGGCATTGATGGCGCCTCGACCGACCCTGCTGACGTTCAACGCGCGGGATCGACGCTATCACCCGGTCCCGACGATTCCGGTCCTGCTCGGCGCCGCGCGCCCCGCCTATGCCCTCTACGGTCAGTCCGATTTCCTGCGGACCCACATCAACCAGATTCCCGGGACGCACAATTTTGAGCGAGACAATCGCGAGGCGCTGTACCAGATGCTGGCTGCCCATTTCTCGCGTGACGGCGATGAGTGGCCGCCGACCGAGATCGAATCGAGCAACGAGGTCCTGACACCTGAACAACTGGAAGTTGAACTTCCCGACGACAACGCGGATTTTAATTCGCTGGCGATCCAGGTGCTTCAGAAGCAGGCGCCGATGACATCGCCGCCCGAGAGTTCCACGGAACGGGAATCTTGGCAGGCGGATCAACGTCTTCGGCTGATGGAACTGGTTCGTTATCGGCCTCTGGCCGTCTCGGCAACATTGGTCCGGCAAGGTGTTGCCCGGGGGTATCATTCTCGCGCCTGGCGCTGTCAGGTGGGCGAATGGCAGGTCCCCGTCATCGAAATCGGCAACGAATATTCGCGACAGTCAACGATTCTTTTTGCGGATCAAGATCGAATGTCGCTGGTTCAGACGATTTCGAGCCTGCTGGCACAACAGCACCGGGTGCTGATCGTGGATCTGTATGGGTTCGGCGAATGCCAGATTCCGGTGCGCGACTACCTGTTTGCACTCATGATCAATACCGTGGGGGAACGTCCTCTGGGGATCCTGGCAGGTCAACTGGTGGGAATCGCCGAATGGACCCGGTCTCAGTGGGGCGATCCCGTCGATTTGATCACCGTGGGGCCTCGAAGCGGCTGTGCCGGACTGGTCGCCGCCGCCATCGAGCCGAAGGCCTTTCGTCAGTTGCGACAAAGGGATTCCTTCGACAGCCTGACTCGGGTGCTGTCAGAAAACCTGTCGTTTGAAATGGCCCCCGAACTGTTTTGTGCCGGGTTGATCGTCACTCATGACCTGCCAATCCTCCGAAGCCTGATCGCCCCCGGAGTCCTGCGCGAGGCACACGACGATTAGATTGGCACGTGTCTGTGCGTCAGCGACCAACGGGAGCGGTGGTCGCAGTGTCCGAGCGGTAGCTCGAGGCGAGTTGAGGGCACCGCCCTCACTCATCAAAGATCTTGCAGAGGGGTGGATGGCAGACCCGATCGTCGATACGCTGAATGGGAGATCGCGTCTTTCATCCGCAACACGACCTTCCGCGCGATGAAGACTGGAATGCGAGGCGAAGTGCTTTCGCAACGCGGCAACTCTTGATCCGCCCCAGACCAGGTGGCACAGACTTCATTCATGCCTGATCGTTCATTGCCTCCGTCCTTACTGGCTGTTGACGCCGGAAACAGCCGGATCAAGTTTGGCCTGTTCGAACCCAGTGCGCCTGCGGCCGGCGTTCCCCTCTGGCCGGAATGTGTCGAGTTCCTGGCAATCCCGATTGACGATCCCATTCCACGGATCCAGCTGATGCGCTGGATTGACCAGGGGATTTCGGGGGTTGTCATTTCCGGTTCCAATCCGCCAGTCGTTCAAAAGCTGATCGACCAGTTCGATCCCGGCCCGATCCCCTTGATGGCGGTCCGAAACTGTTCTGCGATCCAGGTTGTGGCCGATGTCGACTTTCCCGAGAAAGTCGGTTTGGACCGCCTGTTGAACGCCGTGGCAGTGAATGCGATCCGGCCTCCGGATCGCGGCGCCATCGTGATCGACTCAGGAACCGCGACAACAGTCGACTATGTCTCGGCGCGAGGCCATTTCTGCGGCGGTGCGATTCTGCCGGGAATGGAACTGTCGGCCAAAGCGCTGCACCAGTACACGGCGTTGCTACCTCTGCTGCCCGTCCAGGAACTCGGCGGCGCGGATCCCGTGGCTCCCGGCCGCAATACTCGGGATGCCATCCGCAACGGACTCTTCTGGGGCCAGGTCGGCGCCATTCGAGAATTGATTCGACAGGTCTGTCTGCAGCGAGGTCATCGAGTCCCCGACTTCGAAACGGGGACCGATCATCCGGATGCTCCCTGGCTGGTCCTGACGGGTGGCGGTGGCCCAGTGCTGACTTCACAGTTCCCGGCGGCCATGCGACTGGCCTCCCTGGGAATGCATGGCCTGGTCCTGACTGCCTGGAAATGCCTCGAATCCGAAAGGTCCGGTTCGTGACGCAGTCGTCTTCGATCCGTCCCGTTTCGGCCGCGCAATGGACTCCGGTGGGACGCGGAGCCGTCGCCACAATTCGAGTCGACGGGGATCTGAGGCAACTCGACGGATCCTTCGAACAGCTATTCCACGCGGCCAACGGTCGATCCCTCTCACAGCAGCCGATTGGGCGGATTGTCTTCGGCAAATGGGTTGGTGGCGGATCCGATGGCGAGGATCTGGTGATCTGCAAAATCGATCCTGAGTCGCTGGAGATTCACTGCCACGGGGGTGAGGCCGCAGTGCGACGGATCTTGAACGACCTGAATCAGACGGGTTGTCCGACAGTCGATTGGGCGTCGCAGTTACGACGCTCAGGGGGAACGTTGGCCGCGGAATGCGCCGAGGTCCTCAGTCGCACCACCACATTCCGAACGTCGCAAATTGTCCTGGAGCAGTCGGGGGGGCTGCTGCGGCGCCAGTTCGAGCAACTGCTTCAGGAGGCCGACAACTCGCGCGATTCAACAGCGGTCTTACGGCAGGTGAACGAATTGCTTGACTGGTCCGAATTTGGCCAGCATCTGGTGCAGCCCTGGTCGGTGGTTCTCACAGGGCGGCCCAATGTGGGAAAGTCGAGTCTGATCAATGCGTTGCTGGGATATCGCAGGGCGATTGTCTTTGACCAACCAGGGACGACTCGAGATGTGGTGACGGCCGAGACAGCGTTTGACGGCTGGCCTGTGATGCTTTCCGACACGGCGGGCCTGCGCGACACTGATGAAGAATTGGAAGCGGCTGGAATTGCCCAGGCTCGACAGCGGCTGGAAGGGGCCCATGCCCGGCTGCTGCTCGTGGATCTGAGCACCCCGCCTTCTCAGGCGGATGCCGCGCTGATCGATAACTGGCCGGATGCCATAGTGATCGGCCACAAGTGTGACCTGGGTGACTGCTGGCAGCAGCAGCTCCCGCAGACCGCCATTCGAGCTTCGTCCGTGACAGGCCAGGGACTGGATGAAATCCAGCGCCGCCTGATCGCGCATCTGATACCGCGCGTTCCCCCGGAGGGGACTCCGATCCCACTCACATTCCGGCAGTCAGACCTGCTGCAACAAATCCGGGATCAGCTGATTGCGGGATACAAGAAAGAGGCCTGCAGGATCCTGGAGCAACTGATCGATGGCGTGGAACTGCAGATCAACATCAAACCATAACGACGTCTTCCAGTGTTCCGTCCGGCAATTGGCGGAACGCCGGACCGGCATCCTGTGGTGGACGTGAATAAATCTTTAGACAGACCAGGTGTTCGTCGACCAGGCCTCGAATGGTGACAAATGATCCCGCTGACCCGTCAATTGTGGTGCAGACATTCCAACGAAATTCGTCCAGACGCGTAAATCCTTCAGCGAGTCTTCCGAAATCAAATTCAAAGCTGTTCAACCGGGCCTGCCCATCGTCGCGGCCGCCGACGATCTCGGTCGACCCGAGAAACAGGCGGGCTTCCCAGCCGTGGGGCGTCAGTTCGCATTCGTAGCCAACACGCGCGACGCCGGAGAAGGGTTCGAACAACGCCGCCGTCTGATGGACAAGAGCGCTGAGCCATTCCGGTCGTCGGTCGCGTTCCCTGCGATCCCGCTTGTGATTTTCCAACTGCTTGAGCAGGTGATGAACCAACAGATGCGAGTGCGACAAGGTGGATGCTCCCGGGGCCATGTTGACAAGTGGGGCGAATCGTCGCGATCCGCCGTGGGTGAATCTGTATTGCCGCGTTTTGCCGGAGATCACATCGACCGGTTCCAATGCCATGTTGAAGGCTATCGTGTGATCCAGAAAACCGGGCCACGTAGGTATCGGGTGACGTGCGATCAAAGGCGCGTGGAAAAATCCATAGATCGATCACTCGGACCAACTCACACGCCAGTCGCGCACCGTGTGCTACTGTCCCGGAACGTGCCGAGGGGGACGGTTCTGACACTCAATCATGCTGCGCCACAGCGACTGGGAAATGTGAAGTTTTCGCGATCGCCCCCATCGTTTTGTAAGTCTTACAGAAAACGCCTCGATTTCGCGCGAACCAGCCCTGGCAAAATTCTCGACACACAGAACGCAAGGTGTGACTCAATAAAACGTTACGTGCAACCGTGGAAAACCGGCAGGTTCGGCCGGTCCACCGTTTGCTTCGTTTGCAGTTTCGTCGAACGGTTTGGCACGGACGTCGGACATTCGGCACCACTTTTCAGTCCCGATCTTTCGGAATCAGCATGGACGCTCTCTTCCGCAGCCTGCTCCTTGTCGGTGCTTTGGCCTCGTTGGGCGCGGGTTACCGCACCCCGAATTTTGTCGTGACCGCTCCCACGGCGCAACTGGCCAAGCAGGTGGGCGACGCCGCCGAGGTCTATCGCCGGGAGCTGGCGATAGACTGGATTGGTGAACCCCTCCCCGGCAACTGGTCTTCTCCATGCCCCATTTCGGTCAATGTCGGTTCCATGGGCGCCCGCGGCGAAACCAAGTTCAACTTCCAGAATGGTGAAGTTTATGGCTGGAAAATGGAGATTTACGGGACCGAAGAGCGCATCCTGGACTCCGTTTTACCCCATGAAATCAATCACACGATTTTTGCCAGCCATTTTCGTCGACCGCTCCCCCGCTGGGCCGACGAAGGGGCCGCGTCGCTGATCGAAAATGAGTCCGAACGGATGCGACTGCGAAAGATTCATGACCAGGTCATGAACACCACCCGCAAGATCCCGCTGCGAACTTTGCTGGAAATGAAGAATTACCCCAAGGATAACCAGCAGATCCTGACGCTGTACGCCGAAGGGCACTCGCTGGCCGACTACCTCATTCAGCGCAGCAACAAACGAACATATTTGAAATTTCTGCAAGTGGCCCACGAGCAGGGTTGGAGTCACGCGCTCGCGACCATCTACCAGTTTGACAGTATCGAAGCTCTGGAAAGGGTTTGGGACGAATGGGTTGTAGCCGGAAGCCCGGCTTTGAAGATCCCCAAGGGAACTCAACTGGCCGACAGCGGGCGCCCCGCTCAGAAGAAGCCTGAGGTGATTCGCGGACAATCCCCGAAGGAAACCGAGCCCGAACTTCCGCCTCGACTGGAACAACTCGACGAACTCGATCTGGCGGATCGATCACTCCCTCAAAAACTCAGCCGCAGCACCCTGGAATTGCCGCTGCTCACGCAACCGTCCCAGGAGGGGATGGCACGCGTTCCCAACGATCGGCTGGTGAAACCGATCTTCAACCGCTAAGTTCATAGTCGCTTCGGTGCTGATGCGCGGGCGACCGCAATCCCCTCGGCAGGTCAGGACTGCCGCTCGGGCGACAGCCAGGGAATCTGTCCCCTCGATCCCCTTCAGAAACCTCGACTGCGCTCACACCGGCACCGCGACGAACTTGTCGAAGGAGGTCGGCGATGAGAGTTTACGAATTGCAGGCGGTGGGAAATTTGAACGGACTGGTTGAGACCGACCGTCCTTATCCGGAACCGGGCCCTGGCCAGATCGTCGTTCGCGTCCGGGCGGTCTCGTTGAATTACCGAGACTTGCTCGTTGCGAATGGTTCTTACGGAAAGCTGTCCCTGCCGTTGGTCCCGGTTTCCGATGGGGCTGGTGAAGTGGCCGTGATTGGCGACGGAGTCACTCGCTGGAAGACCGGTGATCGCGTGGCCGCGACCTTCTTTCCCGACTGGATTGGGGGCGACGTCTCAGCGGAACGGACCAGGTCCGCGCGAGGGGCCGGAGCCACCGGTGGCCTGCTCTCGGAATTTGTCGTCCTGCCGGAATCCGCGATGGTGCGCATTCCCGCCCACCTCTCGTATGAGGAAGCAGCGACGCTTCCCTGCGCGGCCCTCACCGCCTGGAATGCGCTCGTGGAACTGGGCCGGGTTCGGTCGGGCGAGACCGTTGTGCTGCTTGGAACCGGCGGTGTGTCGTTGTTTGGACTGCAGATCGCCCGGATGCATGGCGCCCGAACAATTGTGACATCCAGCAGCGATGACAAACTCAAACGAGCCCGCAGCCTGGGAGCAGACGAAACAATCAATTACCGCACTTTTCCCAATTGGGAGGAAAAAGTCTTTGAACTGACGGGCGGTCGCGGAGCCGATCATATCCTTGAAGTGGGCGGCGCCGGGACGTTCGCCAAGTCGCTGCGCGCGACACGGCCGGGGGGACACGTCGCGCTGATTGGCGTGCTGGCCGGAGTGGCCACCGAACTGAAGGTCACTGACATTCTGATGAAAAGCCTGAAGGTGCACGGGATTTTTGTCGGCAGTCGAGACATG
>Ga0265327_10004538_pt1 | contig 12241 bp, 7 predicted proteins | sample 41621metaG_FD_202089 | JGI IMG/M metagenome (GOLD analysis project Ga0265327, IMG submission 202089) | Rhizosphere microbial communities from Carex aquatilis grown in University of Washington, Seatle, WA, United States - 4-16-21 metaG | ecosystem: Host-associated > Plants > Roots > Rhizosphere >...
AAAGTATCACACACATTATTTCCAAGGCAATTTGTAGCGATGCCACATACCACAAAATCGGCGAAAGGCGGTGGAGTTCCAACTGCTGTGATTGTTGGGTTTAAGCAATTGGATGTACACGATAAATAATTGTTGTAAGCCCCTGAAGCACCTGGATAAATCGAACGCCAGGTGGAAGAAGCCGCTGTAATTCCTGTAGCAATTACTTTTACCGCGCAGCCATTATTTATGGTCATGTTAGAAATGGCTAGGGTAGGCGGGGGCGCTGGGCAATTTAAAACGTTGAATTGAAAATCACGAAGCGTTTGCGAAATATAAACTCCGTGACGGTATTCTTTTACTCTTACTCCAACCACAAATTGTCCGATAGTAGACGGTGTGGCGGTTAATATACCTGTTACAGGATTTAAATTAAAAGGAGTAGGGCCGAGAGGATTATTCGTTGTATAACCCGGTTGATAAATTACTTCTGGAAAATAAGCAATATTATTCGAGTATGTTGGTGTAACGTTGTCGTCGTAAGGTGTGTAGAGTGAATAGGCCAAGGAATCTCCATCAAGATCTGTTGCAGAATGATTAAAAGTTAGGGCTTCGCCGGCGCAAATGAAAAGTGGTGGAAAAAGACTAAAGACCGCATTGCTGTTTGAATTACTGCTTACCGTGTTGTTCGGAATAAAAGCGTAAAAACTTTCGCCGATACAATTACAAACACCATTAATATTTGTGAGAGACAGATTTCGCGCTGAAACCTGGTAGTACAAATGATATCCTCCAACATTTGGTGGCAAGGAAATTGTTTTCGTATAAACCCCTTCCTGCACACAAGGTATAGGATTGGGAGCTACGGCACAAGGGAGAAGGTTGGCAGATAAAGTGCTTATGTTACCCAGGTTGATGGTAAGATCTTTACTGGGAGAAAAATTGGCGCCGTTATTACCTTTTATTTTAATTGTCACATTACCGGGAAATGCTGCCGCAGAGGACCCACAATCGCGATACAGCTTTAACGTTACGGTATAAATGTTGTTACCGTTATAACTGTAATTTAGTACGCCACCAACAATGTGAGTTGAAAATGATAAATAAGGGATTAATATCAACATAAGCCATATTGTAGTTCTTTTTATCATTTATTTATTTCTTTTTTTTGGTTAACGCGTTTAGTGAATTCTTGTTTGTTCAAATGTGTTAGTCTACCAGGAGGTAAAATATGCTAACATTTAAAACAACAATAAAAATTGCAAAGGCTATTCTTAGCAGCAGTTCTTTCGGTTCCATTCCGGATTTTAAATTGATATTCATAATTAGATTTTTTATTTTTTATGACACAAAATTATTGCCCTAAGGGTCTAAAATGGATAAGGCAATAATTTAAAAACGTATAAAAAAAGTCTTAAATGTGACCGCGAATTTCTAGTGAAAAACCCTTAGACGAACCTAAATAAAACCCTTAGTTTTAAATAAACGGGAGGCGAGAGCGCTATTCTGGCCCTTGTTAATAAGTATAACAGTAGATCGATTTTAATAATAAAAAATACGCCAGCCCTTGTTATGTATGTTTTGTAGTAAAACTGGTATTTTATAGTAGCCTGAGTTTAATTTCATTTGGCAATAACTTTAAATATTTGATACTTATAGCCAATAACTACAATAAAAGAAAACCGATGAGAGAAATACCCGATTATTTGTTTTGGCTATTTCTTATGGTTTTTTATACTAATAGCCAATATGGAAAATGACATTATAGGGCACGAGAAAGAGACAACACTTTTAAATGCTAAGCTTAGCTCCGTTAAATTAGGTTTCGTGGCTCGTCTTCCGGTCGATTGTGGTTAGTTACGCGCTAATTAAATTAGAAGGAACCGTTGAGATAAACGTAAACTGTCTGTTAATGATGGAGGCATAATGCTCACCGGCCTCTTTAATTTCCTCATCATCTTCTTCATGGTACCAATAGTATTTTACTTTACAATCCTCCGATTCCATCTCCACCGCTTTTTGCAGGATTTTTAAAATAATTTTAGAAGTATATGTATTGAAAAAATTTAGGTTGATATGAAGGGAAAGATGTGGTGGTTTGGTTTCTTTTATTTTTTCGAGCCAATAAAATACTGGAGTAAAGAAATTAAGCGGGTGATTGATCATCGAAATTCCTTCAATTTCAATTCTATTCTCTGAACTGTTTAATATAATTCGCGGACTCCTTTCCGTGGGCTCTATTTCAATACGCGGTATCGCGCTTACGTTGGAAATTATTTTTGAAGAAAGAAGATTCAAGTTTACATGATGTTCTTCTAAAAGCCCTTGCAAAGAGGTTTCGAATGCTAGTACGTCACCGGCTTTTATTCCCGTTCCCGATTCCGGATCATTATATTCTAGAATTTTAAAGAGCATATTGTTGACGGATTTTATGTTTTTCACCCAGATTTTAAAAGTGAAGTTCGGATTATAAATTACTTTCAATCCATCAATTACTTTTGTATAATCCGGCGCTTGATTCGTTAACAAAATTGAATCCGCGTAATCTACAGGTTCAAGTTCACCGTCTGAAAACATTTTTTTTATACTATGTGTTTGTTCCATGTTGTACGAAAATATTTCTGCAATACAAAAAAGCGCTCTGTCTAAATGTGTATTATTCTCCTGTTTATTGAATTTAATAAGTTTTAAAACGATCGTGAGAAAAATTAACTTCTGATGTGGATTCATGTTTAGGCGGATCTTGTCCGCCAAGGCATTAATATCAATCAAAAGTTTAGTGGGATGCTGATGTTTTTCTAAAAGAAAATAATGATCCGCTAAATTGAAAATGGATTTCACAACGCCATTAAATTCATTTTCAGTCATCGATTCCCCCAAGAGAGATTTAAGTTCCGAGTAATGTAATCTTTTTGGTTTTGCAATTAATTTCTGGCAGTGTAAAAATAAACTTACCGAATTTTTTATAGTTTCTTTGTTCATTATCATGGTATCTGTGTCAGAGTTTTTTTGTAGTCGATTTATTCAGCAATGAGTTTTAAAGTTCTTTGGTTTGTATCAGTAGTAATTTTTATAAGGTAAATACCGGAAGGTCTATTCTTTAGATCCACTTCTAGAGAAAAAAACTTCGAATCGCGGGTTCCATAATCTTTTATAAGATCCCCAGCCAGATTATACAATTTTGAATTTGTGTTTTTCGGTTCAGGAAACTCTTGTTGGAGGGTATATTCATTATTTCCCAAAGTTTTAACTACCAGTTCAGAAGAGAAGAGTTCCTGATTATTTAAGCCGGTAATATCCGCCATTACCGTTAGCACTTTCGAAACTTTGGAAGAACAGCCGGTGCTGCTTGTACACATGAGACTTACAGTATAAGTGCCCGGGGCTTTGTAACGTTGCGTTGGCGAAGTCGTTGAACAGAACCACGAATTTCCAAGGAGCCAGGTACTGGAAACCGAATTAACCGAAGTGTTTGTAAATTTAACGGAGTCTGATTGCTCCAAATAAAGTGTATCTATACTACTAAACTGTGCAAGGGGAATAATTTTAGGATCTATGCTAAAACTAACCACGCTGTTATCGCATTGACCGCTTGTGTTCATTTCCAATTCGAAGTTTCCGCCACTGAGATTGTCAAGTGTATCAGCAGTGGATTTATTTAAGGTTGTTTTTAAAATGATTCCGTTAGCTTTCCAATAATAGTTCCAGGGACCTGAATTAGCACCCGTTGCGATAATTTTTCCGGCATTGGGCGATTGACAAGTTGGTGAAACAAGAGAATGATTTACAGTGAGCGTGTTAAGCGTAATATGCAAAACAAAACGGGAAGCGTTTGTAGTATCTGGTAAAGTAAAATGATAATCACTAGTTTTTAGATCTGTAGAAAGTGTTGTGACTTTATCATAAAGTGAAATACAAGCACCGGTTGGAAAAGTACTAAAATCAGTTAAGCTTAGCGTATAAGATCCCGTGTAACCAGTCAATACTTTTAATGCCATGCTAAAACTTCCTGAAACTGGTGTAATGCCATTCACCTGGAAATCGTCATTCCCATTTACTAATGCAATTGACGGGGCCAGGGGATCTTGTCCGCGCATTTTGTAGGCATCGTAATTTAAATCGAATCCATCGGTTGCACCTTGTTGAAAATATAAAACGGTTTCATCACCTGAAGAATTGTTACCGTTTAAATTAAGTCGCAATAGGGGATTAGTGTTCGCGCTATTCGTTTTAAGAAAGGCAGGATTGCCTGCAACTTTATTTGATTCTGTTGCGTTTAATGCAGTGGCTCCGGTTGAGTGTACATAAAATCCCTGACACATCGGAATATTATCACCAATCCCACCAGAGGCCACAGCAGGGCTACTCACCCCGTTCACGTAACTTGCAAAACCTCCTGTACCGGAATTAAGATCGGCGTTGTATGAATATACCGCATTGTCAATATTACTGGTAACGCCTTTTAAGGAAGCCCAGCTTATTGCGGAAGGATAAGGATTGGTAATTAAGTTCCAGCCATCATTCGCCGGTGAACCGTTGTTTGTGTAGTTCAAAGGAATGCTGTAATTAAATTTACGAATAGCTCCGGTAACATCTAACGTAATTGGGCTTGTTGTATATTGCGCATTACCCAAATAAATCCAATAACCCTTACCTGATACAATAGGATCATTAATAGTGTTGAGAGCAACGTAGGATGCAGCGGCATCGTACAAGCCTGGCGCAGGCTCATTATAGCTGTAAATGGAAGAGAATCCATTTGCACTGCCGTCGGGACAAGTCGGACAAGTAATATAAATGTCATCGTCCCAATCGTTTAAAGTCAAGGCGGAAGAAATAGGAGTTCCTACTAATCCCCAACCTGTTGTACCACCCGGAACAAAACGTTGTACAGTCACATTGCCACTTAGGTCGCCGGTGCCGGTAATTTGAGCAATGCGGGCTGTAGCCATTGCAGTAGAGACCATAGTGAATGCTTTTGAGTTGGTATTAAAGATTCCGTTACTCAATGTTAAAGTTCCTAATAAATTTTCTGCGTTTGTAAGTAGAGCTCCCAATGTATTACTCAATGTGAGATTATAAAAATTTGTAGTGCTGCTGCCACCAATGGTTTGTTGAGCTGCGCCGTTTAGTAGAACGAGTCCGTTTTCTCCATTAAATGTTCCGCTATTTAAGAAATTTCCTTTTACCGTTAGTTGGAAATTGGAAATGCTTACATCTACAGAAGCCCCACTTGTTATGGAAAAGTTTCCATTGCTTGTAACAGCAGATGAGAATGATTTTAAGCCTGAACCACTAAATGCAAGGTGATTGAATGTTTCACCACCCGATTTGAAAATGGATTGTGTTGCCACCGAAACGAAGCTCACAGTGCCTGTTCCGGCTGTAAAAGTTCCGGAGTTATTCCAATTGCCACCAAGGTTAATGCCCAGGTTATTGGCATTCAGAGTTCCGGTAATTATCGTAATATTGTTTGAAACGTTGAACGTGTTTGTATTTATTTTTGCCGTGACATTTGAGCTATTCACTACTAAATTAGCAACTGAGTAAGTTGTATTTATGTTTATAGTTTGATTTGCTGAGGAAGATGAGTTTCCGATTTGCAATGTTCCGCCTGTAACTGCACCTGCTGTTGAGCCTGTATTTACAAAACCAAAATCCTGCGCTCCATTTCCACCTTCATTAGGAATAAGGAGTACTCCGCCCGTCATATTAAACTGCGATCCTGCGGCGGTTATTTGAAAAGGGGCAATGCTCGTATTGGCAGAACCAACATTTGCAACTAAGATTGTACCTCCGCTTAAGCTAAAGTTAGAGGGACTTCCGCTTGCGTTATATTTTCCGGCGATGCTCAATGTTCCAGAAGAGACGATTAAAGAACCTCCGTTTACCGAAAGATCTTCATCGGCTGCATTACCAATATTTAATTTTCCGGCAGTTACTGTTATTTTTCCTGATAAATTAATTCCTGCGCTCGTAGTCATTGCGGCATTAGCTGAGTTTAGCCACAGTCCCGCTGTTACAGGTATTGTAGAAACGCTTGTGAAAGTGGTAACACTTACTGCGTTGGGTGTAGATAATTTAAAGGTTCCATTATTTAAGATTAAAAAGTCGGTGGGAATTGTAAAAACAGTAGAAGTAATCTCAAGTATATTAGTTACCGAACCACCCATATTTAAAATGATGTTGTTGTAATTGTTAGTTGTTCCGGTGCCGCTGATGCTTTGATTGCCATTATTTGTAAAAACAAGATCAATTAAACTATTCGCATCTCTCGCAAGATCAAATACACCGTTATTAATAATATTTCCTTTAAGGGTAATGCTGTGTGTTGCATTGGAGGAGGTTCTGCTTCTTAATGTTCCATTGGTGTTTACTATTAAGTCTCCGTTTACAGCTAAGGTTAACGCTGAGTTGCCTGAAAATTTCAGCATACTGGCCGATCCCCCTGTTCCTACCGTAAGAGCATTGCAGATGCCGCTTACATCCATCGTGATAGTGGTACCATCCGAAATTGTTACATTATTGGTAGATGTGGGAACACCGCTTGGTGTCCATGCTGAGGCATCGCTCCAGTCAGAAGTTTTATTTGAAATTTTGTTTTGTGCATTCAATACCATACTCACTAGTATTTGGAAGCAGAACAATAAACTTATTTTTTTCATTTGTATTTATTTATTTTTTACAGACTTCAGGCATTAACTCTTATGCCAGCCTGAGCAAAAGTATAGTAGCATCTTTTTTTTGAAGACAGCTTTTTATTTAAAAAGAGTAAGTGTTTTATTGAAGATGCCAGCGCCAAGGATGCACAGGGTTTAGTTCTTTTTTCGCCTAAATTTGATTTTGTCGACGAGCGAAAAAAAACCGAGCGATTAGCGAGCCCGACGCAGCCTGCCCGGGCGCCCAAAAAAATATAAGACATACTATTTGTGACTTGACCAAATAGGTAATCCGTAAAATTTCCTTTCATCGATCTTTTACTTTATCAGAGTATAATTTAAAACTCAACATTTAACCGCCAGCCAAGAAAGTGCATGTTTCCACGATCCTTATTATAAGCGGCATTCGCAATGTATTGGTAGTTAAATGTGATATCCACACCTTTCACAATGTTTGTTCTGAAAAAAATTTCGGCTACCATTTCACTTTTGTAATTCAAACTTCCATCACCAATCATAAATCCCGTTCCACCCTTGGCAAGGAAATTCCTGTGTCCTTTTGAAAGATCATTGATAGAAGCACTTATTCCTAAAAGATCATTGGAGCGTTTGTATTTGCCAAGTGAGTAAGTGAGTCCCGCGTTAATTGATTGATCAGCCTGAGTGTATCCCATGGATTCTGTTTTTCCGTCATTCCAGCTGTAGCGGGCGAAAAATCCAAGGTTATCGCTTAACGCAAGATCCATGTCCACACCAAATCCATACTTCGCTTTATAAGATTTGAGGCTATCTGGAAAATACGAGGAGTTGTCAGTTGTATCTGTTACAAAGTTGGAATAACTTCCACTGAAAGCTCTGTTGCAAAAGCCTAAAAGCCTTATGGTTCCTGTTTTTCTTAGGAGCTTGATTTTTTGAACGAACTGTAGATTATAGCTTTGAGCTTGTTTTACATTCCAGTCTGCTGTTGGCCCCCCTCCTTGTTTGTCGACGGTTGCGAGGGCAAAATTTATCTGACTGGTATTGAAATTTAATCGTATGGCAGTCCCATAAGTAAATCCATAAGCGGTAGTTGCCGCGTCCCATGCAGAAAACATCGTGTGATTAAAATTCAGAAAATCTCTTTTAGGATCTCCTGAATAAGCATTACCATCAAATGCTTCTTGCAAAATAAATTTTCCAACCAATAGCTCAGCCGTTTTTAAACTTGAGTTTTGGTTGCGCGTAAATAAAAATTCCTGTTTGTATTGCGCTCTTAAAAGATAAGGAGTTGCCTGAGGGTAACCATAAAGCGCATTCGGATAGCCTGCAAGACCTGCCCCGTTCCCGACACCATTGCCACCGGCAAATTCGGGTGATAAATTGATAATAGCACCTTTCCAGGGTTTGAAATTGACGGGAAGTGTAACAAGCACAAGCGTTTCCTTTTTCCATTCTATTGCCTGTGAATTTTCACCAGCTTGATTTTTATATTTGAATGGATTCTGGTAAACAGCTGTAAGTTGTGCTCCCACTGAAAAGTACTTATCGAAACCAGCCGTTTGACTTTTTTCAATTCTGTAGAGTGGCTCTGAAACATAGGCAGTATCAGGGCCTTCTTCTAGAGTGCCTTCATTATTACTTTCACCAAACCCTAATTGTAATCCAAAAGGAGTTTCGTCTGTAGGATGAAATTTGTTTGCATAATAAAGTTCAATAAAACGTTTCGCCGCTACAGTTCTTTTAATGTCATCGCAACTAACGCCTTCCATATAGGCAATTAGGTCCATTACCGTACATTCCACATCATCTATCAAATCCGCTTTCAGATCGCGCGCTTTATTTGAGAGGTATTGATCAAAAATAACCAATGCTTCTTCCTGCGAAATAAATTCATCGTTATCTGTATCCACATATTTGATGCTGGATGGAAGTTTATAAATATGTTCTTCTTTTGGTGGGGCATTTTGTGCCAAAAAACCTCCGGCGATAAGAGAAAAGTATAAGAATGTAATTTTTTTAATCATAGTTTTTTTATATTGAAAGGGCCGTATTATCGTTGTTTAAAAATGAAACTGAGTTCGAAAGCCATCGTAAATATTTTAAAAGTATATTTTGTAAATGCTGACTGAACACATGCGTAGGTTTTTTGTAAAAGTACTTTGTCCGCGTGCCCCAATAAATAACCGTTTTATTCAGTTTTTATAGGGTTTTTACCTTAATGATGAATTTTTATTTCTAAATATTTTTTAAAAAGCATCATTAAAAAAGTCCGAAATAGTTCGGACTTTTTTAATGTATAACCCGGACAGGATTATACGGGAAGCTGGAAACCCGGTCAGCATTGACCCGCCGGTTTCGTAAGTTAAAATTAATTGCTTACCACGCAGACAACTTTAACGCGGGCTTTGTTAGCCTCACTTAAACTTGCAACGTTAATAAACCCAATTGCACCAACTTCATTGGCAACAAAATTCACCATCTCATCATCAGAGGCTAATTTGTCTTGTGGTTTTTCAGCACTATCGTATTGTTTTTGTGTAAAGTAAGTTTCAACGTCGACAGCCGTTAGACCTAAGACTTTAGCATAGAAAGTAGTTTGAGCAGCATTTTTTGATTTATAATCAGCGGGGCGAATATTTTTATTAATATCCGGCCATCTTTTTTTAATTTTCCGCATCCAATACAATTTTACTTCACTCTCGGTTAATGTGGTAACAGTATTTTCTTTGTTTACAATGATGGCAAGATCGGAGCCACCTCCCATGTATTTCGTAAACGAACAAAGGATAAGTGTTGTAATAACCAATAGAATTATTTTTTTCATTTTAGTAGTATTTAAGATTATAAAATTAGAACGCAAAAGCGAATTGAATACGTGGTCCTTGTGTGGTAGTCGTTTGAATTTTGTCGCCGGCTATATATCCTGGCAATAAAGGATTCTGTAGCTGGAAAGAATTGTCCTTAAAGATTTGGTGTTGTTGTCTGAAATTATATTCCAATTTTACAATAAAGTTCGAAGTAAATTTATAACGTACGCCAATCGTGATGTCGTTAATTTTTAATTGAACACCATTCGTAGCTCCGGCATAATAAAAATCTGTTGAGTGCGCAGTACCAGCTTGCAGATACGCGTATTGTACGTAAGGAATAAATTTGTTTGTAACCTTATAACCCGCGTAGGTTAATAAACCCTGGCTGCTTTTTTCTCCAATAGAGTCAAAGCGGCTGGACTGGTAATAATACTCACCAATGAATTCCAATTTCTTTTCAGGATTCATGTAAACGATAGAAGCGTTTGATAAAAGTGCGGTACCACCTTTTCTGTTTGTAATACCTGCGGAGTTAGGACGTTTTGCGGAAAAATTATCGTATTGCGCTGAAGCCAATATTTTAAGACCTTCCACAGGTTCCATACCTAGCGCGGCAGTTACCGCATATTGATTTTTAAGATTACTTTCCAGGGAGTTTGAACCGTTACCGTTACCTACCATTACACGGTAAAATACACGGGCTTTACTGATGTTGTCTCCTTCGATTTGTGCTCCGGTATTGGTTACCTGCAACACACCACCTTCGCTCTCTGAGCGGATAATGGATGGCCTTTGAATAGTAGGTTGTAAGACTAAACCCATGTTGTATTGGTTGCTCCAGTATCCAATAGGATTATACATTTTACCCACACGCACGCTGAAGTAATCTTTTATATAGTAGCGCGCCATTAAACGTTGGATTGCGAAAACAGGTTTGCCCCCATTTATATTAGCTGTATTTTCACTCAAAACACTGATGCGATCGGTTAATTGCGAGGTGATGAAAAGAACAAAATTTCCAGGAGCAAAAGCAGATTTTGTACTATCGCTAAAGGTAGAATCTTTCCATGCCGGATAAGGACTTGGCGGGTTTGGAAAATAATTTCCGCTTTTGGTAATTCGTTGACTTTGAAATTCAGGTTGTCCGAAAAATTTAACCTGGGTTTCTTGTGCCTTCATTAAAGTTGCTCCGGTTAAAAGCAGAAATGCTGCCAGGGCAATTGTTTTTATTTTTTTCATATGGTTTTTGTTATTGGTTTTTAATTGTCATATGGAATAGCTAGTTTATCGTTATTTGTGTTTGTATTTGGCAAACATGGCTATTTCATAAGTTTTTATTTTGCGGAAGTTTTTTTAATCTCCGCGGGTTTATTTATTTTTTATTTTTATTTACTGGGTTTAATATTTTTGATATTCAGTCATTAAAGTATCTTCTTTTCCCATCTGAAGTGTTACATGTTTTTGTTGTTTTTTCGAAGGAGTGGGATTGGTTCTTTGAATCCTTGATTTGGCTGATTCAGCGCTTACACTGCTCGTAAATTTTTTAGTGGAACGGGTTGTTTTTTGCGAATGAGAGTCTACTTTAAAAAAGGCAATGGCTTCTTTTAAATGCGTGGATTGTGTATTTAGTTCTTTTGCGCCTGCAGCCATTTGTTCTGCTGTGGCTGCATTGGCCTGAACTACCTGGTTTAATTGCTGAATGGCATTGTTCACCTGGTTGGTTCCTGCATTTTGTTCAATACTTGCGGCGGTAATTTCCTGCACCAGATCTGAAGTTTTTTGAATATTAGGCACCACCTGGTGTAATAATTCTCCTGAACGTTGTGCGATGTCAACACTGATTGCAGACACTTCGTTAATTTCAGTGGCGGCTTCCTGACTTTTTTCAGCGAGCTTTCTTACTTCAGCTGCTACTACCGCAAAACCTCTTCCGTGCTCTCCTGCGCGGGCGGCTTCCACGGCAGCGTTTAAGGCAAGTAGATTTGTTTGCCTGGATATTTCTCCAATGATGGAAATCTTATCAGCGATTGTGCGCATGGAGCTAACGGTTTTATTTACTGATTCATTTCCTTCACTTATATCTTTTGCTGCTTGTTTTGCGATCTTTTCAGTCTGTTTTGAATTGTTGGTGTTTTGCTGAATGTTAGCCGTCATCTCTTCCATAGACGAAGATATTTCTTCCACTGAACTGGCTTGATCGGTGGCACCTTCCGACATTTGTTGTGCAGAGACACTCATTTCCGAACTTGCGGTTTCAATATTTTCAGAACTTTGAATCACAGAACTGATTACCGTTTTTAATTCATCTGTCATAATGATCATGGCCCCATAAATGCCTTTGCGTTTTCGTTCGGCTTCACTTATATCAAAAGTAAGATCACCTTCTGCAATTTTACTGGCCATCATGAGAACATCTTCCGGCTCGCCGCCAATAAGCCTTGTGAGCTGCCTCGTAGTGAGGAACGAAGAAATAAAACCGATAATCACAAGAAAAACTGCAAGAAGAATTAAACTGTATTTTAGGGTCTCAAACGAAGATTCTTTATCTTTTAAAAGATCTTTACTTTTTGAATCAACGCTGTCGAATAAACTGGTCAGTTCTTTTTCTATAGATTTATTTAATGGATCTATTTTTTCATTAAAAATTAAAAGAGCGGCGTCTACTTTTTTATCGTCTACATAATCATCACTCGTGCTTAACAGAGCCATTATTTTTCCACATTCATCAAGCAGGACTTTAGAATCGTTTTGAATGGCAGCGAATTTATTATCCTTTTCAAATCCTTCTATTTTATTCAATACAGATCCGGCCTC
>Ga0265327_10004539_pt1 | contig 12241 bp, 7 predicted proteins | sample 41621metaG_FD_202089 | JGI IMG/M metagenome (GOLD analysis project Ga0265327, IMG submission 202089) | Rhizosphere microbial communities from Carex aquatilis grown in University of Washington, Seatle, WA, United States - 4-16-21 metaG | ecosystem: Host-associated > Plants > Roots > Rhizosphere >...
AAAACGCTGTGACAATCTGTACCCGGTGCCGGATGGCGCTACTTCATAAACATTTTGCACGTCCCCGTATTGTTTGGCCCATGCATCAAAAACGTGTAATCCATGAGATTTGAGCCACCCGTACTGCATATAGCGCTGCATGGTAAACATTTCGGCCAGAGAATTAGAAACGGGTGTACCAGTGGCCGTAACAAGCGGTGACTTCTCGCCGAACGTATCTTCCAGATAACGGATTTTCACAAACAGGTCGAAAGCCTTGCCGGATCCGGCAGGGTTACCTAGCCCCGATACCCTGTTCATTTGAGTGGTGAAGAACAAATTTTTAAACTCGTGCATTTCATCCACAAACAAAGCGTCGACCCCGAGATCCGCGAAATCGACAACATTATCCTTTTTCCCGCCTTTCGCGCGCAGGTTGACCAGTTTGGACGCGAGATTATCCTTGATTTTTTCCATGTCGCGGATCACGTTGCGATCACCCCGTTCCCGCTTCATGGTCTCGATGGCCTCGGCGATATCATCAAATTGTTCCTTGACGATTTTAGTTTCTGCTTCGAGTGGGACCGCAATCTTTTTCAAAGACGAATGCCCGACAATAACGGCATCCCAGTTACCTGTCACGATCTTCGAAAACAATCTTTCACGATGTTCTTTGTCAAAATCTTGTGGGGTAGCTGCCAACACATTGGCTCCCGGATACAGGCGATAAAACTCGCTACGCCATTGCAGCGTGAGATGGTTTGGTACGGCGATCATGGGTTTTTTGCTGATACCCAATCGCCTCATTTCCATCGCGATACCTACGATTTCAAATGTTTTTCCGGCACCTACAACCTGGTCGAGAAGAATCTTGCGATCTTGCAGTGCGCGCCATACGCCGTTTTTTTGATGGGACAGCAAAGATATCGCCGGGCTGATACCCGGTAACGTCAAATGGGATCCATCATATTTTCTTTCGACCGTTCTATTGAAACGATCATTGTAAATATGGGCCAACACATCCGCACGTTCGCCGTTTTGCCACAACCATGAATCCCAGTGAGAACGTACTTTGTCACCCTTCTGACGCACGGCCTCGGTTGCTTCCTCGTCCGTCACATACTTATCTTTCCCATCTATCTCGACAAGTTTTTTGATTTCGAGTCCGCGACTGTTCATGATATGAGCGAGAATGGATAACCCGCCCATTTTGTCGGTTCCGTATTCGTTCTTATCCTTGGTATAGTCTGGCGTGGTCTGAGCGCGGTGTAACCATTGGCCGGTTGCGATGACATAATTGAACGACACGTCGGCACCCGATATTTCTTTTGCGAACGCTTTGAACACATCAGCCGGTATCCAGGCCGCACCGATTGAGGCATGTATCTCGGACGGCAGTTTATCGGCGGGAATAATTTTCTGTAGGGCTTCGACATTCTTTTCGAAAGAAGGATCGCGCTCTGATGCTTTGATCGCTTCCGCAAGCTTGGTTTTCACATCTCCCGACAAATATTCGTCCATCGCTACACGTCCATGCACCGGATCGACAAATAGCAGATCGCCGAGTTCTGCGACAATTACCTCTTCGTTTTTTCCGTATGCCTGACACATATATTCCATATCGACCCGACCGGTGATATTCAGTGAATGCAGCAAGGCATCTTTTGCGGTCTCGACAATTTCTATATCGGTAGGTGGAAATAAAACGCGTTGCGTGAAAATATCGGCTTTGTTGCACCGCGAGCTTCTTGGTTCAATACCGTATTCTTCTGCCTTCGAAGGCGTAATCGCTTTCTCATAATCGAATTCCAGGGCCTGAATCAGAGAAGACTCGGTATCGTCGATAAACAATCTGCGATTTAAAGGATCGTTCAAATACCCGTACTGTCGCTGAAAACCATCATAGACCCGGTTGAGCTCACGCCGTCCAGCTTTGATCGTAGCATCATTGGCCAAAGAACGTTCTAGCCGCATCTGGGCGCGCAGTTTATCGCGTATCCTGATCATGCCCGCCATGCGGTCAAATGCTCGCGCGTTGGGCGCTTCCCATTTTTGGGCGCGCTGTTCGCCGAACGCGTCGGGCAATCGTTGCCAGATCACCTCTGACTGAAGATAGAACGATCCTTCCTTGATATGTTCCGGAACATCGATTGCACCCTCCTCCAGCTCGGCGGCAGAACGATCGAGTGAAGTATAAATATTATGGGGTAACCTTCCTACCCACTCGGCCAGTTGGGTTTCGAGGTCGCCGTTTGGAATAACGGTGTATTCGTTGGCGCGGAACTGGCTGCTTTCGGTCGAATTGACGCCCAGGACATTCTGGGGATTATTGACAAAATAACTGTTGATGGCGATATTTTCCGTAACTCCTGTTTTCGGGTTCACAATTACTACGTCGGTGGTGTTGAGCCAGTCAGGGCTTTCTTTGTCACCGAGCTCATTGTCGATATCCACCCGACGAAATATAAGGACATCGGTAACAACTTCGGTGTTCGCATTTTCCTTGAATGCCGTATTGGGCAACCGTGCGCCCGATACTAGCTCTGCACGGCGGGCGATCCACCGTCTTACATGAGGGTCCAGCTTGTCCAGAAAGCTATGGGAGACAACCATCGGCATAATTCCGCCTGGCCGCAACATTTCGATGCTTTTGGCAAAAAAGTAATTGTGGATAGACCAGCCAGAATAGGCCGATCCTTTTTCATCGGAAATCGTTTGGCTACCAAACGGCGGGTTGCCGATCACCATGTCAAAATATCCGGCAGGAACGTTGTACGCCTGAAACCCGGTGGACTTGGCGATCTTCGCCGAAGGATATAGTGCTGCAACGATCTGGCTGGTGAGAATATCCAGCTCGCATCCGTGAAGCTGCGAGCTACCCCGCATTTCTGGGGGCATGAAACCGTAAAAATTGCCTACGCCGACCGAGGGATCAAGAATGCGTCCCCGATTAAACCCGAGACGGGCTCCCGCCGCAAACATCGATTTGGCAACCACCGGAGGCGTATAGAATGCGTCCAGTTGCGAGCGCCGTGCCGCCGCCCATTCCTCTTCGGTAAGCACGCTCTTGAGAGCCGCATGCTGCCGCCCCCATTGTTTGTTATCGGGATCAAATACACCCTTCAACCCGCCCCACCCCACATACCGCGCAAGCAAACGTTTTTCGTCGTCCACCGCGTTGCGTTTTTCTGAATCCAACACCTTCAATACTTGAATAGCTTTTAAATTATCCTGAAATTTTTCAGCAAGCCCGCCCAGCCCGATCCGGTCTTCGTCTGTCAAGACATAATCCGTGATCTCGCTTGCATTTAAAGTATTGACCTTATCTGCCCCATCCAACCCATCCGGCGAAGCCGGGTCTTTGACTTTCTCATTATCGGGCTCTACACCATTGGTGGACCCGGATTGATTTCGAACATCTTCATGATTTCGTGCCGTGTCAGGTGTCGAAAGTTCGGCTCGTTCGCCAGCACTTCCGTCTCCCGTTCCACCTGTGTTGCCAGTGTTTCCAAGTAGTTCCCCGAGGACAGTAATGTTATTGTCCGCGACGGCCATCCCATCATCCAGCGGTTCGAAATCGACACGGCCATCTCTCCCATTTGGGAGATCTTGTCGGCCATCTCTGACGAATATGCCGTTTTGTTGTCCAACGCTTCCATCATACCCTCGCTTTTCTTCGTAAAAACTATTATTACCATTATTAGATAACGTATCATCCGCGTTCTCGATCGTATTCGCAACCTGTATAGCATCGTCAAAGAAAATCGCATCATGCCGACGTTCCGGATAAGCACCGGCAGTTGCCGGATCCAGATGAAAGATAACCGAGCTCCCGGCAAATATAATTGGTTTGCCTTTATTGTCCAAAGGATGGGCTTCGAGATATTGGTGCCTCGCGCTAAACGCCTCGTATTCTTTACCGGCACCATCTACCACCCTCATTCCGTGAGCCATTTTCGCGGCAACATCTGAAGTTACAAGCTCCCTGTCCGGTACAGATACGGAAACAGGGGGATTTTCGCGGGACTGCTTTAACTCGAACCCGGTCATACGTTCACGGGATGCGGCAATGATGTCTGATTGAACGCTTGCGATCAAGCTGGCGCGGTTGTCCGCAGCGCCGACAGAAAAGCCGGAAGCGAGCAATACTTGCCACACTACTTTAGTTTTGAGTCGATTTAGAATACCGACCGCATTGCCCAGCGAACCGCGCTTTAAAGCGTTGTTGAATGCAACCGCTTCGGGTGGAATCCAGGAGTCGACAATTTTTACAGGAGGAGCGGAGTCTCGTGTTGCAGTAACTTCTGTAGCACCAAACATATCCAACTGCATACCGCCTCCGATAGAAATTGCATTACATTAATTGATAGTTAAACCTGAACGATAAGTTTTTAATTGATCGTTCAATATACTGGCGATACGTGAAACATTCACCCATCCTGTTCGCAACCAGGCATCATATTCATTTACCCCGCTACCAACATCGCGAAGTGATTCATACACAGAATAAGCCTTACTGCATGCATCGACATAATCATCTTTGCCATCAAGTAAATTCGAAAGCAACAAAGCACAAAACCTTACCGTTTTACCGTTATTGTTTTTGACCGCAACAATCCAGTGATCCGTATTGAATTCAATTGATTCGTTGACAAAAAACTTCAACAGAGCCTCTTCCCAATCGCGGAAACATGAAAATTCAGTTTTCTCAAAAACATTACCGGGCATTGCCTTGACCTTTATTTATGGGTTCCAAACAAACAGTACGCATTGCCTCAACCGCCTCGTTTAAATCTGACAACAACATTGACTGGTTCCCGACATAGTAACTCAACGCATCTTCAGCACGAGTTATCACGTTTTCTGGTGTAATTAATCCATTCCGCGCAAGTGCGAGTATATCTTCCTTGTCGTTTCCCTGAAATCTTGAAACCTTACTAACTGCTAGATCAACGGGTGACAAGATGCGTAATTCAATTTTTGAATCCGAAAATTCTTTCCCCAAAACCTTAAACGCATCCTTTACATAATCAGGATGCATCAGTGCAAAACTGACGTTGTAATTCATATCAAAGTAAACCGATTTTAATTTACCAGCTTCATCTTCGAAAGACACGATTAAGTCTTCTGCTTTGGGTAACAATATACGATGCGAAAAAGAAGCATCTATATCCGTGGTAGACCGATATCCGGTATAAAAATTAACCGCCACACCACCGGCCAGAAACATTTTTATGGGCTCTTTAATATCCGGTAATACATTACCGATACGGTGAACTATTTCGCCAACAGCCTGCCGTAGTTGGAGATATCCTTTGTTGTCCTTACTCTCAAGATATTTATCATAACGATTCATCATATTTTCCATGTTCAAATAACCAGACTCAATAATCTGCTATTTTACCCGCTGTTTTCGTTAATATTCTTTCCCTGCTCACCCTACCGCCCATGTTCTTGCGACTTGACCATAGCTTCGACGTGTCCGCGACCGTTCATATATCGTATCGTCAAGCTATCACCGGTATTGGCTACCTTATCAAGGTCACGTTTGTCATGTAGCTGCCAACCACCGCGACCAGTATCTTGAACGATATGCAAAGCGGACTCGCACACCACTTTGCCGGCGTAAAAATAATTTTGTTGAACATTTTTCATTAAAGAAGTGACCCCGGCCAACTGCATCTTGTCCATCAAATCATCCAGTGATTTATTAACATCTTTTGTGCTAATAGGTTTTTGTCCATGTCTTATATATCTGGCTGTAATTAAGAAATCAGCATCAAATCCGAAATCTGGTGCCCGAGCTTCCAAAGCTTCATAATTACTGAACAACACCGAATATTCGACGCCATCCTCCTTATAATCCACCGCAAGACACCCTGATTCCTCATCCACATAAACGTCTGACATCAGATCACGTACAGGGGCACTGATCGCAGGTTTGGGCTTTAATGCCAGTACATCGATCGCCTGCCTTACCAGGTCGGTATCCAACCCATGAGCTTTGACAAACTTGTCGAAGCCGCTCGCAGAATTAAAAAGCACAACCTGATCACGTCCTTTGCCATCCGTCAACGTTACGGCGAGATCGCCGCTTTTTCCTTCGATGAAGGGACTCAATACCTTGACGTTTTCCAAAGAATCGACAACTTGCCCGCTGCCGCGATAATAAGAAATTGTCACATCCTTACCGAGCGTCGGTTTATCGTTTAGTCGCCTGTTTTCGTGCGTTACCGTTTCACCATCGGTAGTCTGCTGAACGGTAAAGTGATTGTTTTGGGCGACAACCATCCCTTTCGACACTTCAAGTGGCACCAGATCCTCAACGGGTTTTTTGAGCACTGTGCTTGCATCGTTTAGTACAGGTTGCAAAGTTTTTGTAAGCGCCAGTTGCTTGTTCAATTCCTGCTGAATATACGGATGTACCATCCCTTTGGTCAATGTATCGTAATCCGCCAACACATCGCTGGCTAACTGTTCCAGACTTCCCCATCCCATATTGCGGTGATGTTCTTTGCTGACACATTCCAGCCATGAATTTCTCAGCGCAGCCAATTCGGATACCTTCAGATTATCTCTCGGGTCTTTGTGGTTGAGCCCCAGTTGTCGCGTCAAAGCCATGACCATGACATCCTGAAAATGAGAGACCCGAGCATTGTCGGGCAATTCCGTCGCGGCTTCGCCATTCAGGTACACCGTATATTGAAATACAGGCAACCCGTGATTGATTTCGGGCAAACGCCTGATAGACCCGCATGCTTTGACCGCATCTGCGAATTCTGGAAACGTCATTTCGAAAGGTTTTTTTGCCATTGCAACTCCATCATCATTAAAAGATTATATTTGTACGCAATCATGCCGTAGCTGTTATCTGCCGACGCCTACTTGCCGATTTATCCCTGTATTCACAGATACTTTGCCTATTCCATCATTAAACCTGATACGAGCATCGACGCCTTCACTCAGATCACAATCCAGCTCTGCCTTGTTCCAAATCACGGACAACCGGCCTATGCTTTGTAATACATGGGAATTATTGACCGCCAGTATCGGACCGTTATAAATGATATTGTCAAAAACTTCGGTTAATCTGCGACCAAACACAGTTTCCGACTTGAATTTCAAATCCATGAAATCGAATTGCTCTACAGCCTTATCCGCTCCGCGAGCCCAGCCTTCTTCGATTGTATCCAGGTCAGCAAAATGACACTTGCTGCCACAAACCACATTTATCTTTTTATCGGCATCGTAGACAACATTGAATCCGCCGTTCAATGCCAGCATCTTGTTGATCACTACTTCAGGGATATCGGGACGTTGCTTGGCGAAATCCTGAATAGCTGGAATCTCGTTAAAATTGATCGTAGAATTATCTCCGAGATCAAGACATACACTGCCTGTTTTTGCATCCAGCGACACCTTGATACGATTGGTAATAGAAGGCATTTGCGCGCCGGGCACTTCCCACCCGAACATTGATCCGACTTCCATGCACTTGGCTTGTTCCTCGGTTACACCCAATTGCTTGTTCCATTTTTGAACCAATGTTTTTGCTTGTTCTGCATCGGTAATATTGTAATTGGTGTTATAACATCCGCTTTCGCCCTTCCGTATCGCCGCGATATACTGTCCAGGCTCGCTTCCGGGCCGAAACGAATAACACAAATCGGGTAAATTGTTATCCATAGGTAATTTTTCCTTTCTAAAATATTCTGCTTCAAAATTCAATGCGTCATCTCCGGACAATCCTTCCGCTTCCATCAAATACGCGGAGCGTGCGTTGTCTTTCCAATATTGGGTTGCAACCGGGTTATCACCATAAATAAGCTTTTCGAATTCTTCCTCTGAAAGCGTTTTTAAATCGATATTATTGTCTGCGATATATTGGCGCGCTTCGACAGAAAATGAACTAGGTACTTCGACAAGAGTTTGACTGGCAATCTTTTCAGACAATATTGCATTTTGTTGTTTAGGAATACTGCTTTCATTAACTGATGAGGTTGCAAGAAGCAATGTTTCCATCTCCCGTTCCTTTAAAATACGCGAACGTGCATTCTTGAAATTAGGTACATCAAAATATAATCCATGTTTTGCTAAACCAGCGACTATTTCTTTGTGAGTTGCGCCTTTTGCCTTTGCGAACTCCACTTGATCAAATATTTCACGCAAGCGAACAATTTTACTTCGTTGACTGCTTCTGGCAATTTCACCCAATGTTTCCGATATGTTTTCATTTTCCATATACTTTCTCTCCAAATATAACCCGTTACCGCCCCATGTCCCTTATGGAACGTTCGGACTCCTTGACATTTACAGTCAGAATCCCTGCATTAAATTTCATTCTGACCGTATCGCCCAGCTTGGGCTTGGAATGATCTTTCTCAAGCGCATCAAAAGGCAGTTCGACAGCCTTTTCGCGGGCAAACTTGATAATCGTCGCGCGGTGGTCAATACCGACTACGGGGCCGACATACTGCCCGCGCCTGGTATCAGGTGTTATCACCACAAGGCCGAGTTGATCGGCTTGCTGGTCGACCGTTGGCGCATTCAAATCGTATCCTTGTTCTTTCAGCAGCCGTTCATAGTGATGGGCACCCATATCGCCTGCATGACGGCCAACCATACCGCTTTCAATCGAATTGACCACCGATATGACCGCAGCGACAGAAAGGGAGCCATGCATCAGACGTTGAACGCTGTCCGGAACCAGTTCAGATATTTCCCCAACCCTTTCGCCGTTAGCCCATGATGTGATGGCTTTCCTTGCGGATTCTTCGGCGATCAGGCAAGCCGCATCGCGATGCAATTCCACCACGTCGGACATCGACAATGGCACCTCATACTTTCCGGCTATACCTTCGTACCCGAATCCTTGCAGATCCTTGTCCATAGCTTGGCCTGCCACAAATAAAAGGGAACCACGTTCTCCGGGTGACGCTACACCAAGCAAATCTACTTTGACCGTTTTTGCGCTCAAAACACTTTGTATTGACTGTGCCGCCAAATAATCGCCGACGTAATCTTGTGGGCTGAAAGCCATGACAACTTCATCTATTTCTTTTGCTGCAAAAGATTTCGGCGCATACTCAAGCCCGTACCCATCCACGCGCATTTCGGCAGCCCGCTCCAGATCTTCTTGAACGCTCGCCAATAAAGCATCCCGGCCTTTTTCGGCGATACCATCGGATATATCAAACCCCGCTTCGCGCAAAGTTCCTGCAATATCTCGGGCATCCATTGATCCGAGGATATCCATCACGCCATCGATAGATCCCAGACACAGCGATTCCCTGACCGCGATACTTCCCGCCGATTCCCAATTACCGGTATTTCCCATACACGGAAAATTGAATCCGGGATCCGCGCTCAACACTAAATGTTCGCCAATGCTACCCATGATTACCTCACTTAGGATTAACACACAATTAACACATTATTAACACTTTACCCTAGCTATGAAAAAATGCAAATTATTTTTGATATTTTTTTATTATGCGGATACTTTTGATATTTCCGGATCGACGAAAACAGACAGACTATGATCTTTGCCGGCCAATGCTGCTTTTATTTGTTTGACCCGTTCTTCCATCATCACCAGTCCGGTGACAGCAAAGATGACATAATTCGGCATCTGTTCTTTCATGAACGTTTTAACCGTTTGGTCGTTCAAGCTGCAAACCACATAGTTGACCACCTCGCCGCGCGGACAACCGCCCTTGCAGTGGCGTCCAGAAACTACAAACACATTTTCCTTAAGCATATATCCCCCGTACTTATCTTCCGACCGACACGCTGTGTCCCGAGTCTATTTTGTGATGTGTAAAATCAAGAGAATCGTCAAAGTGGTGCAACGCGACAACATCGCTTACAATTGCCCTGACCGCCTCAACACCTTCGCTTTGCTCCAGGTCATTCCAATCTGTTGGCCGACCGTCTAGCGACTTGAATGAAGGCATAGCTATCTTTCCGATTCCGCCACCCGCTTCTATTGCAGCGAGTGCCGCCAATCCGGCTTTCAGCCCTCTGTTCTCGAATATTGCAGATATTTTCCGTTCGTTTATGGGTACCAATTCGACTTTGACGGACTTGATGGCAACACTGTCGTTGTCGGGTGTCAAGGTCACGCAATACGACCCCTTGCTTTCCTGGTGCCATTCGCCATCCGCCTTGATTTCACCGAAAGACGCCAGCCTGAATCCTCGGTCTCCATTAGCCACATGAACCTTCGTACCTCCATCATGATGGGGGTTCATGCCGAGTTTGGCCGCGATATAACCGACCGCACGCTCGACATAAAACTGGTCGTTGTCTATAGCCAGAATACGCTGCGTCGCGGCGTCCAATTTGTTCGTAGACTGGGCCACCACGGTTTCGAGGTTGCCTGCATCGAAACACACTACGACGGGTACCCCGCTGCAAGCGTGGAACGAAGCGCCTGTCGCAATTCCTTCCGTGTATGCCACATCTGAAATATCGGGATGATTTAACGCGTGAAATGATTCCGCGCCGATGACCATCATGGTTCCTTTTTTTTGCGCTCCCCGCATAAATGTCTTGACGCTGCCATCTTCGCTGATAGCCTGGACGGCGCGTAACTCACCGTCCACATTCTTCATCGGAACAATTAAATAATTATTTCTGGAACGGATAATCGATTTGCCTCCAGCCCCCATAAATTCCGGATATTGTTTCAACACCGTACCTGGCACCTGACGCAACCCGTCAGACGGGATACCTTTTTTTACAACGTAACCATGTTGGTCGGCAGAAGTCCCGGCAGCCCAGATTTCTGAGGCATGCACCGCAGCGGATTCTTGCAATAACAGCGCTTGTCTTTCATTGTTAGCTTCGCGTTCGAGAACTTCGGCACGCAAGCGTGCCCGTTGCTCCGGTGTCAGTAAAGGCCCGTCATATCGCCAGGTATGATGCTCACCCGTATCCTTGTTGAGGATGGTGCCGATAGCGCCACCATCCATCGCGCCATCCAGGCTGATGATATAAGATCCGGCTTTATTGTTCCGCTTGCTCATTTTTGAATTCACGGCGACGTTATGCCATCTGCCGTCTACTTCAATATTACCCGACGTATCCAGCCCCAGCAGATCCATTGACTTGCGGAATGACTCGATCAGGACATCTCTTGTGGCGGCGACGCCGAGCGAATTGTGATGAGGGTTCCATTCATTGAACGCATTTACGTCCAGTTCTTTCGGAACAAACCATATTTTCTGCGGTTCATACCATACGGCACCCAGCTTATGGGCCTTGTCTTTGTCGGCATAAGGCACGACTAATACCGCCTGACGATCTTGCCACAATGCCTCTATATAAGCTGATACACGTCCTTTCCCCGGCATGATGATCCTTTCGTCCTTTTTGCCCTCTTGAATAGCTACCGTTTCAGACTCTTTCGACTCGGGCTGTGCAACCGCGATTATTGCAAGACGCTCTTGTTCGGATAAACGAACTATCTGCATGAATTCGGCGGCCAATCGTTCAGCATCGCGCACCGCCGCAAAAAACGCGAGAGGCTCACGCTCGATCACGGACACCCATTCCAGGTCACGACCCGAATATAAATTGTCATATTCATCATGTTCGAGGCCAAGCTGGACTTCAAGCAAACATAACGCCAGTTTAGAACGCAAGATAGCGTCCGCAGAGTTCAGCTTGCAACTCGCCAGTTCGCTGACCTGTGAATCCCACAACACGTTTAATATGCCATTAGACAAACCATCAACACTTGACCAGCTCCCCGCTTTTTCCAGCGCGTCTTCCACGTCGATCACCTCTGGCGACGTACTTCGTTCTCGCGCCGGCACGCCATCAATCTCGCTGGCATGAAATACCTTGAATCTTTTGACGGAGGGATTTTCAAGCGGCATACCATCTTCGCCGACAGACGACAAGAACTGCAATCCGATCCCTGAAGCATCGGGAGTTAATTTCCACCCCGCCTCGACAATTTGTCTGGCGTTATAGAATCTGGGATCATTCCATCCGTAATCTTTCATCACTTGTATTAACATGAAAGCATTGACCCCGCTCAAGGGCCGTTCTTTACCTTCGACGACAGTACACGGCATACCGTGTATTCCGTCCGCACCAGTTTGAAATACTGCGTCACAGCACGCAATCCGTTCACCGAATCGTTTGGCTATAGCAATCCGATGAGACAAGGCATCATTACTCATTTATCTTCCAAGCTCCGGCCTGTTGCCGGCGTAATTAACGATCTGGTACCATCCTTCAAACAACAACA
>Ga0265327_10004540_pt1 | contig 12237 bp, 8 predicted proteins | sample 41621metaG_FD_202089 | JGI IMG/M metagenome (GOLD analysis project Ga0265327, IMG submission 202089) | Rhizosphere microbial communities from Carex aquatilis grown in University of Washington, Seatle, WA, United States - 4-16-21 metaG | ecosystem: Host-associated > Plants > Roots > Rhizosphere >...
TCGGAGCGGCAGATGCGCCGTCGGCCGGAAAATAGCGAAAGCTCGCCAAAGCCGCCGGCGTCGGAACGCGCCGCCATGATCGGCGTCGTCACGGATACCGCAGCGCCGTTTTCACACAACCAAGATCGTTCCCGCCCGTGAGATCGAATCGCACCGTATGCGCATCGGTCGCGTCGATCGACCTCACGCGCGAATAATCGGCGCGTCTCTGGGGAACGCCTTTCTCCTTCAGCAGCGCGAAGGTGAAGGCCACGTCGGCGGCGGTGATCGGCTGACCATCGGAAAAATGCGCGCTCGGGTCGAGATGGAACACGACATGCTCATGGGCGTCGTCGATCTCGACGCTTTTCGCGATCAAGCCGTAATAGGTCTTCTCCTCGTCCTCCGAGCGGGTCATGAGGCTTTCGTAGACGGCGCCTTGAAGGAAGAGCGGCGCGCGAAGGAATTTAATGTTGAAGCGATTGAGGTTCTCAAAAGTGCCGAGAACGCCGAGATGCAGCCTCCCGCTCTTCAGCACATTGGGTTCGGCGTAGGGAAAATGGTCGAAATCGGCGGGTAGCGCCGGTTCTCCGACGATGGCGAGCGCATGAGCGGATCGCATGAGAGGCGCCACAGCGCTCTCGGCGCACGCCGCTTCGGCGGTGAGGGAAGCCGCCGCCAGCGCGAAGCAGGCGCGCACCGCTTGGGCCGCAAAATTCTTCATGAGGAAGCCGCCGTTCTCTTCGCCGGTCCATGAAAGCAGGCGCGCCAGGGAGTCGCCTCACGCGATTCCGTCACGTTGGAAAGGCCGACAATCGTCCGGCTCACCGTCAGTCCAACCCCGTCAAAAGAAAAATCCGATGCGGTCTCTCCTTGCCGAGGAGAAGCCCGCGGACCGTCACAAGTGACATTCCCAGAGCCGCGATTGCAGTGCCGAGCGGTTATCCCCGGCGCATTTCGAAAGCAGGCCGGCGGGAGGGGCTTCCGATGGCTTTCCTAGGTTGGGCGGTCGTCTCCGCCGGACGCGAACCAAGTCCCGGTCGGGTTGAACACGAAATCCCGTCCGCCGAGAGTTCCCTCGAAGGGCAGCTCCGGCGTCGAACGGAGCAGTCTGAATTTGATGTGTGTGTTGGCGACGGTCGCTATGAGCTCAGTCTGGCTGAGTTCTTCCACCTCCGCCTCGAGCGGCTCGTCTGGGTGATGCTCATCGAAAAGAAAGACGCGTTCCAGCATGTCACGATCTCCTACGCCGCACGCTCGGCAAGAAAAGGAAGGCGGCCGGCATGGCCGCGTTCGAACGGTCAGGAGATCGAAGGTGGCGCTCGCGATGACCAGGAGCTCGCCCAGCCGGGCGGCTCGCGATTGCGATTCTCCGCGCTTCCCACAAAGAAGGGACTCCGCCCCAACCGGAAGGGAAGTTCAAGGTTCGCCGCTCCGAGCAAGGGAACAAGAGAACCATCACGCGCGTATGACGAGCAGCAGACGCAATGACTGGCGTCATCGCCGCGAGTTTGTCCGGGACCTTTGTCTTCAGCCCTGTTCCGGCAAAACTCGCCGGGGGCGTCAACCGCAGAGATCAGAACATTCTCAACGAAGCGGTTTGGGTGGAATTCCTGAGCATGGCGGAAAGTGAGCCCCTGTAGGACAAGGAGCCAGAGCGCAAAGCCCGCGAGCAAGGCGCGCCCAATAGCTTTCGGCGTAGCGCTTCGAGTGCTCATGGATGCTTCAGTAATCTCGATACCGCGTTCAGTCAACGCGAGTGGACCGCTTACCCATCGGCGGCTTTCTTTGTTTTATGCGAACGCGGCGGCCGGCAGGCCTGGGGGGACTCATCGTGTCTTGCGCCAGTACGAGCCCTTTGCAAAACCCTTGAACCCGTGATTCTCTGCGGCTTTCCGGGGAGTCGAATCGTCAATGTCGCGCCGTTGCTTCAACCAACCTTCGCCGCCGACGCCTTCGTCAAAGCCTATTCTCGCGCCGGCGGGTTTTTGGAAGAAATCACCAAGACCTTCGATTAGTCGGCTTTCGACGTGACGCACGCCGCCGGCGAGCGGCTACTCGTCGATTATACCGGCGACGGCGTTCCGGTCGTCATCGACCGGCTCACCGGCGAGGTTCACATGGCGCAGATTTTCGTCGCGGTTCCGGCCGCGTCGAGCTTTACCTTCGCCAAGGCGAGCTGGGCGCAAGCGCTCCCCGACTGGATCGACGCTCATGTCAGCGCGCTTGAAACGATTGGCGGCGTCCCACAGCTCATCGTGCCGGACAACGCCAAGACGGCCATCGACAAAGCCTACTTCTACGACCCACAAGTCAACCGCACCCGTGCCGACATGGCGGCGCATTATGGGACCGCGCTGTTGCCGGCGCGCCGGAGAAAGCCGCGTGACAAGGCGAAAGTCGAATCGGCAGTGCTGATCGTCGAACGTTGGCTGCTCGGCCGGCTGCGGCTGAGGAGCTTCTACAGCCTGGCGGAGGTCAACGCCGCGATCGACGAGATGCTGAAAAGTCTCAACGAGGAGCGGCGCATCCGCCGGCTCGGCGTCACCCGCCGCCAACTGCTCGAAGAGGTCGACCGCCCGGCGCTGAAGCCTTTGCCTGTCGAGCCTTACGAATATTGCGAGTGGCGCCTGCGCCGCGTGGGCATCGACTACCATGTCGAGATCGACGCGCATTATTACTCCGTGCCCTATCGCTTCGCCCGCGCCGAGGTCGAGGCGCGGCTGACCGTCCGCTCGAGGCCATGTATCCCCTGGTTTTCTTCGACGCGCTGCGCGTCAAAATCCGTGACGACTGCCTGGTGCGCAACAAGGCGGTTTATGTCGCGCGGGGAATGATTTTGGCCTATCCCTGGGTATCCCGCAGCGTCCAGAAAACACACACCGAGAATAGGAGTAACTTCCTCCGAGAGCATTCGGCGACTATCGGCCAGCAGAAATCGCGCCTTACGCGTCTCCTGCCGGTTTGCGCGCTAAGTTCAGGACTCATTGATTGAGGTAGAAGGTGACGGCGGCGGCGATGCAGACGGCGGAGAAGAAGGTGTGGGCGCATCTGTCGTAGCGGGTGGCGATGCGGCGCCAGTCCTTGAGCTTGGCGAAGAGGTTTTCGATTTTGTGGCGCCGGCGATACAGCGCCTTGTCGTAGACGATCGGGGTTTTCCGGCTTTTGGTCGGCGGTATGCAGGGTTCGGTTTTCCGTTCTTTCAGCGCAGCTCGGAACCAATTGCTGTCATAGCCGCGATCCGCGATCCGGGCGTTGGCTTCCGGCAGCGCTTTCAGCATCAGCCACGCGCCTTTATGGTCGCTCATTTGCCCTTCGGTCAGCAGCATGACGAGCGGCTTTCCGGCGCCGTCGCAAACGAGGTGCAGCTTGGGGTTCAGCCCGCCTTTCGTGCGGCCGATACAGCGGGAAGGAACCTCTTTTTTAAGAGGCTCGCCGCTGTGCGATGCGCTTTCAGATGGGTGGAGTCGATCATGATGCGTCAGGCCTTGGGCCTTCGCCGGCGAGCGCCGCGAAGATGCGGTCGAACACGCTGAGCCGGCTCCAGCGGATGAAGCGGTTGTAGAGCGTCTTGTACGGCCCGTAGTCCTTGGGCGCGTCCTTCCATTGCAGGCCGTGCTTGATCGCGTAAACGATCTCGCTGACGACGCGCTTGTCGTTCACGCGCGGAACGCCGTGCGACAGCGGAAAATGCGGCGACATCCGCGTCATCTACGCCGCGCTCAGCAAAAGCAAATCCGTCATCGAAGCCTCCAGAATCAGGAGACTTTGAATAACGCCTCAAGCAAAATTGATGGATTGTGAGCCTAGCTTGCCAGAAATGCGAAGCCGTTGCAGAATTGACGTTGAACCGGCGACCGCTTGGGGGATGTCCGGACATCGCATGCAGGACCGCGTTGCGCGATGCAGCCCGCCGCACCTCGTCCGATCGCCTTTGTTATCGCCGCCACGGATCACGGCAGCATGATCCTCAATCGGCACGATTACCAGATGGTCGGGCCGGAGCAGGGGTTCGGCGTCGGCTATCAATTGCTCAATGATTCAAGTTTTGACGCCAGCGAAGTCCGCGGCGCATTGGAACTCTTGTCATTACGCCGCATGGATTTTGGAGACGGAGTCCTGGCCCTGGACTGCGGCGCGAACATCGGCGTTCACACCGTAGAGTGGGCGCGCGCCATGAACGGCTGGGGAAAGGTTGTGGCCTTCGAGGCGCAGGAGCGGATCTTCTATGCCCTGGCCGGCAACATTGCGATTAACAATTGCCGTAACGCCACCGCAGCCAATGTCGCGGTCGGCGCCAAGTCGGGAGTTCTGAGGATCCCCGACCTTGACTACGACAGTCCGGCAAGTTTCGGGAGCCTCGAACTGCGGGGGCAGCCCGGCGGAGGCGAGTTCATCGGTCAAAGCATCGACTATGAGCGGCTCTCGAAGGAGGTGCGCATAATCGCGCTTGACGATCTAAAATTGGAACGGTGGGATTTCGTTAAGATCGATGTTGAGGGCATGGAATTGGAAGTTCTGCAGGGAGCCGCGGAATCGATCAGCCGACATAAACCGATCATGATCATCGAGACCATCAAATCGGGCGCCGAGGCTGTCGCGGCGTTCCTCGAACCCCTTGGTTATCGCACTTGGCCCTGGGGCATCAACCTGCTGGCCGTCCATCGGATCGATCCGACGGCCAGCAAGGTTTCCTTGAAGCGTGCGTGAATCAGCCAACTAAGCGGTGGAGATTGAACTTGGACCGCGCCTTCGGTTGGCTCGGCTGCTGTCGTCGCCTCGCCAAGGGCTCCGAAAATCTCGCGCGCATGCGACGCACCTTCGTCAAGCTCGCTATCATGCGGCTGATGGTGCGGAGTGTCGCGAGGCTGTCAACCGCAACATGAAACCGCCGAACCGACTCTCAACTGGGGCCGCCGCTATTCGATAGACATTCAAAATTTTCCAGACCGGAAGCACACTTAGACCGCGGTAGCGCAAAATGTGGCAAAGCTGGCGCTGGACTCAGTTTAAAAGCAGTGTATATATTGCCAACATTCCCCAAGAAATGTCTTGAGCAGGCCCGCAAACTATATCGCAGGTTGTGGACGCTGTCGCTCTGCGCGATTTAGCTGCAGGCGGAAAGACCGGACGAAGGGGGGAATGAAAAGCGTACGTAGAAATACCTAGATGTAGGTTCTAATGGCGGTGGCCCGGGGGGGCTAAACATGGGTTCCGGGAGCGAAAACGAGGGCGCCAGTAATGAGCTGGCGTCAAAGGATGTTTCTTGCGCTGAAACGAATAGTGGATCAAGTGGAAGTCCGCGCTCCGCTTATCCGCTTCCGGCGTCGGCTCCTACGCAAATTGACCCCTGCGGAATTCGATATGATTTTAACTTAGGCGCCCGTGTTCTTGTTCCAGAAGGTAACTGGCGCGTTGAGCTTCGCGATCTCGATACCGGCAACATCCTCTTCCAGTCAGACAAGGGCGGAGTTTTCGTCGCCAGCACAAAACGATATTTCATCCGATTTCGCATTGAGGCCTGGAAAGACGACGTCAGCGTCTTTCGGCACGACTATGACGCGCCCGACAAAGAGATTCTCATCCAGTTCCCAGTCGGGACCCTCGGGGACATCATGGGGTGGTTTCCCTATGCCGTACGCTTCCAGCGGGAGCGCGGTTGCCGGCTGACCTGCGCGATGTCGGAACTGCTGATCCCGATTTTCCAGGACGCCTATCCCGAGATCAAATTCGTTACCCATGAGCAGGTTGAGCCCAACGCCTTTTACGCCACCTATTCGATTGGTCTTTTTTTCGATGACGTTGATTGCGTCTGGCAGCCCTGCGACTTCCGTCTGGTCGGCCTGCATCGGACCGCCGGCTACATCCTCGGCGTCGATCCGGAGGAAATGCCGCCGCGCGTCGTCATCCCCGACGATTCGCGGCCCATCGCCGAGCCCTACGTCTGCATCGCGGCGCAGAGTTCCTCGCAGGCGAAATATTGGAACAATCCGGGCGGCTGGCTCGAGATCGTCAATTTCCTCAAGGACAGCGGCTATCGCATCATCTGCATCGACAAGCAGCCGTTCCACGGGACCGGGATCGTGTGGAACCAGATTCCGCACGGCGTGGAGGATGAGACCGGCGATCGTCCGCTCGCCGAGCGAGCACGCTGGATCCGACACGCGGATTTTTTCGTCGGCCTCTCCAGCGGGCTTTCCTGGCTCGCATGGGCAGTCGGGACGCCCGTGGTGCTGATCAGCGGCTTCACTCATCCGACGAATGAGTTCGCCACGCCTTATCGGGTGATCAACTATCACGCCTGCAACAGCTGCTGGAACGACGTGCGGCACCGCTTCGACCACCATGATTTCCTGTGGTGTCCGCGCCACGTAGGCACGCCGCGTCAGTTCGAGTGCACGCGCCTCATCACCGCCGATAACGTCAAGGCGGCAATCAGCAAGATTCCTGCCTTCCAAAACCATGCGCGGCGAACCAGCCGGGCGGCGGAGGCGCGATCCTTCGCCAGAGAGGCGGCGGAATGACGATGCTGGCTGCCCCGAGCTTTCTTGTTAACGCTCCCGTTGAGGAGATCGCCAAATGACTGCCTACGTCGTTTCCGGAGTCACGAGTTCGGGTCTCACCCTCAACTCTGGCGATACGCTCAAGGTCGCAAGCAGCGGCGCCACGCACCCGGGCGTCGTGTCGTCCAGCCTATTCAAAGGCGGCACAGTTTCCATCTCAGCCGGCGGGCTCGTCACGTCGACGATCATGTCGGGCTCAACCGCTGGCTCTTTTGTCGCGACTGTGTCGACCGGCGGATCAGCGACGCTCGACGCGGTTGACGGCTGGACGGTGAACGTCCTCACAGGCGGGACCGCCAGCGCGCTCAGCGCTGCCTACGATGCGACGACGGGCTCGAACGGCCTCATTAACGTCTCGTCCGGCGGCATTGCGACGGCGGATCTCCTTAGCAGTGGTGGAACTCAAACTGTTTACTCGAGCGGGTCAGCCATTTCGACCGCCATTAGCGCGGGCGGAATCGAGATCGTCTCCTCTGGCGGCTCCGCCGTCTCGACCACCATCAGCGCAGGTGGAGTCGATACTGTCTTTGCCGGCGGCAAAGCGTCATCGACCATCGTTCTCAGCGGCGGCAGCGAGATCGTTTCTTCCGGCGGTTCGGCGGTTTCCGCCGTCGTAAGCTCGGGCGGCGCGGAAATCGTCGGCTCAGGCGGCGCGGTGACTTCGGCGACTGTCTATTCGGGCGGCGCGTTCGTCGCTTCGAACAACGTCGACACAGGCTCCCTGACGCTACAAGGCATTTCCGCCGCCAGTAAGGTTTTCACCTGGGCGAGCGCCGGCGGGACATCCGCCACGACGGCAATTAGCGAAACCGTCAACGCCGGCGCGAATTTGTTCATTTCCTCCGGCGGCGTGGCCTCGAACACGAAACTCCTCGGCTCCGCTAGCGTCTATACGGGCGGCTCCGCCGTTTCGACCACCGTCAGCGCAGGCGGGACCGAGGTAATTTCCTCCGGCGGCTCCGCTGTCGCGACGACGATCAACTCGGGCGGAACCGAGGTGGTTTCGTCCGGCGGCTCTGCGAGTTCCACCACGGTGCTCAGCGGCGGTGTGGAGACCGTGTCCTCAGGCGGCGCGGAAGTCAGCGGCGTCGTCAACAGCGGCGGCGTCATTTCGGTCGTGTCGGGAGGCGTGCTGTCGGGCGAGACTTTGAACGCCGGCGCCATTCTCGCCATATCCAGCGGCGTCGTCAGCGGCTCGGGCGCGACGCTGACGCTTTTGGGAGTTGGCTCGACAACGATCGTCAATTGGCCGGCGAGCGGCCTGACGTCGGCGGTCAACGCTGCAGGCGAAACCGTCCTCGCGGGCGGCGTCCTCACCGTGCTTTCCGGGGGCTTTGCGGGCGCCAGCACTTATCCTTCGCTGACGGTCAGCAGCGGAGGCTCGGTCGTCGTTTCTTCCGGCGGCGTTGCAGGCGGTTACGATCCGGTCATCTGGAGCGGCGGGGCGGTGACGGTCGCGTCGGGCGGGGTGTATTCGGCGACGACTGTCGGATATGTCGAATCCGGCGGCTCGCTGACCGTCCAGTCCGGCGGCGTCGAGAGCGGCGTCACCGTATATGGCGGCGGGACCGATGTTGTTCAAACGGGCGGCTCAGCTGTCAATGTCACCTTCGGAGCCCTGGGCAGCCTAGGCGCTTCATTCATCGTTTCCTCTGGCGCGACGGCCAGCGGGAACTCTTTCACGGGATACTCTTCTGCGCTGACCACGGACACGGTGTTCGGCCTCGACGCCGGCGCCAACATCGGCGCCTTCGGCGTGCAGACAGTTTCGTCCGGCGGCGTCGCGAGCGGAGCACATCTCACGGGTTCTGGCGCGCAGCAGATCGTCTCCTCGGGCGGCATTGCGAGCGGGACGCTTATCAGCTCCGGCGGCCTCGAGTCGATCGCGAACGGCGGCTCCGCCGCGCTAACGACCATCAGTTCGGGCGGCAGCGCAGTGGTTTCGTCCGGCGCAGCGGCGACCTCGACGACGGTCAGTTCGGGCGGCGTCGAAATCGTCCTGAGTGGCGGTGCGGCGTCCTCGACCACCGTGCTCAGCGGCGGCACGGAAATCGTCTCCGCGGGCGGGAGCGAGAGCGGCGCGGTCGTCTCGAGCGGCGGGCTCGAGGCGATCTATTCCGGCGCGACTCTGAGCAATGGCACGATCAACGCCGGCGCTATTCTGGCCGAAGGCGGGGTGGTCGTCAGCAGCGGGACGCTGACGCTCGGCGCGTTGACGTCGACGCTCAGCAACGTGTCTGTCTCGTCCGGCGGAGCGCTGCCGGCCGTGGTGGAATTGTTCAGCGGCTCGGTGGTGTCGGGCGCAACTGTCGTCGCCTCCTCCGGCGGCATCATCAGCGGAGTCACGATCAGCGGCGGCAACGCAATCGTCTCCTCGGGCGGCTTCGCCAAGAGCGCCTTCATCGGCGCTGCCGCCAGCGAAACCATTTTCGCTGGCGGCAGCGGGGGCGCGACGACCATCCTCAATGGCGGCGTGGAGACCGTGGCTTCGGGCGGCGTCGAAAGCGGCGTCATCGTGAACAGCGGCGGCGTTGCCTATGTTCTTTCGGGTGGCACGGAGAGCGGTGGAACCGTCGGCAGCGGCGGCACGGTGGAAGCGCTCTCCGGGGCGACGGTCAGTAGTCTGACAGTCAGCTCGGGCGGAACGTTCCTGGTCTCCGCGCCGGTTGTCAGCTCCGGCAAGACGCTGAGCCTCGTCGGCGGCTACAGCACCTTCAATTGGCCCGCCTCGGGCGGCTCCTCGGCGACGGCGGACCTCGGCGCCACGATTCTCTCTGGCGGCATAGAAAAGATTTCGGCAGGCGGCACGGATACCAGCGGCACGGTCAATTTTGGCGGCACGGTCTATCTCGGCAACAGCGGCGCCTTGTCCGGCGTGAGCTTCGCCTCGGGCGCCAATTTGATCGCCAGCGGCGGGACAATCAGCGGCTCGGGCTCCGTGCTCACGATTGCGCCGTTTGCCTCGACGACGGTCGACACCTGGCCAGCGAGCGGCGGCGTCGCGCAGGCGACGTCGGCGGTGAGCGAGAGCGTGATTTCGGGCGCTCAGATCGTCGTGTCCTCGGGCGGCGTCGTCAGCGGCATCAGCGAGGGGGCCGGCGGCGCCCTCATCGTGACTTCTGGCGGAATCGCGAGCGGCGGCCTCGCCTATCCCGGCACGATAACCATCGGCTCGGGCGGCTCGGGCGTCGCCAACCTGGCCCAGAACGGCGGCAGCATTCTCGTTTCGGGCGGCACGGAGACCAGCGCCTCGATCTCCATCGCCAATTTAGGACCCACCTCGCTTCTGGTGGAGTCCGGCGGCCTCACGTCGCGCACGAGTGTCACCCAGGGCGGCGTCGAATATGTTGGGGCGGGCGGATCATCGATCAGCGCCACGACAGATCAACTCGGCAGCCAAGTCGTTCTTTCCGGCGGCTCGGCGGTCAGCGCGACCATCGAGGGTCTTCAGTATATTTCGGCCGGAGGCTCCGTCTCCGCGACGAAGGTTTTGGAGAACCCGAGCTATCTCAATTACTCTGCCGTTTTGGACATCGCAGGCGCGGCGAACGGCGTCACGATCATCGGTTCGGGAACCGGCGCGCCTAACGCGAGCGCCGTCGTGCTTTCCGGCGGCGTCGAGAGCGGCGCCGTCGTCAGCGCGCGTGGCATAAACATTGTCTCCAACGGCGGCTCCGCCTATGGCGCGATCGTTAGCAGTGGCGGCGCCGAGACGGTTCTCTCCGGCGGATATGAGAGCGGGGTCTCGGTCAGCAACGGCGGCACGGAGATTGTGTACGCCGGGGCGACGCTGGACAATGCGACCTTCAGCGCCGGCGCGAATATTGTCGAAGCGGGCGCAACGATCAGCGGCTCGCCGCCCGTGGCCGTGGGCGCGCTCACGTCAACTGTGACCGGGCTGAACCTCGCCTCCGGCGGGACGTTGCCGAACATCGTCACGCTGCTCAATGCGACAGTCGAGTCGGGCGGCGAAGTGGATGTCGGGTCTGGCGGCTCGGTCAGCGGGGGCACGATCACCACGGGCGGAAACCTCTTCGTCTCCTCGGGCGGCGTCACGGGATCGAGCGGAACAAGCGCGGTCAGTGGCGTCACCCTCGTCTCCGGCGGCGCCGAGACGGTTTCCTCCGGCGGCTTCGCTTACGACACCATCGTCGGCAACGGAGGCGCTCTGCAAGTCTCGTCCGGCGGATCGGCGCTCAGCGCTGTCTTGAGCGCCGGCGGGACCATCCAAGTCGCCTCCGGAGGCATGGTCAACAGCACAGTTGTGACCAGCGGCGCGAATCTCACCGTGTCCTCGGGCGCAACTCTCAGCAACACGTCAGTCGGCAGCGGCGGCACAGAGACCGTGCTTGGCTCTGAGCTCTATAACGCCGGCGGCGCTTTCGGCGTCATTGGCGGCACGCAGATCATTTCTTCTGGCGGCGTCGCCAGTGGGGAGAACACCGCGCTTGGCGGCACTCAAATTGTTTCATCCGGCGGCTTGTCTATATCGGCGATCGCCAACAACGGGGGAACGATTTCCGTCGCATCGGGCGGCTCCGCGACGAGCGCGCGAATATTCGCCGGCGGCACGGAGGATGTGCTCTCCGGCGGCGCCGCCACCAATCTCGTGGTCTCCGCTTCCGGTAAAGAGTTGTTCTGGGTCGGCGCCAATGTGTCGAACACGACGGTGTCCTCCGGCGCTCAGCTCGTCGAGGCTGGCTTGACGGTTAGCAGCGGCGGCGGCGTGACGCTGAAGTCCCTGATCACTGCCTTGACGAATTTTATCGTCGGTCCCAGCGGCACAACATCGAACCTCACCGGACTGCTCAGCGCTACGGTGCTGGGCGGCGGAACGGTGACGGTTTCCTCGGGTGGCGTTGACTCCGCCACGCTGCTCAATGGCGGGACCGAAGTCGTTTCGAACGGCGGCAGCGCCGTCGCAGGATCGGCTTTCGCGGGCGGCTACGAAGACGTTTTGAGCGGCGGCCATTTGGTGACGAGCGAGTCCATCGGCTCGGGCGGCACGCTGGAACTCGCCTCGGGTTCTGTCTCGAGCGGCGCCACAATCGCCTTCACCGCCGGAGGCGGCACGGTCGCATTCGACAATGCAACGTCGACCACGACTCCGATCACCGGCTTCCAGGCCGGCGACCAGATCGCATTGGGAGGTTTCACCTCGGCGATCACCAGCGCGACCCTGACCACGAGTGGCAGCGCCCTCGAGCTAACGCTGACGGATGGCCCGCAGACCTATACCCTGACGAACATCAGCTTCGCCCCTGGCGTCGTCGCCGGCGGACAGCTCGACGGGTATAATTTCGTATATGATACAACTCATGTGGGCGCTGCGACTGATTACGCGGTCACAATCGCCGCGGTCCCTGCGACCGTGTCAATCAGCGGGACGGCGCAAGAGGGCCAGGTCCTAACCGCCAACGCTTCCGTTGCTGGCGACGCCGACGAAACTTTCACGTACCAATGGCAGTCGTCCTCTGACGGCGGCTTGACATGGAACCCCATTGCCGGCGCGACCGCTAGCAGCTACACGGTCGCGGAAACGGATGAGTCGAATCTGCTGAGCGTGGCCGTCACGGCCGAGAATGGCGCTACGGCTTCGAGCCCGGCGACGGCGGCGGTGACCGACGCGGCGCTGTCGATCTCCAACAACACGATCGGCGGCAGCGCGGTCGAGGGCCAGGTGCTGACGGCGAAT
>Ga0265327_10004541_pt1 | contig 12233 bp, 7 predicted proteins | sample 41621metaG_FD_202089 | JGI IMG/M metagenome (GOLD analysis project Ga0265327, IMG submission 202089) | Rhizosphere microbial communities from Carex aquatilis grown in University of Washington, Seatle, WA, United States - 4-16-21 metaG | ecosystem: Host-associated > Plants > Roots > Rhizosphere >...
TACCAACACAGCGGTAAGATCCATAACGGTTTACGCCTTGCCGCCTGTAACTGCCAACGCAAGCCATTCTGTTATTTGTTTAAATTACACCACCAGTCTCACTGGAGGTGGCGCTATCACATACACCTGGAGTAATGGAATGAGCAACGCCTCGGTTTTTTCTCCAACGTTAACAACCACATACACGGTAACCGGCACAGATGTGCATGGCTGCGTTAATTTTGCAGTTCAAACAATTACAGTAAATCCTTTGCCCGTAATTATTCCTGTATCTTCTAGTCCGGTTATTTGCGCGGGCGAAACAGCAACTCTTGCAGGAAGCGGCGCCAATACTTACACCTGGACGAACCCGGTATTAAATGGAGTTCCCTTTTCACCCACCATTACAACAAGCTACACGGTTATTGGAACGGATTTAAATACCTGTAGTAACACAGCTGTAACTTCCATTATAGTAAACAGTACACCAACCGTTATCGCGTTAGTTTCGAGTTCCGTTATATGCAAAGGATACTACACCACGCTTCACGGAGCCGGAGCTCTGGCCTATGCATGGACGGGAGGGATCTTTGATGGGGTTCCATTCACTCCAAGTCTAACAACCACCTTTACTGTCACGGGAACAAGTATAGATGGATGCACTAACACAGCTATAACCTCAGTAACGGTTCATGCCTTGCCGCTTGTAGTTGCTGCAGTAAGTAATTCCTCCATCTGCAATGGAAGTTCAACTACTTTTACTGCCAGTGGAGCTAACACCTATACCTGGTCGAACGGAATCATAAATACGATACCCTTCACACCCACTGCAAATGCCACTTACACCGTTGCCGGCACAGACCTAAATGGCTGCATCAACACCGGAACAGTATCCGTGGTTCTAAATGCAGTGCCAGTCATTCACGCGAGCACCACACAATCGACAATCTGCAGCGGCGACTCGGTCACCTTAAGTGGGTCCGGTGCCAATAGCTATACATGGACAAACGGAGTAACAGACGGTTCAGCGTTTTCTCCTACTGTGACAAATACGTACACACTCATTGGCAGTACAGGAGGCTGCTTAAGTTCCAATCATATCTTTATAACGGTTACCGTGAACCCGCTTCCCTCAATAACGCTAAATAGCGGTACTATTTGTGTGGGAAATAGCTTTACCCTCAGTGCTTCGGGCGCATTAACTTACACATACAGTAGCGGACCGGTAATAACCCCTTCTTCCACTACGAATTATAGTGTGACAGGAACAAGTGCCGAAGGATGTATAAACACTGTACCTGCCATAAGTACCGTTGTTGTGAATGCCTTACCCGTAATTAATTTATCCGCTCTGGAAAATACTTTGTGCAGCGGGAACAGCACCAGTATCAATGCAACAGGCGCATCCAGCTATCTCTGGAATAACGGAAGTTCGGGCGCCAGTATTTTTGTGCAGCCTATCAGCAGTACTGTTTATTCAGTGACCGGTACAGACCTCAATTTATGTACAGCGACGAATACACTACTCATTACTGTTGTCATCCAGCCAACCGTTAGTATTTCTTCGAATGTTAATAGTATTTGTAAAGGAGGAGAAATAATACTTTCCGCAAGTGGCGCGGATTCTTATAGTTGGAGTAGCGGATCAACGACGTCTGTTATAACTGAGAGTCCGGATATAAATACCAGTTTCACGGTAACAGGCACAAACGGCTTAACATGCAGTTCAACAAAAACGATAGCTGTTACAGTGTATTCGTTACCAATTATTAATGCCGGCGCAGATATAGAAATAAATGCCGGAGAAACCTACCAGTTTAGTGTCGAACAAAACGGAGCGGTACTTTTTCATTGGGCAAGCAACGAAGGTTTAAGCGATCCTAATATTTTAAATCCTGTTACCAACATAGATCACGACATTACCTATACCATAACCGCGAGTTCTGTTAGAGGGTGCCTCGCAAAGGATGAGATTGCAATCAAAATTAAAGACGGCCTGACAATAGCAAATTATATGAGCCCGAACGGTGACGGCAAAAATGATACGTGGAAGATCAGTAATCTTCATCTTATAAAAAGTTTTAGTATTGAGATTGTTGACAGTTGGGGGAAAACTGTTTTCTTAAAAACAGATTCTTACACCAACGAATTTGACGCAAGTGATTTACCCGATGGCGTTTATTACTATTTTATTAAGGATGGAACTCAGGTTAAATACAAAGGAAGTATTACAGTAACGCGTTAGGAAAAATGAAATTTATATTTAAATCATGTGTGTTATTAGTACTGCTCTTCATGAGCAACCAAGTAAAGGCGCAGCAAACTACCTTATTCAATACTTACCTGTATGACCCCATGCAACTAAATATTGCCTATGCTGCAGACGATTGCTCCGAAGCCAATTTAAATTACCGCAATCAGTGGATCGGTTTAAAAGACAGTCCGAAACTCTACCAGTTAAATGCGCATACCGCTTTAGGAAAAAGCACAGGAGCAGCTTTGCGCCTCGCCTCGCAGCAAGCTGGCCTCCTGAATGCACTCCAAGCAACGATAGGATATGGCTACCAAATTAAACTAAACAACACGTCTAAAGTGCTTTTCGGAATTGGAATCGGATTTATACAAAACATGCTCAACGCTCAAAAAGCTACGGTGATAGATGCAAATGACGCTACACTGAGTGACGCCGGAAAACAAAGAGCAACAGGCTTTGACAGCGAACTGGGAGTTCAGTTTTTAGGTGATAAATTAAAGGCCGGGCTTTCTGTATTGCATTTATACAATTCGAATCCTGGTTTTGCAGGAAGCAGTTTAAAAACATTACCGCAAACAAATGCGACCGTTTCTTTTTTGTTTAATAAAGGCCAACGTGTTGAATTGGAACCTATGTTGGTAAGCAGGCTAACTGTTGACGGGGATAAAATTTTAGAAGGATTATTTAATGTGCGCCTTATTAAAATTTTAACGGTAGGTGCCGGATACCGCAGCAATTATGGTCTGCTGGCTTTTGTTGGCGTTAAAATCGCTAAATTAAAAATTGCCTATAGCTTTGATTATGGGACTTCCAAAAATAAAACACTTACCGGAAGCTCTCATCAGATTTTATTGGGATTTAGTTATTGTAAAAACCGACCGACTAAAATCAAAAAGACCAAAGGCAAAAAGATTCTTAAATCACGGTTTTAGAATTTGTGTTTAAAGTTCCGTTCAGGTGAATTCGGAACAGATGGGTCAAAAATCACCCGCCGCCGCGTAAGCGTTTAACATCCATCGCAACGAAAATTCCACGGAAGTATCCACAGCTATTACTTCGTGACAAAAATCACGTTGTATTTTAATAAAATTTTAATTACACTTGTTATAAGGTAATTAATTGTTTCATCATGTTGTACTCGGACTTTAAAAACAGGCTACCCAGATTTTTTATACTCGCGCTTAAAGCAAAAAACAGAATCTCACTCATTCTATTTTCCAATAAATTCCTTCACACCATTTAAAACCAACACCTTTTATGACGGAATTTAAAAATTTAAAAAAAAATGTTTGGTTGAGCATTTACCGTCTCGTTAAACCTTACAAAAAAATTTTACTTCTTGTTTTTACGATTAGTCTGCTCAGCACGCTCGTTTCTTTAGTAGAGCCCTTAATATATAGGGAAGCGGTAAACGATATCGCAGGCTTATTTGTTCAGAAGGCAAGAAATGATGTGAAAGCAGAACTGGGTGAAGAACCAGAGACAGACGAAGCTCCTATTGTAAGTTATATTGAAAATAAACTTGATCCCACCCAAGATGCTAACCCAGATAGCTCAGTTAACGATGACATTTCTACCAAAAAAATTGGCGCTAAAAAACAACGCGTGAAAGAAGCACACCGTAAAGACCATATTGCTCCCCGCACACCCAACGAGGCATTCAGAACTTTACTATGGGCAGTTGTGCTTCTTTTTTTAATAAATCTCTTAGGGCTTGTTTTCTGGTGGATCGGAGACAACATGGACATAAAACTGGCCTGTAACATCGAACGAACTTTTATTCAGAGAACATTCGGACACGTATTAAAACTCCCACTGGCCTTTTTTGCGAAGCGTTCAACGGCAGCATTGCATAAACAAATTGACCAGTCGGAAGAAATTTCTGCCACCGTATCTGTTTTCACAAAACAAATCTTTCCCGAGGTTGTGAGCCTTGTTGGCATACTCGGCATTATGTTCTGGCAAAACCCGACACTCGCTTTTTTGTCAATTTCTGTTGTACCTTTCTATCTCATCATCACTGTTATTTCTACACGAAAATTGGAAATGAGTTTAACAGGATATTATGATAAATGGGAAGAAGTCTCTGCGATCATGCAGGATGCTCTCGGTGGCATTAAAACCGTAAAACTCTCCGGCGCCGAAGAAAGAGAAGTGAACAGGCTGGACACGCAGGCCAAAGCCGCTTACAACGACTATGTAAACCGCGCATTGCTGGCTAATAAATATTCATTCTGGCAGGTCTTATTAACACATATTGCTTCAGCAATGGTTTTAACTTACGGTGGTTACCTTGCACTGCATCACAGATTAACTCCGGGCGATGTAGTTATGTTTGTTGCTTATCTGGATATGCTTTATGAGCCCATCGACAACCTTGCAAGTATCTGGGCAGAAGTTCAGCAAAACACAACCTCAGTTGCGCGCGCTTTTAAATTACTGGATACGAGTGTAGATGAGAAAAAAGGAAAAGACTTTAAGATCGGGAAAGGTCACATAGAATTTAAACAAGTTGTATTCGGATATACCCCTGACAGGCAAGTATTGAAAAGCCTTAGCTTTCACGCTAAACCCGGAAAGGTGACTGCCATTGTTGGAACCTCAGGTGCCGGAAAAACTACGGCTGTTGATTTATTACTTAAATTATTTGAACCACAGAGCGGTGAAATATTCATTGACGGACAAAAGTTGTCTGAACTGGATGCATCATCGGTTCGTCGTGAAATAGGCATGGTAAATGCCGATGGCGCCATATTCAGAGGAACTCTGGCAGATAACATCCGTTATAAAAAACCACAGGCGAGTGACGATGAAGTAAAAGCCGCTGCTCTGGCTGCAGGGATGACTGCCACGCTTCAGCGACTTCCCGAGGGATTGGCAACTCTTGTTGGCGAAAACGGATTTGGACTATCAGTGGGCGAACGTCAACGCGTGCAAATTGCGCGTGTAATTGTATCGAAACCTTCCATTCTCATTCTGGATGAAGCCACCGCCAACCTCGACTTCGCCACCGAGGCGGAAGTAAAGAAAACAATCAACGAGATTCGTAAAGAAAATACTGTGATTGTTATTGCTCACCGATTTTCGATGGTAAAAGATGCCGACCATGTAATTGTCTTAGATGGTGGGCAGGTAGCTGAAGAGGGAACACCGGCACAACTCATTGAAAATGGAGGGTGGTTTGCAGACTTTGCTACTGCGGCCGAGGACGAAGAAATGTCCGGTGAAAATGAAGAACCGGATGAAGAAACGGCAGACGACGAAAATGAAGAAGAGGAAGCTTAAACACACTTGAAAAAATAAATCAACATGACAACAAAAACATTTATGAAAGAAAAACTCTGGCCGTTTATTACAGGGTTTGGCAGTGCTCTTGTAATGATTCTCGCTTTTTTTATTCCTTCGCTTCAGGACCAATACGACCGTTTCCAATCGAGAAAAATTATAAATCAGTATGAAATTCTCGGCGACGATTTTTACAAGGAAGAAAGATACGATATGGCTGAGCAGGCATATCAGAAAGCATTTGAATTTTCAGATAGCAAACGGTTGGATCTCGAAATTAAAAGATTGGAAGCTAAAATAAACCGGGTTAATATAAATCCCGTTTGGGGTGGCGCCGTCCCCGAAGATCTCGAGGAAATAGATTTTCAATATGTATTACATCTTCAACATGGAAAAGAAAATGAAAAGAAACGGCTGGTTACTCTAAACAGTTATGGACTTTTTCTCGTGTCGTCAAAAAAATTGGGGGAAGCAAAAAAAATATTTCTCGAGGCTGCTCACATTGATTCTACTGATGTGTTGGCGTATATCAATCTCGGAAATCTTTACGATCAGCTTGGAAAAAAAGATGCGGCACTGAAAAACTATTTAAAAGCACTTTCACTGGATAAAACTAACCAAAGAGCGCACTATAACCTTGGCCTTTTATATCTCGAAAAAAACAAACTAAATGATGCGCTCCACGAGTTTGAAGAGGTTTTAAAAGTAGATAGCACCGATGCGGATGCAAAGTTGCAGTATCATCAAACGCTCGAACAAGTGGATCTACTAAAGGAAAGCAAATAAATACTGTGATTCGCTATTCTCCGCCAATCTTTTAGTATCCTTAACTTCTTAGTTGCTAAAATCATCCCACGCTTGGATCTTTTCCTTATCAGGAAAATTAATGTTTATAAAATCCATTCATTTCAAAGTAATTGTATAATTTTGATCGCATTCTTTTAAAATCTTAAACATGAGCAATCCATTAAACAACGCAGAACCCAAAGAACTCTGGAATAATTTTTCAGCGCTAAACGCAGTTCCGCGTCCCTCAAAAAAAGAAGAACGCGTGATTGAATTTATTATGCAATTCGGAAAAGGTCTCGGTCTTGAAACCTCTAAAGACGAAGTTGGTAACGTGATCATTAAAAAGCCTGCCAGCAAAGGCATGGAAGATAAAGCAACAGTAGCACTACAAAGTCATTTAGACATGGTGCATCAAAAAAACAGTGATACTAATTTTGATTTTGCTACACAAGGTATAGAAATGTTTATTGACGGCGATTGGGTAAAAGCAAAAGGGACAACGCTTGGCGCGGATAACGGTATTGGGGTTGCATCAATTATGACGATACTCGCGTCGAAAGAAATTGCGCATCCTACACTCGAAGCTTTATTTACAATTGATGAAGAAACCGGCATGACCGGAGCGCTTGGTTTAAAAGGTGGACTGATGCGTGCAAAATACATGTTGAATCTTGATACAGAAGACGATCATGAATTAACCATTGGCTGTGCAGGCGGTGTGGACGTAACCGCTACTGGAACCTACCCTACTGAGAAGGCGGGCGGCCCGGTAAAAGCATTTCGTGTTTCAGTAAAAGGATTAACCGGAGGGCATTCAGGAATGGATATTCACTTAGGTCGCGGCAACGCAAATAAATTAATGAACCGCATTTTGACACAAGCTGCTGAGATGTACAGCATCAGCATAAATACAATTGATGGCGGGAGTTTAAGAAATGCCATTCCCCGCGAATCTATTGCTGACATTATTATTTCGGCGAAAAGTGAAAGTTCGTTTGAGAGTTGGATAAAAGAGATTGAAACGACTTTAAAACAAGAACACCACACCACCGATCCTAATTTATCGGTAACCTTAACTGCGATTGAGATCCCTAAAACAATTCTTACAAAAGAATTTCAAAATAAATTATTGAGAGCAGTGTACGCTTGTCCCATTGGGATCTACAGGATGAGTCCGGACATCGACCGACTCGTACAAACTTCCAATAATCTTGCGCGCGTTTTGGTGAAAGACGGAAATTATTCTATTCAGTGTTTAACAAGAAGTTCTGTAGATTCAGAAAAAATGGATCTTGCACTGGCCATTAAAAGTACCTTTGAATTAATGGGTGCAGGAGTGGGCTATGCGGGGGCTTATCCAGGCTGGACACCGAATCCTTCCTCCTCCATCGTAAAATTAATGAGCGACTTGTACAAAGAGATTTATAAAGAAAATGCTTCTGTAAATGCCTGCCATGCTGGATTAGAATGCGGCATTCTTGGAAAAAATTATCCAGACATGGAAATGATTTCTTTTGGTCCGAATATTCGCGGTGCACATTCGCCGGATGAAAAGGTTCAGATTAGTTCCGTACAGAAATACTGGAGTTTTTTGTTGGAGACCTTGAAGAGGATTCCGGGGAAATCTTAGACAAAATATGAGTCGTCATTGCGAGGAGGCACGACGAAGCAATCTTAAATACAGTGTATTGCTTTTCAGGTTTTCTTCTATACATGGATCGCTCCGCTATCACTCGCGATGACGTAAGTTCTTTAAAATTTTGGAAATGCTATAATCTGTAGCATCATCTTTTTCCATACCTTCTTATTTTCGTATTGATTTAGTTCGAGCATTATCATGAAAAGAGGAGGCGCTATTTACATTCTAACTAATAAAACAAACACAGTTTTATATACAGGTGTCACAGCAGATCTTATTAGAAGATTATATGAGCACAAAAACGGAATTCACAAAAATAGTTTTACATCTAAATATGGTCTTTTTAAATTAGTTTACTACGAAGTATTTTCACGTATCGAAGATGCCATAGCGAGAGAGAAACAAATCAAAGGAGGAAGTCGTTTAAAAAAAGAAAATCTCATACTTTCTATGAATCCTAATTGGTACGATTTAGCGAATAAAATTATAGGAGAATAAGTTCGCACCTAACAGAAGTACATATGTTCCAGATCAAATCGTTATTGTGAGGAGGCACGACGAAACAATCCAAAACATTGTTAATTGCTGAGACGAGGTTTTCTATGTGTAAGATCGCTTCGTTATCACTCGCGATGACGTATCCATCGTCATTGCGAGGAGGCACGACGAAGCAATCCAAAACATTGTTTATTGCTAAGACGAGGTTTTTCTGCGTTTCGGATCGCTTCGTTATCACTCGCGATGAAGTATCTATCGTCATTGCGAGGAGGAATGACGAAGCAATCCATAACCATTGTTTATTGCTGAAACGAGGTTTTCTTTGCGTAAGATCGCTTCGTTATCACTCGCGATGACGATCGACACGTCATTGCGAGGAGGCACGACGAAGCAATCTTAAATACAGTCTATTGCTTCTCAGATTTTCTTCTATACATGGGATCGCTTGGTTATCACTCGCGATGACGCTATGCCAATTATTACAGTTGTAAGAACTACTCATACTTCAAAGCCTTCACCGGGTTGCTATAAGCCGATCGCAGTGCATGAAATAAAACGGTTATAAATGCGATTAATAAACCAGCCACTGCAGAAAAAATAAAAACGCCAATTCCTATTTGAATGCGGTAAGCAAAATTATTCAGCCAGCCATTCATCATAAACCAAGTGATTGGCCAGGAAATAAGCGCTGAAATAAAAACCAGTTTTAGAAATTCTTTTGACATTAAATTAACCAGTGTATAAACGGGTGCACCCAAAACTTTTCGAATTCCAATTTCCTTGGTGCGCTGCTCTGCCGTGAAAGAGGCCAAGGCAAAGAGTCCCAGGCAAGCTATAAAAATAGCCAGCACAGAAAAATAGCCGACCAGCTTTGCTAAATTATCCTGCGACCGGTAAAGCTTTGCTAAATTGTCATCCAGGAAAAAATAATCGAAAGGATATTCTTTCGAAAATTCATTCCATTTCGTCTCTACGTATTTAATTGTCCCCTTCACATCTTTCGGTGGAATACGAATCACAAAAAATTTTGTCCAGTACAAACGAGTATTCCTGTCTGCAAGATCCAAAACAAAGGGTCCCACCGCCTCTTTTAAAGAAACAAAGTTAAAATCCTTTGCAACCCCTATGACCCGTTCATGCCCGCTTGGCGTAAAAAACTGTTTGCCAAGCGCCTCTTGCGGGCTTCCCCAGCCTAAGTGTTTTACCATAGATTCATTTATGATAACAGATAAAGAATCATCCGTTTTAATATTTTTGTCAAAGGCCCTTCCTGCGACGAGTTTAATATTTAATGTTTGAATAAAAGTCGGACTCACAATTAAAGAGGGAAAATAGATCCACTGTTTATTTTGTGGCATACCTTCGTAATTATATTCATGTGTATTATGGCTCACACCTAATACATCATTCATGGTTGTGACATTTATTACTCTTCCGCTTGATTTTAATTCTTCTGAAAAAGGAATGTACAACTTCGCCATAGGACCCTTAACGGGTAACACAAGCAGTCGCTCTTTATTAAAACCGAGGTCGGCATTTCGTAAATAATTTAGTTGTTTATAAATAATAACCGTGCCAATTATTAAAGCCAATGAAATAGCAAACTGCACAACAACTAAACCTTGCCTGAATAACTTACTTTTAATGCCAGGACTAAAGGTTCCCTTTAAAACCTGTGTGGGTTCGAAAGATGATAAAAATAAAGCGGGGTAAGTGCCAGATACTAGTCCCACTATTACAGTGATTGCCAACAAAAGTAATACGATGTTTGAATCGAAGAAAAAAGAAACTGAAAATGATTTTCCTGAGAATGAATTAAAAACCGGCATCAGCACCAGAATCAAACCAAGCGCAAAAATTAAAGCCAAAAAACTTAACAACATCGACTCACCCAAAAATTGCTGAATCAAATGTGAACGGTAAGACCCAAAAACTTTCCGCATACCCACCTCTTTTGCGCGCTTGGCGGAACGCGCAGTAGAAAGATTCATAAAATTAATACAAGCAATGATGAGAATAAAAATTCCTATTCCTCCAAAAATAAAAATATCTGCTTTGTCTGAATTCGGTTCCAGTTCGTAATCTAATTTAGAAGTCAGGTGAATGTCCGTCAATTTTTGAAGATACAGTCTTGCTTGCGGAATAATAAAATCGGGAAAATACTTTTTAATAAAGGAAGGAAATTGCTTTTCGAGTTCTTTCTGTTTGACACCTTTCCTCAATAAGACATATGTCCAGCAAGGGTTCCAGACCCAATTTTTATTATTAATGTTTTGGCCCAAAAGTTTTTTTAAAGTCGCGAAAGAAATAAGACAATCAAAATGAATATGAGATTGTGAAGGGAGCTTTTCAAAAATACCATTCACCATCAATTCTATTTTGCCGTCGAATTTTAAAATCTTGCCCATAGGATCTTCCTCGCCAAAATATTTTTTTGCCGTTTCTTGTGAAAGCACAATCGAATTTATTTCGCTCAGCGCTTTTTCAGGATTTCCTTTTAATAAAGGGAAATCAAATACTTTAAAAAGACTGGAGTCTGTAAAAAAAGTTTTTTTCTCATTAATTTTAATATCCTTGTATTGCAGCGTGTGACTCGGTTCCTGGAAATTAAAAAAACGCACCGTTTGTTCTATCAGTTGGGGATAATCGTTCATTAAAGCCTGGGCAACCGGGAAAGGCTGACTGCTTGAGTTCTCGCCTTGCCCCTCCTCTGCGTCCAGTTTTTCGCAAAGACGGTAAATCCTGTCCTTTTTTGAATGAAAAGAATCGTAGGCCAGTTCATCACGCACAAATAAAACAATAAGTGTAAAACACGCAATGCCTATAGCGAGACCAAAAATATTAATGATGGAATAAAACTTATTCCGCATTAAATTCCGAAGAGCGATCTTCAGATAATTTTTTATCATTTTTGATTTAGCCATTTTAATTTCTGTTTTTGCCCATGACGGGCGTTTGATTAATTCGTAAAACCCTGGCAGGGGTTTATACTACCTGGACATTTCCATCACCAGTTCACCATCCAATAAATTAACAATATGATGAGCAAATCCTGCGTCGTAGCGAGAATGTGTTACCATTATAATTGTTGTTCCGTTTTTATTTAACTGAGTCAATAAATTCATAACCTCTTTTCCATTCTTTGAATCCAAATTCCCAGTAGGTTCATCCGCAAGAATTATTTTCGGTTCTGTAACCACCGCTCTTGCCACTGCAACACGCTGCTGTTGTCCGCCTGAAAGTTGTTGTGGAAAATGATCTTTACGGTGTGTGATCTCCATTCTTCCCATCGCGGAGTTCACACGCCTTGCAATTTCTTCAGATGAAAGATCAAGGTACAAAAGTGGTAATTCTATGTTCTCAAAAACAGTGAGTTCATCAATCAAATTAAAATTCTGGAAAACAAAACCAATGTTATGTTTACGGGTATCTGCTCTTAGCCTTTCCGGTTGACCGGACATTTCATTGCCGTTAAACAAATAAGAGCCGTACGTAGCTTGATCCAACAAACCAAGAATATTTAAGAAAGTAGATTTACCGCATCCAGAAGGGCCCATGATGGCTATAAATTCACCGGTTTTGATTTCCAGATAATTAATATTAAGTGCCATGGTTTCCACATCTTCGGTACGAAATAATTTTTTGAGGCCTTCTACTTTTATCATAAGATACTTTTATTAAAAGATACTTCGCACAAAGTAAGCGAGATGGTGCTTAACAATAGTCCCCCTTTAAACGGGATATGTACAGGCGGCAGAAAAGAAATGTTATACGGCTTATCGACGCTCA
>Ga0265327_10004544_pt1 | contig 12232 bp, 10 predicted proteins | sample 41621metaG_FD_202089 | JGI IMG/M metagenome (GOLD analysis project Ga0265327, IMG submission 202089) | Rhizosphere microbial communities from Carex aquatilis grown in University of Washington, Seatle, WA, United States - 4-16-21 metaG | ecosystem: Host-associated > Plants > Roots > Rhizosphere...
ATTTTTGATTCGCTGTCAACTCGATCGAATACGCGTGCGGCCTCACAAGGCCCTGCGCTCGTCCGATCCGGGGCGCCTCGTCGTCAGGCTCTCGAGGGCTTCGCCACGCGCGCCCGCTCCAGGATGAAATCGATGAAGGTCCGCGTCGCGCGCGTGTGCTGCCGGTTCGGCATGTAGAGCATGAACATCTGCGTGCCGAAGATGCTGAGCCGCCAATCGTCGAGCGTGGTCACGACGTCGCCGCGCCGCAGGTCGTCGGCCACCACGTAGTCGGGCACCAGGCCGATGCCCAGGCCCGCCAGGATGGCCTGCCGCAAAAAGAGGAAGTTCTCGGAAATCAGCGTGGGCTCCAGCACCACCTCGCGCCGCTCCTCGCCCTGGTAGGCCGACACGCGCAGCTGCCGCCCGATCACCGCCGCCGTCACGACCGGCGCCGCCTGCAATTCATCGAGTTGCGCGGGCAGGCCGTGCGCAGCCGCATAGTCGCTCGAAGCGCACGCCACGTAGCGCACCGGCCCGAGTTCGCGCGCGACCAGGTTCTGCGGCGGCTCCGGAATCACCCGGATGGCGATGTCGACCTCGTCGCGCAGCAGGTCCTCGATGCGGTTCTCGAACAGCACGTCCAGCACGATGCCGGGGTACTGCCGCTTGAAGTCGATGAGCCACTCCGACATGACGAGTTGCCCATAGCCGCTGGGCACGCTCAGCCGCACCCGGCCAAGCAGGCTCTGCCCCAGCGTCGTGACCGACTCCCTCGCGGCCATGAGTTCGCCCTGGATGGCCAGGCCGTGCTGGTAGAGCCGCAGGCCGATCTCGGTGGGCTCGGCGCGGCGCGTCGTGCGGCGCACGAGCTGCGCGCCGACGGACCGTTCGAGCTGGTTGAGGTGGTAGCTGACATTGGCGCGGCTCATCTTGAGCCGGCGCGCGGCCGCGCTGAGATTGCCGGCATCCAGGATTTCGACGAGGAGGGTGAGCGACTGCAAATCCATGGCGGGCCACCATTTTGTCAAAATTCATTTGACAGTCTGTCAATGGGCAATGCAATTGTCAAATCCGGGCTCCGCATCAAGAATGCGAGGTTCACCCTCAAGGAGCCGTTCGGCTCATCCCCCGGAGACACACAGCATGGCCACCCCCGCACCTTCCGCGTCCTCTGCCGTCACCTTCCGCCGCGAAGCCGACGTGCTCGTCGTGACCGTCGACAACCCACCCGTCAACGCGCTCGGCGTCGACGTCCGCCGCGGCCTGGTCGCCGCCATCGACGCGGCCGAGGCCGACAGCGGCGTGGCCGCCGTGCTCATCGTGGGCGCGGGCCGCAACTTCATCGCCGGCGCCGACATCCGCGAATTCGGCAAGACGCCGCAGCTGCCATCGCTGCCCGAAGTCTGCAAGCGCATCGAGGACTGCGGCAAGCCGGTCGTCGCGGCGATCCACGGCGCCGCGCTCGGCGGCGGCCTGGAGATTGCGCTGTCGGCGCACTACCGCCTCGCCCTGCCCTCGGCCAAGCTCGGCCTGCCCGAGGTGCAGCTCGGCCTGATCCCCGGTTCCGGCGGCACGCAGCGCACGCCGCGGCTGATCGGCGTCAAGCCCGCGATCGAACTGATGCTGAGCGGCCGCCATGCCGGCGCCAAGGAAGCGCTGGCGCTCGGCCTGATCGACCGCGCAGGCGTGGGCACCGACGCGCTCGCCGAAGGTCTCGCCTACGCCCATGAACTCGTCGCCGCCAAGGCCCCCGTGCGCCGCACGCGCGATGCGCAGGCGCTGGCCGACGCCGACGCCAGCCGCGCCGCGCTCGACGCCGCGCGCGCCGACACGGCCAAGAAGAGCCGCGGCCTGTTCTCGCCGATGAAGATCGTCGAGGCGGTCGAGGCCGCGCTCACGTTGCCCTTCGACGAGGGCATCGCGCTCGAACGCAAGCTGTTCCTGCAGTGCATCGACAGCCCCCAGCGCGCCGGCCTGATCCACGCCTTCTTCGCCGAGCGCGAAGTGCTCAAGGCGCCCGAGACCAAGGCCGCCAAGCCGCGTGCCCTTGAATCGGCCGGCATCGTCGGCGGCGGCACCATGGGCGCCGGCATCGCGGTGGCGATGCTCGACGCCGGCATGCCGGTCACGATGATCGAACGCGACGACGCGCAGCTCGCGCGCGGGCGCGCAAACGTCGAGAAGGTCTACGACGGCCTGATCAAGAAGAACCGCATGACGCCCGAGGCCAAGGACAGCGTGATGGCGCGCTTCTCGGGCTCGACCTCCTACGACGCGCTCGCCAAGGTCGACATCGTGGTCGAGGCGGTGTTCGAGGACATGGCTGTCAAGAAGGCCGTGTTCGCCGAACTCGACCGCGTCTGCAAGCCCGGCGCAGTGCTGGCGACCAACACGTCCTACCTCGACATCGACGAGATCGCGGCCAGCATCTCGCGGCCGCAGGACGTGGTCGGCCTGCACTTCTTTTCGCCGGCCAACATCATGAAGCTGCTCGAGATCGTGGTGCCGGCCAAGGTCAGTGCCGACGTGGTCGCGACCGGTTTCGAACTCGCGAAGAAGCTCAAGAAGGTGCCGGTGCGCGCCGGCGTGTGCGACGGCTTCATCGGCAACCGCATCCTGGCCGTGTACCGCCAGGCGGCCGACCACATGATGGAAGACGGCGCATCGCCCTACCAGATCGACGAAGCCGTGCGCAACTTCGGCTACCCGATGGGCCCGTTCCAGGTGTCCGACCTGGCCGGCGGCGACATCGGCTGGGCCACGCGCAAGCGCAAGGCGGCCACCCGCGATCCGAAGGCACGCTACGTGCAGGTCGCCGACCGCATCTGCGAGCGCGGCTGGTTCGGCCAGAAGACCCAGCGCGGCTACTACCTGTACCCGGAAGGCGCCCGCACCGGCCAGCCCGACCCCGAAGTGCTGGCGATCATCGATGCCGAACGCCAGCGCGCCGGCATCACGCCGCGCAGCTTTAGCGACGACGAAATCATGCGGCGTTACATGGCGGCCATGATCAACGAGGGCGCCAACGTCGTGCACCAGCGCATCGCGCTCAGGCCGCTCGACGTCGACGTCACCTTCCTGTACGGCTACGGCTTCCCGCGCTTTCGCGGCGGCCCGATGAAGTACGCCGACATGGTGGGCCTGCCGAAGGTGCTGGCCGACATCCAGGAATTCGCCAAGCAGGACCCGGTGTTCTGGAAGCCCTCGCCGCTGCTGGTCGAGCTGGTCGAACGCGGCGCCGATTTCTCGAGCCTCAACGTCGACTGAGTCCACTGACCAGAAGGAGATCCTTGTCCATGTCCACACGCGAAGCCGTCATCGTTTCCACCGCCCGCACCCCGCTCACCAAGGCGCACCGCGGCGAATTCAACATCACCTCCGGCGCGACGCTGGCCGCCTTCGCGGTCAAGGCCGCGGTCGAACGCTCGGGCCTCGACCCGACGCTGATCGAGGACGCGATCCTCGGCTGCGGCTACCCCGAGGGTACGACCGGCCGCAACATCGCGCGCCAGAGCATCATCCGCGCCGGCCTGCCGATCTCGATCGCCGGCACGACGGTCAACCGCTTCTGCGCCTCGGGCCTGCAGGCGATCGCGATGGCCGCGGGCCGCATCGTGGTCGACGGCGCGCCGGCGATGATCGCCGGCGGCGTCGAAAGCATCTCGCAGATCCGCACGCGCAGCGCCACCGACGCCGGCGACAGCGGCATCGACCCGTGGATCCAGGAACACAAGCCCGCGCTCTACATGGCGATGATCGAGACCGCCGACATCGTGGCCCAGCGCTACAACATCAGCCGCGAGGCGCAGGACCGTTTCTCGGCCGAAAGCCAGCGCAAGACCGAAGAAGCGCAGCTCGCCGGCCGCTACAAGGAAGAGATCGTGGCCTGCACCACCACGATGGCCGTGACCGACAAGGAGACCAAGGCCGTCACGCATCGCGAAGTGACCGCCACCGAGGACAACTGCAACCGCCGCGGCACCACCTACGAGGCGCTCGCCAAGCTGCAGCCCGTGATGGGCGCCGACAAGTTCATCACCGCGGGCAACGCCTCGCAGCTGTCCGACGGCGCCTCGGCCTGCGTGCTGATGGAAGCCCGGGACGCCGAGCGCGCCAACCTCCAGCCTCTCGGTGCCTTCCGCGGCCTGGCGCTGGCCGGCTGCGAGCCCGACGAGATGGGCATCGGCCCGGTGTTCGCCGTGCCCAAGCTGCTGGCGCGCCACGGCCTCAAGGTCGACGACATCGACCTGTGGGAGCTCAACGAGGCCTTCGCCTCGCAGTCGATCTACTGCCAGGAGAAGCTCGGCATCCCCGCGGAGCGGCTCAACGTCGACGGCGGCGCGATCTCGATCGGCCACCCGTTCGGCATGACCGGCGCACGGCTCGCGGGCCACGTGCTGATCGAAGGCAGGCGGCGCGGCGCGAAGTACGCGGTGGTGACGATGTGCATCGCCGGCGGCATGGGTGCCGCGGGGCTTTTCGAGATTTACTGAGACCCTGAACATGGACCTGAACTTCACCCCCGAAGAAGAAGCCTTCCGCAGCGAAGTGCGCGCCTTCCTGGCCGACAAGCTGCCGGCGCGCCTGTCGACCAAAGTCGCCACCGGCAAGCACCTGTCGAAGGCCGACATGCAGGAATGGCACGCCATCCTCAACGCCCGTGGCTGGCTCGCCAACCACTGGCCCGAACAGTACGGCGGCCCCGGCTGGACCGCCATCGAGAAGTTCATCTTCGAGAACGAATGCGCACTGGCCCATGCGCCGCGCATCGTGCCCTTCGGCGTCAACATGCTCGGCCCGGTGCTGATCAAGTACGGCAACGAGGCACAGAAGCGCCACTGGCTGCCGCGCATCCTCGACGGCAGCGACTGGTGGTGCCAGGGCTACTCCGAGCCCGGCGCGGGCTCCGACCTGGCCTCGGTCAAGACCCAGGCCGTGCGCGGCATCGACGCCGAGGGCGACCACTACATCGTCAACGGCCAGAAGACCTGGACCACGCTCGGCCAGCACGCCGACATGATCTTCTGCCTGGTGCGCACCAACCGCGAGGCCAAGAAGCAGGAAGGCATCAGCTTCCTGTTGATCGACATGAAGTCGCCCGGCGTCGAGGTGCGGCCGATCATCACGCTCGACGGCGAGCACGAGGTCAACGAAGTGTTCTTCAGCGACGTGCGCGTGCCGGCCGAGAACCTGGTCGGCGAGGAAGACAAGGGCTGGACCTGCGCCAAGTACCTGCTGACCTACGAGCGCACCAACATCGCCGGCGTCGGTTTCTCGGTGGCGGCGATGGAGCAGCTCAAGGCGATCGCTGCGAAGCAGCGCAAGAACGGCCGGCCACTGACCGAAGACCCCGCCTTCGCAGCGCGCATGGCAAAAGTCGAGATCGATCTCGAGAACATGAAGACCACCAACCTGCGCGTGATCGCGGCCGTGGCCGGTGGCGGCGTGCCGGGCGCGGAGAGCTCGATGCTCAAGATCCGCGGCACCGAGATCCGCCAGGAGATCTCTTCGCTGGCGCGGCGCGCCATGGGTCCGTCTGCGCGGCCCTTCGTCGCCGAGGCACTTGAAGACGGCTTCGACGGCCAGCCCTTCGGCCCGCCTTATGCCGCGGCCGCCGCTGCGCGCTACTTCAACAACCGCAAGCTGTCGATCTTCGGCGGCTCCAATGAAATCCAGAAGAACATCATCTCCAAGATGATCCTCGGGCTCTGAAGACATGAACTTCGAACACAGCGAAGACCGGCGCATGCTCGCCGACAGCCTGAACCGCTTCATCGCGGAACAGTACGCCTTCGAGACGCGCGACCGCATCGCGAAATCGCCCGAGGGTTTCAGCGCCGACATCTGGCGCCAGTTCGCCGAGCTCGGCGTGATCGGCGCGCTGTTCAGCGAGGCCGATGGCGGCTTCGGTGGCGGTGGTTTCGACATCGCAGTCGTCTTCGAGGCCTTGGGCCGCGGCCTGGTGGTCGAGCCGCTGCTGGGCGCGGTGATGGCCGGCGAGGCGATCTCCTTTGCGGGCAGCGAAGCACAGAAGGGCCTGCTGGCCGAGATCATCGGCGGCACGACCCTCGCGGCACTTGCGCATGACGAAGCCGACAGCCACTACGCGCTGACTCGCGTCCAGACCCGTGCCGCGCGCAGCGGCGACGGCTGGGTGCTCGACGGCGCCAAGGCGGTGGTGCAGCAAGGCGCGCAGGCGAACCTGTTCGTGGTCTCGGCCCGCACGTCGGGCGCGGTCAACGACGAAGCCGGCCTCTCGCTGTTCCTGGTGCCGGCGAAGACGCCCGGCCTGTCGGTGCGCGACTGCCCCGCGATCGACGGCGGCCGCGTGGCCGAACTCTCGCTCGACCAGGTCAAGCTCGGCGCCGATGCACTGCTCGGCAAAGAGGGCCAGGCGCTGGCGACGCTCGAACGCGCCGTCGGCCGCGGCCTGCTCGCGCTCAGCGCCGAATCGCTCGGTGCCATGGAAGCGGCCAAGACCGCCACGCTGGAGTACCTGCGCACGCGCAAGCAGTTCGGCCTGCTGATCGGCAGCTTCCAGGCGCTGCAGCATCGCATGGCCGACCTGCTGCTCGAGATCGAGCAGGCGCGCTCGGCGGTCATCAATGCCGCCGCGGCGATCGACGCCGACCGCCTGACGCGCGAGCGCGCGCTGTCGGCGGCCAAGTTCAGCATCGGCCGCATCGGCGCGCGGGTGGCCGAAGAAAGCATCCAGCTGCACGGCGGCATCGGCATGACCTGGGAACTGCCGCTGGCCCACTACGCCAAGCGGCTGGTGATGATCGACCACCAACTCGGCGACGAGGACCACCACCTGCAGCGCTACGTCGCGCTCGGCAAGGAGCTGCACGCATGACCGGCGCCCTGCCCCTGTCGGGCGTCCGCGTGCTCGACCTCTCGCGCATCCTGGCCGGCCCCTGGTGCGGCATGGTGCTGGCCGACTTCGGCGCCGAGGTCATCAAGGTCGAGCATCCGCTGCGCGGCGACGACACGCGCGACTGGGGCCTGCGCGTCGGCAACACCGAGACCGCCTACTTCAACAGCGTCAACCGCAACAAGCGCTCGGTTGCGATCGACCTGCAGACCGCCGAAGGCCAGGAGATCGTGCGCGAGCTCGTAAAGCAGTGCGACGTGCTGATCCAGAACTTCAAGTTCGGCGGCATCGACAAGCTCGGCCTCGGCTACGAGGCGCTGCGCGAGATCAACCCCAGGCTGGTCTATTGCTCGATCTCGGGCTACGACCGCACCGGACCCGAGGCCGCGCGTCCCGGCTACGACCTGGTCGTGCAGGGCGAGGCCGGCCTGATGGCGCTCAACGGCGAGGCGACACAGCCGCCGCTCAAGTTCGGCGTCGCCGCGGTCGACCTGTTCACCGGCATGTATTCGGCCCAGGCCATTCTGGCGGCGCTGTTCGAGCGCCACACCACGGGCCACGGCCGCCACATCGAGATGGCGCTGTTCGATTGCGGCCTCATGATCACGGCCTACTACGGCCTTGAGGCGCTGCTGATGGGCGAAGACCCGCCGCGCTACGGCAACGCCCATCCGTCGATCGTGCCCTATGGCGTGTTCGATGCCGAAGACGGCCCGCTGGTGATCACGGTCGGCAACAACAGCCAGTTCGCGCGCTTCTGCACCGAGGTGATCGAGCGGCCGGACCTCGCGGCCGACGAGCGCTTCAAGACGAACATCCTGCGCTCGGCCAACCGCGCGGCCCTGATGCCCGAGATCAACCGCGAACTCGGCAAGCGCAAGCGCCGCGCGCTGCTCGAACAGCTGACCCGCTCGGGCATTCCGTGCGGCGAAGTGCTGGGCCTGCTCGAGGCGCTGCAATCGAAGCGCGCCACCGATGCCGGACTGGTGACCACGCAGCCGCACCCGGTGGCCGGCAGCGTCAACGTGCTGGCCCCGCCCTATCGTTTCGACGGCGAGCGGCTGCCGGTGCGCAATGCGCCGCCGCAGCTCGGCGAAGGCACGCACGACGTGCTGCAGTCGCTGCTCGGCCTGTCCGACGAAAAGCTCTCCCAACTGAAATCCAACGGCGTCCTTTGACGCCATCGAACCGCATCCAATGTCCTTTCGCCTTCCCGTTCCTTCTTTCGCTTCCGCTTCCGTTCGCAATCCGGCGCGCCGCGCCCTGCTCGCACCCGTCCTCGCACTCGCCCTACCGCTGATCGCCGGCGGTGCCTTCGCCCAGGCTGCCTTTCCGACCAAGCCGATCACGATCATCGTGCCCTTCCCGGCCGGCGGCCCGACCGATGTCGCGACCCGGATCATCGGCCAGAAGATGGCGCTCGGCCTCAAGCAGCCGGTGCTGATCGACAACCGCGGCGGCGCCTCGGGCACCATCGGCGCAGCCGTCGCCGCCAAGGCCGCACCCGACGGCTACACGCTGGTGATGCTGGCCACGCCGACGCTGCTGGCCGGCCATCTCTACGGCCCGACCAGCTACGACATCTTCAAGAGCTTCACGCCGGTGGGCACCACCTACGACCTGCCGATCGTGATGGTCGTCAACCCCAAGGCGCTGCCCGATGTCACCGGCCTGCAACAGCTGATCGCCAAGGCAAAGGCAGAGGGCGGCAAGTTCAACTACACGACCGCGGGCGCCGGCAGCTTCGGCCACCTGACGACCGAGAGCCTCAAGAACGTCGGCCATTTCGACATGCAGCACGTGCCCTACCGCGGCAGCGCGCCGGCCGTGACCGACCTGATCGGCGGCCAGGTGCCGATGATGTTCTCCGACCTGATCGCGGTGCTGCCGCACATCCGTTCGGGCGCGCTGCGTCCGATCGCGGTCGGCTCGTCGAAGCGCCTCAGCCTGCTGCCCGATGTGAAGACCGTGGCCGAGCAGGGCTTCCCCGGTTTCGACGCCACCTCGTGGGGCGGCATGCTGGCACCGGCCGGCACGCCCAAGGACGTGATCGCGCGCCTGAACGCAGAACTCAAGAAGGCGCTGGCCGACAAGGAAGTGCAGGCCAAGCTCGAAGGTGTCGGCACCTTCGCGGCTTTCCAGACGCCCGAGCAGATGAGCGACCGCATGCGCCAGGACTACGAGCGCTGGGGCAAGGTGATCCGCGACAACGGCATCAAGAACCAGTAGCCGCCGGCTTGCGCCGCGGCCCGCCCGGCGCATGATCGCGGGACGACATTCGAAGGAGACAAACCCATGAGCGCAGCGCCCTTCAGCGCATCGTTTCCCATTCGCAGCCTCGACGACATCCGCAAGCTCGAAGCGAGGCCGCTGGCCGAGGCGCTCACGGTGCGCAGCACCTACGAGATCTTCCGCAACTCCGGCGCGGCCTTCGGCGACAAGACCGCGCTGACCTTCCTGCGCACGGGCGACCCGGCCGACGAGCCGATCCGCTGGTCGTACGCGCAACTGCTGGCCGGCATCCACCAGACCGCGAACCTGCTGCATCGGCTCGGCGTCGGCCCGGAAGACGCGGTGGCGGTGCTGCTGCCGGGCTGCCTCGACTACCACCTGGCGCTCTGGGGCGGCGAGGCGGCCGGCATCGTGCAGCCGCTGAATCCGCTGCTGACCGACGACAAGCTGGTCGCGCTGATGACCGCGGGCCGCGCCAAGGTGCTGATCGCCTACGGCTCCGATGCCGAATCGGGCATGTGGGCCAAGGCGATGCGCCTGCGCGGCCAGGTGCCGACGCTGACCACCGTGCTGCGCGTGGCGCCGCACGACGAGGCGCCAGGCGCCGCAGGCGACTTGCCCGCGGGCGTGGCCGACTTCGGCGCCTTGCGTGCCGCCGAGCCCGACGACCGGCTCGTGAGCGGCCGCGACATCGCGCCGGGCGACATCGCCGCCTATTTCCACACCGGCGGGACCACCGGCGCACCCAAGCTCGCGCGCCACAGCCACGGCGCGCAGGTCTTCACGGCCTGGGCCAGCGTCAACATCACCGGCCAGGGGCCGAACGACGCATCCATCAACGGCTATCCGCTGTTCCACGTCGCCGGCGTGTTGCCGGCTTCGCTGGCCTCGCTGTCGGCCGGCGTGAACGTGATCATCCCGACCACCGCCCTGCTGCGCAACAAGCAGGTGCTGGCCAACTATTGGCGATTGGTCGAGAGATACCGGCCGACCTCGCTGTCGGCGGTGCCCACGGTGCTCGCCGCGCTGGCCAACGTGCCGCTGGCCGGCGCCGACATCTCGTCGATCAACTACTGCCGCACGGGTGCCGCGGTGCTGGCGCCCGAGCTCGCCGCGCGCTTCGAGCGCCTGTTCGGCCTGCATGTGCACGAGAGCCTGGGCATGACCGAGATGGCCGGCATCTCGACCATCACGCCGCCCGGCGTGGTCGGCCCGGCGGGCTGCGTCGGTTTCCGGCTGCCCTACTCGCAGCTGCGCATCGTGGCGCTCGACGACAACGGCAACGCCAGCGAGCGCGACCTGCCGGTGGGCGAACAGGGCATGGTGCTGTTCAAGTCGCCGAACCTGTTCTCGGGCTTCGTCGATCCGGCCGACAACGCCCGTGCCTTCACGGCCGACGGCTGGCTGGCCACCGGCGACCTCGGCTGGCTCGATGCCGAGGGCCGGCTCAATCTCAGCGGCCGCTCGAAGGACCTGATCATCCGCAGCGGCCACAACATCGACCCGAAGACCATCGAGGACGCGCTCGGCGCCCACCCAGCGGTGCAGCTGTGCGCCGCGGTCGGCGCGCCCGACGCCTATGCCGGCGAGCTACCGATGGTGTTCGCGACGCTGGTCCCGGGTGCCTCGGCGAGCGAGGCCGAGCTGCTCGACTTCACGGCCGCGCGGGTCGACGAAGCGCCGGCCAAGCCACGCGCGGTGATCGTCATCGAGACCATGCCGATGACCAACGTCGGCAAGATCTACAAGCCCGAGCTGCGCGCGATGGCAGCACGCCGGGTCGCCGAGGCGCTGGTCGACGAGGCCTGCGCCGCGCTCGGCATTGCCGCGTCGGCACGGCCGCAAGTGCAAGCCGACGGCGAGAGCGCGCTCAAGGTGCTGATCGATGCCGCCGCTGCGGGCGCCCAGGCCGAGACGCTGCGGCTGCAGTTGCACGAGTCGCTCGGACGCCTGCCGTTCAAGACGCAGGTGATCCTGACATAGCCCCAACCCAGAACTGAACCGGAGACATCCCTTGACCCCTCGACTTTCGAGCCGCCGCGCCTGGCTCTGCGCCGCCGCCTTGTGCGCCATCGCGCCCGTCCACGCGCAGCAGGCCTACCCGAGCAAGCCGATCAAGATGGTCGTGCCGTTCGCGGCCGGCGGCGCCACCGACGTGCTGGCGCGCGTGATCGGCGAGAAGCTGGCGGCCGGCCTGGGCCAGCCGGTGATCATCGACAACAAGCCCGGTGCCGCCGGCATCATCGGCACCGACGCGGTCGCCAAGGCGGCGCCCGACGGCTACACCCTCGTGCTGTCGCTGAGCAACTCGCTGCTGACCAACCAGTTCCTCTACGACAAGCTGCCCTACGACACGCAGCGCGACCTCACGCTGGTCTACCAGATCGCGATGGCGCCGCTGGTGCTGGTGGTGCACCCGAGCGTGCCGGTCAAGACCGGCCCTGAACTGCTCAAGTACGTGAGCGACCACAAGGGCAAGGTGGCCTACGGCTCGTACGGCGTGGGCGCCTATCCGCACCTGGCCTCCTGACGCAAAAGGCTGACATGAACCACGTCGCCTACAAGGGCGAAGCGCCGATGCTGCAAGACCTGATCGGCGGCCAGATCCAGATGGCCTACGCCAGCGCACTGGTCGCCAAGCCGCACATCGAGGCCGGCAAACTCAAGGCCATCGGCGTCACCGGCGAACGCCGCATGAGCACGCTGCCCAACGTGCCGACGCTCGCCGAGCAGGGCCTCAACGACGAGGCCTACCGCGTCACCGGCTGGCTGGCGATCGCGGCGCCGGCCAACACCCCGAAGCCGATCGTGCAGCGCATCGCGGACGAGGTGCGCAAGGCGACCCAGCAGCCCGACGTGCAGGCCAAGGTCGCGGCGATGGGCTTCGAGATCAAGGACAGCTCGCCCGAGGCCTTCGCGGCCGCGTACCAGAAGGAGCGCCCGATCTGGGAGCGCCTGATCAAGCAATCGGGTGCCAAGCTCGAGTGAATTCACATCAAGACTGAAGGAGTGCCAACCATGAAGATTCTTGTTCCCGTCAAACGGGTCGTCGACTACAACGTGAAGGTGCGCGTGAAGAGCGACGGCACCGGTGTCGACATTGCCAACGTGAAGATGAGCATGAACCCCTTCGACGAGATCGCC
>Ga0265327_10004546_pt1 | contig 12231 bp, 9 predicted proteins | sample 41621metaG_FD_202089 | JGI IMG/M metagenome (GOLD analysis project Ga0265327, IMG submission 202089) | Rhizosphere microbial communities from Carex aquatilis grown in University of Washington, Seatle, WA, United States - 4-16-21 metaG | ecosystem: Host-associated > Plants > Roots > Rhizosphere >...
GTATGCACATTCTGCCAAAACTGCGAATGAATGTTCGCCCAATGGCCGATAGGGTAACCATTTCGGATTTGCTCGGACTACTTCTTCGAACTTTTTATCTGGAGATTCATATTTTGCAGCTAAGGCGATTGGGCTTTCTATTATCGTTGGGGACGATCTTGCGACTTTGACAACAACGTGATGAGGATTTATCAAGAGTGCCGCGATGATTACCGCTTCAATTATCGCCGCTGCGGCAACATATTTAGCGGCCGTCGTCATGGCGCAGTAATTTAATGATACTCCTGCAACGTCTTCACCGCATACCCGTTCTTCTTCAACGCCGCAATTCCCAGAGCCGCTGCTCGCGCGCCACTCAACGTCGTCATGATCGGTGTGCCGGTGTAGACGGCAGTGGTGCGAATCTTGATTTCATCTGCACGCGGTGTTTGGCCCGCAGGCGTGTTGATGACTAATTGAATCTCGCGGTTTTTCAACAAATCCAAAGCGTTCGGACGACCTTCAGCCAATTTATTGATTCGCGCGACTTTAATGCCGGCGTCTTCGAGAATTTTTGCGGTGCCGGATGTTGAGATAATATCGAAACCGAGATCCACGTATTGTTTCGCCACGCTGGCGACTTGTTTCTTGTGCGCGTCGCTCACGCTGATGAACACTCGGCCGCTCAAGGGTAGGGGAGCATTCGCCGCCATTTGCGATTTTGCGTAAGCGATGCCGAGGTCGGCGTCCAGACCCATGACTTCGCCGGTGGAGCGCATTTCGGGCGAGAGCAAAATATCCTGGCCATGGAAACGGTTGAACGGAAACACCGATTCCTTCACCGTCCAATACTTCGGCCAAATTTCTTTGGTGAAACCGAGATCCGTCAGTTTCTTGCCCGCCATTACTTTGGCGGCGAGTTTCGCGAGAGGGAAACCAATGGCTTTGCTGACAAAAGGAACCGTGCGTGAAGCGCGCGGATTTACTTCAAGCACGTAAACCGTATCGCCTTTCACGGCATATTGCACGTTCATCAAACCGACGACGCGCAACTCACGCGCCATCGCGTCGGTGTATTCACGAATGGTGTCGATGACCTTCTTGGAAAGCGTGTGCGGCGGCAGAACCATTGCAGCATCGCCAGAGTGCACGCCCGCAAATTCGATGTGCTCCAAAACACCAGCCATGACGACCGTGCCTTGTTTGGGGGCTGGAAAAAGCCCGGCATCCGAAATGCAGTCAACGTCAACCTCAGTTGCGTCCTCGAGAAATTTATCCACCAACACCGGGCGCTCCGGCGAAGCTTCGACGGCGAAGCGCATGTAGTGATGCAGTTCGGTATCCGAAAAAACAATCTGCATCGCGCGCCCACCGAGCACGAAAGAGGGACGCACCAGAACGGGATAACCGAGCTTGTGTGCCGCTTCGATGGCTTCAGCTTCATTCGTCGCGAGGCCATTGGGCGGCTGAGGAATGTTGAGCTTGTTCAACATCGCCGCGAACAGTTTCCGGTCTTCGGCAATTTCAATGCTCTGCGGCGAAGTGCCGATAATGTTGACGCCGTTTTTCTGCAAACCGAGCGCCAGATTCAAAGGCGTTTGCCCGCCGAACTGCGCGATCGCTCCCCAACACTTCTCGCGCTCATAAATGTGCAGCACATCCTCAAGCGTCAGTGGCTCGAAAAATAATTTATCGCTCGTATCGTAGTCGGTTGAAACCGTTTCCGGATTCGAATTCACCATCAACGTTTCATAACCGTCTTCCTTGAGCGCGAAAGCCGCGTGGACGCAGCAATAATCAAATTCAATCCCTTGACCGATACGATTCGGGCCGCCTCCAAGAATCATGACCTTTTTCCGGTCCGACGCTTTGATCTCGTCGTCGCCGCGATCGTACGTGGAATAAAAATAGGGCGTGTAAGCCTCAAACTCCGCCGCGCACGTGTCGACGAGACGATAGCTCGGCACGAGTCCAAGCTGTTTCCGCAGCGCGCGCACGTCGTCTTCAGTGCTCTTGGTCAGATGCGCGATTTGTCGGTCGGAAAAACCGAGCGATTTTGCTTTGGCGAGGAGTTCAGGAGTCATCATTTAACCGAGCGCAAAGTAAGCCGTAACGTACGGCTATTGGCAAGTGTTTGGTGTCCCCCTCTCCTCATTCGAGGAGAGGGAGATCAGAAAAAGCAGCTTGTTCGACTGCCTAGCCGCGAGGTTGCAACTTGCGTTCGATGCGCTTTTTGTCGAACACCGCAAATACAGGCAATCCGTTTTCCATCGGCACCTTCACTTCGCCATCAATCAACGGACGCGCGTATTCCACGAACTTCTCGTTCGGCAGGAAACCATCGGCGCTGATCCAATCGCGCGGGATGAGATGTTCAACGTTGGCGATGTCGCCCAGCGGTTGCAAACCAGTGGTCCACTTATAAGGCTGGCTGTTCGTGCGCACGATTTTCACCATGAATCCACTGTTGCCTTCAACAGCCGCACGCACCGCCGCCGCACCGCACGCCGTCGCTTCTTCAGAGTCGGTCTTGCTCGCAAAATGTTCCGCACAGCGCTGCGCGTAGCCAAGTTTCACGGAACGCGTCTTGGTGCCGAGTTTTCCGTGGATCAGTTCCTCGAGCAACTCACCTGCGCCGGAAAGCACTGGATGACCGAACGCATCCAAACGCGACTTGTCCGCGCTGAATTCCGTCCCGTCGGGGCGGCGCAAACCTTCGCCAACCACGACGATGCAGTGATGAATGCGCTCAACCGTTTCGCGGACCCTGGCCAAAAATTTTTCTTCTTCGAACGGAATTTCCGGCAGCAATATAATATGGGGAGCGTCGTTGGGGTTGCGTTTTGCCAAAATCGAACTCGCCGCAATCCAACCGGCGCTGCGTCCCATTACTTCAATGACGCAACAGTTACCATCATCGGTGGCCATGCTGCTAACGTCCGTGGCCACTTCCATGACCGTGCAGGCGTTGTATTTAGCGACGGAACCAAATCCCGGGCAATGGTCCGTGTGCGGCAAATCGTTATCGATCGTTTTCGGCACACCAACAATGCGCATTTCGTGGCCGCGCTTCTGTGATTCGAGATGAATCTTATGTGCGGTATCCTGCGAGTCATTACCGCCGATATAAAAGAAATAGCGGATGTTCTGCGCCTTGAAAATGTCGAACAAACGGTCCATGTCTTTAGCTGCCTGTTCGGGCTTCTTTTTGAAATCGATTTTGTAACGGCAAGTGCCCAGCGCGGCGGCGGGCGTGTGCTTCAACGCTTCAATCGTCAGCGGCGATTCCTGGCGCAAATCGATGATTTGTTCCTGGAGCACGCCAAGGATGCCGTTTAACCCGCCATAAATTCCCTGGATCACGGGATACTTCTTCGCTTCCTGCACCACCCCTGCGACGCTGGCGTTGATGACGGCTGTGGGACCGCCCGATTGGGCGACTAATAAATTACCTGTTAATTCTGGCATAGTTGGTTGGGTATGGTCCCCCGAAACTTAATGCGGGGGACGAGTTGGGCGACTGTTTGTTGTCCCGGAGTCGAGCAACTCGTCCCTCTCAAGCGACGTTGCCAATCATCGCCAGTTCTGTAAAGTCCAAACCCGCATTTTAGACGCGTCGTACCGCACTTTCCTTCAACTCCGCCACTAAATCAATCGAGTCTCTCTCGGCACAAAACGCGACATCTTGACTTAGCTCATCCCTGCTCAATAACCGCCGCGCATTTCGCGAATGTGCGAAGGCGGCCAACAAATCCCCGTTGGCCTTCAAATAAATCTCTCGCGCGATATGAGCTGCGTCAGTTGCAGCGGGTCCGAACGTTTTCCAAACCAACTCGCATAACGCGCCGGCGGCCAAAGTATCCTCATAAGCCGCTTCCTCAAATGTCCCGGCACAGATCACAAGCAAACTTCTCGTTCGTGTCTGTTGGACCGCTTGCGCAGTCGCTGCCAAATTTCGAAACGAACCCGCGAAAACCCGCGTCGCATGCTTGCAAGACTGCAATGCACGGGTCCCGTTTGTCGTTGTCATCACAATCTTTCTCCCCCGAACGCGCTCGAACGTAAACTCACGCGGCGAATTACCTAAATCAAAATCCACACTCCCCGTCTGCCTAGCCGTGATTCGATACCCCTCGCGCTCTCCGGCCAGCAAGGCCCCTGGGTTCTTCTGCGCCAATGTTACAGCCTCTGGAATGTCCGAAACTGGTAGAATCGCCTCAGCCCCGTTTCCCAATGCTGTCACCATGCTTGTCGTCGCTCTCAAGATATCGAACACGACGCAAACAGACCCGGACAAATCCCGCCCCGGCAGGACGCCAAATTCAGCCGGTGTAAATAGAACTTCGAGTGTCGGTCCCTGACTTAAGTTGCTCATGTTTAATGTACAAACACAGTGGCACAACCCGGCGCTCCCGCGAGCAAATTGTTAGACGTCGCGGGCTCGGGCGGGAGCGATTGACAGTGCGAAATATTGAAAAAACCTCATTCTTTGTGTTGGCTCGCAACCTGCTCTGTCAAACCAAATGCTGTCGCGTTTGTTATTGGGGCTGTCGGGTTGTCTTTTCGCAGTGATCAGTGCGACGGCCGCTGATCAATCTTTTGTCCCATCCAGCTATCTTTCGGATTCGCTCAACTCCAAATCGAGCTTCGATGCCTGGGCGCCATCCGTCGCCCGACGCCAGACCTATTTCGACAGCAAACACGTCAGCGTTTGGGAATCACAGTATTTACTTAATTACCGATTAACTGCCAACCAGACCTCCGTTTTACGAGTCGCTGCTGATCCAGAATTCGTTGACTCGCCATCTTTAGAGCCTTCGCCCACGTTCCCGTGGAAAGCCTTATCTCTGGACAACGGGTATCAGATTTGGGACGCGCCTGAATTTCCAATCGCCTTTGCCGTCTCCGTAAAACCCCGTGTCTCTGACGAAAACGTCCAAGTTCAAGAAACGGCTGTCATCGGTCGCACTTACGATTTCTGGCGTTGGGCGATGAGTTTTTCCCAGGGGAACGAATGGTCCAATCGCCTCAAGGAGCGCGACGGAGATCTCGAACTGGGCCTCGGCATTGCTCGTACCCTAGGAGCAAATTGGTCGGTTGGCGTCGAATTGCGTGATCACAGCGAGTTGCCCGAATACCGCCGTCTGGCCGGTAATAAAGTGTTTCTCGGCCCCGTCGTCCGTTGCCATAAAGACAACTGGTGGTTGGCTTTTTCAGTCATGCCGCGCGTCCTTGGCTTCGATTACGTGGCGAACTCTGATACCCCGCGGGACATTGAATTCGACACCAATCAGCGAATCACCACCCGTTTCATGTTCGGCCTCTGCTTCTAAAACAACGACATCAGTCAAGTTCGCCGCGTTTTTTCCGCTTCGGATTTTCACAAGTCGGTCATAGCATCGGGCTCAATGATTACACCACGATTCGTTTTACCAATCGTTGTTACCCTGGCGCTGCTCGCGCCTGTTCGCGCCGAACGCTTGCTGGACAAAGCGAAGCTTCACGCCATTGACACCGCAGTTGAGAAGGCGATTGAAGAAGAACGATTGCCCGGCGGTGTTGTTTGGGTCGAGCACGGTGGTGCGATTTACAGCAAAGCCTACGGCAATCGCGCTCTTGTCCCAGTCGAAGAAGAAATGACGAAGGACACGATTTTCGACGTCGCTAGCGTCACTAAAGTCGTTGCGGGCACGCCCGCAATAATGATCCTGATTGAGCGCGGCAAAGTGAAACTGGACGAACCCGTTCACACTTACATTCCTGAGTTTGGCGCGTCCGGCGACAAAGCCCAAATTACGGTAAGTAACCTGCTCACGCACACTTCCGGCCTGCCTCCTGATGTTTCCACCAGAAACAAATGGCAAGGCGCCGAGGCTGCTATCAAACTCGCCGCTGATATTCCGATGCAAAATCCCGTCGGCGCGAAGTTTGTTTACAGTGACATCAATTTGTTTCTCGTCGGCGAAATCGTCGCGCGTGTCAGCGGCATGCCGCTCAACGAATTCTGCGCAAAAGAAATTTACCAACCGCTGAAGATGGTCGACACCGGTTTCCTGCCGCCAAAAGAAAAGCTCGCACGCATCGCCCCGACGGAAAAGATGGATGGCGTGGTATTGCGTGGAGTTGTACATGATCCGACCTCGCGTCTGATGGGCGGCGTTGCCGGACACGCTGGTTTGTTCACAACGGCGGCCGATTTGGCCCGCTATTGCCGGATGCTTTTGAACCTCGGCGAACTCGACGGCGTCCGCATCATGAAATCTGAAACGGTTAAGATGATGACCAGCGTTCAGACGCCTTCGAATATCCCGTCACGGCGCGGTTTTGGCTGGGACATCGATTCCGGCTTCAGCCGTCCGCGCGGTGATCTCTTCCCAATCGGGTCCTACGGGCACACCGGCTTTACCGGCATCGCGCTCTGGATTGATCCATTCTCCAAGACCTTCTTCGTATTCCTTTGCAACCGCGTCCATCCGGATGGCAAAGGCAACGTGCTTCCTCTTTACAGCGGCATCGGGACACTCGCCGCCGAATCCGTGACTGACTTCGATTTCGCCATGGTCACCAACGGTCTGCCACCGATGCGCCATGCCCGCGATGCCAGCGCAAAAAAAAACGAAGTAAACAATGACGTTCCGTGCGTCCTGAACGGAATTGACGTTCTCGCTCGTGAAAACTTCGCGCCACTCAAAGGCCTTCGCATCGGCCTGATCACGAATCCGACCGGTCGCAATTGCCGCCGCTATCCGACGATCGACCTCCTCCGCAACGCGCCGGATGTCCAAGTCAAAGCGCTCTTTGGCCCCGAGCACGGCATCTACGGCAACTTCGACGAACCCGTGAACGACAGCGTGGACGAACGTACCGGCCTTCCGGTTTACAGCCTTTATGGCAAACGTTCTGAACCGACGCTGGACCAACTCGCCGACATCGACGCGCTTGTGTTCGATATTCAGGATGTTGGATGTCGCTTCTACACTTACATCTCAACCCTCGGCCACTGCATGAACGCCGCCAACAAAGCCGGTATCAAGTTCTTTGTGCTCGATCGCGTTAATCCAATCAATGGCGTTACTATCGACGGTCCGGTGCTCGCCGGCAAAACCAGTTTCGTAGGCTATCATCCGATTCCGCTTCGCTACGGCATGACCGAGGGTGAGCTGGCGCAAATGTTCAAAGCCGAACGCCACCTCGATAACCTCGACCTAACTGTGATCAAGTGCGAAGGCTGGAAGCGTGACCAATTCTTCGACCAGACTGCACAACCCTGGATGCCGCCTTCGCCGAACATGCGCAGTGTCACAGAAGCCATTCTCTATCCCGGGGTTGGCATGTTGGAGTATTGTCAGCTTTCGGTAGGGCGCAACACGGGCACCCCGTTCGAAATCATCGGGGCTCCGTACATTCACGACATAAAGCTTGCGGACGAATTAAATAAACAAAACCTACCCGGCGTTCGTTTTGTACCGATTCGTTTTACGCCGCCCGAATATATTTTCAAAAACCAATCCTGCGCCGGCGTGAATATCATTTTGACCGACCGCGAAAAATGCAACGTCATCGACATCGGCATTTCTATCGCAAAAATCCTGAACCGCTGGTATCCGGAGCAATTTGAAATCAAAAAGATGAAGCGCCTGATCGCCAATCCAGCCACGCTGGAAGCGATCGAAGCCGATAAACCGTTGACTGAAATAAAGGCCCTTTGGGACAAAGACCGTGCCGATTTTGCAGCCCGCCGCGAGCACTACTTACTTTATCAATAGATAAGCATCAGGCGTTTACGGATAGACAGTAATCAAAATCTGTTGACTGCATGAGAGGCTTTCGCTTACAAAGCACCCCGTCAGTTGGGGTCAGAATGCGGTTGACAACCGCACGGGTCGACTGATCACGGCGACGACCGGGTCCCGCATATATGGAAGTGTTGGGGCCAATCCTCGGTCTCTCTGTCGTCGAACATGCGGTTTATGCGGTTGAGACAGTCATGAAGGAAAATCGATTATTCGTTGGGAACCTCTCCTACAATACCATCGAAAACGACGTCCACGATTTGTTTGGGCAAGCTGGGAATGTCACGTCCGTCAATCTGATGATGGACAAGTTTACTGGTAAGTCGCGCGGGTTTGCGTTCGTGGAGTATGGAAGTCCAGAAGATGCCACCAAAGCAGTTGAGATGTTCAATGGGAAGGACTTTCAAGGTCGCCCGTTGACCGTCAACATCGCTCGTCCACGAGAAGAACGTGCTCCGCGTTCAAACTTTCGTGCGGGCGACCGTGGCGATGGAGCACCTCGGGGTGACCGTGGTGATCGCGGCGACCGCCGAGGCGGTTATCGCGGCGACCGTTGAGGAGCAACCTCGGACGGAACATCCAGCAAGGTTCCGGGATAGGGGTTTGCGAGAAGAAATTTCTCCAAACCCGCTAAGTCATCCGCGTTAAGAAGGTCAACGCCGTCCGCGGAAAACTCTGTCCACGCTTCTTTCGTTTGGGGCGCAGCCCAGAACCGCACGAGTTTGCCTTTCGCGTGCGCGCGTTCAACGATATCTCGCAAGCGCGCGCGCTCGTCGTCCGGCATTTTACCTTTGCCAGTCCAGTGGAACGTTGGCTTCCAACTGTCACTGATCCAAAGTGCCGCGTCGCCACGTTTCGTCGACGCCAGATCTTTCAACCGCCCGTCAATACCAGCCAGCCGATTCGTTTCCGCCGCGACAGTTGGTAATGAGTATCCACCAGTTAGCACGACCGTGACCGTGTTAGTGAACGTCTTTCCATTCTCATACCGTGTTAAAATATCTGAATAATCCTCCAACACTTTGCGCAACACTGGATACAACGCTGAAAAATCCGATTTCACATCGATCAACAGAAAAAAACGCGGCTCATACCCGTAAATTTTCCCCTGATGCTCCTTCGCCAGCTTGCGCAGTGGATCAAGATAAAGCGCCTGCAACGTTCGCTCCCGCCTGACGTCGGTGCGATTATGAGCAACGAGCAATTCCACGTTCACCAGATAAATATCCGCTTCGACGCTGCAAAACCCATGACTCAACGCATCGAACAAGGGCCGTCGATGCTCATAATCATTATGCGCATGAGCGTGAGTCAGCGGAACAGGTTCACCGAACGTCAGCATGCAAAAAAACATGGTGGCAACAATGAGAGCAAGCGAACGACTAGGCATGTGGTTATTAAAGCCGTTGGCAAACGGCGTTTCCAGCGTGAAACAGGAGCGCCGCCTTGACACATCGAAACGCAAATCGCCATACTGCACACAGCTTTCACCACTCAAAAAGCAGCGCTCTGAGAGCGTTATCAATCAATGAAGCTGTTAATCCACACACTCGCGCGAGACCTGCGAACCACTCTCCACAACCTGCGCGATTGCAGGCATCGCGAGGCGCGCATGAATCGGCTTCTCAAAGCGGCGCGGCCATTGCTCATCTATCAACTCGGCAAAGTCGGATCTTCCTCGTTGGAACAGTCTTTGGACCGCGCGTGGCCCGGCTTCACCGTCCACGCGCATTCCATGATTCCGCACGATGGCGAAACGCTCGAGCTGACCGGCATGCGCGAATTCGTTGTCAAAAAGCAAAAGCCTTTGCTCGTCGTCAGCCTCGTTCGCGAGCCCATCAGCAGAAACGTCTCTGCCTTTTTTGAAAATTTCGACCGCGAGCTCGATAAGGTTGGCGATCGCCAGAATCTCTCCATCGATCGCATGATCGAAATCTTCCTGGCGAAATACCCGCACGATATGCCGCTGACCTGGTTTGACGACCACATGAAGCCCGATTGCGGTATCGACGTTTATCAACATCCGTTCCCCTCCACCGGCGTGCAAGTCATCGAACAAGGCCACGTGCGCTTGCTACTGTTGAGAATGGAGCTCGACGATCCAATCAAAGAAAGCGCGATCAAAGATTTTTTGGGGCTGAAAGAATTCCAGATCAAACGCTTCAACGATGCCGGCCAAAAAGCCTACGTTGAAACCTATCGTTTGTTCCGCGAAAAATTTATTCCGCCGGATTCTTACATCGAAAAAATGTACGAGTCCCGCTACTTCAAACATTTCTACGCGGATCAAAAAGACCAATTCGTCGCGAAATGGAAACGTCTGCAAGCGCCCAACTCGCTCGCCGCGTAGGCCGTCGCGTTATTCAGAGAGCTTGGGCGTCGTCGCTGATTTCCGCGGTAACCGGCCAATCCATGTATTCTTCACCGCGTACTTCCATTCCAGGCCCGCAATCGACGGTGCTCGTCCCGTTGCATTGCGCATTACCAACCGATCCTCCGGGCGCATCTTTTTCACCCACTGCTCATAGGCTTGGACGGCACCGTGATAAAAATCAATCGTGCGCAAAGTCTTCAGGTCATCCGCCTGCATAAACGTCGGTTCAAAACCCAAAACATATCGCCACGGCGCGCGCGGATTTTTGAAAAACGTTTCATAGAAAACATCCATGTTCGTGGAATAAATAATGCCGTCCTTCTCCGGCAACCACCCGGCCAGTTCAGGGTCATCCTGCATCATATACTCGACCTCGAGACAATTCGTCCAACGTCCGCTGATATCGCTCGTGGTTGATATAAAAAAAACCGCGCACAACAGCGCCACAGCCGTCCCGCGCCCGATCGCATCGACCGCACTTTCGGTCTCAATTAAATCCTGCACCTGCAGCGCCATCCACACCAATAACGCCGGCACGCCCCAATCCAGCCAGAACCGATACACCTGCACTCCCAAAATCGCCCCCAACACAGCCAACATAAATGCCGGATTAAAAACCGCTGTCGCCGTCCAACGTCCGCGCGCTGCCCGCCACAACAACAACGCCGCCGCGCACAACCACAACAACGCGTCAGCCGGGACTGCCATGAACTCCGTTACCAACTGCCGTTGCACCGTGTGTTGACTGAACGCCGTTAACGCCAGCGCAATTTCATCGCCCAAAAAACTCGTCGGATGCCCTGTCAAAACCGCCCCGACAATACTGCCGGCCAACCAACATCCCCCGAACAACGCTCCGTTCTTCCATTGACCGGCAAACAAAAATGCCGCCAACAACAGCGCATACAAATACCAACAACCATGAATCCAAACCACCGCCGCCATCAACGCTGTAGTCAAAATCATCTTCGCCTTCTGCCCGATCTGAAATCGCGATGATGGCGACCAAATCAAAAGCACCGACATCACCATCACCATCTCCAGGATATAGGGTCGGCCGCTCATCACCCGGCTAAGATTAACCGGTGCGGCGATCACTATCGCCGCTAGCGCCGCCAGCCACGCCTCCGCCCGCCGCAACCAAATCAGCGGCACGATGACAAATGCCATGAAAAGTCCCGCCACCGAAAACGCCACCAACCCATCCGCGCTCGCTCCGGTAACACGATGCACCATCTGGATAATTAATTCCCAACCCACGCTGTGATCCACCGGCGCATCCGGTCGCAACACCAAAATCTCCGACCACGATTTCCCCGCGAACGCCTTCGCCGCATAACGCATCGCGTCCGTCACCGGGACAAATCCGTAACCGACGATTTTGAGTGGAATTACAATCAGCGTCGCGATAACGGCGACCCACACGAGGAGCGGGACATAACGTTGATAGCCGCTTTGGAATCCGTTCACAGCCGCGGCCGACGCCTCCTGTTTGCTCAATTGCGATTGCAGCACGCTTCTTTTGTAGTAACACCCGTTCTCAAAAGCAATCCATCGCTGGCGCACCTCCCGCAAGCCCTCCCATATTGCCCAACGATTCTTCCGCGTCACCGCACTGCCTTAGATTTGACACCCGCTCTTCTAACCGGTCTTCCAAACGTTACAGTCTTCCGTCATTTGCGCGTCTTCTTGGAAAATAAAACATTTTGTGAAGGAACCAGTTGACAGGTGCTCACAAAAAAGTTGAGATGGCCGCGTTCCTACTGGTTTGCAAAATAACCTGATGGAAAAACCAAAACTAACCTCAAAAAGCAGTTCCCACTATGAAAAACCGTCTTCTACTGTTGCGTACACGCGTCGCGTCCGGCGTTTTCGTGTCCGCGCTATTGCTGCTCTGCGCAGCACTCAATGTTTCGGCGATCATCAATTCGTCGTTACAAATGCAACTTGGAAATCCAAGCGGCGCAACCACCGATCCAAACAACCACAGCCATTACCTGATTCAACGAACTGTCGAAGCCATTGATTACAACGACAGCAATGGTGAACCCAACTGGGCCAGTTGGGACCTGACCACGGCCGATG
>Ga0265327_10004547_pt1 | contig 12229 bp, 10 predicted proteins | sample 41621metaG_FD_202089 | JGI IMG/M metagenome (GOLD analysis project Ga0265327, IMG submission 202089) | Rhizosphere microbial communities from Carex aquatilis grown in University of Washington, Seatle, WA, United States - 4-16-21 metaG | ecosystem: Host-associated > Plants > Roots > Rhizosphere...
AAGTAATAGCCGGCGCAACTCCACGAATCGGAAGCCAGCAGCGCGACCCCCAGCCAGGCGGCGCGAAATGCCCCCGGCGCCTCGGCGACGACCCGGACATTGGGTGTGGTGAGCAGCGGCAAGGCGGCGAGGACCAGGAGCACCCCGGTGAATCCGAAGGCGATCTGCGGGCCCAGGGTCACCAGGGCCCAGCCTGTGATCAGTGGCCCCACGATCCCCACAACCGCGGCGATCGCTTCCCGGGCGCCGATCTGGTGACCGCGATGCTCGACGTCGCCGAGCGTGGCGAAATAGGCATGGTAGGCGGTCCAGTAGACGGTATCCCCCACCGCCGAAAGCAGGAGGAGGCCCAGCAGCGGCCATCCAATCCCGTGCACCTGAGCCAGGACCTGATACTGCAGGGCTGACAGCAGGGTGCCCGCGATCACCAGAGGCTTCAGCCCCCAGCGCTTGGCGAACACCAGGATCAGAGGCCGCATGGCGAACCGTCCGGCCAGAATAAGCGCCAGGGAGCCCAGCACCGCCGGCGCCGGCACCCCCGCCCGCAGCAGGAACACGGAAAAGAACGCCCCGCCGCCACTGATGGCCAGGGAGTGGATGCCGTAGTGCAGATTAAGCAGATTGACGGTGTCGTTACGGAAGAAGGCCATGGGCGGTCCCGGAAGCTGAAGGGGTCAACACGGACGCCATCGCGGACAACTCGGCCGAAGCCGGTCGGTCAACGCCAGGATGGCGGGTTAGCCGTGTCGATCAGCCACACAAAACGGTCGCTCTTCCTCAGGACGAGGGCCTGAACCTAACGACCCGGTGTCGAAGGTCAATGGTCCCGGTCGGACAGGAATTTCAGCACGGCCTCGGCCGCCGCCTCGGCCGGGTCGGGCCCGCCCCGTCCCATCCGATCCAGGGCGGCGAACTGGGCCTCGACCTGGCGGGCGCGGAGCCCCGGATCGTCCAGCCTCAGCGCCGCTTCCCGCGCCAGGGCCTCGCCATTACAGGCGTCCTGCAGCAGCTCCGGCGCCACGAAAGCCTGGGCGGCGATATTGAACAGGGTGATGTAGCGCGTGCGCAGCAGGATCTTGATGGCGATGAAGGCGGTGATCGGGTCCAGGCGATAGCCCACCACCATGGGACAGCCGGCCAGGGCGAGCTCCACCGTCACCGTGCCGGAACAGGCCAGGGCGAAGGTCCCGGCCTTCATGGCGTCGAGCTTGGCCTCGTCGCCCTCCACCACGTGCGCCCGGTGCATCCAGCCGGCCACCAGGGTCTGCACGGTCTCGGCCACCGTGGGCGCCGCGGGGATGATCACCTCAAGCTCCGGCCTGTCGGCCTTCAACCGGGCGACGGCGTCCTCGAACACCGGGAGCATCCGCCTGACCTCGCTCGGGCGGCTCCCAGGTAGCACCAGCAGGATCGGGGCCTCCGCCCGAATGCCAAGCGACGCCTTGAGACGCGCCGGATCGGCCTGGGAGAAATCCACATTGAGCGCTGCGTTGCCGACGAAGGTGGTCGGCAGCCCCTCCGCCTCGAACAGCGGCGCATCGAAACTGTGGATGGTCAGCAGATGGTCAACGGCCTGGGCCAGGGTTCTCGCCCGCCCCGCCCGGGTCGCCCAGACCTGGGGCCCGACATATTTCACCAGCGGCAGAGCCGGATCCTGCGCTCGCAGCTGATGCGCCACCCGCAGGGTGAAGCCCCAGGAATCGATCAGCACCGCCACATCGGGCTTTTCCTGCGCCGCCAGGGCGACAGTGTCCGCCACCCGGCGCATGATCCGCCGATAGGCGAACAGGCCCTCCAGCAGGCCCAGAATCGAAATCTCTGCGATGTCGAAGGGGCTGACGATCCCCTCCTCCGCCATCTGCGCGCCGCCGACGCCCACGAAACGCACGCCATCGCCGAGGCGGGCCTTGAGCGCCCGGGCGAGCCCCGCCCCACGATCATCCCCCGACGCCTCGCCGGTGACGATCATGACGCAGAGCTGACGCGGGCTCATGCGTCGCCGGACGAGGGCGCCGCGACCCCCATCACGAACAGACCAAGCTCGTCCGCCATGGCGATCACCTGCTCGCGATCCAGCACCAGCAGCCGACCCGCCTCCCCGGCTATGCCCGCCAGGCCCGCGGTCGCCGCGGCGCGGATGGTGGCGAGGCCGATGGTGGGCATGTCGATGCGGGTTTCCTGGATCGGCTTGGGCGCCTTGGCCAGAACGCCCCGATAGGCGCCGGGCTGGCCCCTGACATCCGGGGAAATATCGGTGGCGACCCGGCGCAGCATGGCGTCCGTGCCCTCCTGCGCCTCCACGGCCAGCACCAGGCCATCGCAGACCACGGCCCCCTGGCCGATATCCAGCTTGCCGATCTCGCGCGCCACCATGAGCGCCCGTTCGATATCCGCCATGTGCTCCGGTCCGGGTGCGATCCGCCCCAGAGGACCGACCCCGAGGGTCAGGTCCGGCTTGGCGTCATGCGCGCCCTCGATGGCGAAGCCTTCCTTGGCGAACTCGTGCAGAACCACCCGCAACAGGGCGTCGTCGCCCTTGCGCGCCGCCAGGATCAGCGACGGCAGCATGGCCACACCGCGCAGGTCAGGCTTCAGCTGGGTGAAGTCCGGCCGACTGACATTGCCGGCCAGGCAAATCGACTTGCAGCCCGCGCGCTTCAGGGCGCGAATGATCTTGCCGACCTCCGCCAGACCCACCTCGACCCCGGGATAGTTTTCCAGTTCGGACCCGGCATAGCCCTTCAACCGGGCGATGAAGAGCGGGCGGCCGGCCTGCTCACAATGCTCGGCGATCTCAACGGGAAGCGAGCCGCCGCCGGCGATAAGACCCAGCTTCTGCAAGGCCTAGACCTCCCGTTCGGGCAGGCACAGCGGACGACTGGCGTCGGCGCGGATGAACTCGATGATTTCCATCACCGGCCCGCTATTGCCGAAGGTGGCCGCCGTATCCTCCACGCGCTCCTGAAAGGTGCCTTCCTCAGCGAACAGCAGGCGATAGGCGCTGCGCAGTTCGGCGATGGTCTCGCGGCTGAATTCCCGCCGCTTCAGGCCCACCAGATTCAGGCCTTCCAGGTGGGCGTGGTTACCCCAGACCAGGCCATAGGGGATGACATCCTTGGTCACGGCGGCCAGGCCGCCGATGAAGGAGTAGCGACCCACCCGGCAATACTGGTGCACCGCCGCCAGGCCGCTCACCATCACGTAGTCGCCGATATAGACGTGCCCGCCCAGGGTCGCGGAATGGGCCAGGATCACATTGTCGCCCACCACGCAGTCGTGGCCCACATGGCTGGTGGCCATGAACATGCCGTCATTGCCCACCCGCGTCACCGCGCCGCCGTTGGGCGTGCCGATGTGCATGGTGACATGTTCCCAAAGCAGGTTCCGGTCGCCGATGATCAGTTCGGTGGGCTCGCCATTGTAGCCGATATGGTGCGGCGGCCCCCCCAGATTGGCGAAGTTCCGCACGGTGCAGTCGGCGCCGATCTGGGTGTGCCCCTCCACGACAACATGGCTCAGAACCTTGCTGCGCGGCCCGATCTTCACGTGCTCGCCAATGATCGAATAGGGGCCGACGCAGACGTCTTCGGCCAGCTCCGCGCCTGGCGCGATGATGGCCGTGGGATGGATTTCAACGGCCAACGGGAGTCTCCACGAGCATGGCGGCGAACTCCGCCTGGGCGGCCATCTTGCCGTCGACCTCTGCCCGGCCAGCGAACTTGAACAGCCCGCCGCGGGCGCGGATCACCCGGACATGCAGCTTGAGCAGGTCGCCCGGACGAACGGGCGCACGGAATCGACAGTCGTCCACCGAGCCGAACAGGATCGTCTTGCCGCGCGGATCGACGTCGAGGGTCTTGGACATCAGCACCGCGCCGGTCTGGGCCATGGCCTCCACCACCAGCACGCCGGGCATGACCGGATAGCCTGGAAAATGTCCCTGGAAGAAGGGCTCGTTGAAGCTGACCGCCTTGATCCCGACGATCGATTCGTTGGGGATATAGGCCTCGGCCCGATCCACGAACAGGAACGGATAGCGATGCGGGATGCGCACAAGGATCTCGTCGATCCCGATCGTCTCTCCGGCGCTATTGGCGGTCTCGCTCATTCATCACTTCCCTTGCGGCCCATCGCCGCCGCCCGGGTCAACCAGGCTGTCTCCCGCAACCACTGCTTTACCGGACGCGCAGGATAGCCGCTCCAGGTCTCGCCGGGCGGAACGTCTCTCAGCACGCCGGCCGCCGCGCCAACCCGCGCGCCGTCGCCGATTTCCATGTGGTCCGCCACTCCGGATCGGCCCCCGAACTGCACGCCGTCGCCGATCGTCACGCTGCCGGATATCCCGGTATAGGCGGCCATCACGCAGTTGCGGCCGACCTTGGCGTTGTGGGCGATATGGACCAGGTTGTCGATCTTGGTGTTCTCGCCCACCACGGTGTCGTCATAGGCGCCGCGGTCCACCGTGCTGTTGGCGCCGATGGTGACCCCGTCCTGCAGGATCGCCCGGCCCAGCTGAGGGATATCGATGATGCCGGTGTCGCTGGCGGTCGCCCCGAAGCCATGTTCGCCGATCACCGCATTGGACAGGATCTTCACCCGGTCCCCGATCAGCGCGAAACCGATGCTCACATTGGAGCCGATCACACAGTCACGACCAATGGCGACGCCGGGTCCGATGACCGTATTGCCGCCGACGATCGTACCACGTCCGATGCGCGCCCCGGGACCGACCACCACGCCCGGCCCCAGCAGGGCCCCGTCCTCGATCTCCGCATCCGGCGAAATCGCCTGCTGGCCCACATGGACCCTTGGCCGATGCAGACGGTTGGCTGACGCCGCATAAGCGGCCTGGGGATTGCGCACCACCAGGGCGGCCACCTGATCGGGCACGGCGGCGGCATGCTTCTGGCTCACAAAGCAGGCGGCGGCCTCGCTGCGCGCCAGATCGTCGTAATAGCGCCGGTCGGTGACGAAGGTGATGCAGTCACGGCCGGCCCGCGACAGGATCGCCACCCGGCTCACCGATACCTCGCCCGTCGAGGCCGGACTCAGCTCGGCGCCCGTCAGGCGGGCCAGTTCGGCCAGGCTGACGGGTCCAAGGTCCTGGAAGAAACGTGGGTCTGGCATCACGCTCGTTCGTGCGTCGACCCACGCCGGAATTGGCGAGTCGAACCTATTTGGTAGTTTGGGCGGGGGCGACCTGCTGGTCCAGATGTTCGCGGTCGAAGGCGAACTGGGTGATCTTGGCGTTGAGGCCGGTGGTCACCACGGGGGTCAGGTCCATGGCCGGATTGGTGTAGAGCACCGCGTCGCGAACGAAGAGCATGCTGCACTTGTTCTGCTGGTAGGCGGCGCGAAGGATCGGATCCAGTTCCTGGCCGATGCGGCCCAGGGCCTTCTGCTGGGTGGCCTGCAGCTCACGCTCGCGCAGCTGGCGCTTGCGATCGAAGGCGTTGGCCCGCAGCTGCAGGTCAGCATTGGTCTTGTCGAACGTGGCCTGGTCCAGCGTGCCCTTCTTGCCGTCCAGAGCCTTGGCGTCAGTCATGATCGAGGTCTGTTCCGCCGTCAGTTCGGCCTGAACCTGGGTGGCGATCTGCTGCAGGCGGCTCTGGACGTACTTGCCCACGGTGGAGGTGCCGGCGGCGGCTTCGGGCGAGACCACGCAGAGGCCGGGGATCGCCGGACCATGGGTGATGACCGGAGCAGTGGCGGCCGGAGCCGGCGCCGCTGCAGCGGCAGGCTTCGCAGCCTGGGCCAGGGCCTGGGAGCCGATGACCAGCGAGACAGCGGCGACGCAGGTCGCGGCGAGGAAAGTCTTGGTTTTCATGAGGTCAGAACTTCGTTGAGGTGGAGAACCGGAAGGTTTCGGTCTTGTCGTAAACTTCTTTCGCCAGAATCTGGCTAAAATCGAAGCGGATCGGACCCATCGGTGACTTCCAGAACACCGAGAGACCGGCCGAAGCACGCAGGGCCAGGTTGTCGTAGATCGACGGATCCTTTTGCCCGATCTGGCACGCCGTCGTGAGCGTGGTGACATCGGCGACGCGGGTCGCCAGGCAGGTCTTGTCCTTGTTGTCGAGCGACCCCAGCGTGCCGAAGTCGGAGAACAGCGCCGCCTTGATCCCGTACTGCTCAGGCAGGAAGGTCGGGATCGTCAGCTCGACAGAGCCGATGGCGTAGGCGTTGCCGCCCAGGGCGTCGGTCCGGCCATTATTGGTGTCACGCGGCCCGATACCGGCGGTCTGGAAGCCGCGGAAGCTGTTGCCGCCCTTGTAGAAGCGGTCGTTGATCCGGATCGAGTCGCCGTCCCAGCCCAGGGCGTAACCGCCTTGGCCGGTGAGGCTCAGCACGAAGGCCTTGCTGAAGGGGTGGTACCAGCCGCCCTCGATCTCGGTCTTGAGGTAACGCACGTCGCCGCCGACGCCGGCGATATCCTGGGTGATCGTCCCGTAGAAGCCGGACGTGGGTTTCAGAGGATCGTTCCGGCGATCGAAGGTCAGGCCGTAGCCCACCAGCGACGTCAGGAAGGAGCCGCGCTGGGCGCAAAGCGCCAGGGACACCAGGGGGGCCGAAGGATCGCAGAGCGAATTGTCGATCTTCACCTCGTCGGTGCGGATCACGTAGCGGGTGGTCATGAAGGAGTTGAGCGTCAGCGGGAAGCCGGCGCGCAGGTTCATGCCGAGGCTGGCCGACTGGTAGGCGGAATACTGCGAGAAATCCAAGCGGTAGGAATAGAGGTCGATGCCGGCCCGCAGATTGCGGTCCAGGAATCGCGGCTCGGTGAAGGACAGGTCCACCTGCTGGCGCAGCGAGCCCACCGAAATCCGGGCCCGGGCGTCCTCGCCGCGGCCGCGGAAGTTCCGCTGGGTGACGCCCAGGTCGAGCACCAGCTGGTCGACGGAGGAATAGCCGGCGCTGAACGAGAGCTCGCCCGTGGGCTGCTCCTCGACCTTCACCTGCAGGTCCGTCCGGTCCGGCTGGGCCGTCGGGATCTCCGTGATGTTCACGTCCTTGAAGAAGCCCAGGGCGCGGATGTTGTTCTTCGAGCGATCCACCAGGGCGCGGTTATAGGCGTCGCCCTCCACCAAATTCATCTCGCGGCGGATCACATAGTCGAGCGTCTGGGTATTGCCGATAACGTCGATGCGATTGACGTAGACGCGGGGGCCTTCGTTCACCTGGAAGGTGACGTCCACCTGCCGGGTTGTCGGATTGGCCGTGTAGTGCGGCCGCACGTCCACCGAGGCGAAGCCCGCGGCGCCGGCCGCGAAGGTCAGGGCGTCGGTGGAGTTCTCGATCCGCTGGTCTTCGTAGAGGTCACCCTGGCGGATGGGGATCAGGGACTTCAGCACGTCCTTGTCGAGCTTCTTCAGCTCGGTCTCGACGCTGATCTTGCCGAACTTGTACTTCGGCCCTTCGTCGATGGTGAAGGTGATGACAAAGCCGTTCTTGTCCGGGGCTAGCTCGGCCACGGCGGAGATCACGCGGAAATCGTAGAAGCCGCGATTGCGGTAGTGCTTGCGCAGCTGCTCCTTGTCGTACTCGAGCCGGTCCGGGTCGTAGTTCGCGTTGGAGGTGAAGAACTTGTACCAGATCGACTGCTCGGTCACGACCACGCCGCGCAGGTCGTCGTCGGAGAATTCCTTGTTGCCGAGGAAATTGACCCGCAGCACGCCGCTCTTGGGGCCCTCATTGATCTCGAAGATCAGGTCCACGCGCTTCTGGGGCAGCTCGACGATCTTCGGCGTCACGGTGGCCGAGATGCGGCCCGAGCGGCGATAGAGCTCGATGATCCGCTGGATGTCGGCCTGCACCTTGGACTTGGTGAAGATGCCCCGGGGGCGGATCGACACTTCGTCGCGGAGCTTGTCTTCCTTGATCCCGGAATTGCCCTCGAACACCACCTTGTTGATGATCGGGTTTTCCACCACGGCGATGGTGAGATCGCCATTGGCCAGGTTGATCTTCACGTCCGAGAACAGATCGGTGCGGAACAGGGCCTTCAGCGCCAGGTCGATCTTGGCCGGGCCGACACTCTCGCCCACCTGCAGCGGCAGATAGGACAGGATGGTGGACTGCTCGATGCGCTCATTGCCGGTGACAATGATCCTCTGAACCTGCTCCTCGCGGTTCGACGGCGCAGGCGCAACTGCGCCAGCCGGCGCCTGGGCAAAGGCCAAAGCCGGGGAAATCAAAGCCGTCGTACCCAATAGCAGGGCGAGGCCGGAGGCGAGCGCGGCGCTTCGGGCGCGGGTTCTTTGCATCGTTTCAGCCGTCAACGGGAAAGGGGCGATCAGGAGCCGCCGAGAATTTTGAGCACACTTAGCTGCTGCAGGTCGTTCCAGGTGCCGAACAATAGCAATCCGAGCACCAGCGCAAGGCCTAGCCGATAGCCGGCGGCCTGAACCTTGGCCGCAAGTGGGCGCCGGGCCATGGCCTCATAGGCGTAGAACAGCAGATGGCCCCCATCCAGCACCGGAATCGGCAGCAGATTGAGGAAGCCGATGCTGACCGAGATCAGGGCGGCGAGCTGCAGCAGACCCACGCCACCGTGCAGAATCACCGCGCCGATATCGGGCGCTCCCTGGGTCGTCACCCTAGCCACATCGCCCGACAGGCGGGCGATTCCCAGAGGTCCGCGCAGTTGGTCTGCTGAGACCTGACCGCTCACCATCCGGCCCAGATAGAAGATGGTCGAACTGAGGACGTTGTAGGTCCGCTGCACGCCGCCTTCCACCGCCTGGATAGGGTTGTAAGTCAGGTGGATTACATCTGCGGCGGACACAGTGGGCCTCAGGCCCAGCGTGCCCTGTTTGCGATTGTGACCGAACTGGTCCTCGCGCAACTGCCACTCTGGCGTAGCCGTCAGGGTCACTTCGGCGGCCCCGCGCCGCACCACGAATTGCGTCGGCAGGTTCACCCGCAGTTGGGCCACCTGGGCGACGTCATCGAAGCTGGCAATCGGATGACCGTCCGCCTTGACCACCAGGTCGCGTGGCAGGAATCCGGCGCGGGCGGCGGGACTTCCGGCCGTCACTTCGCCGACCCGCGGCGTCACGACATATTGTCCGAAGACCATGAGCAACCCGGCGAACAGCGTGATCGCCAGGGCGAAGTTCGCAGCCGGCCCGGCCGCAGCGATGATCGCGCGCTGCCAGACCGGCTTGAAATGATAGTAGCGGCCCAGAGCCTGGACGCCTTCCCGCTTCACGATGTCGCGGCGCATGGATTCCAGGTCTTCGTGGTCCGGCACACTGGCCGCGTTCTCGTCGCCGGCGAATCGGACATAGCCGCCGAACGGAATCCAGCCGATCCGCCATTCCACGCCGGAGCGATCTTTCCAGGACACCAGCGCCTTGCCGAAGCCGATGGAAAACCGGTCGATGGCCACCCGACAGGCCTTGGCCGCCAGGAAGTGGCCGAGCTCATGGACCGTCACCACCAGGGTTAGGACCAGCAGATAGGACAGGAGCGTAGTCCCGAGGGACTGGAGAATGCCGATCATGCTGGGCTTTGTCCCTCAGGTCCGCGCGCGCGCGAAGCCGCCAGCGACCTCGCCGGCCACGCGGCGCGCCATAGCATCGATCCGCCGCGCGGCTTCCAGAGCATCGCCATCCCACTCCTCAGCGAGGCCCTCGGCCTCCACCCGTTCCAGGGTGTCGGCCACGATTGCGGCAATATCGAGAAAGCCGATCTTACGGTCAAGAAATGCAGCCACCGCGATCTCGTTGGCGGAGTTCAGCACCGCCGGCGCTGAGCCCCCGGCCGCAAGCGCCGCCTTGGCGAGCCTGAGGGCCGGGAAGCGGTCATAGTCCGGCTCCTCGAAGGAGAGCGGCCCCTTGGTGAGATCCAGCTTCGGCGCCGGCCAGGGGAGCCGATCCGGCCAGGCGAAGGCGCAGGCGATGGGCGTGCGCATGTCAGGCGCCCCCAGCTGGGCCAGGGTCGAACCGTCAGCGTATTCCACAAGGCTATGGATGATGGACTGCGGATGGATCAGCACATCCACCCGCTCGGCCTGCATGGCGAACAGATAGGCCGCCTCGATCATTTCGAGGCCCTTGTTCATCATGGTGGCGGAATCGATGGAGATCTTCGGACCCATGTCCCAGTTGGGATGCGCCAGCGCCTGTTCCGGCGTCGCGTGGGCCATCTGCTCCGCGGTCCAGGTTCGGAAAGGTCCGCCTGAGGCGGTGAGAATCAGCCGCGACACGTGCTGGGCGTTCTGCGGGTCCAGGACCTGGAAGATGGCCGAGTGCTCTGAATCCACCGGGATCACCACCCCGCCGGCCAGGCGCGAGGTCCTGAGCAGGGAGGGCCCGGCGCAGACCAGGCTCTCCTTGTTGGCCAGGGCGATCACCGCCCCGGCCCGGGCGGCCGACAGCGTCGGGGCGAGCCCCGCAAACCCGACAATGGCCGACATGACCCACTGGGCGTCTGCCGCCGCGGCGTCGGCCACGGCCGAGGCCCCTGCCCCCGCCTCGATTCCGGACCCGGCCAATCGGTCGCGAAGCTCGCCCAGCTTGGTCTCGTCCTGGATCACCGCCAGTTTCGGCCGCCAGCGGCGGGCCTGCTCCGCCAGGCGTTCGACATTGCGACCGGCGGTGAGCGCGGCCACCTCGACCTCGGCGCCGGCCTTGTCCAGCAGGTCCAGGGTGGAGACGCCCACCGAGCCCGTGGAGCCCAGGACGCTGATACGGCGTGGCAGTGTCAATGACCCCATCCCAGGTGGTTCACCAGCCGGGCGCCGGCGATCACCACCACTGCAAACAGGAGCCCGTCGACGCGGTCAAGCAGGCCCCCATGACCGGGGATCAGATCCCCGGAATCCTTCACCCCGAACCGCCGCTTCAACGCCGATTCCCAGAGATCCCCCGCCATGGTGGCCAGCCCACCCGCCAGGCCCACCAGGATGGCGGCGGTGATGTTGAGGGTGAACCAGGGCGGCCTGGGCAGGGCGCCCGCCGCCGACATGGCCGCCGCGGCGCCCATGGCCGCCACCAGGCCGCCTGCGAATCCCGACCAGGTCTTGTTCGGCGAGAATCGCGGCCACAGCTTCGGCCCCTTCAGCACATTTCCGACGGCATAGGCGCCGATGTCCGCCGACCAGGTGACGGCCAGCAACATAAAGGTCCACCACTTGCCCTGGGGCATTTCCCGCAGCCAGGTCAGGCAGATGCCGGCGACGCCGATATAGATCACCCCATAGGCGGCGTTCATGGGCCGCTCGGCCACGCCGCGGGCCACCAGGGCCGCCGCCAGGGCGCCGGCCAGCAGCGCCATCCAGGCCACATAGATGTGGTCGCGCTGCACGAGGAACAGGGCGATCAGCACGGCGGCGCAGACGGCGGTCGCCACCCGCACCGGCGCGGCAGGGGCTGACATTCCGCCCCATTCGATGGCCAGCAGGCTCACCGCAACGGCCAGCAGCACCAGATAGATGGCGCCGCCATACTGGTCGCCGAACCAGACAGCCCCCAGCACGGTCGGCACAAGGACGACTGCTGAGGCCACCCGTCTCGCCAGATTGGACCAGTCGAACCGTTTAGCCGGCGGCAAGGACATCATCGGCCACGGCGCCGCCGTATCGCCGCTCGCGCCTGTAGAACTCGTCGACGGCGGCCGCCAGGTGCTCGGCGCCGTAGTCAGGCCACAGGACATTTTGGAACACGAACTCGGAATAGGCCGACTCCCACAGCAGGAAGTTCGACAGTCTAAGTTCACCGGAGGGGCGGATCACCAGGTCGGGCGGGGGCGCTCCGGCCGAGGATAGCAGCCCTCCGAAGGCCGCCTCGTTCAGGTCCTCCGGCCGGGCGCGTCCGGCGGCCACCTCCTCGGCGAACCGCCGCGCGGCGTCGACGATGTCGGCCTGGCCGCCATAGTTGAAGGCGATCTGCAGGAAGAACTTGTCGTTCTTGGCGGTGCGCCGCTCGGCCTCATCCAGCATGCGGATCAGGTCGGGGGCGAGACCTTCGCGGCGGCCAAGGGTGCGGACCCGGACCCCTTCCCGCTCCAGGCGGGCCAGGTCACTCTCGAAATAGCGCTGCGGCAAGGCCATCAGTTCGGAGACCTCGGCCGCCGGACGGCTCCAGTTCTCGGTGGAGAAGCCGAACATGGTCAGCCAGCGGATATTGAGATCCGGGGCGGCGGCCACGGTGCGCTTCAGGGATTCCACCCCGGCGCGGTGCCCCAGCGAGCGTGGAAGGCCACGCCGCTTCGCCCAGCGCCCATT
>Ga0265327_10004548_pt1 | contig 12229 bp, 7 predicted proteins | sample 41621metaG_FD_202089 | JGI IMG/M metagenome (GOLD analysis project Ga0265327, IMG submission 202089) | Rhizosphere microbial communities from Carex aquatilis grown in University of Washington, Seatle, WA, United States - 4-16-21 metaG | ecosystem: Host-associated > Plants > Roots > Rhizosphere >...
CAGCACCTGGGTGGCATCGCGGCGAAGGACCGACGCCGTCATCAGGCCGGCGGACTGCGCGGCGGGGTCACCGAACAGCGCGCCATACTCTTCAGCCGCAGCCGCCGGATCGCGCAAGGTCCGTAAGGCGCTGTCGAACATCGCCCTGGTCAGATCGGGCTGGAGGACCTCCTGGCGCATCGCCACGGCGCGCTGGTGCTCCAGGGCGCCGATCAGGGCTGAGCGGCCATCGCCGCGGCTGAGCCCAATGGCCACCAGCCCGAACAAGGCGTCAAAACGCTTGAGGGGATGGGTCGCGAGGGCCAGGACCTCCAGGTACTTCTCGACCACGGGCGCGCCAAACGCCACGGCCGATCGCGCCGCCACCAAGGCCAGCCACAGGGTCCGTTCGCGCACCAGGGAAAAGGTCGGCGTCCAGGCGGCCCAGGCGACCTGATCGGCGACGCCCAGGAGCCAGGGCGCCGACTGCGCCGTACCAGCGAGCAGGCTCACTTGGCCGCCGGTGTGCGCCAGGGCCCAGTACCCCTCGCGCGCGGCGTCCAAGGCCGGTGACCGCTCGGCCGCCGCCAGCAGACCGGGACGCAGGAGATCGAGCAGCGATGTGCTGCGCGAGAAGAACCGATAGGCCACCCGTTCGACGATCGGGGCCCAGGCCAGGCCGTCAGACATCTGCCGCCGGGTCGGCGCCGCGCCCGCGTTGAACAGCGGCGACAGGAGATTGAACGCCTGGTCATAGGCGCGGGTGCGGCGGGCCCCCGTGACCATCGCTCCGCGCACCGTCTCGTTTCCATCCACTGCGGCCTGAAAGTCGATCTGCGGCGCAGCCGGATCCGGCGCGCGCAGGATCGCCGGCGAGCCTTCCTGGCCCAGCTTCAACCATATGTCGGTTTCCGGGAGCCGCACCTGCACAGTGTCGGTCTCGCCCAGGCCAGCCCCGCGCCGCAGCTCGGTCTGCAACTCCGCATCTTGGCTGAGGAGGAGCGCCAGGGTGAGCCGGCTGACCATTTCGTTGGCGTCGTCGATCATCGCCTTGCGGATGCGGGCCTCGGCGTCGGCGGCGCTCCCCTCACAGTCCACAAGTTCAGGAGCGGCCATGCGGAGCACCTCGCGCGCTCACGAGAGGAGGTTTCCCATCGGTCCGGCGCGCGTCCCGAAGATGGTACTCACGCCCCCGTCCACAAAACCAGATCATTTTTATAGGGATTTAGAAAAACTGGCGGACGAACGGGCGGACCTCCCGCGGCGGGAGTCCGTCAAAGGGCTGTCCTTAGTCCCTTACAATCGCTCGCTTCGGCCTGGCCTAGCTCGGATAGGAGCGATCAGATCGTCCGACCGCTCTCAGGCGAAACTCTCACCTTTCGGCAGCCGCAGCTCCAGCCCCACAATGCCCCCCGGCAGCGCGCTCTCGCACTGCGTTGGACCATAGTACGTTAGGCAAGCTCCGGATAACCCAGCTCAGCCGCCCCCCGCTCCAGCTCAAGAATCTGACTGTACTGTTCGTCGGGAAGGAGGCTGAAGCCGTCGATCATCAGGATACGGCGCGTGGCGTCGAGCGCGGGATCGCTCGCCACGCCCTGGAGCACCCGGCGAAGGGCCTGGACACCTTCCGGCGGCGTGGACAGGCCGGTGATGAGGGGGAGGCCCGGACAGGCGCGCGTCCAGATCAGGGCCCGAACGGCCGCGACCAGGTCTGGATCATCTCGGGCCAGCAGCGCCAGCGTGACGCAATCGATGGCGGCGACATCCGCATTGCCAAGGGCGACCGCCGCGAGGCTGCCCGCATGGGAACCGGTCTCCAAGACCTCGGCGAAAAACCGACCGTCGCGGGCAAGCGGCGCCAGCTCCGCCCGCAATAGATTGGCGCCGGTGTTGGAACGTCGCTCGTTGAAGGCACAGCATCCGCCGCGCAGATCCTCAAGGCCGGTCACGCCGCTTCGTGCGGCGACGATGATCGCACTTCGGTGAAAAGCGCCCGCACACCCCGGCGCGCTGTAGCGTGGCGTGGCGACAATCTGCACGGCCCCCTTCAGGCTGGTGGTCAGGGGATAGCCGCAGGTCTGGGCCAAGAGCAGGCGGGGATCGCGCCAGATCTCTTCTAGATCTGTCTCGCGGGTGAGGTGGTGCGGGGCCACCAGACCTTCGCGCTCCAGTCCAGCGACGATCGCCTGCCACAAGGCGTCGTTGGTCGTCCGGAGTTGCGGCAGATCATACATCGGCAGCGCGGCCAACCAGGCCAGGGCGGGCGCTAAGGATGGAGCCCTCATGTCGTCCCGACGAATTCCGAATCCGAATACATCGGATGGACCAGGACATCATGCGGGCGAAACAGGAAGCGCGCGAAGACTTCGGCGTAACCCCGGTAGACGAGCCCACCATTTTCGGCGAGCAGCGCCGCCCGATGGCGCCGATATGCCCCCGGCAGGCGCCACCAGGCGAGACCGGGCCACGCATGGTGTGCGGCGTGCAGATTATTGTTGAGGAAGAGCAGGCCCAGGAGGGGCGCGCGTTCGACCACCGCCACACGACCGGCGGGCGACGGGTCCGCGCGATGTTCAGCGAAGGAACGCACCATGGTCAGCGCCAGGCCCGGATAGACGAAGCAGGCCAGATAGCTTGCCAGGCTGAGCGCGCAGACGAAGTGCAGCCACGCCCAGACGCCGGCCACCGCGACCAGATGTCGTCCCCATGCGCTCCGCGCGACGGCCTCACCCCGCGCGACGCGTCCGGCCTCACGCCACAGGAATTGCGTCACTTCAAGGAGGGGCCCGAGGATCAGCCGCCCGGCCAGGGTCGACTGCAGGCGGCCCACGAACACCGCCAGGTGATGACGTGAGCCCTCGCCAGCCGCAAGATAGCGAGCCTCTGGATCATGCTGCGGATGGGCGAGATGCGCCGATGCATGATGAGCGATGTGAGAGCGCTGGTAAACTTCATAGGGCAGCCAGAGGGCCAGAGGCGCGGCGACTAAGGTGTCGTTCACGGAGCGCCAGGGCGTGGGATGGCCATGGATCGCCTCGTGCTGCAACGAGCCATGCCAGGCCACTAGCCAGCCGCCGATCGCCGCGAGGGCGAGAGGATGAAGATGGTCGTGTAGCAGCGTCGCCGCGAGCCATCCGACATGGATCAAGGCGACTAATGCGACGGTCGGCCACTCGATACGCCGTGCGATCCCGATCACCGACGCCGGCCTGAACCGTCGCCATTCAATGCCTCGAACAATCACTCAAGCCTCGCAAAGCCACGCCATCCGCCCTTTCCACGCTCGGCGCTCAGAGAGCCTCATGCAATCCAGATCAAATTTGTAGGGATTGAGAAAAACTGATCGACACGATGCTCCCGGGGGCCGATCAGCACGCTCCGACCGCCTTCCGGTCAGGCAGCGAGATCAATCTGCCTTCGGGCAATGTCTGCCCGAAGGTGCGATTTGAGAGCCCGCGATAATGGACGGCGACATCGAGCCGCCGCTCGACCGACCAGACGTCAAGTTCGGCGCCACCGGGAAGGCCCTGCCCGCTCCCCGCGTCGACACCACTCTTCGGACGATTGGGCGTCAAAGTTCGCAGAAGCACGAACATCGCCGCCGCCGCCGCCGCACGAAATACGGAAAGTACAGCATTTAGTACAGCGCGCTGACATCCCGTCAGCCTAAGCACCTATATTAATTTGTATTTTCGTTCTACTTCGTCCCATCCATCATAGGTGCAACGGATAGCCTATGCGGTTGGAATTTCGGGTCTCTACGCATGGCGAAGGGCATTGTCCGGGCGAATTGGCGCGCGGTTCTATGTCATTTTGCGACAATATTCGCCAGCCTTCGCCGACCGCCTCCCGGTCCCGCGTCAGGTGGAGCACGCGCTGAACGAATCTCCCGCCAGCTAGCGCCGGCGCGGCGGCAGGTGCCGGCGATAGGCCCTCTGCCCCTGGGCGATGAAGGTCTTCAGCTCTGCGATGCTCTTGCCGTCGAACACGTTGGGTTCGTCCATGATCACCGGCAGGAATCCCTGTTCGAGCAGCAGCTTGTTGAGCACCAGGAACACCACCGTGCGGATATTGCCGTCCGCGAACAGATGCATCTGGTCGAGGTCCTGGCAGATCTGCGCAATAGCAGTGAGCTTCTCGTCGTCTGCGGTCGGGGCGTGGCCAGGCAGATTGGCGGCGGCGATGGCTCCTTGATAGCGATCGATCACGTCCTGCGCCAAGGCCAGCGCCTGGTCCCGCGACCTCATCCCGCGCACAAGAAAGGCTTGGCCCTTGTTTACGGTCTGACCGTCCGGGCTGCGCTTGATCATCTTGTCCGGGTGCTGAACCATCATTGACCCCACGGGATCATTCGGCCGCCCCCGGTGCTTCAGCACCATTTCGGCGTGGCCGGCGGGACTCCAGTTCTCCATGTCGAGGCCAAAGCCCGCACCGGTATGGGGATCCTGCCGATAGTTGGGGTCCATAGCCCCGCCATGTCGATCCAGCACACCCCCGACCGCCGTCTGGTGAAGTTGCTCATACATGGCAGGCGTCAGGGGCTGGCCCACCGTGCCAAGCATCTGCGCGAAGGCCCGGGTCATGGCGCCCATATAGCCGCGCTCGTTCTCGAAGCCGTACTTGCCCCGCCCCTCATGGTGCTTGCCGTCGAGCAGCAGCCGCCAAACCTGATCCTTCGGGAACCGGGCCAAGGCCGGTTGGCCGGCCATCGCAGCGTGCGCCAGGTCTTCTCCGGCTGCTATGTGGTCCACCTGGTCCGACTTGACGCCGTGGCGGCCCATGGAGATGGCCTGCTGGATCGCCTCCCTCATGGTGGCGAAATGCTGGTTGCTGTCGGCGTCCGCCAGCTCAGCGAGCGCCCGGCGCACCTGGAGCGGCGCGAGGTCCAGGCCCTCCAGCTGGCGGCGGATCGCCCGATCGATGCCCCGCTTCCGCGGACTGGTGTGTAGAATATCCTCCGAGGTGATGACGTTCTCGCCCACCACCAGCCGGCGCTGGACCACCGGCGGGCCGTTCGCTTTCGGACTCGCGTCTTGAATCGGCGTCCTGGCGCCCGCCTCCAGGCTCGCGGAGGGCGCCTCCAGCCGGGCGGCCGCCCCGAACAGACCTTGAAGGTCCTGCCGTTGGGCCTGGGCCGCGGCGCCTGTCCGCATCATCTGCACCAGGCCCCGCGCCGCCTCCCCGCGGCGGCTGACATCCTGGATCTCGCCACCCGTGGGTCGGCGGGCCGCCGGCTCAAGGACCCGGGCGTGCTTCGCGCTCTCGTCGACAGCCTTCGCCGCAAGCACAGCAGCCGCGCCTCCGCCTACGCCGGACGGCCCAGGATCCGCGCGCTCGCAGTCCGTGCATATCCGCCAGCAACCCGCCAAAGTGCATCATAGTTGGCTCGGTGAGGCAATGCGCTTCCGACGGGATCTCGCGTGCGTCAGTGGCCAGAGAACCCAAGCAGGCGTCATCGCCGCACGCCCGTATTGATTGTACGCCGCGCCCATGGTCCCCTGGCTGGAGAAGGCGCCGCCGGAACGGAGGGGGTCATGGAGCATGCGGTCCAGTCGACGCCGGAGCGGTCGGCCCGGACGCCCGTCGCGCGACCGGCCACCGTCCGCCTGGACCGCAGCCGGGCAGGCGCTGCGATATCATCCGTCGGCCAGCTCGTGCGGGAAGGGCCGGCAGCGACGGAGAAGCGCCACGCGCTGCAGCGCATGTTTGGCGATGCGGCCCGGCTCCCGGGCGACCAGGCGGCGGCGGCGTCACCACGGCAAATGGACGGTCCGGCGTCCGGACACGCCGCCTCCGACCTGCCCCAGGGCCTCCGGGTGGGCCTGGAGGCGCTGTCCGGTCTGTCGATGGAGGGGGTGAGGGTCAGCTACAACTCGCCGCGCCCGGCCCAGTTGAACGCCCTGGCGTTCGCACAGGGCCGCGACATCCATCTCGGCCCCGGCCAGGAGAAGCACCTGGCGCATGAGGCCTGGCACGTGGTTCAGCAGGCCCAGGGCCGTGTGCGGCCGACCCGACAATTGCGGGCCGGAGCCGCCATAAATGACGATGCAGGGCTTGAGCGCGAGGCCGATGTCATGGGCGCCCGCGCCCTGACCCACGGCCCGGGCCAGGAGCTGAGCCCGCGTGCCCCGCAGGCGACGGCGCCCTCCGCCGCCGCGCCGGCCCAATGCTATGGCGCCATCCGGTTCGCCAACCTCGACGCCAGCAAGCCCGCCTATGTGACCAAGGCCAATGACATCATCGCCGCGCTGAGGGCGGCGCCAAGCATCAACCAGTTCCTCGCCAACAAGAACACGCTGGTCACCCTGGAATTCGACGCCCAGCTCGCCTCGGTGCGGGTGGTGCACGACCAGGTCCAGATCAGCCTGTCGCCCTGGTTCTTCGAGCAGGAGAGCCGCGGCCGCATCGTAGGCATGCTGGCCCATGAGTTCGGGGTCCATCCCCTGGCGACCGCGGCCATGACCGGCCAGGAACGTACGCAGGAGGATCAGGACCATACCGCCAACACCCCCATGAACACCGGTGTCGCCAATCACCAGATCACGCCGCAGCAGGCCGGCCAGCGCGACCACGCGTTCGCCGCGGTCTCCGGCCAACCGCGTTATCGGGAGTACCGCAAGACCGCCTATGAGGTCTGTCTGGGCCTGCTGAACCTGTCGCGACAGGCGAACGCCACCGTGACCCAGGCCCATGTGACCGACGCGATCATGACCTACCTGTCGGACATCGCCATGATCCTGGCGACCAATGACCATCGCGGGAAGATCGTGGTCCAGCCCCAGCGCACCGCCGACTGCTTCAACCTCGAGCGAACGAGCTGGCTGCAGTATCTTCCCACCCATGCCGGCGCCATCCAGCAGGACACCAACGACCTGACGAATCTGACACCCGCCCAGAAGAGCAAGGGCGACGTGCTGGGCGAGGTCGCGAGCCTGATGGGCGGCTTCAGCCTTTCCATGTTCACCAGCTCCACCTCCAGCGCGAACTTGACCCAGGCTGGTCCCAATGGACCGCTGGAAATCACGCCGATCCAGCAGCAGGTGCTGAATGAATTTGGTCCGCAATTGCGGCCGAAGGGCGGGATCGCGAATCCCAGTCTGTTCGACGCCATCGACGGCGCCTGGCAGCCGCCCGGCGCGCGCACCCGCGCCCTGAACCGCCTCACCCAGCGGCTGCAGGCGATCCAGGCCAACAGCGCCGAGCACGGCGTGCTTCAACCCGCCCAGGCATTGATCAATTCAAGCACGATGAACGCCGCGGTGTCGGACGCGACTCTCAACGCCATCAGCTGGTCCCTGACCGCGACCCTGCGGGTCATCCAGCCGAGCGGAAAGATTCTGTTCCGGAGCTATGGCGGACCGACGGTGACCCTGCTGCGGGTCGACAAGCCCGCCTCGCACTATCGCTTCGCCACCTAGGCGACATATCGGGCTTCAAATTCATCTCCAGCCGACAGCATGGCCGTTGAACTCGGACGCGTGTGCGTCGACAGTTGACATCCTGAGCGCGAATCCGCGTTTCCGTCGAAGGAGGTTCCATGCCCAGCGTCCTGGCGGCGTTCCTGTGCAGCATCTCCCTCGGCCACTGCCCGCCCCCCAAGCCGGCGGTCGTGACGCCGCCTGCCCCCACGCCCGCGCCGGCCCCCGCTCCGGCTCCCGCGTCAGACCCCACCGCCATAACCGGCGCCCAGGCCTGGATCGCCGCGGGACGCCAGGCCCTGGAGGCGGCGCAGAAGCCGGTGAACACCGAGATCCGCGCCCGCAACCTGATCCTGTTCCTGGGGGACGGGATGGGCATGTCGACTGTGACGGCGGCGCGGATCCTCGAGGGCCAGAACAAGGGTCTGCCTGGCGAGGAGAACCGCCTGGCGTTCGAGAATTTTCCGGCCACCGCCCTGGCCAAGACCTACAATACCGACCTGCAGGTGCCCGAGGCGGCCGGGACGATGTCGGCGATCATGACGGGGGTGAAGACCCGCGGCGGATCAGTGGCGATGGACGAAACGCCAGAGCAGGGCGCTTGCGCGTCCGGGTTCGGCCACGAGACCGCGACCTTGCTGGAGAAGGCCAAGGACGCTGGGCTGGCGGCGGGCCTGGTGAGCACGTCGCGCATCACCCTGGCTGTCCCCGCCGCGACCTACGCCCATGTGAGTGACCACGACTGGGAATTCGACGGCTGGATGCCGGCCCAGGCAAAGGTCGAGGGTTGCCGCGACATCGCCCGGCAGCTTGTGGAATTCGACCATAGGGGCAGCCTGGACATCGTCCTCGGCGGCGGACGCCTGGCCTTCATGCCCCTCAATCAGGCCGACCCGCAGCAGCGCTGGCGCAGAGGGGTGCGCGGCGACCGGATGGACCTGATCGCCAACTGGTCGGCCCGCAATCCCAAGGGCCGCTATGTGTGGAGCGCCGGCCAGCTCGCCGCGGCGGCGGTTGTGCGCGGGCCGATCCTGGGCCTGTTCGCCCCCGACAACCTGGCCTCGGTGACCGATCATGCCGCCCAGGGGCCCGACGAGCCGTCCCTCGCCGACATGACCCAGGCCGCCATCGCCAAGCTGGCCCAGTCGCCGCGCGGCTTTGTGCTGGTGGTCCATGCCGGCGGGATCGACGCGGCGCATCATGACGGCAACGCCGCGCGCGCCCTCGCCGAAACCATCGCCCTTTCGGATGCGGTGCGCGCCGCGGCGGCGATGACCACGCCGCAGGAGACCCTGATCCTGGTGACCGCCGACCACAGTCACACCCTCAGCCTGGGGGGCTATCCCCGGCGGGGCGCGCCGATCCTGGGCCTGGCGACCGGCGCGGATGACAAGCCGCTGCTCGATGATCACGGCAGGCCCTATACCACCCTCACCTATGCCAATGGCCGCGGTTCACCGCTGGCCAGCAGCCATGGCGCGCTGCGGACCCTGACCGCCGATGAAGTCTCCCATGCGGACTATGTGCAGCGCGCCGCCATCCCGCTGCTCGCCGAGACCCATGCGGGCGAAGACGTGCCTGTCTATGCTTCAGGCCCGGGCGCCCAATGGGTGCACGGAACGCTCGAACAGAACGTGCTCTACTGGATCATGAGATCGGCCCTGGGTCCGCCGATCGACGCGTCGCCGCCCCCGCCGTCAACGACCCCTGCGCCGCCCTGACACGGGCGGCTCACGGATCCCGCACCCGGTCCTTGAGGCCAAACCAAAGGCCCCCAAGCGCCCCGACGCATGCGACGCCGTAGAGGATTCCATTGGCCATCTTGATCCGGTCGAGCGCCGGGTCGAAGTTGAGCAGATAGAAGCCCAGCAGCGTCATCACCGCCGTCAGCGCCATGGTGGCGAAAACATAGGTCCGCAAGACGCCGGGTGACGCATCGATCAGGAAATAGAAGATCACCGCGATCGGGATCAGGCAGACGGTCAGCTGCCATATCAGGCGCAGGGCGGTATTGCAGGTGGAGCGGAAGGTGAAGGGATTGAGCGACTCCTTCGGCTCGCCGGCGTCGAATCTGTGGCGAAGTTCCTGGAAGAATTCCGAAGCGATCGCTCGCTCCACCCGCAGGCCAGCGGGGTCGCCCGCGACGGGAATTGGCCAGACACCCGCCCCCCCGAAATTCTGATCGAAATAGGGCATGTCCTTTTCGATCCGGGTGTCGTCGTTCTCGAGATTGCTGGTGGGGATCGTCGCCAGGGGCGAAATCACCGGGATGATGGTCTGCAGGAGGTTGACGCGGGCCGCGCCCTCGTAGGCATGCTGGCCTTGGCCATCCTTCACATAGTCAATGCGCTGCCGCAGGGCCTTCTTCGTCTTGCCGGTGAACTCCGGCAAGGTGGTGAGGAACTTCACCGAAATGTCCGTGGTGCCGATGTAACTCGCGGCGTCCTCGGCCGCGACGGGAGGGTGTTGCTGGCGAGGCTCCGCCAGGTGCTTGTAGTACATCAGGCTGTCGAGCGTGGGGCTTGGCGGCGTGCAGTCGCGAACCTCTTCCGAGGGTTTGCAAAGGTTGCTGTCAGCAACGACGATATTCAGGCCATAGGGTCGTTTTCGGCTCTTCATATCCTCGATCAGCCGCGTCAGAAACTCGTCGTAGAACAGCTCATAGGCCTCCTTGACCGGGCCTGAACTGGCCGGCGGCGCGAACATCACCGTCACGCCGTCGAACTGATGATTCGCACCGTGCCAGAACGGCCAGAGCAGGCCGCGCCAGAACGCTCCGGCGTCGGTTGGCCGGGCGTCCGCCAGGTCAAGGGCGCTTTTGGCGGAATAGTTGGCGAGCGCGCTGATCTGGGATGGCGACAGGGACGCCAGCGACGTCCAGCTGTTGCGCTGAAGCACCAGATCAAGCTGCGCGCCGTGGGCGTGCGCCGCGCGTGCGAACTCATCGACCCCACTCCACCACGACTTCGGCCCCGTGGTCGGCTTGAGCCAGTCACCTTCGTCCGTCAGCTGGACGCCGAGGAGGCCGACCCGGTCGAACAGGCTGAAGGTGACGGGTGGGCCGTCGGCCGTGGCTCGCCAGAAGGGAAAGAAGCCATAGACCGTACGATAGTTGCGTGAGCGATGCGCCGGGACACAGTCGCAGCCCGGAGCCGCGCGCCATCGCAGGGACGGCGCCTCGTTGAAATGGACCGTCTTGGCCCCCCAACCGACGATCGCCGCCCGCGCCGCCGGCGTCAGGGCCTCGCCCAGTCGCTCTTTGAGCGCGGCGTCAAACAGGGCGCGGGTCGGATATTCCACATTGACGATCGGGGTGAGCTGCGCGGTCACCGTCTGGACCGGCGGGACCACCGCGTCCGCTGCGGCCGGCGTGACCCGCCCGGCGCAGGTCTGGTTGGGCGGCAGCGGCTTGGGCGGCGCATCCGGCGCCTTGGGCCGCTGGCCCCCGTCGATCATGGCCAGGTCGCTCACGGTGAGACAGTAGAGCGTAAATTCGCCCGGCTTGTCGCCGTCCGGAGGCGGCGGCGGCGGTGGCTTCTGGTCGATCTTAACCTGGATTGGCGACGGAGGGCCCGCAATGCGGAGCGACAGGTCGGCGCGGACTCCGTTCAACGGGTCGCTGCGGTCGTGGGCCTCGAGGTGCAGCTGGAATACGCCCGCCTGTTGCGGCGTGCCGGTCAGCCGTCCATCGCGGCCGACACCAAGCCCAAGCGGCAGGCCAGTGACTTCGTCCCAGACATATTCGAAGGCCCCTCCGCGGACGACCGTCGTCCTGTAGGGCCGTCCGAGCCTCCCCGTCGACAGGTCGCCCACAGCCGTCAAGGGCACGTGCGCGCCACCGTCCAATGGCCGGCCGCTGCAGGAGGCGAGAGAATCGGCCAGGCCTCGCGGACAGGGCCCCGCGATCGTCGCCGTGGCGGGCGGAGCGCCGGCGAGGGCGGGCGCGCCGGCGGGAGCCTGGGCCTGCGTCGGCGCCTGGATCGCCCAGGCTGCGACCATCATGGCCGAGGCGACTGCGACGCGCCATCTCCGCCGGCGGGGGGTTCGGGTCTCTGGCGGTCTCCGGCCCCAGGTCATGGCGTGCGCCCTTCCTTGCGAAGCTCTTTGACGACGCCTTGGCTGAGATCCGCGGCGGTGATCGCTTCGCGGCCGGCGCGCACCGCGCTGATCGCGGCGAAGCGCACGACATTGGCGATCGCGCCACCCGACAGCTCATGCCGTTCGGCGAGCTGCTCAAGGCTCACATCGTCGGCGAGGCGGGATGGCGTGCGCAGCATGCCCTGCCAGATGCGCAGCCTTTGTTCGGCGGTGGGCATCGGGAAATGGATCATGGACTGGAAGCGGCGGGCGAACGCCTCGTCGATATTGGCCTTCAGATTGGTGGCCAGGATCACGTGGCCGGGAAAATCTTCGACCCGCTGCAACAGGTAGGAGACTTCCTGGTTGGCATAGCGATCGTTGGAACTGGCGGTGGCGGTGCGCTTGCCGAACAGGGCGTCCGCCTCGTCGAAGAACAGGATCCAGTCGTCGTGTTCCGCCCGGTCGAACACCCGCGACAGGTTCTTCTCGGTCTCGCCGATGTACTTGGACACCACCATCGACAGGTCGACGCGGTAGACATCCCGCCCGCAGGCCTTTCCGATCAGCGCCGCCGTGAGGGTCTTGCCGGTGCCCGGAGGGCCATGGAACAGGCTGCGGTAGCCGGGCTTCAGCACCCGCCCCAATCCCCACGCCTCCAGGATCTCGTCGCCGTGGGCGATCCAGCCTTTGAGGATTTCGATCTCGGCCCGGACGTCAGGCCCAAGCACAAGGTCCTCCCAGTCAAGGGCTGT
>Ga0265327_10004549_pt1 | contig 12228 bp, 7 predicted proteins | sample 41621metaG_FD_202089 | JGI IMG/M metagenome (GOLD analysis project Ga0265327, IMG submission 202089) | Rhizosphere microbial communities from Carex aquatilis grown in University of Washington, Seatle, WA, United States - 4-16-21 metaG | ecosystem: Host-associated > Plants > Roots > Rhizosphere >...
GCTACGGGATTGTGCTCAATGGTAAACCAGTAGGCCATATGAGTCTGATGCACCTCACCGATGGTGGTCAGCCGGAAATAGGCTATTGGGTGGCTAGTGAAATGGCAGGCCAAGGGATTGCTACGAAAGCGGCCGGAGCACTAACTGCCTTTGGTTTTGAGGTGTTAGGCCTACAGAGAATCATCATCAAGGCGCAGCCCGATAATCTGGCTAGCAACAAAGTCGCCCAGAAACTCGGCTACACACTAGACGAAACTGTTTTCGATGAAGAGGCCAATCAAACTACTAATATCTGGGCAAAGATTAAATAATTCTTAAATGTAACCACAAACGTTATTGACATTTAACCACCGTTGTGCTAATATAAGACAGTTCTTTAGTAGATCAAACGACGTTGCAACCGACCTATATAGGTCCGGCAGCAGCGTCGTTTTTCTTTTATCTAAAGACTTCATTAATTAGCAAAGGTAACAATTCACTACATGACCTATCTTCCCACCACTTCTGAAACCGGTTCTGCAGAAATTCCTTCTTTTGATATTGGTCCAGTGGCCGAGCGTCCTGTCAGTAGTCGCGAAGTTTTCGAGCACTATTTTGATCTTAGGCAACAGGCTGGTTTGGTCCAAAAACCCGCAGGTGATGAGTTGCAGCACATTCAAGACCGTGTGGCTGAGTGGGTTGAAGGCCAGGGCTTCTTTGCCGAACGGCCTGACTACTCTGTTTATGACAAGGATATTGTGGTCAAAAAGCTAGCTGGCTTGACCGATTTTCTACGCACAAACTTTGCAGATAAAATTTCAGAAGTAGAGCTTGCGGCCACTGATGCGTTTGTCGAGTCGTCATTTGCACTGTATGAAGACCGTTCTGGCACGGGTGAAGTTTCGGCTGATGCTGATGGTTCGTTTGCTTTCGTTGTGCCGGCTCGCGTTTCTCGTAAAAACTCCGAATATGGCGAAGAAGTTGAACCTGTCATACCTGCGCTACGTTATGTACCTAATGCATTGCGCGCCGATATGATGGTTAATCTGCCGCCATTCATTATCGATGTTTATGAACGAGACGAACAGGGTAAGCGTGGATACTTAGTCTTCGCTCCAGTATCTGGTGATATGGTGGACGACCTTGATACCGCACCTTTGCTCAAAACTGCCCGCAAAAACATTAACGATACCGTTGATTTTGCGCAAGAAAGATTAGGTGTAAATATTGTTGGGCTTGGCGCCACGCTGCCAGCAATGACGCGCTTTGGCAAGAGTGTGACCAACCCGAATGTGTTGGTGACTACTGGCCATGGTGGCACTGCACGACTTATTACTGAGACACTCGAGCGGGTCTATGAGCGTGGTATTATCCAGGACTCTGAAAAGAGACGCATTGGCATCATCGGCCTAGGCTCAATCGGTGCATCAATCGCCGAACTTGTGGCTGCTGAAAACCCCGATGCTATCGTGAATATTTATGATAGTGAAGAGGCCAAGATTCAACGGACTGCTGCCACGCTTGCCGGCAACGGCTTTGAAGCAGTGCAGATGGGTGACGAAGCAAGCCTTATAGCTGAAAGCGACGTAATTATATCTGCCATCACCAGTCGATTAAACTTAGACAAACTTGGTGTGAAAACCATGGAAAATAAGATGGTTATAGATGACAGCCAGCCAGGTAGTTTCGATCCGCTGCAAGTTACAAACTTGGGCGGTAATATGACATGGGTTATCGGTGAAGACACTAAAGGCGTAGTCGTAAGAAATGATTATGACTACGGTACATTATATGACCCTAAGAGCGATCTTTTTGGCTGTGAAGCCGAAGCTGGCGTGTTATCGGCCTACTCAAGGGATTTAGACGAGCGTGGCATGCCACCCGCGGCTCGCCAGAGAATATTAGAGAAAGTAGCCGTTAGAGCTGCTGTGACACCTGACAAGGCACGCCTAATTGGTGCCCTCTTCATCAAATACGGCATCCAACCCGCAAAATTCCAAGTTTTCGGTAAACTAAGTCTACCTGAGTAAGCACTACCATTAAAGTCGCCGAGTTGTTATCATATGGGTAACAAACCCAATGGTAATGTATAGATGTTGTCCATAATATTTTTATTAAGCTTAGCAATCATAGCTAACCTTATCCTTGGTGGGCTGGTATTGATACGAACAATCCGACAGCCATATGGGTGGTATTTCGCGGCAACCACATGGGGTATAGCAGTCTGGGCTATAGGTGACATGATCATGCTGGGTGCCCGCCAGCCCGCTTTGGTCCACCTTGGTGCAGAGCTGTTTTACATCGGTCCGTTGACCATACCGATAACGATATTGTTTTTTTCGATCCTATTTCCCGAAGGTGGCAAACTAAAGAACTATCTATGGGTTGGTAGTTCGGCAATTGTTCTTGCGTGGATAGCGTTATTTATTACCAATTTAGATTTTGTCATTAAAAGTATCCAGATAACTGATACTTTAAATATCGCAACCCCACAGATGCCAGGCTTCTTAATCTATGCATTTCATTTTTCTTTCTTTTTCTTATGCACCTACATTGTTCTGCTTCGTAAGATATATAAAACAAAAGGCCTCGACAGGTCTCAGTTAATCTATACATTTATCGGTGTGACTGTTGCTAGCTTCTTGGCAATGGTAACAAATCTCTCGCTGCCAGTCATGGGTGTTACAAGCTATATTTGGCTTGGACCTATCTTGACCATGATATTTGTAGCTGCGGTTGCTTTTGCAATTATCCGACACCGATTATTCGATATCAGATTAGTGGTAGCTCGATCACTAGCCTACATTTTAACTATTACCAGTGTTGGTTTTGTGTATGGATTCATAGCTTTTGGGATCGTAGGTCGTCTTTTCTTCCCGCAAGGTGGATTTGGCATCGGTCAGCAAATTGTCTATACCGCACTAGCCCTACTCCTTGTTTTCACATTTCCGCCTATCCAGCGATTCTTCAACAGGCTAACGAATAGTCTATTCTACAGAGATAGTTACGATCAGCAGGTACTGCTCGACAAGCTTGGGACACTCTTCGCCCTAGAGATTGACATTAAGAAAATTACGCGACAAAGCCTTGATATTATCTGCACAGAGATGAAGATAGAGAAGGCTCGACTCATGACTGTTAATGATGATAGAAGCCTGCACATAACATCATTCGGGGATGTTAAAGATACGATCAAAGATGACAATTTGTTTGCGGGTATCAAGGAAAAGGTTGTGTCACTCGATGATCTTGATATTGCCGTCCATCATCGTGAGCAGTTGCGACAGCTTGACATAAGCATAATCGTGCGGCTGGTTACCAAGGAAGGCTTGGTGGGTTACTTATTGCTGGGGCCAAAGAAGAGCGGTAACATCTATGGCTCGCAGGATATTGATGTGCTGACGATCATCAGTAATGAGATGGCGGTGGCGGTGCAGAATTCGTTGCTCTTTGAGCGGATTACGCAGTTCAACATTACGCTGCAGGCGCGTATCGAAGAGGCAACTAGGCGTTTGCGTCGCACCAATGAGAAATTGAAGGCGCTGGACGAAACTAAGGATGACTTCATTAGCATGGCGTCGCACCAGTTGCGCACGCCGCTGACGAGCATCAAAGGCTACATCAGCATGGTTATGGAAGAAGATGTGGGCAAGATTAGTAAACAGCAGCGCGATATGCTGGCACAGGCCTTCTTGAGCTCACAACGCATGGTCTATCTGATCGCCGACCTCTTGAACGTCTCACGCCTGAAAACGGGTAAGTTTGTCATTGAGCGCACCCCTGTTAATTTGGCACAGATTGTGCCGCAAGAGATCGGGCAGCTTAAGGAAACCGCTGCTTCACGTCAGCTAACCCTTAAACTAGAAGCGCCAAAGAACTTCCCAACAGTCATGCTGGACGAAACTAAGACACGTCAGGTCATCATGAACTTCGTCGATAATGCCATCTATTACACGCCAGCTGGCGGCACCATAAAGGTGCGGTTGATAGATAATCCGCATAATATCGAGCTACGGGTAGAAGACGACGGTATCGGTGTGTCCAAAGCTGACCAGCATCACCTGTTTACTAAGTTCTATCGAGCCGGTAATGCTCGCAAGGCACGTCCAGATGGCAACGGACTGGGCCTGTTCATGGCCAAGAAAGTTATCTTGGTGCAGGGTGGATCGATCATCTTTGAAAGTGCTGAAGGCAAGGGTAGCACCTTTGGCTTCACCTTCAGTAAGTCCGTGGTTGCCATGCCAAAAGACCCCGCGGCACCGACAGCTGGTGGCGTTCCTGTTGCGCCAGCTGTGTCTGAGCATCTCATCGGCTCCACGCCCCAACCAGCAGCCGTAAAAGCTCCAACAAAGCCCTCCAAGGCTAAAGTTGCTAAGAAGTAACCAGCCAGAAGGCGATTTGATTTTGATTTGTACCACACGCCAAATTTTAGGCTCAATATAATAAAAAAGAAGGTTCAGAACCTGTGCATTACAGCACTGCCGAGCCTTCAATACTTGTAGCATAACATAGATTACTTAGATAATTCAACGATGTGCTTGGATTTGTCGATGAGGATTAGTCTTTTGACTGGGTTTGTATGCATAAAGTGGCGATTGATTTCGTGACGTATCCTGGTCATGTGCATTTTGGAACGCCGAGCATCAAATATAACATTACTCGACTGTTTAGCAGCAGCTTTTATCTGATGCTGGACGTTGTACTTGCCATCACCCGTCGGACTTTTCAGCTCCCACTTTATGCCATTTATTAGGAAATCGGGTGTCTTTTGGTTGGAGCGCAGCACAAACTCCACGTCAGTCTTAAAATACTTAGCTAGCAGTGAAGCAGCAGTGATCTCATAAAGAGCCGGCGACGGTTTTAGATCGACTGGAACGATAACTCGGTATTTTGCCATGAGTTGCACATTATACTGCAGAGATGTGTCATCCACATTAAACATGTATGTTTTTTAACTGTTTAGGTAATACGACGGTGCTAGAGTTAGGTTGAACGGGGGTAGTGCTGCGTTGTGGCAAAACGCTTGTGGCTAGTATTGAAGCATAAGCAAGATTATGTTGTTATGTATTGACAATGATTATTTCTTGTGGTATTATACAAGTCGACATTACACTTCTTGTGTGGTGGTGAGTCAATGAGAGGGGACAGGTGGACCAATATGGTTGCTTTTCCTTCTGTAATAAACCTCAAAACGTGCGAAAAAGGTGGAATTCATTACATAAGAGGAGAAGAGACTATATGAAACTTTTTTCAAAGCTCAAAGGATCACTACGCAAAGTTATTATTTCTAGTGCTGTAGTCGCTACGGCAATCGGTATTGGTGCCGTTGGTATGGGCACTGCTGCAGCTGCAGGTGGTGACTGTGTTCCAAACTCGGTGGTTTGGTGTGGCGTAACATCTGCTAGCGACGCAAATAGTAAGTACGATAAAGGTGATGGCCACAACTCAGCCGGCAGTATTCACACTATCTACACCTATTTTAAAATTAGCGGTACAGACGTTAACAACTTAGCTAAACCCCCAGTTGGCTATACTACTGTTAAAGGTGAGGTATATACAGATGGAACCGTCAAGGTAGATGGCAAGACTGTAGCTACTGACGCTATTACTGGTGGTCGTGAATGGATAGCTGGTGGTAGCACCAAACACACTATTAACGGCACAACCTTCTACAGCCGTAAGCCAAGCGTTTCTTTCAAATCTAGTCCATTGAGTGCCATTGTGAGCATGAAGGACGGCGTCTTCCAGTTTGCTGTTCTTAACAGCTGTGGTAACCCAGTAGAGGCTACTCCGCTGAAGCCTGCTTACAACATCAACAAGCTCGTTCGTGTTAAGGGCGACAGCAAGTACGTTAACAGCGTAACTGTTAAGTCTGGCACGCACGTGCAATACCAAATTACCGTAAGTAGCACTGGTAAAGTTCCAGTTCTAGACACGGTTGTTCGCGACTCACTTCCTGCACACATTACTTACGTAAACAACACCCTGAAGCGCGACGGCAACGCTGTCAGCAATGACTCGGCTTTCTTTGCTAAGGGCATCACCATTTCTAAGTTAAACAATGGCTCAAAGACGGTTTACACCTTTGAAGCAATCGTCGGTCCTAAAGACACTGCAACTTCATGTACTCCTGAAAGCTTGACTAACACCGGTTACATCAACTCACCAAGCTTGCCAAGCGAAAGCAACAGTGCGGGCGTCAAAAAGGAATGTTTGCCTAAGCCTGTTTACACTTGTGACCAGCTAACTGCTGTGCCTACTGCTGATCCTTTGACCTACACCTTTAATGGCAAGGCTACCGCTAAAAACGGTGCTAAGATCACTGGCTACACCTTTGCCTTCGGTGATGGCACAAGCAAGACTGTTTCTAGCAGCGCTGCGACTGGTTCACTCAACCACACTTACAGTAAAGCTGGAACGTACACTGCTGTTCTAACTGCGATCTTCAATGTTGACGGTAGTACTAAGAGTGTTACTTCAACAGGTTGTAAGGCTGTGGTGACTATCAAGCCTGCCAGTCCTGTCTACACCTGTGACAGTCTGACCGCTACTCCAGTTAGCCGTACTGAGTACAACTTCACTGGTGCCGCTACCGCTAAGAATGGTGCCACCATCACTGGTTACACCTTCAACTTCGGCGATGGTCAGAGCACTACTACAACTGTTCCTACCAACACCGCTAGCCACACCTACACCGCACCTGGTATGTACACCGCTACTCTTACTGCATTAGTAAGCGTGAACGGTACGAACAAAACGGTGACTGGTCCTAAGTGTGTCGCTAAAGTTACCATTGCCTCACCTTCATCAGCTCAGTGTACTGGTTTGACTGCTACACCTGGTGAAAACCGCAGCGCCACCGCTACTGTTACCTACATTGCCCAGAACGGCGCTAAGCTGAGCAGCATTAGCTACAACTTCGGTGATGGCTCAGCCCCAGTGGTTACGACTAGCACTACTGCTAACCACACCTACGCAGCTGACGGTGACTACACCATCGTAGCTACCCTGAGCTTCACTGGCACGACAGATGTCGCTGACTCTACTTGCCAGGCTCCAGTGAGCTTCACCACAGTTACACCTACTTACACTTGTGACGAACTTGATGTAAGCCAGAGCAGTGGCCGCACAGTGACAATCACTAACTTCAAGACGACTGCTACTAACGGTGCTGTCTTCACTAGTGCTGACATCAACTGGGGCGACAACTCAACTGTAGACAACAGTGCAACGGTCATCGGTGAAAACCACCAGTACGCTGCCGACGGTACGTACACCATCAATGTGATTGCGCACTTCACCGTCAATGGCCAGGATGTCACTGCCAGCGGTCCAAGCTGTCAGAAGCAGGTGAGCTTCAATACGCCTCCTGTGACACCTCCAACGACTCCTCCGGTAACGCCTCCAACCACACTGGTTAACACTGGTGCAGGTAGTGTGGCTGGCATCTTCGCCATCGCTACTATCGCTGGTACGGTTGCTTACCGCTGGTTCATCGGTCGCCGCTTGAGCCACGACAGCTAAGTGTGGATAAACACTAGCGCTTCGGCACAAAATGTGCTACGGTGAGGGTACGTTCTGAGTAATCGTGACTGACCGCTCTAACAAACAAAAACACTCGAAATTTAGAAAGTCCCCCTGCCTTCCGGGGTAGGGGGATTTCATTTTTTCATCTGTTATGGTATTATACTTCGAGTCATTTTAAGGCTTACAAGACGGCCCCTTCGTCTATCGGTTAGGACATCAGGTTTTCATCCTGGCAAGAGGAGTTCGACTCTCCTAGGGGTCACCAATTCGATTATGCTTAAAGACTTCTTCGGAAGTCTTTTTGTTTTGGTATGATGTATATATGAATATTGCCACAGTTGCTTCCGATCCTGTATGGAAAGACATCGACAAAAATATTGCCACTACAGACGAGCACGTCGCAAAAGTTTTGGATCTCTTCCCTAATACGAATGTCGTGCTATTCCCCGAGATTAGCCTAGTTGGCTGTGTTGATGAGGGTAATGATGAACTTGCACAAACTATTGACGGTTCGGCAGTACATCAGATTAAAGAAATTGCTAAGAAGTATGGTGTAGCACTGATTTGTGGGTTCATAGAGAAAAATGATGCTGGCACCGGGAAGCCATACAATACTGCCTTTGCAGTCTCAAAAGACGGCGAACTGCTAGCGAGTTATCGCAAAAACCATCTTTTTACAGAAGGTGATGAGCCAGATTATTACACTGCTGGTGATAATTTGGCAACTTTTGATTTAGAGGGCTGGAAGTGCGGCCTAAGCATTTGTTTTGACATTCGGTTCCCTAGATTATTCGCTACGTACAAGCAAGCTGGCGTGGAACTTATCCTCTCACCAGCAAATTGGGTAGAAGGTCGCAATAAGCCAGCGATTTTAGAGAGCCTAGTAAAAGCGCGCGCCCATGAGAATCAATACTTCTTTGCCACTGTCGACCGATCTGGCCAAGACCCAAGCACCAGGTATTACGGGGTAAGCTTTATTTCGACTCCCTATGCCGAAGACATTGCACGACACGATGGCATCTATTCATACGCCGAACTCGATAAAACCGACATAGAAAATTTACGCACCCAACTACCGCTTGACGAGAGCTTCAAACCAGATTACAAAGTTATTGCTAACTAACACTTCTTATTCATTCTACTGAGCACTTCCTTAGCTATTGATTATATTGCAATAATATAGTAAAATAATACTTAGTAAAGGTCCCGAGCAAGACAATTAGACCACCTCTGATAAAAAGCTTGTATAATATTGACAAAGGTGGTATAATACATGTATATTAACCCCTAATGATTAGAGAGACCAAAGAAATAGTATGAGTAGAGAACAAGGACAAGGCGGGGCTGCGCCGAGCTTTTTAGGTGCTGGCCAAAAACTACAGGAAGCAAACCAAACGGCCGAAATGGAAGCTCAGCTTTTGGTGACTGCGGCCGAAGAACTACTCAATGAGTTTGGAATCGAAGAAACGCTGGCCTTTAGCCGACTGAGGGATCCAAAGAGCGGCAAGCCCGTCGATATGACCGACCAGGAGGTAGTTACCACCAAAGCCTCAGTTCAGGTTGAAGTAGACGGTAGTACATACTTTATTCGACCTGTTCGTTTTCTAACGAATGATATCGCCGGAGAGGATATCTTCCTGGCGTTTGATAAGACAAAAGATGCTGATGATCTAGAGATACCAGCCATAGATATCGTACGCATAGAGGTTGGTGATCGACCGGGCGAAAAGCCAGGTTTGTATACGCCAAGCGGATTCGACATCCCCATGCAGGTTGGTCAGGCACGTGGGATCATTGATGACATTACCAGGCAGGAACGTCAAGAGCGCCAAGACGAACTTGACAGGCAGCGTCGCCAACGAGAATTTGAAGCCTCTGCTGGTGAGCGTGAAAAGCGCACACGTAGGGAAGAGCGTTGGGACAAGCTAAAAGATATAGGTGCCGGTGCAGCCATTTTGGGATTGGCCGCAGGTGTAGTTACTGTCGTTGTAGGGCTTGGGTATGAGGTTGTTAAGTCCCAGCACGATAAGTGTGGTCGCGGTTGCGCCGTAGAAAAGTTCGACCATAACCCAGCAACTAATTTGAAGCATGGACTAGTGCTCGGCATCGGCCAGTCTGGTTCGCCACTACATACCTTTGAGGCAGCCCAAAATCCATTGCTCGGGCGTGATATCGTGCCAGAACTCGGTACCCCTGATTCAGACAGCGGTGATAATGGTAACTATGGACCAAATGCTGCTCAAACCAAGGCAACCAGCCCAACTGATATCACTCATACCCGTACAATCGTACTGACAACCTCTGGACACCCGCCACACTGCGAAACAGCTGATGTGCATTTTGATTCGCCAAAAGATGGTGTCATTGTGGAGACGGCAAGCGATCATCCCCAAGATTTCACCTTTTATGTTGGTGAATCAGCGGTAAAATTCTGCTGGAACGTCAACAATGAGCGTAATGCAAATGATGATCCATGGGCAGTTTTCCAACGAGTACCCGCCAGCCAAATGCCTGCAGTAACTCCTGCAACAAGGTAGGCTAATTATGGCACCAAAACGTACCGAAGCGGTCGAGATGGTTGCACCAGAACGTCAGCAAAATGTTCCGGACAGCTTTGAAGTGCCATTGAGTGATAACTTTTTCTCGTACATCAACGATATTGACAATGGTCAGATTAGCAGCGAGGCAGAGCTAGAAGCTCGCTTTGCCGCCACTGACGAGCAAAGCGTATTTGGCGACGGAGTGTTCATTAATGGCCAGGCAGTCAGAAATGGCTTTGACGAGCCAGTCCGAGAATCCAGACGGGTAAGTGAGGAAGAGCAGGTACTGCTCAGAGAAGAACTGGCACAGCGTAAAAAACTGCAAGCAGATGCACAGAATGATAAAGATTTCATCAGTTTGTTGCGTGATGTACAGGGCGGTGATATAGCAAGCCGCAAAGAGCTGACGGGTCGTTTAAAGGCTAATGATCCAGATCGCGGTGGCTTTGTGAGTGTGGACGGCAATCTGTTAACTGATCGGGGGTCTGGCGAACTATTGCGTGAAACTCGTCGTCTAGATGAGGATCAACAGGGTGCCGTCGTTGATTATTACGACGCGATCATTGATCGCAAACAATCACAGGCTGTAGTTCGGGCAAGCTTTGAAGTATCTCGTGATATTGCCAGAGGACAGATCACTACTATGTCTCAGCTCAAAGAAGCAATTGCTGCACAGCCAGAAGGCAGTTTGCTTGAAGACTGCCTAGAAACACAGTTGGGGTTGAACATAAGGCTCGATTCGATAGCACAAACAGCTGAGGCATTTCAAACGGCTGCACGTGCTCTGGTGGCAAACCGGCCCGTTGACGACGATAGACTAGAACTATTGAATGACGAGCAGCGCGCAGTCCTCAACAGTATTCCTGGTCTAGCTGAGCGCCTACCAACCAATCTACGTAATGAGCTGCAGAGGACAATTAGTGGCCAAGATACTGATTTGCTGGCACAGTTTGGCCGAGAAAAGAAAGCCGCCCGCAGCAATGGCGAGCTTGCCATACTTGAAGAGGTCGAGCCGACCATTTTGCGAATTGCGGAGATGGGCCGACAAGCAACATTTACTGCAAGAGTTGTTGCCGAGCTGCGTGGAGCCACAGACACGCGACCACTTGCTACAACTGCTCAGAGAATTGCTGATTACGACGGTGGTGGCCGCGGCGACCAAAGCTTTACTAAGGAACTGCTGCAACTGACGAACGATTGCTTCATTAGTTTACAGCTACAACAGGCTTTGAGTATGGCTAATGGTCGTGATATTGCGGGGGCAATAAACTTTATTTTTGATTGTCGACGACCAGAAGGCACCAATGCTTATCTAGGTATTCTTAAGGAGCTGTATACGATCGAGCTTTGCAACAAGCAGATAGAGGTTTTTGCGCTTCTGGCCAGTCCTCAGACAACACTCCAACAAGTTGATGAGTTGCTCAAAACATTTCCCGTTCGTCGTCAGGCTGGCGACTTTGATGAAGTAGCGATTGCTTCAGGGGCCAGCGATCAGCTGCGCTCGATAGCAACGCGCACCATTATGCAGCGTCAAATCACTAACATTGTCACACGTTTTCCACGACTATCCGCCAAAGAACTACTTGATCTCGTGACCGAACTCAATGGCTTTGAAGATGAGAAGCTAAAATCGGCAGGCGCTGTAGTACTAGGGCGCTACAAAACATATATCAGTAGTCGACGTCGTAACCGGCGGAGCGACTACGATATGCTCTTTTCTGATGAGCTCAAAGAGCTTGAAGGAAGATTGACGCCGAGCTATGAATTTGATCAAGGTCTTGGTAATAATGAGGCAGCCGTGGAATATCTCAAGGAACGCTTTAAAACGGTACTTGGCCCGCTGCTCGACACACTCCGCGGCGATCCACGCTCAGCGCAACTGTTTGATACGTTCTTTGAATCGGACCGAGAGGGCCGTCAGCCATATGTTATTAATGTTGAAGCCTTGGAGCAAGAGCGACCGCTAAGTGACATTGAGCGTTCGTATTTGACGAGTGTAGAGGGCTTGTCACAATTTAATCCGTACTTAGTGGCCCTGGCCAAGATTAATCCTGGCCTGACACAGGTGTACCTGGATAATTATTTTGAAACCATGAGTGCTCGCACCTTTGACAATATCGTCGATGGTGACTATGTTCCGTTGGTTCAAATAGGCCTTGGTGTGCAAGGTATTATTTCGGCT
>Ga0265327_10004550_pt1 | contig 12227 bp, 11 predicted proteins | sample 41621metaG_FD_202089 | JGI IMG/M metagenome (GOLD analysis project Ga0265327, IMG submission 202089) | Rhizosphere microbial communities from Carex aquatilis grown in University of Washington, Seatle, WA, United States - 4-16-21 metaG | ecosystem: Host-associated > Plants > Roots > Rhizosphere...
TCGTTGCGTACTTCAAGTTCCTGGCGCACACGCCCATGGGCTGGGGCCAGGTGATCGTGATCCTGCTCTTCTCGATCATCGGCATCCTCGGCTCCGTGGCCGTGGCGTGGTTCGGCATCCGCATCAACACCTTCGCCAACTCCCGCACGGCCTTCGCCAGCCTGGGCGGCAAGCCCTTCCCCACCATGGAAATCCCCCTGAAGGCCGGCATGTCCATCGGCATGCTGCTCATCTCGGTGGAACTGGTGCTCATGCTCGCCATCCTGCTCTTCATCCCCGGTGATGCCGCCGGTCCGTGCTTCATCGGCTTCGCCATCGGCGAGTCCCTGGGTGCCGCGGCCCTCCGCATCGCGGGCGGCATCTTCACCAAGATCGCCGACATCGGCTCCGACCTCATGAAGATCGTCTTCAAGATCAAGGAAGACGATGCCCGCAACCCCGGCGTCATCGCCGATTGCGTGGGTGACAACGCGGGCGACTCCGTCGGCCCCACGGCAGACGGCTTCGAGACCTACGGCGTCACCGGCGTCGCGCTCATCACCTTCATCCTGCTCGCCGTCAAGGACCCCGCCATCCAGGTCTCCCTGCTGGTGTGGATCTTCGTCATGCGCGTGGGCATGATCGTCACCTCCGCCGCCTCCTACTGGATCAACGGCCTGTGGGCGAAGGCCAAGTTCGGCACCGCCGCCAAGTTCGACTTCGAGACGCCGCTGACCACCCTCGTGTGGCTGACGTCCATCGTGTCCATCGTGGCGACCTACATCCTGTCCTACATCCTGATCCGCAACTTGCCGGATCACCTCTGGTGCAAGCTCTCCACCATCATCACCTGCGGCACCCTCGCCGGCGCCCTGATCCCCGAGCTGGTGAAGGCCTTCACCTCCACCAACTCCGGCCACGTCCGCGAAGTGGTGACGGCCTCCAAGGAGGGCGGTGCTTCGCTCAACATCATCTCCGGCCTGGTGGCGGGTTACTTCTCCGCCTACTGGATGGGCCTGACCATCGTCGCCCTCATGGGCGCCGCCTATTTCGTTTCCACCTTCGGCCTCGCCGGTTACATGGAAGCCCCGGCCATCTTCGCCTTCGGCCTCGTGGCCTTCGGCTTCCTGGGCATGGGCCCCGTCACCATCGCGGTGGACTCCTACGGCCCGGTGACCGACAACGCCCAGTCCGTCTATGAGCTCTCCACCATCGAGACCATCCCGGGCATCGAGGCGGAGATCCAGAAGGACTTCGGCTTCAAGCCCGATTTCGAGAACGGCAAGATGTACCTCGAAGAGAACGATGGCGCCGGCAACACCTTCAAGGCCACGGCCAAGCCCGTGCTCATCGGCACGGCCGTCGTGGGCGCCACCACCCTCATCTTCTCCATCATCCAGGTGCTGAACGGCAAGTTCGGCGCCCTGAAGGTGGTCGAGGGTCTGTCCATCATCAACCCCCTGTTCCTACTCGGCCTGATTACCGGCGGCGCGATCATCTTCTGGTTCTCCGGCGCGGCCTGCCAGGCCGTGGCCACGGGAGCCTACCGCGCGGTCGAGTTCATCAAGCAGAACATCAACCTGGATTCCGGCGCCGAAAAGGCCTCGGTGGAAGACTCCAAGAAGGTCGTGGAGATCTGCACCCAGTACGCCCAGAAGGGCATGTTCAACATCTTCCTGGCCGTGTTCTTCTCCACGCTGGCCTTCGCCTGCCTGAACCACTTCTTCTTCATCGGCTACCTGATCTCCATCGCCGTCTTCGGCCTCTACCAGGCCATCTTCATGGCCAACGCCGGTGGCGCCTGGGACAACGCGAAGAAGCTTGTGGAAACCGAACTGAAGGCCAAGGGCACCGCGCTCCATGACGCCTGCGTCGTGGGTGACACCGTGGGCGACCCCTTCAAGGACACCTCCTCGGTGGCCCTGAACCCCGTCATCAAGTTCACGACCCTCTTTGGCCTGCTGGCCGTGGAACTGGCCATCGAACTGAACCCGGCCGTGGCCCATGCCTGGTCGCTGGTCTTCTTCCTGGTCTCCACGGTCTTCGTGTGGCGCTCCTTCTACGGCATGCGCATTCCCACGCTGGAAGAGAAGTAGCTCCAGCCGAACCTGACGAAGTATTAACCGACAGGCCCCTCAACCGAGGGGCCTGTTTTTTCGTGGTACGGTGGAACCCGTGTCCAACAGGAGCCCCTCATGTCATCCCGTCCCCTCCGCCTTGCGGCCCTGGCGGCCCTTGTGAGCGCCTCCATGGGCCTCTTCGCCCAGGCCCCCGTCCCCCCCACCGCCAAGCAGGTCGAGCACATCTCCCTCTGGCATGGCGAAAAGGTCAATGACCCCTGGTTCTGGCTGCGGGAGAAATCCAGCCCAGAGGTGGTGTCCTACCTGAACGCTGAGAACGCCTACACCGAGGCCATGACCGCGGGCCTGAAGCCCTTCTCCGAGGCGCTCTACAAGGAGATGCTCGGCCGCATCAAGCAGACCGACCTGAGCGTGCCCGTTCGCCGCGGCGCCTATTACTACTACTCGCGCACCGAGGAGGGGAAGCAGTACCCCATCCAGTGCCGCCGGAAGGCCGCGGCTGCGGGCGCCTACGACGAGAAGGCGGCCGAGGAGGTGCTGCTGGATCAGAATGAACTGGCCAAGGGGCTGAAGTTCTTGAGCATCGGCGGGCTGTCCGTGAGCGATGACGACAAGACCCTGCTCTACATCACCGATGCCACGGGGTTCCGTCAATACACCCTCTATACCAAGGATCTGACTACCGGGAAGACCAGCGCGCCCCTAGCCGAGCGGGTGACCTCCTTCACCTGGGCCGCGGACAACCGCCATGTCTTCTTCGTCACCGAAGACGACGTCACCAAACGCTCGAACCTGATCTGGCGATTGGACCTGCAGGGTGGCAAGCCCGAACTGGTGTTTGATGAAAAGGATGAACTCTACCGCATCGGCGTGAGCCGGACGAAGGACCACAAGTATCTGCTGCTGGAGTGCCAGTCCACGGACACCTGGGAGGCCCGCTACCTGCCCAGCACCGAGCCCAAGGGCGTGTTCAAGGTCCTGCTGCCCCGTGAGAAGGGGCATAAGTACGACCTGGAGCACCGCGAGGGCCTCTTCTACATCCGCTCGAACAAGGGTGCCAAGAACTTCCGCCTGGTCTCGGCCCCGGTGGCCACGCCCGATCCCAGCCACTGGACCGAAGTGCTGCCGCACCGGCCCGACGTGCTGCTGGAAGGCCTGGAACCCTTCCGTGATTTCCTAGTGGTGGTCGAGAAGAGTCAGGGCCTCGACCGGTTCCGCATCTTCAACGCGAAGACTAAGACTTGGCGGGACGTGGCCTTCCCTGAGAGCATCTACGCGGCCTTCCCCGGCGGCACGCCGGAATATACTTCCACCAGCTTCCGGCTGAACTACCAGTCCATGGTGACGCCCTCCAGCGTCTATGACTGTGACCTGGCCACGGGCAAGCAGACCCTGCTGAAGCAGACCGAGGTCCTGGGTGGGTACGACAAGACCCAGTACGCCACCGAACGCCTCTGGGCCACGGCCCGCGATGGTGTGAAGGTGCCTCTCTCGGTGGTCTACAAAAAGGGCGTGAAGCGGGATGGGTCTGCGCCGCTCTTCCTCTATGCCTATGGTTCCTACGGCTTCGGCCAGTCCGCCACCTTCTCCTCGCCGCGCCTCAGCTTGTTGGACCGAGGCATGGTCTACGTCATCGCCCACATCCGCGGTGGCAATGAGATGGGCGAGGCCTGGCACGACGACGGCATGCTCATGAAGAAGATGAACACCTTCACCGACTTCATCGACTCCGCCGACTTCCTGGTAAAGGAGAAGTGGACCAGCAAGGATCGCCTCGTCATCGAGGGTGGCAGTGCGGGCGGTTTGCTCATGGGTGCCGTCACCAACCTGCGTCCCGACCTCTTCAAGGCCGTGCACAGCGCCGTGCCCTTCGTGGATGTGATGAACACCATGATGGACGCCAGCCTGCCCCTGACCGTGGGCGAGTACCTCGAGTGGGGCAACCCCAACGAGAAGCCCGCCTTCGACTACATGCGCGCCTACAGCCCCTACGACAACCTGGCCAAGAAGGCCTACCCCGCCATCCTGGTCACCACCAGCTTCAACGACAGCCAGGTGATGTACTGGGAGCCCGCCAAATACGTGGCCAAGCTGCGCACCCTCAAGACCGACGGCAACCCCCTGCTGCTGAAGATCAAGATGGAGCCTGCGGGCCACGGCGGTGCCTCCGGCCGCTACGACGTCCTCAAGGACAAGGCGTTCGAGACGGCCTGGATGCTGAGCCAGGTGGGCATCACCAAGTAATCCTTCCCCCAAGGAGGCCGCATGGTCGCGCCCATTCCTGCCGGATACCACACCGTCACGCCCTACCTGGTCGTGCCCAATGCCCTGGCCTTCCTGGCCTTCGTCGAGAAGGCCTTCGGGGCCGTGGAGAAGAGCCGCACCCTGCGGCCCGATGGGACCATCGCCAACGCGGAGATCCAGATCGGCGACTCGAAGCTGATGATGGCCCAAGCCAAGGACCCCTGGAAACCCATGCCCTCGGGGTTCTACCTGTATGTGCCGGACACGGACGCCGTCTACCAGGCCGCCCTGGCGGCGGGGGGCGTCTCCACCCTGGAGCCCTCGGACCAGTTCTACGGCGACCGCAATGCCGGCGTGCAGGATCCCTGGGGCAACAACTGGTGGATCGCCACCCACATCGAAGATGTGGACGACGCCGAGATCCAGCGACGGATGGCAGCGCGGGGGTGACCCTGCCTCTGGGCCGTTGGGCTTCCTTCCAGACAGTTCCTGGCTTTCCTGACCAAAGTCCGACGCTGCGAATCCGGACCAAAGGCCGATTGACGGGGTTCTCCCAAGGCACCACCTTTCCTGGGCTGGTGCCTAAGCCGAGTGCATGACCGGCCAGCCGGGAGGAATCCATGAATCTGCTTCATGCCTTCGCGCCGATGGCCCTATGCGGTCTGGTGGGCTGTGTTCCCATGGCCACGTCGCCGGATCCCGCGTCCGAGATACCCCCACCCACTGCATCTGAACTGGATTACGCCATCCAGCTGTTCGTGGACAGGAGCCACTGGGACGTCACTCAGATCGAGTCCACGGGGCAGGTGCGTTGGAACTCCGCCTATACGGACCACTGGCCCAGCAACCCGGCCGGAGTCCCTTTGATTCAGGGCATTCATCACCTTGAGGGATGGGAAGTCACCTTTCAGGCGAGGCCCAAGTTCGACCGAAACCCGCAAGGCACCTCGCCGAAGCTGTTCCAGGTGCTGATCGACAAGGACCGCACCATCCACTGGCGCAAGGCCTGGCCAGCCCTGCCCCCTGGCCTCCAGCATCTGGGCCAATAACCTTGGGTCGGCTGCCGAGGACTCCGAGGTTGAGTCTTCGGACCACAACCGGGACAATGGAGAAGCGCGGCGGGTAGTCGCGCCTTTCTTATGTCCGGAACCCCATGTCCCTCCTTGAAGAAATCCAGCGGCGGCGCACCTTCGCCATCATCAGCCACCCCGATGCCGGCAAGACCACGCTCACGGAGAAGCTGCTGCTCTATGGGGGCGCCATCGACCGGGCCGGGTCCGTCAAGGCCCGGGAGGGCGGCGCGGCCGCCCATTCGGACTGGATGAGCATCGAGCAGGAGCGCGGCATCAGCGTCACCTCGGCGGCCATGCAGTTCGAGTACCTGGGCAAGGCCATCAACCTGCTGGATACCCCGGGCCACCAGGATTTCAGCGAGGATACCTACCGGGCCCTCACGGCCGCGGATGCGGTGGTGATGCTGCTGGACTGCGCGAAGGGTGTGGAAGAGCAGACCAAGAAGCTCTTCCGGGTGGCCCGCGAGCGCCGGCTGCCCATCTTCACTTTCGTGAACAAGCTCGACCGTCCTGGCCGCGACCCGGTGGAGCTTATCGATGAGGTGGAGGAGCTCTTCGGCCTCCATGCCGTCCCCATGACCTGGCCCATCGGCTCAGGCACCGACTTCAAGGGCGTCTACGTCCGCGCCACGGGACAGCTCCAGGTCTTCGAGCGCGCCAAGGCCGGGCGCAAGGCCCGCGTGGCCGGGCAGGGCGGGTTGGATGATCCGGAGATCGCCGCGCTCCTCACGCCTGCGGAGCTGCAGCAGCTCAAGGACGACGTCGACCTCATGGACCATGTGCTGCCCGCCTTCGACCGCGAGGCCTTCTTGCGGGGCGAGCAGTCCCCCATGTTCTTCGGCTCGGCCGTGAACAACTTTGGCGTGGCGGAGTTCCTGGAGGAGTTCCTGGAACTGGCCCCGGCGCCGGGCTCACGGCCCCTCATGGACGGTGGCGAGATCGCTCCCGAACAGCCCTTCACCGCCTTCGTGTTCAAGGTGCAGGCCAACATGAACAAGGCCCATCGCGACCGCGTGGCCTTCGCGCGCATCGTGTCCGGCCGCTTCGAGCGCGGCATGGACGCGCTCCACGTGCGCGAGAAGAAGTCCATCAAGCTGAACTACCCCCACATGTTCTTCGGGCGCGAGCGGCAGATCGTGGACGAGGCCTATCCCGGCGACATCCTGGGCCTCATCAACCCGGGCCTCTTCCGGATCGGTGACGTGCTGAGTGCCCAGGGGGCCGTGGAGTTCCATGCGGTGCCGCGCTTCTCGCCCGAGCAGTTCGCCTCCGTCCGGTTGGCCGATCCCGGCGCTCGCAAGGGCTTCCTGAAGGGCCTGGGCCAGATCGCGGAAGAGGGCGTGGTGCAGGTCTTCTGGCCCAAGGGCGGCGCGCCCCTGCCCATCCTCGGCGCCATCGGCCGCCTGCAGTTCGAGGTGCTCCAACACCGCCTCAAGGACGAGTACGCCTGCCCCGTGCTGCTGGAGCCCCGCGGCTTCCAGATGGCCCGGTGGATCGAAGGTGGCTGGCCCGAGCCCAGCAAGTTCTGGGGCGAGCTCGTGGAGGACGTGGAGGGCAACCCCGCGATCCTCTTTGAGAACGACTGGCAGCGCCGCACCACCGCCGAGAAGTGTCCGGGGCTGCTGTTCCTGGAACATCCACCCAAGTAGCTTCCGATGGCCCTTCGTTCTTGACGCTGAGGGTTCAGAAACGGCGGGTGAGGGAAACGCCGACGACCGTGCTGCCGGCCACCAGTTCAAGGCCCCAGTTGGTGCCGATCCGCACGTCAGCCATCGCCACCGGCCCGACCTTGGTATCCGATGGTGGCCCCAGCTGATTGGAGACGGGGCCGACATAGGTCGGGGCCCCTGGGTTCAGGGTGTAGTTGTACATCTGCACGGAGAATCCGGCTCCCAGCCCCAGCACCCACCTCGAATCGATGCGATAGGCCAGGCCCAGGTGCATCTCCGAGGTGGCACCCTTGCTCTGGATCCAGGAGGGAGCGCCGGTGCCCTGGGTAAGGCCTGTCCCGTTGGAACCGTTATCGAAGGAATGGGAGAACCCCCCGAAGACGCCGTAGCAAGGGCCGGTCCACATGCTCGTGACCATAATGCCCTGGTCGCTGGCCCCGATCCCGATGGACGTGGAATTCAGGCGATCGGAGGCGGTGTATTGGGCCAGCAGGGGCGCAGCCAGCAGCGGGAAGAGCAGGTAACGTTTCATGGGGCCTCCAGAGGGTGGTCATAGCGGGGGACAGAGGCGGGCCTGGAGGCGATCCAGGAACGCGCGGGAGTCCTCGGGGGAAAGGGCGGGCATGGTGCCCTCGGCGGTTGTGGCCAAATGACTGCCACTCACCCAGACATTCCAATGGCCGGTCCCGGCCATGCGGACCCGAGTGGTGCCGGGGCCCGCATCGAGGAACAGCAGCGTGGCCTCCATGCTGAAGTGGGGATCGCCGGAATAGCGCTGGTCCTCCCAGGCCTGGTAGATGTTGACCTGTCCCAGCGCCTCGTCCGCGCAGCGGATGTGGAAGCCCATGTCCATGAGCACCTCGAGGACCTTGGGGAAGACCTGGGCCTTCGCAATGGGCAGGACGCGGACCTGGCTCTCCGCCTGCGCTTTGGCCTGTGCAGGCGTGGGAAGCGGCGCCAGGGGCACGGTCGGGCTGGGAGGTTGGCAGGCGAGGCAGCCCAGCAGGGACAGGAGGCAACCAAAGATTGATCGGGTGGAATTGGAGAAGGACACAGTTGCCTCCGCGGTGGCGTCGAAGATGGAACGAATTGGCCGCCTTGATTCACTGACCCGGGAAGTGGGGTGCCGGTTGAACCTGACCTATCGGTGACTTTCAAAGCCAAGGGGATATGAGAAGCGGCGCTTTCGCGCCGCTTCCCGTTCGGAGATGGAAGGCCCGGTTCAGGCGTTCTTGAAGGTGTCCATGACCGCGTGCAGCAGCTCGATGGCGTCCTTCTTGGGGCGCTGGAAGGCGTTGCGGCCCATGATGGAACCAAACGCACCACCCGCCGCCAGCTCGGCCACTTCCTTGAGCACTTCATCGGTACCTTTGGCTTCACCGCCGCTGAAGATGACGATGCGTCGTCCGCCGAAGGCACTGCGCACCACTTCCTTCACACGATCCGAGAGGGTGTCGATGGCGATGCCGTTCTTCTCGAAGGCAGCGGCGGCCTCCTTCACTTCGAGGTGCTTCTTAGGCGGCTTCACCTTGATGATGTGGGCCCCCAGCTGGGCGGCGATCTGGGCGGCGTAGCCGGCCACATCCACGGCGGTCTCGCCGTCCTTGCTCAGGCCCGCGCCGCGGGGGTAGGACCACACCACCGTGGGCAGGCCCACGGCCTTGGCTTCGAGGATCAGCTCGCGCAGGGCCTCGTACTGGATGTTGCGATCGCCGCTGCCGGGGTAGATGGTGTAGCCGATGGCGGCGCAGCCCAGGCGCAGGGCATCTTCCACGCTGCCGGTGATGGCGCTGCAGGGCTCGATGCCCTTGCTTAGGCAGTCGCTGTTGTTGAGCTTCAGGATGAAGGGGATGTCTCCGGCGTAGTCGGAGGCCACATGTTCGATGAAGCCCAGGGGCGCGGCGTAGGCATTGCAACCGGCCTCGATGGCCAGCTCCACGTGGTAGCGGGGGTCGTAGCCTGCAGGATTCGGCGCGAAGCTGCGGGCGGGGCCGTGCTCGAAGCCCTGGTCCACGGGCAGGATCACGAATTTGCCGGTGCCGGCAAGGCGGCCCGTGTTCATGATGCGGGCCAGGTTGGCTTTCACACCGGGGTTCTCAGAGGTGTACCAGGACAGGATCTCGCGGACTTTTGCCGTGGCCATGGTGGGCTCCTTGGGTGGGGGGTGGTGTCAGGAAGGGAGTGGGATCAGGCCTTGCTGTAGTCGTAGAAACCGCGGCCGCTTTTCTTGCCGAGCCAGCCGGCATCCACGTATTTGATGAGCAGGGGGCAGGGCCGGTACTTGGGATCGCCCAGGCCCTCATGCAGCACATTGAGGATGAAGAGGCAGGTGTCCAGGCCAATGAAGTCCGCCAGGGTGAGGGGCCCCATGGGGTGGTTCATGCCGAGTTTCATGATGCCGTCGATGCTCTCCACGGTGGCCACGCCTTCATACAGCGCGTAGATGGCCTCGTTGATCATGGGCAGCAGCACGCGGTTGCTGACGAAGCCGGGGAAATCGTTGCAGGCGATGGGTGTCTTGCCGAGCTTGGTGGAGAGGTCCATCACGGCGGTGTAGGTGGCTTCGCTGGTCGCCAGGCCCCGAATCACCTCGATGAGCTGCATGACGGGCACCGGGTTCATGAAGTGCATGCCGATGAAGGCCTCGGGGCGCTTGGTGACCGCGGCCAGCTTGGTGATGGAGATGCTGCTGGTGTTGGAGGCCAGGATGGCGCCGGGTTTGCACACCTCATCCAGCGTTTCGAAAATCTGCTTTTTGACCTCCCACTTCTCCGTGGCGGCCTCGATGACGATGTCGCAGGCGGCGAGGTCTTCCAGCTTGGTGGTGGTGCGGATGCGGCCCAGCACGGTGGCCTTTTCATCCAGGGTCAGCTTGCCCTTGTCCACGCCGCGCTGCAGGTTCTTGTCGATGGTGGCCACACCCTTGGCGGCGAAGGCCTCGCTGATGTCCTGCATCAGCACGCTGAAGCCGGACTGGGCGAAGACATGGGCGATGCCGTTGCCCATCTGGCCGGCACCGATGATGCCGATGCTCTGGATGCTCATGGGGTCTCTCCTTCGAGGGGGAAGCGGGAACAGGCGAAGGACACGGGCCAATGGCCTCTGTCGCAGGAAGGGCGGAATGGGATGGTGGTCCAGCCCCCAAGTTTAACCTTGGGGCAATGAGACCTCCGTCACCAGCTGGCCAGAAGGGCCGGCAACTCGTGGATGGAGGCCAGCACCGGGAACGGGGCCTCCGCCGGTGTGGCGACCACCTCATGGGCCCAGGTCAGGTGATAGGGAATGTGGACGGCCCGGGCCCCCAGGGCCAGCACGGGGAGGATGTCGGACTTCACGGAATTGCCGACCATCGTGAACCGGTCGGCGGGGATGGCGTGGCGCTCGAGGATGGCGGCATAGGTGGCCTCGTCCTTTTCGGAGACGATCTCCACCTTTGAGAAGTGCACGCCCAGGCCCGATTTCGCCAGCTTGGTCTCCTGGTCGAACAGGTCGCCTTTGGTGATCAGCATCAGGTCGTGGTTCCCGGCCAGCTGTGCCAGCACCTCGGCCACACCGGGCAGGGCCTCCACAGGCTTGGCCAGCATGGCCTTGCCCAGTTCCACCACCTGCCGGACGCCGGCGCCATCCAGGCGATCCTCCGTCAGCTCCAGGGCGGTTTCGATCATGGACAGCGTGAACCCCTTGATGCCATAGCCGTAGTGGCCCAGGTTCCGCATCTCCGTCTCGTGCAGGCGTTCGTTGATCCAGGCATCGTCGTGGAAGGGCCGCAGCAGGGTCCGGAAGGCCTCCTGCGTCTCGGCGTAGTAGGTCTCGTTGTGCCAGAGGGTGTCGTCGGCATCGAAGGCCAGGGTCGTGCGCATGGTTGGTCCGGGGCTGAGCTCCAAGCCTACAATGGACGATTCCCGGAGACACCATGGCCGCCTCGAAATCCCGCATCGACTGGGCCCTTTTCCTCCTGCGGCTGGCCGTGGGGGGCATGGCCATCCTGCAGGCTTTCACCGTGCTCCGGAACGCCCATGGCGCCATCAATTTCGCCCACGTGTCGACCTGGGGGTGGGCCCTGGGGGAGCTGGTCTGCGGGGCGCTGATTTTGATCGGGCTCTGGGTGCCGCTGGCGGGTGGTGTGCTGGCCGGAGTGCTGGGCTGGCCCCTGGTGCATGGCTGGATGCACGGGGCCGGGCCTCTCGCGAACCCGGCCGAGCTCTTCCGGCTGCTGGTGGGCCTGGCCTGCGCCCTGGGCGGCGGTGGCAAGTGGGCCCTGGGAAAGTAGGCGCGCCATGCTGAGACCTCCCCACCACCAGATCTTCGCCTTCGATGCCGAGTGGGTGCCCGATCCCGCCACGGGCCGCCGGGTGCTGGACCTGCCGCCGGACCTGCCGGACGAGGAGGTCCTGACGCGGCTCTGGGCCTACGGTGGCGCCACCGAGGCCGAGCCCAGGCCCTATCTGAAGACGATCCTCTGCCGGGTGGTGTCCATCGCGGCGGTGATCCGCACCGTGAAGCATGGCGAGGTCACGCACCGCCTCTACGCGCTGCCGGAGGGTACGGAGGCACTGCCCGAAGATGACCTGCTGCGCCGCTTCCTGGTGGCCATTGGGGACAAGAAGCCTCAGCTGGTGGGCTTCAACTCCCGGGAGTCGGACCTGCCCATCCTGGTGCAGCGGGCCATGGTGCACCGGCTCTCCATTCCCGGACTGGGCCGCAGTGCTGAGAAGTGGGCGCCGGGGGACTTCTTCGACCGCTATGGGAACCAGCACATCGACCTCCGGGAGATCACCGGAGCCTGGGGCAAGGCCTCGTCCACCCTGCATGAGCTGGCCACAGCCTGCGGTATCCCGGGCAAGCTGGGCACCGATGGGAAGAGCGTTATCGACCTCTGGCGGGCCGGGGACATCGCAGGCATCGTGCGCTACAACCAGTTCGACGCCCTCACCACCTTCCTGGTCTGGCTAAGGGCCATGACCCTGTCGGGGCACCTGACGCCCGAGCAGATGGAGGCCGAGGAGGCCCAGATACGGGCCCTGGTCGAACAGAAAGCCCAGGTGGATCCGGGGTTTGGGGTGTATCTGGAGGGGTGGAATCGCCTTTCCTGAAGGTTTCGGATTGGCATGGCTTGAGCAACCCACCCTGTGGGCCGATACACTTTTGACCCGAGGAGTTGCCATGTCCCAGGAAATCCG
>Ga0265327_10004552_pt1 | contig 12223 bp, 15 predicted proteins | sample 41621metaG_FD_202089 | JGI IMG/M metagenome (GOLD analysis project Ga0265327, IMG submission 202089) | Rhizosphere microbial communities from Carex aquatilis grown in University of Washington, Seatle, WA, United States - 4-16-21 metaG | ecosystem: Host-associated > Plants > Roots > Rhizosphere...
CGGCGGCCTATCTCAGGGAGGCTCATCCCGGTAAGCGTCTTCGCCAGGTAACAGGCGACGTGGCGAGCTACCACAATGCCATGAAGCCGCCGGCTCGAAAGCAAATCGGTAATCGACAAATCAAATTCGGCGCAGACAGAATGGCAGATGCCCCTAATCTTGCGCCCTTGTTCCAGATGTTGCCGCGCTTGGTCCTCGCGCAATTCCCGCAGTTCTTCGCGGCGGCGATGGGCTAATGCTTGAGCGGCTGTTACTAATTGGCGAACCGCTCGGTTATCTTGCTGTATCGCTTTTGGTTGAGTTAGAACGCGGACGATCGGAACCGGCGCTGTAACCATGCCCATACGAGCCCGACGCGCCTTCGTTTCTTCCTGCATTTGTCTCAAGATTGCGTTCATTTGCTCAACTCCGTCACCACAACAACCAACTTTGCGACCGGCCCATATTTTTTCTGCACCGTCGCTTCCGCAACTTGCGCGTCATCAATGAAAACGACCTTGTTGATCGCGTCCGAAACGAGCTTCGCAACGTTGTCAAAATCCGGCTTGGAGGTTTTCCAATCCGTATTCGCGCGTTTCTTCAATGACCAGCTCGCCGGATGCAGATAGACGGCGCGCACTTCAAGACGGATCGGACCGGCGAAAGGCTCGCGCCCTTCCATTGCCCGTTGTGCGAACGTCTTAACGACCGCCTCGAATGACTGGGTTTTTGCGGGCGTGAACGTCCTGCCCGTCGCGCGCACGAAGCGAACACGCGCTTTGCCGATCGCTTCTCCTGGTATCTCGAATGCGATCAAGCGCGTCCCCCCAATAGTGCCGGTTGCCCTGATTTCCCTCGCATATACCGCCAGCGCGGCGCCCCCTCCGGGATCAAGGCTTATCTTTGCGGTGCCGACCGGCCGGCAAACCGGGAAGTGAGGGGGCAGACCGGATCAGGCGCGCTTGCGCGCAGCCTTCACCGAACCTTTGACCGGCCTCGCAGCCGGCCGATATTCATAATCCGACATCGAGTAGCGAATTCCCTGTTCCTTGGCGGCGTCGCGCAGCAGCAGCTCGACATGCGGCGGAATGCGCCCTCGGCGTCGCCAATAGGCAACGGTGTGGACAGACGGCCACGACGGGCGAATGGACGACCGCCGGATAAGCGCGATCGCAGCCTTGAGACCGCCAAGTTTCTTAAAGATGGGGAACTGTTCGTTTGTCATGAAAAGCATCGTAAAAAAATTACAATTAGGTTGCAAGTGCTTTTTGTGCCACCATGTAATTATCTTACGGACTTGCCGGGGGGCGGAAGGATGATAAAATGCTTAATCGTCATAGCGTTACGCGAGATTCGTACATGCCAAAAAAATCTGTTGTGCGGCCAGCCGCCGCCAAGAAGCCGTCATTGCGCGCCTTCAAGTCTAAGGCTACAGAGCCGGTTAGCCAAAAATCCACGAAAAGGCCAATAACGCCAGACGAGGCAAAAATAGGGGCGGCTCTAAAACAGGCGTTCATCAGAGCCGGGAAGCCGAGGGATGGTTTAGCTAAGGCTTTAGATTGCGGCACTGATAATCTGCGTTGGTATTGGGACGGAACAAGCTGCACAAGAATGGTTAGTCTAAAGGTAATATGTCGTTTCTTGCACGTGACACCGAACGAAATACTCGGGTTTGCCACACCGGAATTTGATGAAAAAAGGCTGCAAGGCGCTATTGAAGCGTCATATGAGACACTTGGTTGCGACCCGGAAAACGCCGAAGGGCTTGCTCAAAGAGTTCTATCTGCCAGCAAAGCTGCGCCAATATCTTCCGCTCATCTTGACCCGGAGGACGACGCTCGCGTTCAATTCGAGCTTGCAAATCGAGCCTTTCTTGGCGCGCAGAAGAAAGGAAATTAGCAACTATCTTCCTGTGATCGTCATTCATGGCCCCAGCCCAAGGCGTATAGTTAAGCACCAGCCCATGAGTAGATTTACTCATACCCATGTCGGGCGCAAGATAAATCTTATCGGATTTGTTGCTATTTTGTGAACACGTAATTTTTTTACGCGCTGTCCTTGACCGTGTAATTTTTCTCCGCTACCGTTCGCAAGATTTTTACGCGAGCGAGGCGCAGCAATGGCGATCGAAGAAGGCTTTTACGGAGACATTACAGCGGCGGCGTATCATGCGGACCCATGCCCCGCGCCGTCGCTTTCTTCGTCGATCGCCAAAATTCTCATCGACAAAACGCCGCTCCACGCTGTTCAAGCGCACCCGCGTTTCACGCTGCCAACCGAACCGCCGAAAGACGATGATAAATTCGTTTTGGGAACGGTCGCACATGAATTGCTGCTAGGCAAAGGCGGCGGCTATGAGGTTCTGGACTTCGAAAATTACAAATCCGGCGACGCGCAAAAGGCAAAGAAAGCGGCGAAATTAGCCGGCAAAACGCCCATTCTTGCCGAGAAGTTCAAAGCAGCCCAGCACCTTGAAATGGCCGCGCGCTATAAGTTGCAGGACCAGGGCATCGAACTGGACAAGCACACAAACGAGCTTGTCGCGGTCTGGAAAGAAGGCGACGCCTGGTGCCGGCTCATGGCCGACAGCTTCGACAACAACCGCACGATTTACGACATTAAAACCACCGAGCGCGGTTTGTCGGACAGCGCCATCGCCAAAACAATCGTCAATCTCAGCTACGATTTGCAGGCCGCTTTTTATATTCGTGGTTTTACCAAGTTGCGCCCCGAACTCGAGGGCCGCTTGCGTTGGCGCTGGATATTCATTGAGGCCGAAGCGCCGTTCGAAGTGAAGGTTGTCGAGCTGCCATCGGTCGCGCAGGAAATCGGCGCGCGCAAGGCAGATTACGCAATCCGCAAATGGCAGCATTGCCTCGCGATGGACGAATGGCCCGGCTATGCGCGCGCCCCGCAGTCTATCGAGCTGCCCGCCTGGTATGAAGCGATTTGGCTCGAGCGCGAACATGCCGAGAGCATGGCAATGGTGAATGGGGGTTGATATGCCGTTCACATTCCAGGAAGCCGTGCGAGAAAACGTCGGGCTTTTGATAGCGTTCGCCGGCGCGAGCGGCAGCGGCAAGACAATGAGCGCGCTTCGCATGGCGCAAGGGCTCGCTAATGGCAAGCCGATCGCCTTCATTGACACCGAGGCGCGGCGCGGCTTGCACTATGCCGACAGCTTCAAATTCCTGCATTCGGACATGCGCGCCCCTTTCAAGCCTGCCCGGTTTGTGGAGGGGATCAAGGCCGCCGAGGCCGCGGGAGCCGCGGTTATCATCATTGACAGTTTTTCGCATGAGTATGACGGCCCCGGCGGGATCATTGATTGGGCCGACGAGCTGGCGGAAAAGGGCGTCAAGAGCCCCGGCAACTGGAAAGAGCCGAAGATGGCGCACAAGCGCCTAATGAACGAGCTCTTGCAATGCCGGGCGTCGATCATTTTTTGCCTTCGCGCTGACGAAAAGATCGAGATTATCCGGGAAGGTGGCAAAACACAGGTGCGCCCGCTTGGCTGGATGCCGATATGTGAAAAACGCTTCATGTATGAAATGACGGCCAGCTTCACGTTGACCGCCGATAACCCCGGCAAGCCGAATTTTGCCCTTCCTCACAAGTTACAGGAACAGCACCGGGCTTTCTTCCCCGATGGCCAGTTCATCGACGAGAATGCCGGCAAGGCGATCGCCGAGTGGGCGGCCGGCGGAGTTCCACCCGCAGCGCCACCGCCGCCGCGCGAACGGTCCTGGCTCATTGCCCAAGGCGACCAAGCAGCAACCATGTCAATGTCCGCCTTGCAAGCGTGCTGGGGAACATTCACCCCCGAGGAAAAGAAGATCGTCGGCGGCAAGGAACAGATTGACGCCTGGAAAAAGGTTGCGGAGGCAATCGGCTAATGTTCCTCACGGACGCCCAAATCGCCAAGCGCATCGGCCTCTCCCGGCCAGAATGGGAGGCCGCCGCGACTGTGCTTGAGCGGTCAGGCTTGCCACGGCGCGATGCTTTGTTCCAAAATCGCCGTTGTTGGCCCGCCGTAGAAAAATTCCTTATCGAGCGCGCCCGCCAGCCGCTATCACCCGAGGAAAATTACAATGGCTTCAAACGAAATCCCAGGCTTGCAGACCGAGCGCAACAAGGACGGCAGCCCGCGACACTACTGGAAGGCCAGCCGAAAGGCCCGCGCCCACGGCTTCGCGCCGTCGTCAGTCCGGATCGTGGCGCAGACTGAGGCCGAACTGGCCAGCCAATGCGCCTTGCTCCAGGCGGAAATGCTCGAGTGGATCGCGCAGAAGGAAGGCGCGGCCGACTATATCGAGGCCAATCCGACGATCGCCGCCATCTTCCGGCACTACCGCACGCGCCCCGAGAGCCCTTTTCAGGACGTGAAATGGAATACGCGCGAGACCTACAGCCAATTGCTCGACACGATCGAGTCCGCGGCCGGCAATGTCCGGCTCGCGCAGATCAATCTCGCTTTCTTGCGCCGTCTCTATGAAGATGCCCGCTTTCCCGAGGGGCGCGGCGCCGGGCGGCCGGATCACATCACGAAGGCCCACAAGGTTACGTCTATGCTTAGGCGTGTCTTTAGCTTTGGCGTGGCGGCTGAAATCCCCGGAGCCGATCGCGTCCACACCATCCTTGCCAACACCCGGTTCGAAGCCCCAGCGCGCCGCGCAGTCGCCATGACGGCCGATCAGGCGCAGACCTTCATCGCCGCGGCAATCGCGCATGGGCGCCGCTCTCTGGCGATCGGGACCGCCCTGCAGTTCGAATGTGCGCTGCGCCAGCGCGACGTGATCGGGGAATGGGAGCCGGTCCCGCCCGAGGGCGCGACATCGGCGTGGGAGCTGCGCGGCCGGCAATGGGCGAACGGCTTGACCTGGGCCCACATCGGCGACGATTGGCGCCTGACAAAGCGCACGACCAAGACCGGATCAGTTGTAACCTTTGACTTGGCGCTCTGCCCGATGGCGTTCGAATTGCTCGCCGCCGTCCCCGAGACTGACCGCTGGGGCCCGCTTGTCGTCGACGAAACCGCCGGCCGCCCCTACGCAGAGGACGCCTATCACCGGGAATGGCGCGCGATCGCCGACGCCGCCGGGCTTCCCAGGGAGTTGCGCAACTCAGACGCTCGAGCCGGGGCCGCCACCGAGGCCGACGAGGCCGGCGCCGCGCTGGACGACATTCGCCCGACGCTTGGCCATTCCGACATGAAGACCACCGCCCGGTATGTCCGCGGGACGAGCCTCGCGCAGAGCCGGCGGGTTGCGGAATTGAGGATTGCCCACAGGAAGGCCGAAAAATAGTTGCCGAATAATAGGGGGCCGGGAGTTATTCGGCAGGTTTTTTTGAGAGGGAACAATGACCGACGTTCAACTTTTCGCGCTCTTCATCCTGCCGACGATTATTGCGGCGCTGGCATTGGTCGTTGCTTTAGTCGGCAAGAACGGGCGATGAACTACGCGTTACACGCCTGCTACACGTCACACGCCGCCAGATGATAAGTGATTGAAAAGTGGAGCGGACGGCCGGGATCGAACCGGCGACATACAGCTTGGGAAGATAGGGCGCGGCATTGAATTCACAGGCAAACGTGTGGCGTCAGAACAGCGACTTGAGCCAATCCCGGCCGCCCTCGGCGATCCACCAATGCAGCAGCGCCCAGCAGGCGCCGATCGCCGCGAAGACGATCGTCACCCGCTTGCCAATCTGCGCGTAAACTTCATGCTGGCCCTGCACAAATGCTTCCTCGGCGACCGCACGTTTCTCGATACGGTCTAGCTGTGCCTTTACAATGGCCAGCTCCGCCTCAATGGCGTCAAGCCGGGCGAGAATTATCCCGCATTCTTCGCTCCCGTCCGGCATGGCCGCCTCCGTTACTTGGCGTTGGTGGCGTGACCGTAGTTGCCGGCAATCCATTTGACGCCGGGGATCGCGTTCACCCCCTGCACCAATGCCGACGCTTGCGTAATGATGGTTGTCGCCAGCGGAAGGATCCATGCCCACGACTCCCAGGCCGCCTTAACCGCATTGATCGCGGACGTTGTTGCGGTAACGCTCTGGTTAAGCTGTTGCGGTATGTCGGCAAGTTGCACGAATTCAATCATCTTAGTTCCCCTTCTACCAAGGCGGCCGATATGTCGATTTGCCATTGCGTTCTGGCGCTAACCAGCGCGCGTTGCGCCGGCCTGGCATTCTCTGGAAGCTGCATCCTTTGTATGTCGGCGCGAACCATTCTCCGCGCCGAACCCTTCGCTACCCGGTAGACGATCACCCGTTCCTCGACGGCGGCCCGCGTTCTTTCAATCTCGAGCCGGTGTTCTTCCTTGGCCACCAGCGTTACGAGATTGAAGACGAGCCCGATGATCGAAACCGGATCCATCCCTTAGCCGGCGACGATGTGCGCGCCGGCAGCAAGCAACGTGGTCTGCGACGCCGCCGGGAGGGACGCAAAAGCCGAAGCCGTAATCGTAGGCCCGACGGTATTGTTGGGATTGTTCGCCGGCGTCACCGTATTGCCGTGGAACAAGCCGATCGGATCCAGCGAACCATTGCCCACTTGCTGCTTGAGGCCAGCGAGGACAACACCAGACGCCGCAGAAATCAGCACATTGTTAATAATGTCGGTCTGGTTCGGAACAGCCGCAGCCACGCCGGAAACGATGCCCGAGAAGTCGAAGGTAGCCATTTTAGTTCTCCAATTTTGACGGGAAGCCGCCCGCCGCGGGGGTTTATCGGCAGAAGCCGTCCCGGCATGTGTCCGCAATTGTCGCGCAGCCCGCGATCGCCGCGGCCAGAACAACAACCAGAAGCACGCAAACAAGCATTTCTCGCCGGCTCATGAGACAGCCCCTTGTGCTGGTTCTGCGTGATAGGCGGCCAGCGCACGCCGCGCATAAGCGACGCGATCGGCCTCATGCGGGATGCCAGGCGCGAGATAAATCCTCATCACCGCCTCGGTCGCCGCTTCGATGGTTTTTGTCGGCCGCACGATGGACAGAACGCGATGATATTCGCCGTCCAATTCGTGAAACATGAAGCCGAGATTAGCCTGGTAGGAAGACGGGTTAGCGGTTTCCGCCTTGCACCAGGCGAAGAACGCTCGACGGCGCGGGCCGGTCCACTGGAAAAAGCCATAGCCGCCCTTGCTCCCGGCAACCGTCGGCTTAATCTCCTGCAGGATCCGAAAGCCGGCGCTTTCAAGCCCAGCATTGCCCGCGAAGGCCGCGGCCTGAAAATCGGGCAGATGGTAGCGGCTGATTATGTCGCACATCATCTTGACAGCGATTGAGGCGAAAAGAGCGTCCGACATTTAGAGCTCCGCGTTTGCTGTATAGTCGGCCGAGAAGCCATCGGTCGACGCAGAAAATGTTAGGTAAATCGAGGCATCGCTTAGAGCGGCAATTGTCGCGGTCACGTTCTGCGTATAAACGCCGCCAGCGTGCGAGGCCACTTTGCCGACGTTGCCAGTATTGTCGTAACTCACAACAGCCGGCGCTACACGCATGGGCGTCGTAAGTTTAATTTCCTGGATAACCACAGTAATGGTTAGCCCGGTAAACCCGTAGCCAATGCCCCCATTGCCAGACCCAACATTTGTTCCCGGCACAACCGATTGCCCGTAGCTTTTCTGATAATACCGTTGGCATCGCGCCAGCTCGACGCTTGTGCGCGTCCGCTCGGTCTCGACATCAGCCGCGGCGATCGCCCCTTGCTCGAGCTGCACGTCGGTAATGTCCATGTAATCCGCCGCGCCCGCCGTGCCGACAGGGACGAAGGAGAAGCGAACGGCGAGCTGGGTAATGCTCGCGCCGACGAATATTTGCGCGCTAAACTTGGTGATGCCAGCAAGGAGATTTACGCTCCCCGTCCCGAGGTTTGTCTGCCCGGTCCAAGAGCCGGCGGCCAGCGTGGCCGCCGATTGATCGGTCCCGGTCCCGCCAATCAATGTCCAAGTCAGAGCGCCGGCAGCGGGAGAGAAGTTCGCGCCGGCCCGCGCCTTGAAAGACAGCGTGACCGTCTTCCCCTGCAGATCAATGATGTCGTCGGTTTCGAGGACTTGATGCAGGAGAACCGTCGGCGTGGAGGTTGTGCCGTTGGCGCGCGCCAGACGCAGCGCATAATTGACGCCGCCCGTCTTTATCGCGATCCGCTGCGCCGTGTAACCAGTGTTGGCCGCCGACAGGTAAGCGCCCCAGCGGTCGACGGAATAGTTCGTCACGCCAGAGATAACGCCGACGGTGTAGGCCGCGCCCGCATTGCGCTGATCGATCGCCATTGCGCCGTTGAGCAGCCGGTTCCGAAGGCCCCAGCCGAAGGTGCTCGGATCGAGCGCAAGCGTTCCCGTCGTGGTGATCGGGCCGCCCTTGAGGCCGCCGCCGGTCGCGACACCCGAGACCGTGCCACCGGTCGCATTCACGCCGGCCGGGCCCTGGAAATTGATCGCCGAGGACCAGTCACCGGAAACCGCGGACTTCTTGATGTAGAGGATCGGGCGCCCCGAGCCGTCGTCGGTCACGGCATAGCGGAAGCCGGCCACCTGGGCATCATAGGAAGACTTGGAGGCGAGCGGCCCAGCAGCGTCAAACCCGAAGGGCAGATTGCGGGTCTGCTTTACGGATGTCCAAGCCTCGCGCAGAGCCGACAGAATGTAGCCGATCGACTGATTGAATTCCCGGCGGCCAATGCCCGGCGACGTTGGCATGACGAGCTGGCGAGGATGGATGGCCCCATAGACTTCGATCGTGGTTGGCGAGATTGCCGGAAAGAAGTTCACCATGCCGTCGGTAATCGGCTGGGAGAGAGAACCCGTTGGAAAGCCGGACGCCGAGGACAGCGACCAATTTGACACGTTGACCAGGTTCCCGTCGGCATAAACGTTGAGGTCTGTCCCGTCCCCATAGACCGGGAACGGCACAGCCACCGACAGCGTGGAAAGGCCACCGATCGCGTATTTGACATAGCGGTCGGCGTCAGCGACCGGCGGGACGGCTGGGGGCGTGGTCATGGCCGCATATCACCCGAGCGCCCGCGGCCATGCGACGCACCCGGCACAAGAAATCCAGCCGACGAATTGCCGGTTTAGTTGCCGCCTATGGCTATCCAGTTCGTCCCGTCGCTTTGCAGCTCTGCCCACTTGCCAGCGGTCGCGGCAAGGATGGCCGTGCCTGGGGTTGCAGAAGTTAGCGGCGAAACATTCGAGGACGCGCTGACAACCGTTTGCGCCGCGATTGTCTTTAGTTTCAGAATACGCCCAACGTAGGAAGCGGCGCTTGGTAGCGTTACCGTGAGAGAACCAGCCCCATTGAAGATCAGGGAATAGTCAGCGTCGAGAACTGTATAATTTGCGGTTTTGGTCAACGGGACAGGATGGGCAATTCCGCCAGCCAGGGTCCAACCGCCCGACATCGACTTATTGTAGTCTTCCCAAATTACACCATCGCCAGTTTCAAGGACGATTGCACCGGTCAACCCGGATGGCAGGGAAGTTCCAGTTGCGCCCATGATTGTATTGTTAGAGCCGGTCGAAATCCCCTTGCACGCATACTTGCCGAAACAGGAGTTCGAACCGCCGCTCAGAAGATCATACCCGGCATTCGCGCCCGCCGCCGTGTTGTTGCTATTATTCGCCTGCGTTAAAGCCCCTGTGCCAAGCGCCGTATTGTAATTGCCGTTTACGTTTCCAGCCAACGAGCCCTCTCCAAACCCGGCGTTCAGAGACCCGACGGTGTTTTGATAAAGACTTTGTGCCCCGGTCGCAGTATTGAAACCCCCGCTTGTCGTCGCAGCCAAGGCTCCGTAGCCAACTGCCGTATTCAATGACGACTGATTATTATATGACAATCCACCGCCGCCAATGCCAAAGTTGCCGATTGCGGCGCTTAATGGCGCATTTGCGGCAGTGACAAACCTTTCAGCCGCGACATGGCCGACTCTCAGCTTTTGATACCCAGCCGGCGTAGGGTGGACGCCATCAGCAAGATCAGTTGTGCCATTTATAAGGCTGCGCGTATCAACGAAATTCACATTGAGGCCGTCGCCAGCGAACAACTGTTGATTAGCAAGCGTATCGGCGTAATACCCGGCAGATACAGAGGGATCAGCCTCACTACCAAGGAAAGGCATTCCGGCGACAAACACCCTTGGCGCTGCCAGGGAAGACGAGGGGGGAGTGCCTACCGCCATGATAGGCACGATATTGCCCGCGCCCGTTGAAGATGTTACCGTAAAAACGATACTATGGGTAGCATTGGCACTAGCCGGAATTCGAAGAACACCCACGCCCTTTGTCGAACCGCGAGGGAACGTGACGACAGCAGACACCGGGAAGGCGTTTACAGATACAGCGCCACTCCCATCAAGGTTATAGGTGAATGTCCCGCCATTGCCTATGATAATCCTATACCAGACATAGATAGGCCCGTTAAAGGTGCTGACCGAACAGGTAAGCGTTGAAGCATTGGTAGTCGATTGAACGCCAATCCCCTGATAAGTCGAATCTGCAACCCATGTTCCGGCCTGCGTGCAATTCTGAGCTTGTATTCTTGAAGCGGATGGGACAGCCGCCCAAGCTATCGATGCCTTCTGGCACGCATTGAAATCAGTCCTATACGACGGGATTGTTGATCTGAAAATTACATCGTTTGTCCCGTCCATAAGCGTGACAAGCGGAGCATCCCCAGGTTCAAGCGAGAATTGCTGTTGATCGGCTACGTCGCACGCACCGGAAGTCGCTAGTGCCCGCATCTTCATGATGGAGCCTTCGTCGGAAACCAGCCCGTAGGAATAGCTACCCGAGTTAACCGAGATTGAGTCGCCCAGGATAAGATGTTGGGTAATACCAGGAGTGATTATACCCGCCGGCCCAGCCGCCGCCGATGCCGCCCATACCCCATCCCCGCGCAGATACGTCGTTGCGTTTGGCGTCCCGGTCGCTGAAATCCCGCTTATTGGAAGACCGGTCGCATTCGTCAGCACAATAGAAGAAGGCGTCCCGAGGTTTGGCGTTACAAAGACCGGGCTTGTCCAGAAGTATGTCGCCAACTGCGCAGTGGTGCTTTTCCTGGTGACGCCGCTCTGGACGATCGGCAAGACTTCCGAGCCGGTTAGGGGCGTGAAGACCGTCGGCAAATCGGTAATCGGGATTTTTGTAGCCTGTGCCAGCGCGGTCGCCGCCGACAATGCAAGGAAAAGCAGGATAGAAAGGAGGCGCATTAGATTATCTCCCAGGCATGGCGACCGGCGGCGGGGAGGCTTTCGCGGCTTTCAGCCCGTCAATCTCTTTCGTCAGCCGCTCATTCTCGGATTTGATGTGCTGATAATCGGTGACGAGCTTCTGGACGCTTTCCAGAAAATGCCGCTGGCCCCCGGTAAACAGGGCGAAGTCAGAACCAACGGCCTGTGCCAGATCGGCCGGCGGGGCCGGGACTTGCTGAGAGGCAGCGGGAGAGGCGACAAGAGCAGCGATAATCACAATGGGGATATACTTCATGGGTTCCTCTTACGGGACTGCTAGAGTGGTTGTCGTGCCAGCCGGACCGCGATATTTAAGCGAGCCGGCCAAAACATACAGATACCCGCCACCGCTAGGCGTGGACGGGATTGGCGTGGGATCAGTGGTTGCGTTGGCAATCCAAATGATATTGTCGGCTTCCATTTCGAGGCCGCACGTCGTGCCGCCGACAAGGTTGAAGCAGAAGTCGATTTGCTTGTCATAGTTGGGCATACTCGGGAACTTCCAAGACGTGTCCTGCATCCTTACGTCAACAGTTCCCGTCTTAAGGTCTAGCGTTGACGGGCTACCACCAACCGGGCCAATGCGGAGATAGGGGACAGCCGAACCAGACGAGTCGAATATCTGCAACTGACCACGCCAGCGCAGCGTGGCAGTCTCGCCGGCTGACTGTGGCTGGATGCCCTCAAGCCATCCATTGTTCGAAGCCGAGGGCGTCATTTGAAGCAGTAACCCGCCGGTCGTTACAGGGTCCTGCAGGAACTTCAGGCCGTTCATCAGGATTGTGCTGGATGCCAGCGTAACCCCGTCACCGATAGATATTGCAGCCTTCAACGCTCTAGCGGAAACGAACGAGAAGTTATTCACATCGGCAAAATAAGCATGGTCAAACGGTGCCGTATCAGCGCCAGCGGTTCCAATCTGAGTTGAACCAACCGTCGCCACAGAAAACGCATTCGTGAACATGCGCGCGCCGCTGTTCACCACAGAGAAGATTGAACCATATTCCCC
>Ga0265327_10004553_pt1 | contig 12222 bp, 12 predicted proteins | sample 41621metaG_FD_202089 | JGI IMG/M metagenome (GOLD analysis project Ga0265327, IMG submission 202089) | Rhizosphere microbial communities from Carex aquatilis grown in University of Washington, Seatle, WA, United States - 4-16-21 metaG | ecosystem: Host-associated > Plants > Roots > Rhizosphere...
GAGCCGTCCCCCAACGCCAGGGCCGACGAGTCGGGCGCCCACGGGCGGGACGACGACGACGACGCGGCCGACGAGATCTGGGGCCGGCCCCTGCCGGAGCCGACGGCGCGCAGGATGGGCAAGTTCAGCCGCCTGATGCGCCACATGATCGAATGCTCGGTCGAGGTTCCGGAGCGGCGGGAACAGATGCTGGCCGAGGCGGCCGAGCGGCTGGAGGCCGACGACGTGCGGCGCGCCATCGCCGGGCGGCCCTACGGCGAGGTCATCGCCATGATCTGCCGCGACCTGGGGCTTCAGCCCCGTTGGGACGACGTGCAGCACAAGGCGCAACGCCTCGGCTGGGCCACCTACGAAGACATCCGCACCGCCCGCGACATCAGCCGGGCGTCCGCCGCGCCGCCGGCGGCGACAGTTCCACCGAGCGACCCCGCTCATGCGCGTGCTCCCCCGCCTCTGGCGGGGGAGCTGTCACGAAGTGACTGAGGGGCGTAGTTCAGTCGCGGCGCTGTCCGCACGCCCCCTCCGACCCTGCGGGTCGTCGACGCCAATCGTATACGATTGGCTAGACCCCCGCACGCGGGGAGGACGCACCGATGTTGACGTTGCTCATGTGATTGGTGCCCGAGGTCGGACTCGAACCGACACACCTTGCGGTACTGGATTTTGAGTCCAGCGCGTCTACCATTTCACCACTCGGGCCCCGGTCCGCGCGGGGCGGCGGGAAGGGGCGGAATGTAGCGGCGGCGGACGGTTCGTCAACGCGTCGTTGTGGCCCGCATCGACGGGGGGCGTGAAGCCTGATAGGCCCCGCCGCTGGAGACTTCAGACCAGGACCCTCAATGCTGCGTCCCCTCTACGACTGGGCCATGCGCATGGCCGCCGGCCGTTACGCCCTGCCGGTGATGGCAGGCGTGGCGGTGTTGGAGGCGACCTTCCCGTTCGTGCCGCCCGACGTGATGCTGGCGCCGATGGTGCTGGCCCGGCGCGAGAAGGCCTGGCTCTACGCTTCGGTGTGCACGGTGAGCTCGGTGACGGGCGGGCTGATCGGCTACGGCGTCGGCTTCTTCGCCTCGGGCCTGGCGATGAAGATCCTGGAGATGAGCGGGCGCACCGGCGGGCTGCAGCAGTTCCAGGACCTGTTCGCCAAGGTCGGGCTGGCGGTGATCCTGCTCAAGGGACTGACGCCGGTGCCCTACATGATCGTCACCCTGGCCTCGGGCCTGGCGCATTTCAGCCTGCCGGTGTTCGTCGCCGCCTCGCTGGCCACCCGCGGCGGGCGCTTCTTCCTCGAAGCGGCCCTGCTGCAGCACCCCCACGCCAAGGCCTTCGTCGACAAGAACCTGATGGTGCTGGCCATCGCCGGCGTCGTGCTGATCGTGGCCGCCTTCGCCGCCGTGGGTCTTTTGGAGCGTCACGCGGGCTGACGCCCGCGCCATAGGAGGCTATCACTCGTCCATGCGTTCCCAATCTCCGACCCATCTGGCCAAGTCCCTGCTCGACCACTGGCCCCTCGCGGCGGCCTGCGCCTCGGCGGCGATGCTGGCCGCGGCCCACGCCTTCGAGACCTTCGGCCACCTGGCCCCCTGTCACCTGTGCCTCTATCAGCGCGACGTCTACTGGACCGCGCTCAGCGTGGGCGTGGTCGGCTTCGTGCTCGGCTACATGCGCCTGACCTGGGCGCGGCGCACGGCCGACGCCTTCCTCACCCTGATCTTCCTGGTGGGCATGGGCGTGGCCGCCTACCACGCCGGGGTGGAGTGGAAGTGGTGGCCCGGCCCCGCCTCCTGCACCGGCGCCGGCAAGGTCAGCACCGACCTGCTGAAGACCTTCCTCAGCGGCGTCAACACCAAGGTGCCGCAGTGCGACGAGGCGGCCTGGCGCATGTTCGGCATATCCATGGCCGGCTACAACGCGGTGATCTCCCTCGGCCTGACGGTCATATCGGCCATCGCCGCGCGTAAGGACCGCTCCCATGCCTGACCACGGGGCTCCGCTCGCCCGGCCGGGCCGGGGCGCCGGGCGGGCGCGGCTGGCCGAGATCCTGCGCGTCGACCATGCGGGCGAGCTCGCGGCCGTGCACATCTACCGCGGCCAGCAGGCGGTGTTCGCCGCCGCCGGGAAGACGGCGCTCAGCGAGAGCTTCGCCAGCCTGCGCGAGCAGGAGGCCGAGCACCTCAAGACCTTCGACGACCTCCTGGCGTCCCGCGGCGTGCGCCCCAGCCTGTTGACGCCGCTGTGGCGCGCGGCGGCCTTCGCCCTCGGCGCCGGCACGGCCCTGCTCGGCGAAAGGGCGGCCCATGCCTGCACCGATGCGGTGGAGGAGGTGATCGGCGGCCACTACGCCGGCCAGATCGAGGAGCTGAAGGACCGCGAGCCCGAGCTGGCCGCCCAGCTCTCGGGCTTTCGCGACGACGAGCTCAAGCATCAGGCCGATGCGGTGGATCAAGGCGCGCGCGAGGCGGCCGGCTACAGCCTGCTGTCGAACGGGATCAAGGCCGGCTGCCGGGCGGCGATCCGCACCGCCGAGAAGCTGTAATGGACACCCTGACCTCTGATCGCTTGGCGATCCGTGATCTCGTCGAAAACTGGGTGGTCTGGCGCGACGCCGGCGACTGGGACCGCTTCCGCACCGTCTGGCACGACGACGGCTGGATGATGGCCACCTGGACCCAGGGCGGCTTCGAGCACTTCATCCAGATGACCATCGAAGGCTGGGCCAAGGGCGTGTCGATCCTGCATTTCCTCGGCGGCCAGAGCATCGAACTGAACGGCGACCGCGCCATCTCCCAGACCAAGATGACCATCTCCCAGCGCGCGCCCGTGCACGGCGTGCTGTGCGACGTGACCTGCACGGGCCGCTTCTACGACTTCATCGAGCGACGCGGCGGACGCTGGGGCCTGGTGCTGCGCCAGCCGATCTACGAGAAGGACCGCATGGACCCGGTCGACCCGGCGGCTGAGCTGTCGCTCGATCCTGAGCTGCTGGCCAGGTTCCCCGAGGGCTACCGCCATCTCGCCTACCTCCAGACCCAGATCGGCTATCCGGTGAAGACCGACATGCCCGGCCTGAAGGGCGACAAGGTGCAAGAGCTCTACGCTCATGGCCGCCGCTGGCTGGCCGGCGAGATCGACAAGCCGCGATAACGACGTTCTAAATGCGCCTGCCACGGGAGGGGCGCCATGAAACCGATCGACTTCGCCAAGGCCCTGGGCCTAGGAGCTCTGGTTCTGGTGCTGGACCTGTGCTTCGCCTTCGGCACGGTCACCGTGTGGGCCTGGTTCATCGAGCCCGGCCATCCGCAGAGCTACGTCATGGCCCAGGCGCCGCGGCTCTCGACCTTCAGCACGCGCCTGTTCGGCCCCCTGCTGCTGGCCGGCTTCGTCTGGCTGTTCTCGCGCGGGCGGCCCGAACGCAACCCGTTCGCCTTCGCCGGCGCCGTGTTCGTGCTCTACCTGCTGCTCGACGGCGCCACGGTCGCCTTCCACGGCCTCTACAACCTGACCGTCCTGATCACCGTGGCGCTGAAGCTGGCGGGCGCCATGGCGGGGGCGGGGCTATCGCGCATGGGCCGCAAACCGGTCTAGGCTGGCCCGCAAACGGGAGGGGGAAGAGGACCATGGCGCTCGAGATCGTTGGGACGGGCCTGGGCCGCACGGGCACCAAGTCCATGCAGTCCGCGCTCAACAAGCTGGGGTTCGGGCCCTGCCACCACATGGTCGAAGTGTGGGCGCACCCCGAAACCATTCCCCACTGGATCGCCACAGCCAAGGGCGCCCAGAATTGGGACGTGCTGTTCGACGGTTACCGTTCGATGGTCGACTGGCCTGGCGTGACCTACTGGCGCGAGCTGGTCGCCTACTACCCGGACGCCAAGGTGCTGCACACCACCCGCGACCCGGAACAGTGGTTCGAATCCACCCAGTCCACCATCTTCAACAAGGCCAACCTCGAGCGCATCATAAAGCCGGGTCCGGTCTCCGAATTCTTCGTGGGGCTTTTCCCCGAACTCTATCCCCACATGAACGATCGGGCCTGGCTGCTGGACTTCTATCGCCGCCACGAGGCCGAGGTGCTGGCCACCGTGCCCAGGGAGCGGCTGCTCGTCTACCAGGTCGGGTCCGGCTGGGACCCGCTGTGCGAGTGGCTGGGCGTGCCCGTACCGGCCGAGCCCTATCCGTCGGAAAATTCGCGTGCGTCGTTCGCCCAGCGCGTGCAGACCGAGCACTAGCTAGGCGGCGGTCCCCTTGGCCAGGGCCGCCTTGACCCGCTCCGGCGTGAAGGGGAAGCGGTCCATGCGCACGCCGGTGGCGTCGAAGAAGGCGTTGGCCACCGCCGCGGCGCCGGCCGCCATGCACTCCTCGCCCGCGCCCATCGACGGCTCATGCAGGCGCTGGACCACGATCGGCCTGATCTGCGGGCTGTCCTCGAACCGCGCCACGCGGTAGCCGTTCCAGTCGAGGCTGGTGACCCCGGCCTCGTCGAAGGTCACCTCCTCGTGCAGCATCCGCCCGGTGAGCTGCACCAGCTGGCCGGTGATCTGGGCCTCGACGATGCCGGGATTGACCACCAGCCCCGCGTCGAGGGCGCCGGTGAGCTTCAGAATCCGCACCTGGCCCGAGGCCCTGTCGATCTCTATCTCGGCGACGCAGGCGCCCCAGGACTGCAGGTGGGTGCCGAGGCCGACGCCCCGTCCGCGCACCACCGAGCCTGACTGGCTCACCGAATGGGCTTTGCGCGGCGTCCAGTTGGCGGCCTGGCAAGCGGCGTCGAGCACGCCCTGCCAGCGGGCGTCGAGGATGTTGGCCTTGCGGAAGGCGTAAGGGTCTTGGCCCAGGCGGAAGGCCAGCTGGTCGATGGCCTGCTCAGAGACGAAGGCGCAGGAGAGGTCGAGCGGCGAACGCAGCCAGGCCGCTCGCAGCCAGCCCGCCCCCGGCACGCGGTGATTGACCAGCTTGAGGTTCGGGATGGCGTACTGCCCGCCGCAGGTGGCGAGCGCCACCTGGTCCGACGGGAACACCGCCCATTCGGCCGGCGCGGCGCCCGTGGCCAGCTGGTCGGAGACCTCGGTCAGGCTCCAGTCGTGCTGCCAGCCCTCGTAAAGGTAGCCGGAGAGCTTGCCGTCCGGCCCGGCCGAGACGGTGACCTTGCCCACGTGGGCCGGCCCGTAGGTGTCCCAGCCGTGCTCGTCGGCGCGCATGAACTGCACCCTGACCGGCGCGCCCGCCAGCTGGGACAGGATGGCGGCGGCCTGGGCCACGTCGTCGTAGCAGCTGTGGCCGTAGGTGCCCGAGCCCGGCGCGAACTGCACCCGGATGCTGTCGGCCGGCAGCTTCAGGATGCGGGCCAGGGCCGTGCGGCAGGTGTAGATGTCCTGGCTGGAGCAGATCACGCTGGCGCCGTCGGCCTTGACGTCGGCCAGGGCGCAGTTGGGGGCGAAGGGGGCGTGGGACTGGTAGGGTCCGTAGCCGGTCAGGGTCACAACGTGGCCGCCCGCCGCCGCCAGGGTCGCCGGCGCGTCGCCTCGCTGGAGCACGGTGGAGTCCTGTGTCGGGCCGGACTGCATGCGCGCGTGCATCTGGTCGAACGGCGGCAGGGTCTTGGCGTCGTCCCAGGTCACCTTGAGCAGCCGCGCGGCCTTGACCGCGTCCCATTCGCGCGGCGCGACCACGCCCACGAAGTCCCCCCGGCGCAGCACCCGCGCGCCGGATATCCCGGCGATCGAGGCCTCATCCACCGCCATGGGCTTGGCCCCGGCGCCGTAGGCCCTCTGGCCGCGCGGACGCACCACGCGGCCGTGCAGCATGCCTTTGAGCTTCACGTGCTGGATGTAGCCGTAGTCGCCCTTGGCCTTGGCCGGCAGGTCGCGCCGGTCGGGCGCCTGACCCACCAGCTTGTAGTCGTCCGGCGACTTGACCTTGGCCTTGCCGCTGACCGTGAGCTTGAGCGCCTTGCCGCCGACCAGAGCGCCGTAGCTCACCGTCTTGTTCGGCGCGCCGGTCACCGAGACCACCCCGCGCGACACCATCAGCATCTCGATCGGCGCGCCGAGCCTGTCGGACGCCAGGGCCAGAAGGGCCGCGCGGGCCTCGGCGGCGGCGGCGCGCACCTGGGGCGAGCCCCGGGCGATCGAGGCCGATGAGAAGGTGCCGCCCTGGTTCGGGGTGACGTTGGTCTCGTGCTGGGTGAGGCGAATCTCATCCAGGCCGATATCCAGCTCCTCGGCCGCCACCTGCGGCAGGGCCGTCGTGGTTCCCTGGCCGAACTCGACGTAGCCGATGTTGAGGGTGACGCTGTTGTCCCCGTGGATCGCCAGCCAGGTGTCGACCTGCTTCATGTCGGGGCCGAGCGGCGCCGGCGCCTGGGCGCGGGCCGGACCGCGGCCGGAAAGGTCGAGGCTAAAGCTCACCACCAGGGCGCCGCCGGCCTTGAGCAGGGCGCGGCGGTGAGGATCGATCCGCGCGTTCACGCCTTGACCCCGTGCATGGCCTTGGCCGCGCGCTGGATGGCGCGGATGATGCGCGGATAGGTCCCGCAGCGGCAGATGTGGCCGTTCATCGCCTTGCGGATCTCGGGCTCGGTCGGGCTCGGCGTCTTCGACAGCAGCTCGGCGGCCTTGATGATCATGCCGTTGAAGCAATAGCCGCACTGGATCGCCTGCTCGTCGACCATGGCCTGCTGCACGGGGTGAAGGCCGCCCGCCGTGGTCTTGCCGCCCCGCCCCTTGTGCCAGGCCGGCAGGCCTTCCAGCGTGGTCACCTGACGGCCGGCGACGGCTGAAACGGGCGTGACGCACGACCGCGTCTCGACCCCGTCCACCAGCACCGAGCACGATCCGCATTGAGCCAGGCCGCAGCCGAAGCGCGGCCCTTTCAGGTCCAGCTCGTCGGTCAGCACATAGAGCAGCGGCGTGTCCGGCGATGCATCGGTGGATCGCGCGCGCCCATCCACGCGCAGTTCGATCTTGGCCATCGGTCCTCCAGCCTGGACCATGGGCCCAGGGGCTCGGGCCGGCAACCTCGCCACAAGAACGACGCTGACTTGTCCGCCCGTCAGCTTCGAAGCTGCGGAACCGCATTTCGCGGAACAAGGTGTTTCGCCAATGTAGCGGCCCGCTCATTTCGCGAAACACGCCGTTCCGCCAAAACACCCCATCCTTTGGTGTAGGTGGCCGATTCGGGAATGCGGCCCTTACGCTGGCTCCATGGCGCGGACCTACACTCTCAAGCAGCGGGCGGAACGGCAGGCGGAGGTGCGCCGGCGCATCGTCGACGCCGCCGTCATCCTCAAGCAGACCATGGACCCTAACGGCATATCCATGGCCGACGTCGCCGAGCAGGCGGGGGTTGGACGGGTCACCGTCTACCGGCATTTCCGCGACCTGGACGCCCTTAAGCAGGCCACCAGCCGGCGATACTTCTCGCTCAATCCGCCGCCGGACCCGTCGCGCTGGGCCGCCATCGCCAATCCCCTGGCCCGCCTCCGCGCCGGCCTGGCCGAGGCCCACGCCTACCACCGCCGGACCGAACGGATGATGGCCAGAATTCAGGTCGACGGCGCCGACGCCGCGGTCAGGGACCCTTATCGCAAGCTGTGGCGAGCCGGCGGCGGGGTGCTGGCCGCGCCCTTCGGCCTGACCGGCGAAGCGGCCCTGCGCCTGCGCGCCTCGATCGATCTGGCGCTGAGCTTCGAGACCTGGCGGACCCTGGTGCGCGACGAGGGCCTGAGCGACGAGCAGGCGCTGGACCTGGCTCAGCGCCTGTGCGCCGCAGCGGCTGCGGAGGCCTACTCTCCCGTCAGCTCGAACGGCTGGGCGAACTCCTCGGCGGCGTAGCCCTGGAAGTAGAGCAGGGCCGTGAGGTCGGCGTGGTCGATGCGGCAGTCGGCCTGGGCCGCCACCACCGGCTTGGCGCGATAGGCGACGCCGAGGCCCGCCTCCTCGATCATGGCCAGGTCGTTGGCCCCGTCGCCGATGGCGATGGCGGCGGAGGGACCCGCGCCCAGCCGGGCGGACTCCTCGCGCAGGGCGGCGAGCTTGGCTTCGCGCCCGAGGATCGGCTCGGCCACGGCGCCGGTCAGGGCCTCTCCCTCGATGATGAAGCGGTTGGCGCGGTCGGCCTCGAAGCCCGCCCACTCGGCCACGCGCCCGGTGAAGAACGTGAAGCCGCCGGACACCAGCACGCAGCGCACGCCCTTGGCGCGCAGGGTCCGCACCAGCGTCCAGGCGCCGGGATTGAGCTTCACCCGCTCGTCATAGCAAGCCTGAAGGGCGGAGGCCTTCAGGCCCTTGAGCATGCCCACCCGCTCGCGCAGGGCGCCCTCGAAGCCGATCTCGCCGCGCATGGCCCGCTCGGTGATGGCGGCGACCTCGTCCTTGACCCCGGCGAAGTCGGCCAGCTCATCGAGGCACTCGCAGCCGATGATGGTGGAATCCATGTCGGCCACGAACAGCGTCTTGCGGCGCCCTTCGGCGGCCTGCACCGCGAAATCGACCCGGGCGTGCTCCAGGGCTTCGCCCACGGCCTGGCGCGCCATGCGCAGGATTTCCCCGGCGGAGAGGACGGTGAACACCTCCACGGCGATATCCAGCGCGCCCGGGCCCAACACCCGCCGGCCGGCGACCTGGGCCGACAGCGGCGCCAGGGCGCTCTCGGCGCGCTCCTGGGCGGCGAAGATGTCCTTGGGATCGGGGGCGACGAGGGTGACGGCCAGATGCATGGGCGCGGGTTAGACGGCTCTCCCCTTCCCTTCAAGTCCCTGGTGATCCAAATCAGGGGCGTGAGCGACCCCGAAACCATGCCTGTGCTGCTGATCGCCGGCCCGACCGCCTCGGGTAAATCGGCCCTGGCGCTGGACCTGGCCGAGCGGCTCGGCGGCGAGATCGTCAACGCCGACGCCCTGCAACTCTACGCCGATCTGCGCGTCCTCACGGCCCGGCCGACGCCGGAAGACGAGGCCCGGGCGCCGCATCACCTGTTCGGAATGGCGGACGGCGCCGACGGCTGGTCCGTAGGTCGCTGGCTGGACGCGGCCCTGCCGGTGCTGGCGGACATCGCGGCGCGCGGACGGCGGGCGATCGTGGCGGGTGGCACCGGACTCTATTTCAGCGCTCTGACGCGGGGTCTGGCGGATGTCCCCTCCGTGCCCACGGCTGTACGCGAAGCGGCGGCGGAAACCTTCGCCCAGCTGGGCGAGGAGGCCTTCCGCGCCATTTTGGCCGAACGCGACCCGAAGGCGGCCGCCCGCATCGCGCCCGGCGACCGTCAAAGGCTGCTGCGCGCCTATGAGGTGGCCGAGGCGACCGGTCGGGCCCTGACCGACTGGCAGGCGGATACGCATGCGCCGCTCGCGCCCGGGCAATGGCGCGCCGTGGTGCTGGAGCCCCCGCGCGAGATGCTCTACGCCCGCTGCGACGGGCGCCTCGAGGCGATGATCGAAGCCGGAGCGCTGGAAGAAGTCCGTATACTGATCAATCGCGGATTGAAGCCGGCCGCGCCGGTCATGAAGGCGGTCGGCGTCCGTGAACTGGCGGCGCATCTGGCCGGCGAACTGACCCTGGCCGAGGCTGTGGCCCTGGCTCAGCAGGAGACTCGGCGCTACGCCAAGCGCCAGATGACGTGGTTCAGGAACCAGACTCCGGACTGGCCAAGACTGAACAGCGGGAGAGATGTCGGACAGGCGCTCGACTTAGGCTGACCGCCAATAATCTCAACTCGAGGCTGCAGATAACGAGGTTATTTGCTTTACAGGGTTGTGCTCCGCCGGTCTAATCTTTGCCTTGGGAATCCGGGGGGACAACTCATGAGACTGCTGGCGATGACGATGGCTGCCCTTCTGGCGGCCGGGGCGGCGCATGCCGCACCGCTGGAGGCCTACGGCAAGCTGCCGACTATGGACATGGTTTCCATCTCGCCAGACGGTGGCAAGATCGCCTTCGTCCAGGTCGTGAACGGCAAGCAGGCGGTCGTGGTGGACCAGTTGAGTCCCGCCGCCGTCATCGGAGAGATGCCTCCGACCGATCAGAAGGTCCGTGAGCTGAGGTGGGCTGACAGCACCCACCTGATCGTGACCAAGTCTCAGTCAGGCTACGCGCAGGGCGTGAGCAGCAACATCTCGGAATGGTGGATCGCCTACAACTTCGACCTCGGAAAGAAGAAGGTCGTCGGGCTGTTCGACAAGAGCTCTGACCTCGACAACAACAAGAACTCCCTCATCCACGGCGCGCGGATGTTGAAGTCGATTTATGGAATGTCGTTACGCACGGTGGGCGGGCATCCGACAATCCTTGCCGACGGCATTGTATTCGTCGACAGCTCGGGCGCCTCGGCCCTGCTTTCGTCGGATTTGAGCACGGGGGCTGAACGCGTCGTCGAGAACGCCCTCGAGTCCAACCAGGACCGGCACTGGTACTTCGACGACAAGGGCGTCGCCGTCGCCCAGAGCACCTACGACGAGCTGACCCACAGCTGGGTTCTCCGGTTGAAGCGCGATAAAGCCTGGGTGCAGGCCTATTCGGTCAAGACGCTGTACGAGACTCCTGAAGTCATCGGCATCAGCGCCGACGGCGCCTCCCTGCTGATGAAGATCATCAAGGACGACGGCGACACCCTGACTCAAAGCGTGTCGTTGGCCGACGGCAAGATCGGCGCTCCGGGACGCGACGACTACGACTCCTACAGCTCCTATCTGGAAGACCCCGTGACCCACCGGATCATCGGCGGCCTGAAGATCGCGATGGAGCCCACCTATGTGTTCTTCGACCCGAAGGACCAGGCGACCTGGGACGCCGTGGGAAAGTTCTTCCCGGATGAACAGGTCGATCTGGAAAGCTGGTCGGACGACCGCAGCAAGATGGTCGTCAGGGTGACCGGGTCGCGACATGGCGTGTTGCTCGCCATCGTGGACCTGACCTCGCACAAGGCGACGGCGATCGGCCAGCGCTACGCCGGCATCACCGCCGACGACGTGGCCGACGTCAGCATCGCCAGCTACAAGGCCAAGGACGGGACCAAGATAGACTCCTTCCTGACCCTGCCGTCCGGGCGAGATCCGAAGAACCTGCCTCTGATCGTCCTGCCTCACGGCGGTCCCGCCGACCGCGATCCAGGCGGATTCGACTGGCTGCCACAGGCCCTGGCTTCTCGCGGCTACGCCGTCCTGCAGCCTCAGTTCCGCGGCACGGGCGGGATGGGCTGGAAGCTGGAGGCCGCCGGGTTCGGCGAATTCGGCCGCAAGATGCAATCCGATCTTTCCGACGGCGTGCGCGCCCTGGCCGCCGCGGGCCTGATCGATCCCAAGCGCGTGTGTATCCTCGGTTGGAGCTACGGCGGCTACGCCGCCCTGGCGGGGGTGGCCCTGGAGCAGGGCGTCTATCGGTGCGCGGTGTCCATGGCCGGGGTGTCGGACGTGCGCAAGCTGGTCGGCGGCACCTGGGCGGCCTGGATCGATACGAGCAAGTCCAGCGGCGCGCGCTACTGGGACCGGTATGTCGGCGCCAAGGACCCGACCGATCCGGTCTTCGACCAGATTTCGCCGATCCGGCACGTCTCGGACGTGAACGTTCCGATCCTCCTCATCCACGGCAAGGAGGACTCGGTCGTCAAATACGAACAGAGCGTGCTGATGGAGGACGCTCTGAAGGGCGCCAAGAAGTCGGTAGAGTTCGTCACCCTGCCCGACGAGGACCATTGGGCGTCGCACGACGTCACCCGCCAGCAGATGCTGCAGGCCATGGTCGCCTTCCTGGAGAAGAACAACCCGCCGAAGTGAGGGCGGCGGACCTAGCGCAACAGCCAGGCCCAACACTCGCCGATCTCGTGATCGATCGCGGTCCCATCCCGCGCGAAGCCGAGGCGGGCGAGGATCGAGGGCGAGGGTCCGGGCTCAGGCTCCGTCTTGGCCCAGATCTCGACCCCGGGCCGGGCTTCGCGCGCCAGGGCGACCAAGGCGGCGGCCGTCTTCGCTGCATAGCCCCGGCCCTGGCGTTCCGGCTGTGTGAAGTAGGCGATCTCGACCCGATTATCCGTAGGCGGACCGACGAAAGCGCCGCCGCCGACTGCTTCATCGCCGTCGAGGGCGAGGTATCCGATCCACGGCGGCTCGAAGCCGATCCGGTCGTAGAATTCGGTCATCGCCTTGCAGGTTTCGATCACCTCGGCAGGCAGGGTTTCGCCGTTCGTGGGTCGTCCATCGCGCCCGATGGGCGCCAGTCTAAAGGTCATTGA
>Ga0265327_10004554_pt1 | contig 12221 bp, 14 predicted proteins | sample 41621metaG_FD_202089 | JGI IMG/M metagenome (GOLD analysis project Ga0265327, IMG submission 202089) | Rhizosphere microbial communities from Carex aquatilis grown in University of Washington, Seatle, WA, United States - 4-16-21 metaG | ecosystem: Host-associated > Plants > Roots > Rhizosphere...
CGTCTGCGCCGGAGACGGAAACTGGGGATAGGTCGCTGCGGATCGCCGGTCCCTTTCGGCGCGCGGGCCGGCTTCGACTAAAATGCGACCGAATCACCCGGCACAGCCGATGATTCGGGAACTGCCGGAGCTGAGTGCGATGTCCGAACACGACCGCGGCGCCTACACGCCGCACAACGATGCGCCGCTGTCGTTCGACGCGCGCCAGAGCCGCGGGCGGCGGGCGTTTCCCACGACGCTGGTGATCAGCCTGCTGATCCTGATCGGCCTGGGCGTGACCATCTTCCTGTTCTACCGCTCCGGCGTGCGCGGCGCGGGCGAGGCCCCGGTTCCGGTCGGCGCCCCGGTGGGCGAGATCAAGTCGCCGCCGCCGGCCCAGGCGCAGCAGCAGCAGGAACCCGGTCAGGGCCTCCAGATCTACAAGTCCGAGGGCAATGCCGAGGCCGCCGCCTCCAGCGCCCCGCCCGCCACCTTCGCGCCTCCGCCCGAGCAGCCCCAGGCCCGGCCTGTCGCCCCGGTCGCGGCCCAGCCGATCACCCCCGCCAAGCCGGCGCCCGTGGCCGCCGCGCCCGCGCCGGTCGCCGCCGCGCCCGCCGCGACGCCGCCGGCGCCCCAATCCAAACTCGCTCCCGCTCCCGCTACCGCCCCCGTCGCCCAGGCCAAGCCCGCTCCGGCGGCGACAGCGACGAGCGCCAAGCCGGCCGTCGCAGCGGCCAAGCCCGCGCCCAAGGACGAGGTCGGGGCGTTGCTCGACTCCAAGGCGCCCGCCAAGGTGGCGGCGGCCCAAGCCCCGGCCGCAAAGACCGAGCCCGCCAAGCCCGCGACCAAGGCCCCGCCCGCAGCCGCCAAGGCCGAAGCGGCGCCATCCAATGTCGCCCATGGCGCGGCGGTGGTGCAGTTCGGCGCCTTTTCCTCGGCCGAGCTGGCCTCCAGCGAGTGGCTCAAGCTGGCCAAGGCCTATCCCGCCGAGATGGAGGCGAAGGGCAAGCTGGTGGAGTCGGTCGAGGCCAACGGCAAGACCCTGTTCCGCGGGGCCGTCGCCGGCTTCGCCTCTCGCGCCGACGCCGTCGCCTTCTGCGCCAGGCTGAAGGCCGACAAGCGCGCCTGCATCGTCAAGTGAGCCATCTGGCGGCGATCTTCGGCTGCGAGGGCCTGAGGCTGACGGCCGAGGAGAAGGCCTTCTTCGCGGAGGTGCGCCCCTGGGGCTTCATCCTGTTCGCCCGCAACGTCGCCAGCGCCGACCAGGTGCGGGCCCTCAACGAGGAGTTGCGCGAGTCGGCCGGCGACCCGGGCGCCCTGGTGTTCGTCGACCAGGAAGGCGGGCGGGTGCAGCGGATCAAGCCGCCTCTCGCGCGCCTGCGCCGCCCGGCCGAGGCCTTCAGCGCGCTCTATGACCAGGACCCTGGCGCCGCCCGGGAAGCGGTGAAGCTGAACCACCAGCTGATCGCCCACGAGCTGCGCGCCCTGGGCTTCGACGCCGACTGCGCCCCCTGCATCGACCTGCGCCTGCCCGAGACCCATGACGTGATCGGCGACCGCGCCTTCGGCCGCGACCCTTCGCGGGTGTCGGCGCTCGGCCGCGCCGCGATCGACGGCCTCCTGGCCGGCGGCGTGGCGCCGGTGATCAAACACATTCCCGGCCACGGCCGCGCCACGGCCGACAGCCATCACGACCTGCCGGTGGTCCAGACGCCGCTCAACATCCTGGAGGCCACCGACTTCCAGCCGTTCCGCGCCCTGGCCGACGCGCCCATGGCCATGACCGCCCACGTGGTGTTCGCCGACGTCGACGAGGACTACTGCGTCACTCACTCGCACCGGGCGATCGAGGCGGTGATCCGCGGCTACATCGGCTTCGACGGCCTCTTGATGAGCGACGACCTGTCGATGAAGGCTCTGGGCGGCTCGTTCCAGGATCGGGCCTGGCGCGCGATCCAGGCGGGCTGCGACCTGGTGCTCCACTGCAACGGCGACATGGCCGAGATGCGGCCGGTGGCCGAGGCGGCGGGCGAGCTGCGCGGCCGCGCCGCCGAGCGCGCCCACTCCGCCCGCGCCTGCGCCCGCCGCGAGCAGACCTTCGATCCAGAGGCCGCCGAGGCGCGCCTCTTCGAACTCGGCCTGGCCGGTCGGGAGGCTGCATGACCGCCCCGCCGTTCCAGCCGACCTTTGACTTTGAGGCTGCCGGCCATGCCGCCGAGGACGGCGAGGCCCTGATCATCGATCTCGACGGCTACGAAGGACCGCTGCACGTGCTGCTGGCGCTGGCCCGCACCCAGAAGGTCGACCTGCTCAAGCTGTCGATCCTCAAGCTGGCCGAGCAGTACCTGACCTTCGTGCAGCAGGCCCGCCGCCTGCGTTTCTCCCTCGCCGCCGACTATCTGGTGATGGCCGCCTGGCTGGCCTATCTGAAATCGCGCCTGCTGCTGCCCAAGCCCGACAAGAAGACCCCCGACGAGGCGCCGGCCGAGGAGATCGCCGCGGCCCTGGCCTTCCGCCTGGCCAAGCTCGACCTCATGCGCAAGGCGTCGGAGGCCTTCAAGGAACGCCCCCAGCTCGGCCGCGACGTCTTCACCCGCGGCGATCCGGAGGCGATCCGGGTGGTTCCGTCCGGCGCCATCGATGGCGATCTGTACGGCCTGATGCGGGCCTACGCCGACCAGCGCAAGCAGCACGCCGCGCGCCACTACCGCCCGCGTCCGCCCGAAGCCTATTCCCTGGAAGACGCCCGCGCGCGCCTGCGCCAGATGCTGCCCGAGCTGAAGGCCTGGCGGACCCTGGAGGCCGTGGCCCCGGAGTCCGAGCCGGGACTGGAGCGCCAGCCCAGCCGCGCCTCCTACCTGGCCTCGACCCTGTCGGCGAGCCTGGAGCTGGTCAAGGAAGGGGCGATGGAGGCCCGCCAGCTGGAGCATTTCACCGACCTCTACCTGCGCTCGCGCCTCAGGCTGGAGGCGGCGGAGTGAGTGAGGAGCAGGCCGAGCCTCCGGCCCTTGAGGGCGTCGAGCGGGCGATCGAGGCCCTGCTGTTCGCCGCCGCCGGACCGCTGTCGGTGCAGGACCTGGCGCGCAGACTTCCGGAGGGCGCCGACATCGCGGCGGCGATCCAGGGTCTGAAGGCGCGCTACGCGGACAGGGGCGTGGAGCTGGCCGAGGTGGCCGGCCGCTGGCGCTTCCAGACCGCCCCGGACCTGGCCTGGCTGATGACCGAAGAGCGCCAGGAGCCGCGGCGCCTGTCCCGGGCCGCTCAGGAAATCCTGGCCATCATCGCCTACCACCAGCCGGTGACCCGCGCCGAGATGGAGCAGATCAGAGGCGTGCAGACCAGCCGCGGCTCGCTCGACGTGCTGCTGGAGTTGGGCCTGGTGCGCATGCGCGGCCGCCGCCGCTCGCCGGGCCGCCCGGTGACCTATGGCACTACCGACGCCTTCCTCGAGCACTACGGCCTGGCGAGCCTGACCGACCTGCCGGGCATGGCCGAGATGAAGGCCGCCGGCCTGCTCGACCTCAACATGCCCTCCGACTTCGCCCTGCCCGACCCGAGCCGCGCCGACGAGATCGACGAGGACCCGCTCGAGGACGGCGATCGTCCCGAATTCCATCAGGATTATCTGGGGGACGAGGAATAAGCTGGCCGCCGGAATCGTCTAGCGGCTAGAAAGGTCGCGGGCGCTTGGTTGGCGCTTGCGGCGTCATGCGCCTATATTAGGCGACAAACGGAATCTCGGCCGCCAAGGGCGCCGACTGGAGTGGAACGATGGGTGGTCTAGCGCCTTGGCATATTATTCTCTTCGCCGTGGTGGCTCTGCTCCTGTTCGGCGGCAAGGGTAAGCTGTCCGGATTCATGGGCGACGCGGCCAAGGGCATCAAAGCCTTCAAGGATGGCCTGAAGGACGAGGACAAGCCCGCGGCGCCTCCAGCCGCCGCGCCCTCGACGCCCCTGCCGCCGACCGAGGTCGCCAAGGACCCGGCGCGCCAAGAAGACAAGCACACCGCCGCCTAGCGCCCCGTGTCGGAGGCGCCGACGACATGCCTGCCTGGAGTTGAGGCCTGATGCTGCCCGACCTCAGCGGTTCTCACATGCTTATCGTGCTGGTCGCGGCCCTGGTGTTCATCGGGCCCAAGGACCTGCCGAAGTTCCTGCACAAGATCGGCAAGTTTGTCGGCAAGATGCGGAGCATGGCCAACGAGTTCCGCGCAAGCTTCGACGAGATGGCTCGCCAGTCCGAGCTCGACGAACTGCGCAAGGAGGTCGAGGCCATGCGCCAGGCGAGCCACGCCGCCCTGCCGCAGGACCTGGGCATCGAGGCTCAGATGAAATCCGACGCCGAGGCCGCCTACATGGCCAACTGGGAAGCCTCACACGCGCCGTCGACCGATGCCGCGACCGCGGTAGAGAACTCGATCCTGCCCCCGGCTGACGCGCCCGCCGCGCCGCCGCCGGCCAAGGCCGCCCGGCCGAAGGCGCCGTCCAAGAAGCCCGCTAAGCCGCAAACGCCGGCCGAGCCCGCGCCGAAGCCGCGCGCTCGCAAAACCAAGCCGGAGGCCGACGCATGAGCGACGCCCCCGACGACTCCGAGATCGAGGGCTCACGCGCTCCTCTGATGGAGCACCTGATTGAGCTGCGCCGGCGGCTGATCGTCTCTCTTGTGACCTATGGCGTTGCCGTCGGATTCTGCCTGCTGTTCGCCAAGCCGCTGTTCGTGCTGATGGTGCATCCCTTCGATGTCGCCCAGGACGTGGTCGCCCAGCAGAAGGCGCCGGGCCAGCACGGTCAGTTCGACATGATGCTGGTCATGCTCGGACTCAAGTCGGTGCCTGCGACCCATCACATCTCGATGATCTACGCCGCGCCGCTGGAGCAGTTCCTGACCTATCTGAAGCTGGCCGCCATCGCCGGTCTGGTGCTGGCCTTCCCGATCATCGGCTACCAGCTCTACCGCTTCATCGCGCCGGGGCTCTACAAGAAGGAGCGCAATGCCTTCCTGCCGTTCCTGATCGCCTCGCCGGTGTTGTTCGTGATGGGGGCGGCGCTGGTCTACTTCGTGATGCTGCCGTTCGTGATGGTGTTCTCCCTCGGCCAGCAGATCGAGGGGGTGACCCAGTATCTGCCGCGGGTGGACGACTACTTGAAGCTGGCTACGGGCCTGGTCCTGGCCATGGGCCTGTGCTTCCAGCTGCCGGTAGTTCTGACCCTCCTCGCCATGGCCGGCCTGATCAATGCCGCCGCCCTGATGTCGGCCTGGCGCTATGCCATCGTGGGGGTCTTCGCCGTCGCGGCCCTGGTCACCCCGCCCGACCCGATCAGCATGCTGAGCCTGGCCGTACCGATCTGCCTGCTCTACTTCGTGTCGATCTGGTGCGTGAAGCTGATCGAGCTGCGCCGCGGCAAGGACGAGGGCGAGGGCTAAATTCGCCGTTCAGGCGCACGTCACTGTTCCAGAAAGGTGTCGGATGCCAAGACGAGAGATGGCTGGAGTCTTTGCAGCAGTAGGTACAGCGATCGTGCTGGCGGTGAACTCATCGGGCGCCTCAGCAGCATCCATCCCAAGGGTAAGCGGGATGTTTAGCGATCTGGGCTATTCGAAGAGCGGCGATCTGAGCGGCATCGAAGTGTGGATCGTGCCGTCAGAAGCGGAAGGAATGGCGGTTGTTTTTCAAGACACCGCCGAAGTTCCTGGACGCCCAATCATCGTGGCGGCCAAGGTTGATGGTTCGCGGGTGACGTTCGCCATACCGGAAGGTTCAGATGGGGCGGGAACGTACAGCGGGGTCGTGACCGACAAGGACTTCCGCGTCCATTGGGAAAGGCGAGCCCGAGACGGGCATGTCGATAAAGGCGTCTTCGTTCTCAAGCGGAAAGAGAGCTACTGGCAGAGGCATTGAAGCGAAGTCTCAGTTGACGCTTGCCGACGGTTTGGGGTGAGCGGTTGTCCCGCCCGTCGACGCGGCGGCTTAGGCGCGGGTCACGTCGACTTGAGGTGAAGCGTCTGGCGCTTGCCGTCGAACAGCGGCCGGTCGGCCAGCGGGATCGTCGGCAGGCGGCCGCGGAGCTGGATGTGTTTCGCCGGTTTGCGCACGACGGTGACCTGAGCGTTCATTTAGATATCCGAATTGTGGTGGTGCGGGCTCGAACCGCCCGGCCTGTAAGCGCGGCAGTCCGCCGAGTGTTCCGCCTAAGCTAGTGGGTGGCGTCCTTGACCGCCCCCTTGAGGTCTCCGACCGCGGACTTCACGCCGCCGACCACCTCGTCCTTCTTGCCTTCGCGCTTCAGCTTGGCGTCGCCCGTGATCGCCCCTACGCCGGATTCGATGTGACCGACGGCCTTCTGGCTATGTCCGGAGCTGTCGTCGCACGCCGCAAGAGCGAGGGAAAGCGCAGCCGCGCCGACGATGAAAAGGGTTCGCATGGGGTCGCCTCAAAGCTCCGCTTCCTCAAGCAACGCGGCGCCGGCGCTTAGGTTCGCCGGGTTGAGCGGTTGTACGGAAATCCGACGCGCCTTAAAGGACACGGGCTCCCGCCACCTTCCAGGCCGCCGCCATGCACGACATCAGGGCCATCCGCGACAATCCCGACGCCTATGACCGCGGCTGGGCCTCGCGCGGGATGTCGCCGCAGACGCCGGCGATCCTCGATCTCGACCGCAAGCTGCGCGCCGCCCAGACAGCGCTGCAGGACGCTCAAGGCCGGCGTAACGAGGCGTCCAAGCTGATCGGCCAGGCCAAGGCCAGGAAGGACGAGGCGGAAGCCCAGCGCCTGATGGCGGAGGTCGAGACCCTCAAGGGCCTGATGATCGACCAGGCCGAGCAGGAGAAACTGTCGGGCGAACTGCTGTCCGCCCTGCTGGCCTCGCTGCCCAACATTCCCGCGCCGGACGTGCCCGCGGGCGCGGACGAACACGGCAACGAAGAACAGCGCCGCTGGGGCCAGGCGGCCGCCATCAAGGCGCCCAAGGACCACGTGGCGCTCGGCGAGGGCCTGGGGCTGATGGACTTCGAGGCGGCGGCCCGCACGTCGGGCGCCCGGTTCGTCTATCTCAAGGGGCAGCTCGCCCGGCTGGAGCGCGCCATCGGCGCCTTCATGCTCGACATCCAGACCGGCGAGCACGGCTACACCGAGGTGTCGCCGCCGCTGCTGGTGCGTGACGAAGCGGTGTTCGGCACTAACCAGCTGCCCAAGTTCGCCGAGGACCTGTTCAAGACCACCGACGGCAAGTGGCTGATCCCCACCGCCGAGGTGTCGCTGACGAACATGGTGCTGGGCCAGATCCTGGAGGAGGGCGATCTGCCGATGCGGCTGACCGCGCTCACCCCCTGCTTCCGCTCGGAGGCCGGCGCCTCGGGCCGCGACACTCGCGGCATGATCCGCCAGCACCAGTTCTACAAGGTCGAGCTGGTGTCGATCGTCGCGCCGGAGAAGAGCGACGAGGAGCACGAGCGCATGACCGACTGCGCCGAGGCCATCCTCAAGCGCCTGGAGCTGCCCTATCGCACCATGCTGCTGTGCACCGGCGACATGGGCTTCGGCGCGCGCAAGACCTACGATCTCGAGGTGTGGATGCCGAGCCAGGGCCAGTACCGCGAGATCTCGTCCTGCTCCAACTGCGGCGACTTCCAGGCCCGCCGCATGGACGCGCGCGTGCGCAGAGCCGGCGAGAAGGGAACGCGCTTCCTGCACACCCTCAACGGCTCTGGCCTCGCCGTCGGCCGCACCCTCGTGGCGATCCTGGAGAACTACCAGGACGAGGGCGGGCGCATCGCCATTCCACCGCCGCTGAAGCCCTACATGGGCGGCGAGACGCACATCGGCTGATCGGGGACCCATGCGCATCCTGGTCACCAACGACGACGGCATCCACGCCGAGGGCCTGCAGGCCCTCGAGCGGATCGCCCATACCCTGTCGGACGACGTGTGGGTGTGCGCGCCGGAGGTAGAGCAGTCGGGCGCCAGCCGGGCCCTGACCCTGTCGGCGCCCCTTCGCGTGCGGCGGATGTCGGAGAAACGCTTCGCCGTGGGCGGCACGCCCACCGACTGCGTGCTGCTGGCGATCCAGGACCTGGTCGAGGGGGGCAAGCCCGATCTGGTGCTGTCCGGCGTCAACCGGGGCCAGAACCTCGGCGAGGACGTGACCGTATCCGGCACGGTGGCGGGGGCCATGCAGGGGATGGCGCTGGGCGTGCCGGGCATCGCCCTCAGCCAGGCCCTGGAGCGCTTCCACGACGACGAGCAGGCCCTGTTCCACACGGCCGAGACCTTCGCCCCCGGCATCATCCGCCAGCTGCTCAAGGCCGGCTGGCCGGACGAAGTGATCATCAACGTCAACTTCCCCGACCTCGAACCCGAGGACGTGCATGAGGTCGAGGTCTGCGCCCAGGGCATCCGCGACGTGCAGAACGGCCACGCCGAACGCCGCACCGACCTGCGCGGCCGCGACTACTACTGGATGGGCTGGAAGGGCCTGGCCGACAACGCCCCGGCCGGCACCGACCTCTACGCCGTGCGCCACGGGCGCATCTCGGTCACGCCCCTGCATATCGACCTCACCCACCGTCCGACCCTGCACGACCTCAAGGGCGTGCTCGGCGGCGCCCCTCCGAAGGCTTGAGCGCGGATGTCCGAGGCCGCCGACACGCCCGAAACACGCATGGCGAAGCTGATCCTTGCCCTGCGCTCCCAGGGCGTCACCGATCCCAAGGTGCTGTCGGCGATCGAGAAGACCCCGCGCGAGCTGTTCGTGCCGGGGCTGTTCCAGGACCGCTCGTGGGAGGACTCGGCCCTGCCGATCGCCTGCGGCCAGACCATCAGCCAGCCGTTCATCGTTGGCCTGATGACCCAGGCCCTGCGCGTGGAGCCGCGCTTCCGCGTGCTGGAGATCGGCACCGGCTCCGGCTACCAGACCGCCGTGCTCTCGCGCCTGTGCCGTTTCGTTTACAGCGTCGAGCGCTACCGCACCCTGCTCGGCGAGGCCGAGGCCCGGCTGAAGGCCCTAGACGTGACCAACGTCTTCACCCGTTTCGGTGACGGCGGCGAGGGCTGGCCCGAACAGGCGCCGTTCGACCGCATTTTGGTCACGGCCGCGGCGCCAGGTGAGCCCAAGGCTTTGCTGTCGCAGTTGAAGCCGAACGGCATCCTGGTGGCGCCGGTGGGGAAGGGGCCTGTGCAGCAGCTCAAGCGCTATATCGCCGACGGCAAAGGCGATTTCGACGTCGAGACCCTGTGCGAGGTGCGGTTCGTGCCCCTGCTAGACGGCGTGGCGCGCGAACTTTGACGGCTTTGTGGGTTGGCTTAGGAAGCGGGCGCCTCGAAACTCCCGCTTTGATTCCCGGTGATTCTTCCGTCTTTCGAGGCGGAGTGGCGGAGTGGCGATGAAGGCTTTTCTGGCGGCGGCTTCGGTGTTGGCGCTCTGCGTGGGCCTGGGCGCCTGCGTCGACATTCCCGCCCCCCAGTACCCGGTCCGCCGGTCCGACGCCCCGGCGCCGCAGCCCGCTCCGGCGCCCCAGCCTCAGCCTGCTCCCGCGCCGCAACCCCAGCCTGCGCCGGCGCAGGCCACGGACGAGCAGCCCCAGGCCCGGCCCTCGACTCCGGTCGGCCAGTCGGCCCTGCCGCCGCCCTCCGCCAGGACGCCCAAGCCCGGCGCCCGGCTCGACCGGGGGCTCGACATTGGCCGCCCGGCCCTGATGTCCGCCGTCTGGCGCGGCGACGCCGGCGCCGGCTTGCAGCTGGCGGCGACCCATCGCCACAAGGCGGCGCCGAAGAAGGATGAGGCCGCCGATTCCGACACCGTGCCGGTCGGCAAGGGGGACACCCTGGCCTCCATCGCTCGCACGCAGGGGATCTCGATCGAGGACTTGGCCAAGGCCAACGGGCTGAAGAGCCCCTACCGCCTGACCGCGGGCCAGAGGCTGAAGCTGCCGGCGGAAGCGTCGGCATCGGGCGGGGCGGCCTCCGACGCCAAGGCCGAGGCCCAGACCACGGCCAAAGCCAAGGGCAAGACCGCCAAGGCCGACGAAACCCGCACCGTGAAGGTAGCCAAGGGCGACACCCTGGCTTCCATATCCCGCAAGAGCGGCCAGTCGATCGAAGACCTGGCCAAGCTCAATGGACTGGAGAAGCCCTACCGGCTGAAGATCGGCCAGACGGTCAGGCTGGCGGGCGAGGAAGAGCCGGCGTCGGATACGCCCGCCAAGGCGAAGTCCAAAACCGCCAAGGCGGCGCCGGCCGACGACGAGGCTGAGACGGCCAGCAGCTCGACCAGCACCTCGACCATCACCGTGCGCCGCAAGGACACTCTTCAGAGCCTGGCCAGGCAGGCCCATGTCTCCGTGGCCGAACTCGCCCGCCTGAACCACCTGAAGAAGCCGTATCACGTGACCCGCGGCCAGCAGATCAAGCTGCCGGACCTGCCTGGGCCCCCAAGCGCACAATCCTCGAACGTGGCCTCGCCCGGCCGGTCAGAGGCAGGCCGCGGCGACGCGGTGGATCGGGTCCTGGCCGCCCCGACGACGGTCACGGCCGGCAAGAAGGACACCCTGAGGAGCATCGCCGACAAGCACGGCGTCTCTCTCGAAGCCCTGGCCAAGCTCAACCACCTGAAGAAGCCCTACCGCATCAAGCGCGGGCAGAAGATCAAGCTTCCGGTGAGGGCGGTCGAGCCGCGTCAGGCCGAGACCAGCTACAAGGTCCAGGCCGGCGACACGCTCTATTCCATCGCCCGCCGCTTCGACACCGACGTCAGGACCCTGACCGACCTCAACGGCCTGGAGTCCGGCGAGCAGCTCAAGGTCGGCCGGCGCATCCATCTGCCCGGCGGCGCCGAGGACCGCATCGCCCCCAGGCCTGGCCGCAGCGTGGCCACTTCGAGCGAGCCGTCCGCTCCGGTGCCCTATTCGAGCCTGCCGGGCGCGGCGCCGGCGCCGTCCGAGCCCCCGCCGGCCTCCGCTTCCACGTCCGCCCCGTCATCACTGACCAATCAGCTCGCGCCCTATCGGCCCACCGCTCCGACCGCCGAAGCGCCCGCGCCCGGCGACGCCGAGGTCGCGGCGGCCGGCAAGGGCCTGTTCCTGTGGCCGGTCAAGGGCGACATCCTGCAGCGCTTCGGGCCCCTGGCCGGCGGCCAGCGCAGCGACGGCGTCGACATCGGCGACGCGGCGGGCACGCCGGTGCAGGCCGCCGCCGGCGGCGAGGTGGTCTACGCGGGCAACACCCTGCCGGGCTTCGGCAACATGGTGCTGCTGCGCCACGACGGCGGCTGGGTGACGGTCTACGCGCACCTCGCCAGCCTCGACGTGAAGATGCGCCAGACGGTGAGCCAGGGTCAGACGATCGGGTCGGTGGGCCAGAGCGGCGGCGTCAGCCAGCCCCAGCTGCACTTCGAAGTGCGCTACGCGCCCAGCACCAAGGACAAGCCGCGCACCATCGATCCAATGCTGGTGCTGCCGCAGTAAAATCGGCCCAAGCGGGTTGCCGCGGCGGCCGGCCGGCCTAAGCTTGGTCGGCGACCCGAACCTGGAGCGAACCGGTGCCTCAGCGTCCGATCCAGCGCAGGGCGTACAGGGGCCGGCGGGCGCGCGCATCCTGGTCGACCCTCGACTGGGCGGCCAGCCTCAGCCTATCGGCCTTCTGGCACCTGATGGTCCTGGCGGTGCTGGCGGTGGCCGTGCACCCGTTCGAGCTGCCCGACACCAACCGGGCGATCAGCCTGGAGCTGCTGCCCTCCCTGACGCCGCCCCCGGTGCCGACCATCGATGTCCGCCTGAACCCGCGCCCGGAGCCGCCCCCCGCGCCGCCCAAGCCCTTGGCGTCCGTCCCGCCGCCCTCGCCGGCCACGCCGCCGGTCCAGGCCGAGGCGCCGCCGCCTCCGCCGCCCCCGCCGCCGCTGGAAGTCGTGCGTCCGCCCCCGTCCGCGCTTGATCGGCCCGTCGAGGTGCAGCGCCGCGCCGCCCAGGCTCCGCGCCTGGAGGCCCCTCAGGCGAACCTGCAGATCCCCCCGGCGCCGCCGGAGCCGGTGGCGGTGTCGCGCGCCGCGCCGGTCGTGCGGGCGCCCGCGGAGGTCCAGCGCGCCCCGGCCGAGGGCCCGGCCCGGCCGCTCGACACCCTTCGCGCGCCGCAGTTGCCCCAGGCTCCGCCGGCCGACGCCCCGATCGTGACCGCCCCGCCGATTTCCGTCGCGCCGCAGGTGCTGACCAACGGAACCGTGGTCCAGTCGCCGGTCGAAATACGGCCCCGCGA
>Ga0265327_10004555_pt1 | contig 12218 bp, 17 predicted proteins | sample 41621metaG_FD_202089 | JGI IMG/M metagenome (GOLD analysis project Ga0265327, IMG submission 202089) | Rhizosphere microbial communities from Carex aquatilis grown in University of Washington, Seatle, WA, United States - 4-16-21 metaG | ecosystem: Host-associated > Plants > Roots > Rhizosphere...
CTCACCTATGTAACAATACACGCTCAACCTGTTACCCGGTTGTAATTCATAAGGAACATTTGCAGCTCTATCACTAAAACGTTCACCAAGCAACGGATAAACAAAAACAACATGATCAGTATAATTGTCAACTATCAACTCCAAGTCATCAAGCGAAGCAAAACATTTAATGCTGTCACCATCATTCGCACAATTATTTACACGGCTTCTAGTTGCCGTTAACTGGTAAGCCAAAGCCTGTAAACCTCCAGCGTGCGCAGTAATTCCCTTCTCTGAGGTTTTACCTGTAATTACGTTCTCCCATTTCGTCGGGTCATAAGTTCCCGTAACATCAAACTTCGCTCGCTTCAAAACCTTACTAACAAACGCGCCCATCCCAGCCTTATAAATTGTCGCAGGGTTATAATCAGCAACACCAAACAACAACGCATCGTTGATCTTGTTAGGATAACTTTGAACAATTTGCTCCAAAATATAGTTCAGTTCAGCGCCACTGATCTCTTGCGCTCCATTTGTTGTAATGGCTCCATCAATAAGCGCGAGTAAAGTTGTTTTGTCAACCATTAGTTGAAGTCGTTATTAAAATCATTATTAAAATCACCGCCTAACTTTCCATCACTCAGCATTGAGCTAACAGGGTTCAATCTTTTACGCTTATAAAAAAGTAAAGTGTCTTTATCAACAGGATCACTCTTCACCTTCACCAATTGTCCAACTGTTAAAACACTACTTCGGTTAATTGTCCCGACATTATCAGCAATCAATGAGCGCACGCCTTCAACCCCGCCATACTCTTGTATAGCTATGTCGTAAATAGTTTGTCCAGCCTTAACTGTTATTGTCTTCTGCCCCATACTCAGCAATAATTGTCATGTCAGTTAAATCCTTCGTGTCCATTTTTACAATAGTTGCACCATCATTCTCAACTTCACTTTGTATCTCAGCCGCAAGCTCATCACCGCTTTTATCCTCTTCAATGTAATTCACAATACCAACTCCAACAGTAGGGCTTTGCTTAAACTCACCCTTCTCAGCCATAATAAGTATTTGCACGTTTTGATTCGTACACTCATCAACAACAAAGTCGCCGTTCTTTATTTGCAGATCAAAACCCTTCAGAAAAAAATCGAACAGCTTACCCATGTTTTACATTTTCATTTTCAAGATCACTCTTCTTAGTCTTCACAATACTTGTCATCGTTGCAAAACTTGGAGCCAGCGGATAAGTACCAGTCGGAGCCAATGCAATCGAAATAGAGCGCAACGCATCCAGCAGATCATTGTAATTGCCCTCCAGCGTATTAATTCGTTTCGTCAAAGCTTCAACCTTCACCAAACCGCCAAACGTTTCACCATTCAACTTCACAATACCCTTCGCATCAATCTCAAAAGTGCCGCCTCCTTTAGTCTTAATTAAGTACCGTTTAATCTTTCCGAACTTGGTTATGTACTTGTAAGTATTATCATTGTCAATCGACCCAACCAATACATCACTTTTAACCTCCGGTATAATTATTAAACCAATCTCTTCGCTATCAATCGCCGCCTTCAGTCTCACATCATGGTAAATCGGACTTCCATCACCCGGATCAACATCACAGGTATAATTTTTTTCATCAACCTCTACAACAGTACCCGCAAACGTTTGCACCGTTGCCGATTTTTTCGACAACTTAACCAACTCGGTTCTTATTTGCTCTTTACGTTCGCTCATTACTCAATCAAGTTTGAAGTTGCACTTCGTCCTAATTCCAACTCTCTATCAATTCCATCATCCGGCCCGTATGAAGTATTTACCGAATCAATAAAATAACTCCCGGCGCGTTCAGGGTATCGGTCATTCATTAAGTTTGCAACCATACTGTGAATAGCAAACGGCAACCACTTCGATTTAAACGCACCCCTGTAACCATCGTACTTAATTCTATTGATCGCTTCCTTTGCTAACACCTTAAGCTCATCCTTCGTCTTGTTGTAATAATGTACCGTCACTTGATCCGCGTCCGCAAATTTTCCATTTCCATTTTCGTCAACTGATCCATCACCAACCTCAACACTTATTTTTTTATTGTTCGGCATTACACTAATAGCCTTAATACGCACACGTATATCTTCTTGCCTTCTAAATGCAAGATCACCCATGATCGCATTCTTTTGAAAGTGGTAATTAACCTCACCCAATCCTTTCTCCTGGTATGCCAATCCCACAAACAACTTTTTACCTCTGAAGTAAGCAACCAATAAAAACTCTTCCTTCAGTTTCTCCAGTGCTTTCGCGGCACTCCAATCTAAAAGGGGCCAGCGTAACATCAGGACATTCAATCGTTGCACCCGGTACAATTTCCGCAAGCATGTCCGCAAGCTTTATACTTCTCCAGCTTTTATTTATTAAACGCTGTTTGAGTTTCCACATCTCATCTTCACACTTCAACACAACAGGTGATCCCGTAACTATTTCCGAAACATAACCCTCGTACTCAGTAACCAACTCACCATCGTACCCAAAATTTATTTGTACAGCATCACCAACCTTCACCAACTTCTCAAACTTCTCACCCGTACTCTTCAATGTTAAATTTGGTAGCGTCAACGTAGCAGTATCAGTCAAGCTCTTCCAAGAGCTATGTATCTCAGCCTTGCTCAGCATGTTTGTAAATACGTAGTCACCCACGTAAACCAAACTACCCATATCAACCTGACTTTTACCCATTCTTTTTCTTCAGTTCCAAATCAAACTCTTTATCACTCTTGCAAATAAATTCATAAGGTTGATACCCGTACGATCCTTCAATTGCTGGCAACCTCAAATCAATAATTGAGATCAGCTTAATGCCGAACATCGTTGTAAGCTTATTAACAATCGCAACACTATTGCGCAGCTCGTAAATCTTACGCAGCATCCTCACAATATCCTCCGGGTAGCTCTCAGGGTCATCATCATTCACAGCAATGCCACGTATCACAACGTTGTAATCATTCAACGAGAATAATTCTTTAAATGTCCCGTCATTGCCATCAATCACAGTCTCAATCATTCGCTTGCCTCCGTTTATTTCAATCAACGGCTCATTTGGCAGTGTGAAATAATCAAGCGCATCTCCGCGCTTTGTGTTTTGTATTTTGCAAGGCAAGTGAATAGGAGTACCAAAAAAACTTTGAACATCAGCATCAGGCACAAGTATCTTCGCGCTATCAAACGCACTCGCACCCTCAACATCAAACACCTCATTATTGGGCGCGTAACGTGGTAAGCCAAACGCTTGCCAGTATAAATACGGTATAGGTATTCTAATGTTTCCCATGCGTTACGTCATTAATGCTCGCCGTGTGCGTAAGCCTTCTCCTCTTCCTTAAGAGGAGATACCCGAAGGGGAGAGGAGTTTACTGTCTCTCACTCGCCAACTCCGCCCCACGTATCGCTCTCAAAATAGTCTCTTCAATAAACCTCACAATATCCTCTTTGCTCTCATCAAGCTTTTGCGGAGTAATATTTATTTTCTCAACGAGGTTATTGAAATTGAGCGTAATATTTCTAACCGATCTCCCCGTGTCACTTATCTTACCGCTCGTTTTATTTATCTCAGCATCACTTTCCTCCGTTGCACTTCCAGCAGTACTTGTCCCACCGCCTGTCACAGCATCGCTCTTCAGATCGCGCATTATGCCGCCTGAGTTTAAGTTGCCCGTAGCTTTCTCTTCAGAACCCAAACCAAGCAACGCCTTCGTCTTATCATAAAGCCATTCAACACCCTTCAGCATTGGCTTAAGCACGTAGGTCCAAAAATATTCCATCGGTTTAAAAAATGCCCATTTAATAATCCCGCCAATCAATTGAAAGTTTTTACCAATCAACCAAACTATGTCCTGTATGATTTGTGATTTGTTGTACAAGCTAACCATCCAATTTACAGCCGATGCGATACCGCTTGTAAGCGCATTGATCCCCTTGGTAACAACAGGTAAAAAAGCCGATCCAATTTTTATAGAGATACTTTCCATAGTACCCTTCAAACGGTTTATTGATCCGTTGTAAGTGTTCGTTTGTATAGCCGCTTGTTCGTATGCAATATTTGTCCCGGTAACTTTACGGCCCATCTCTTCAACGCCTTTCGCGTTCTGAATAAGTAACTGAGCCGCGTTAATATTTTCACGCCCGAATAAGTGAGCCAACAAAACCGTGTCTTTTAAATGCGGCTTAAGCTTCACTAAACTCTTCATCAAACCATCAGCACGTAAATCAATACCCGGTAAAAATTTCGTCTTCGTTTGCAACGCAATCAAAACGTTACGCAGTCCGGTGCCCGCTTCACTACCCTTCACAGCATTTTGAGAAAGTATTTCCAGTGCGCCAATAGTATCTTCAAGACTCACCTTCGCAATTGCCGCTGTACTACCCGTAATCTTCAAACTCTCAGCCAAGTCAGGTATTTCAGCCGCGCCATATTTCGCACCCGCAGCAAGCGCATTGATCACACGCCCGGCATCAGTAGCCTTAAAACTAAATTGATTAATAGTTGCCGCCATTGTATCAGCAGCCATTGCCAAATCAACACCCGCAGCTTGTGCCAATGTGATCGTTTTTTCTTGCAGCAAGTCAAGCCCTTTAACACCGCCAATTGTTGCAACATCAATATTGCTCGCAAGCAATTTGTAAGCTTCAGCGGCTTTCATTGCACCCAACCCGGTCGCAGCACCAACCTCCAAACTCTTTTTACTCAGGTGATCCAAGTCTTTACCAGCAATCCCGGTAATAGCAGAAACCTCAGCCATGCTTTGCTCAAAGTCGCCCGCTTTATTTATCGGACCAATCAGCGCAGCCGCCAAAATAGCAAGCCCGGCCACAACTAAAGCAACCGGGTGTTTGACTGATAATAAACTTTGAATTACATTACCCATTGCGCCCGAAGCTTGACCAGCCATGCCCTCAAGCTTTCCAAACGCATTACTCAAAAACGGAATTTGCATTCCGCTACCCTTCGCCGCATCTCCAGCCTTACTAATTTTATCCTGAAGCCCACCAAACTTAGCCGAAACCTTATCCCCAGCACCGCTGAGTTTAGCTAACACAGAGCTTACGCCGTCTGTCATCTTAAGTTTCCATTCGCTCAGCTTCATTTTATCTCGACTGTTTAATTGGCCTGTGTGTAAGAACCCTCCTCAGTCGTCATTGCGAGTTTTTCGCATGGCAATCTGAGGAGGGATGAGTCCCTTATTTTTCTTTTGCTTCCTTTTCCCTAACCCATTGCAATTGTCCGAGGAGTGAAAAGATTTGCTCATCCTCAAGCTCCTCCGGGTTAGTTATGTGAAAGTAGTAGCGTAGCTGTGCGAATACCTGAAGTATATTGGACTTATATACTTCCGTTACGGCTTCGCTTATAGCTTTTTTACCTCAACATCAGCCATCTCAATGATCTCATCAAGCTGACCAAGTATTCCGTTTCTCAGGTAATCATCAGAATCAATTGCAGGGTCGCCCGCAAGTTTGCAATTCTCATAAATACTCAGGTTAAACGTTAAAGCCTTTTTATTTTCACTTGCCTTTGCACGTTGCAAATCAGTGTATTTAGGCTTACGCATGTAAACAACTCTCTTCACACCATCTTGCCCGGTTGCCGACATAGAGAAAACATCACCATGCTTTGCTTTAAAAGCTTCAATTTCGCTCGCGCTTGGTTGTTTCCAAGAGCTTGCTGTTTCGTCAACAACAGGTGTATTTACGGTATCGTTTGCGGTGTCGGTTGTTGTATCTTTTGCCGCTTTTTTTGTGTCTTTTGTGGTCTCTTCAGCCATGTTTTTTTGTATTTAGATTAACTTATAAATGCGTTTTTGAATGATTTTAAACGTTGTAATCAATCTTGCCAATGATCAAATCACAAACAACTGGCATGTGATCATCACCCGTCTTACCACCCTTTTTAAACTTCTTGATCCGTACACCGATCAACAAATCAGTTGTATCAATACCGCCTTCAGGAGCGTAAGAAACCGTTATATTGAACGGAGCCATAGAGGTCACTGATCTGCCCGGAGGCAAACTTTGCTGTAAAGCTTCAAACTCGCTTTGTAGCAATGTCAATGACCCTGAAAAATCTTTCTTACCTCTTCCAAACGCAACGGGTTCGTCTCCGCGTCCGTGTATGTTAGTATGCTCTTTGCTCTCTTCGTACTCAATGGCTTCAATACCATCAATCGGAGCAACCTTACCGGGAATTATAACAGCTATATCTTCCCATGCGTACTCATTTCCATTTATCATTGTGTGTCGTTTTTTATTGGTTCGTCATTGCGAGCATTGCGCCCAAGTATTACTCAATTGTTTTTAAACCGAAGTCTTATAAGCGATCTTAGCAGTCACCGTTTTCACTTCACCTTTCGGCACACCGTTAACCTCAACCACAATCTCGCCCGATGTGAAAACATTTTGATCAGGATTAACGAAAGCTTTAACAGCACTCAGCTCGCCCTTTTGAACCATACGTTGATTGATTGCCGTTTCAATCTCTCCTTGAAAAGCTTTACACACAGCCACAGGAAGCTTACCGCTCGCTGGGTCAATATCAATATCATCCTCAATATCATTCGTGTAAATTTCGCGGGCAATGCTCGCCATCTTATCAATCACACGTCCACGCTTAAGCGTACAGTAATCATCAGTCAACGGCGCAGCCATTGAGTCAAGGTTGATGTAGTAACCCGCCTTTTGAACGTGTTGCTTCAAAAACACATAACCATGATCATTCAGCGTGTCGCGGTTCGTATCGGTCAGAGAAGAGTAAGCAGCTCCGTTGCTGTAACCCGGATTTGTAATTGTGTTCGGGCCGTTCTTAACACGTGCAGTACTGCGTTGCACAGGCAACACAGATGCAAGTCCAAGATAATCACCCACACTCGCCATCTTATTTGCATAAGAGTTTGCAGTGATAAAATCATTGTCGTTGTACATCACAACCCCAACACGGTTAGCCGTTGCGCCTGCAACATCAGTCAAGTCAACAGATGACGAAGCATTACCTTGGAAGTTTCTACCTTCCAAAATAATTCTGCAATATCTGTAAAGCCCCTCCTCTTCCAAAAGCAAAGCCTTTGCATTTACAATCGCACTTGCAAGGTCCGCCTCAAATTGTCCGCTGTAAGTTGGAGTATAACCGCCATCAGGAACCAATGTGATACCGAGTAATTTTATTTTTCCGTTTGCAGTCGCAAGCAGTTTCTTGGCATACGCATTTGTCTTCAGCGTGATCGGAGTTAAATAAACAGTCTTAGCAACAACCATCACATAAAGCAATGTACCGTTCGGAGCATTGTTATAGAAGTCACTGATATGTTTGTGTGCAAGGCACGTATTTGTTGCATCATAAGCCGCATCAATACCCAACGCCTCAGCGTCAGCTAACGAAGCAATTGGACCAAGTACATCACCAAGGGCAAACTTGCCGCCCACAGCTATGCCCGATACAATTAAACCACAAGTACCATCTTCCGACTGCGCTTGGCTTCCAAGGTTGCCGTTTCCAATAATTACATTTGCTTTAGGTTGGCTCATTATTTTATGAATTTTATAATTATTAATACTAACGCGAGTAGTGATCCTATCCCGCCGATCCATGCAAAGCACTTCACCCAGCCGGGTATATATTGTACGGTAACAGTATTTGTTTTACTGTCCACTTCATTTCGTTCTCTCAGTTGAGTAATCGTTTTCTCTTGCAAAGCCACAGTCTTCTCCAGCTCCGGGCAAATACATTCCGCATCAAGTTTATTGTTTGTGATCTTAGCGGTGATCACTGAATGTTTTTTCTTAAGCGTCACTTCAGGCATATTTAAAACGCCATTTGTATCACACTTAACCATTGTCCAAATACTTGCAGTATCAGCCGCAAAAACTATTGTTGTATCTTTCCACCACTTCACTTTAGTTTCTGTCGAAGTAGTATCAGTCACCTTCTTATCAGTCCCAGTCAACACTTGCGGACACATGCACCCGGTCAAACAAATAACCGACAACACTATTGTTGCAAATACTAAAAGGAAATATTTAAAATTCTTTATCATTCGTCGTCATTGCGAGCATTTCGCGAAGCAATCTGCCCAAGTGTTACTAAATTTTAATGGTGTAAAAGAACTCTCCTCTTTTGCAAGAGGAGAGCTGAAGCACTATTTATTTCTTCTTTGTCTTCACTTCTTTTTCTGCTTTCTTACCTTCGTCCGATCCGTTAGCATCAGGCGCAACAACCTCTTCAAACTCCGAACGATCAAAACGCTCAACGCTTTTATCCTTCAGTGTATTTGCATGTGTGTTCGCTGAGTCCAAATGTTTCTCAGTAAAAAAGTGACCGTCTGAAGTACCATGGAAAACTTTTTCAGTTTTATGGTTCTCAAACATCTCCTTTGCTTTAGGGCTTAGTTCGTTCCTGTTCATTTTTATTTTTTTTGAGAAGTTTTTTAAGAAAATATGATGTGAAGAATCCTGCCGCCGATCCTACTATGGCGAGTACTATTGTACTGATCACCGACTCCACCGAGATCAACCCTAGAAGCGACCCCAACAACGTTGTTGTCGCTCCTAGTATTGTTCCCATGACCTCTTGATGATGGTCAAGCATATTATGCCGATGCGCTTTCGATCAGTGAAATAACACCCACTTCAGTTTGACGAGCTTTCTTACCTCCGAAGCGAACTTCAGCAGATAACACGTCACCATAAAACTGAGGGTCTTGTATTTTCTCATACACAGTGATTGCGCCCGCAGCTCTGCGAACATAATTTTTGTGCCAGAACAAACAAGCCAAGTTATCAGCAGCCCCAACAGATGCGCCGTATGCTGTGATCACTGGAGTACCAGTATTGTCATAACGGATCGCCGCTGATCTCACGTAAATCTGAATACCTAACAGCATTCCAATTGCGCCCTTAGTCAATGCAGCATAACCAATCTTGTCATAGCTCACAAACTCAGGTATGTTCATAATGTCAGCCATCATGTTAGCATCAATCAACGCATAGCGTCCATCTTGGCTCACATCCATACGGTTAAACATTGCGTTAACTGCAATAAAGTCAACCTTTGCAACCGCTTTACGGTTTCCGGTTTGTCCTGATACAAACGCAGCTCTTGCCGCTCCACTTGTGCGCACTTGGTTAGTTGCCAAAGTCGGTGCCCATTTAATAGCAAGCTCATCAGCAACGCGAGTCTTCAAGGTTTCAATGTTATCAGTCAGGATAGATTGACGCTTAGGGTAACTCAATTCAATCTCTTCAGCATTTTGCAAAATGATAGGATCAGTTGTGTAAGAGTCAATCGTATAGCTTGCTTCAGTATCGGTACGTTTTCCAGCAGTCGCAGGTAAAGAAGATCTATTTTTGCTTACACCCGGTCTTGCTCCAGCTTCAGGCAAATGCACAGTCGAACCATCAACGAACGGACTGTCATCAATAGATTGCATGAAGTAACTATTGTCGGGGAAAATGTTGTCCGCAATATCCTTCACCCAAATCTCCTTTTGAATCGCCATGGTCAAACAGCCAGCAGTGCCGTGAATTAAAAAGCCCGCCGCGAAAACTGTACCGCTCGATGCTGCAAATGCTGTGCTTGGGTCAATGTGGAAACCTCCAGCTACCGCAGGGGTCGCAAAGGCTCCAATAAATACGGCAAGCAAAACGTTTGCTACCACCGCCATCAGGTTAATCTGTTTCATAGTTTATTTGGTTTTTTTTGTTTTTACTTGGTTTAATTTTAAAGTCTTTACCTGTTTAGCGGCTACGCCCTTTCAGGTTTCGCCGCCTTTGCAGGGTTTTGTTTTAGCTTGTTGCTACTGATCGCCCAGTCTCAATAAACCCGGTACCGTTATGCTTAAATGTGATTGAAGCCGTTTTACTTGCTATCCCCACAATCGTTCCCAATGGTGCAGTCAGTCCCGTTCCAAAAGTGATCGTACGTGCGCCGCCCGCATCGTTTGCAAGGTTCAACACTAAAGTATCTCCAGCAACCGACTCAGATGTTGCGTCAACACTTACCGTCATGTTCTGACCAGCAGCAATATTCACAATCGTTTCCTTCGCCCAATGCACAATCGCAATAGTCGAAGCCGTTGTCTTCGTTTGCACGTCAACAGTCGGGTGCTTAGTTGTGATTTGATCTGCCAATTGCTTTATACTTGGCGAGCCAAAATCGTTTTTTATTCCTGTGTCGTAGTTAATTTTCATGGTATCATTGAAGCTTAAAACGTTTAACTTATTTTTTAAAGGGTCGCCGTAATACGGCAACACCTTACGCGGTTTGATAGAAGTCACTGTAAAGCTTTTTATACTTTTCAGCGTTCTCGTTTTTCATTTTCAACAAACCTTTAGAGTCCTTCTTGCTCCAATCATCAAACGTCCAATCTTTGCGAGGGTCTTTGTCTTTTCCATCACCATCAACAGAAAGTTGTGTGATCAATTCTTTGTGTGGCTTCTTTGCATCAATCAAAGTCTTAACAGAGTCGAAGTCAGCCGATGCAAGTTTTACATAAGTGTCTTTTTCTCCAGCCGATAATTTACCAGCAGCAATTGCATTCTCAACCAACGAAGTAATCTGAGAAGTTTTTGCAGCATCAACCTTTGTGCTTAGCTCAGTGATCACACCTTCAAGCTCAGTCTTCTTTGCTTCAAGTACTTTGTTGTTGGCAGCCGAATCTTTAACAGCTTGCAACACTTGTTCGTCTGTTGAGTCAGCCGCAAGGCTCAGCGCAACTATAAACAGTTTCAGGTCCTTCATTTTTATTTCGATTTTTGGGTTTAACTTATTATTAGATGATAAAACGGTTAGTACATCTTCTTTAGCCATCAGTTTTCCTTCTCTATCAAAAACCCTGATTGCATTACCATTGGAGGGAAGAGGAGTAAGTGAACACTCCATCAAAATACATTTAGTACAAATAGGTACATCTTCAAAGCCCGGCATTCCAAGCTCAAACTCTAAAGCCTCAAACCCTATTGAAGTGCCATTTAAAAAACCTTGATCAACTTTGCCCGACATAATCATTGCCTCCGGGTCCTTCTCATCAAATACACTTTCAGCCGTTAGTTGGTCGCCTTCAACTTTAATGTTGTCCCATCTTCCAAGTATGTCCTCCTTGCAATGATCGAATAACATAACCGGGTTCTTAGTAAATCGGCTCAAATCAATTCCCGAAGTCAGCACAATAAAACCGTAGTTGTTTATTGTTTGGTCGGTTAATATGAATTTTTTTGGCATCGCTCTATTTGTTTTCGTTGCAATATTTCCCTCACTTCGATAGCACAAAGTTGCGCCTCATTCCGCCACAAAAAAAATCAGCAAAGCATCACGCACCTCTAAAACGCTCAATACACGCCACTTTCAAGGGGTATCATAAAACAGAAAAATAAAACACAGGTAGTATTGTCGCACCTTTGTATCAATGGAGAACGCGCAAAAAAAAGAATGGGCAAAGCTCATCTACACCAAAGAAGGTCTTAACGGAAAAGAAACCGCTAGGAAAGTTGGAGTGTCTGCAAAAACAATGAGCGAGTGGGTAAACAAAGGCAAGTGGGATGATCTGAAAGCCTCTCTCATCATTTCCAAAGATCAACAGCTCCGCCGCCTGTATGCGCAAATCAATGAGCTTAACAACGCAATCGAAGATCGCGAACTCGGCAAACGCTTTGCCGACAATCACGAAAGTGATACACTCGTAAAGCTCACTTCAGCAATCAAGAAGCTTGAAGACGAAAGCGGTCTATCAGGTATCATCGAAGCCTTCAGTGGTTTCATGCACTGGCTCCGCTTAATTGATTTACCAAAGGCTCAAGAGTTTTTAAAATACCAAGACGATTACATTAAAACAAAGCTTTAATGAATAGCACAGACCGCGCAGCCTTAAAGGATTGGGACGCACTGCGTCTCAGTATTGAGCGTGCAACATTTATACAGCCCAGCGAAGAGCCAACAGTAAAGCGCAAGCGTATTGATGAGCTATTGGGTGATTGGGAAAAATTCGCGAAATATTATTTTCCGCATTATTGCTCTTCAGAGTTCGCACCATTTCAAAAACGTTTCTTAAAAAAGCTCATAGGCAATAAGCGCATATTAATTACACGCGCCATTGCCCGGTCACATGCCAAGTCTGTTATAGCTGGCATTATTGCTCCATCGTTTTTAAAATTCAATGGTGAGCTTAAAAATATGATGCTTGCAAGTCGCACGTACGATATGGCTGTT
>Ga0265327_10004557_pt1 | contig 12210 bp, 8 predicted proteins | sample 41621metaG_FD_202089 | JGI IMG/M metagenome (GOLD analysis project Ga0265327, IMG submission 202089) | Rhizosphere microbial communities from Carex aquatilis grown in University of Washington, Seatle, WA, United States - 4-16-21 metaG | ecosystem: Host-associated > Plants > Roots > Rhizosphere >...
GATCGGTCTCGGAGTCGGCATCGACTACGCGCTGTTCATCGTCACGCGCCACCGTCAGCACCTCCACGAGGGCATGAGCGTCGAAGACTCGGCCGGCACCGCGATCGCGACCGCAGGGCAGGCCGTTCTGTTCGCGGGCACGACCGTCGTCATCGCCATCCTCGGATTGTTCCTCGCCGGATTGCCGGCCATCTCGTCGATGGGTGTCTCGGTGGCCTTGGTCGTCACCGTTGCAATGGCGGCCGCGATCACGCTGCTTCCCGGTCTGCTCGGTCTTGCCGGAACGAAGATCGACAAGCTCTCGATCCACCGCAAGTCGCACGTCACGAAGCCCGCGCACGAGACGCTCTCCGGACGGTGGGCACACCACGTCGGCAGCCACTCGGTCCGCTACGCGCTGGTCAGCCTCGGCGTGCTGTGCGCGATCGCCATTCCCGCGCTCAGCATGCGTATCGGCGTACCCGACGACGGCAACGCGGCCACGCACACCACGCAACGGACCGCCTATGACGAGCTGGCACGGGGATTCGGTCCGGGATTCAACGGGCCGATCCAAGTCGTCGTCGAGATCCCGGCCCCCGCCGACCGGGGCGCGGTCGCCCGCGTTCACAACGCGCTGCAGGCCGATCCCGGGATCAGCGCGGTGACCGCGCCCGTCTTCAACCCCGCCGACGACACCGCCGTGCTCACCGCGAACCCGACCACGTCGCCGCAGGACGCACGTACCGATGAGCTCGTCCATCACCTTCGGTCCGACGTGTTGCCGAACGCGGTCGACGGGACCCGGGCGCGGGTGTCGCTGACCGGCCGGGCGATGGCGACCGATCTCACCGATCGCATCGCCAGCCGCCTGCCGATCTTCATCTTCGCAATCGTCGCGATGTCGTTCCTGCTGCTGATGATCGTGTTCCGCTCGGTGCTGGTCCCGCTGAAGGCCGCGCTCATGAACCTGCTGTCGATCGCCGCTGCTTACGGCGTGCTCGTCGCGGTGTTCCAGTGGGGTTGGGGCAACGAGTTGATCGGGCTGCACAGCACCATGCCCATCAACCCGTTCCTGCCGCTCATGATGTTCGCCATCCTGTTCGGCCTCTCGATGGATTACGAAGTGTTTCTCCTGTCCCGCATCCGCGAGGAGTACCTGGCGACCGGCGACAACCACGCGGCCGTGGTGCGCGGCCTGTCGAGCACGGCCCGGGTGATCACGTCCGCTGCGCTCATCATGATCAGTGTGTTCGGTGCCTTCGTCCTCACCGACGACCCGAACGGCAAGCTGTTCGGCGTCGGCCTCGCGGTCGCCGTGCTCCTCGACGCCACGCTGATTCGCATGGTCCTCGTGCCGGCGACGATGACGCTCGTCGGCCGCGCGAACTGGTGGCTCCCGGGCTGGCTCGACCGGATCCTTCCCCAGCTCGACCTCGAGGGCGCACCCAAGAGCCGTGAGGTCGTCGGCCTCGAGCCCGAGCGCGAGCTCACCGCCGCTTGATCGAGTCCCGCATGGCGCGGCTGCCGTTGCTCACGCGACGGCAGCCGCGCCGCGCACGGTGCAGATGTGTGTCTACGGCGTCTTGCTCTGGCACGCGGCGGCGCCGCACTCGTTGGGAATCACGCCGCTCGACAGGAACGTGGTGATCTGGTCGAGCAGCAACGTGTTGCCTCGGCCGAAGCCGTGGGGGTCGTCGCCGTAGGCGTTGCCGTTCGGCGCCAGGTTGACGGTCGGAGGGGTCGGCGTTCCGTAGTCCCACAGCACCAGACCCGCGCGCGCGGGCTTGGTCTGATCCAGCTTGGACAAGCCCCACTGCGCGGTCACCGGCGCGTCGGATCGTGCCGCCGCGCCGAAGAACTGCGGGTCGAAGGCGGGTTGGTGGTTCTCGGCGCCGATCGTGCGCGCGAGCATCTCGGCGGAGACGTTTGTGACCTGGTGGTCGCCGTAGTTCTCGATGATGAAGATCTGCTTGGCGGGGATGCCGGGGTAGGGGTTCGAGGTGAGGTGTTCGGCGTAGCCCTCGTTCTCGCCACGGTCCCAGAGCAACTGCGCGAGCTGCAGCACGATCTGCTGATCGACCGGGTCGGTGTACGCCTTGCCGAAGATCGCGGAGAACTCGTTCCAGTCCACCGACCGGTCGAGCAACACTCCGCCGTAGTCCATCCCGGGCACGCCGAGGATGGCCCGGGTCCACTCGGTCGACAGGGCCGACACGGCCCCGCCCATGATGCCGCCTTGGCTGTAACCCATGAAGTGGGCGTCGTGGGTCTTGAACAGTGGTTGCCCGCCTGATCGGAACGCGGCATCCGTCACGAAACCCGACGACGAGTTGATGAGGCGACCGAGGAACTGGAAGTTCACGAAACCTTGCAGCATGTGATCGACCTGGGTGTCGAAGGTCGACATGTCCTGCAGGTTTCGCGCGACGTTCGGCAGATCGCTGCTCGACATGCCGACCCAGTCGGTCGCGCATCCCATCAGGTCGCGGGCGACGCCCGCGGAGAACGAGCCGCCCTCGACCTCACTCGCGCTCCCGAGCAAACCGTGCCCGTACAACGTCGGGGTCGCGGCGCCGGCGGCCTGCACAGTGGACGGCAGCACGCAGATGAAGTTGGCCGTCCACGTATGCGAGCCGTTGACGATCGGGTTGCCTGCGGCATCGGTGACGAACTTGGAGAACGGCGTGCTGTCCGCGAGGAACAGTGGTACCTGGAACGTTCCGTGCACGTCGCGCACGCCGTCGGTGTCGGTTGCCGAAGTGACGGTGAAAGCCGGGGCGAAGTCGGTCGCGGCCGCGGGCGCGGCGTTCGAAACGCGGTGGTGCGAAACGAGCCACTGATAGGCGAGCGTGCGCATCGTGAGCGCCGGTCCGGCCAGGCTCTTCCCGCTCGCCACCGTGAAGTCCCAGGCCTGGAACGGCACGGTCGAACCGAGCACGGGAGCCAGGTCGTGACGGATGACCCACGCGATGTGCGCACCGCGCACGGTGGGGCGCAGCGTTCCGGCAAGTGCAGCCGTGGTCGAGGGCAGCGGCGCGATCGCCGCGCCATCGACGTTCACCAGGCCGCGCAGCGCGACTGCGTAGCGATGCCCTTCGGTCAGCGCGACGGCGGGATGGATGAGGAGGAGCTGTTCGGAAGTATTCGACGTTTGCGCGTCGAGCTCGGCGAAATACGGCACGCGCGTGTGCGTCACCGTGTCGAGGATGACGATCGGCGCGTCCGTTGCGAGCGATCGACCGATGTCGGTCGACGGCGCGATGTTGGATTTCGTGAGGCTCAGCCCGGAGACGTACGTCATGATGAGCGATCCCGGCGAGAATCCGTCACCGGCGTTCTCCGCGGTCGTCGCAACGTGGACACCGTGAACGTTCGTCGGATCGAGCGTCGACGAGATGCGGAGCCGGCGGCCGGTGGGAGTGTGCGCGGCAATCGTGAACGCGTCGTTCGGCCACGGCAACAAGCACTGATGACCGACAGGCTCCGTGAGCAGCACGTCGCAACCGTTGACCGCGGCATCGGGCATGACCGGCGTCGAAGCCTTCGCGGCGCGCGGCTGCGAATGAGAGCTATTCGACGAACACGCCGCCAGCGCCATGGCTCCCGCGGCGACGAGTGCCACGGCCCGGATCAATACGGACGAACGGAATGCAGTCGGCGGACGCGCCTCGCTCCGAGTCTTCACGGGTCCCCTCGATGGCGGCGAAGGTTTCACGTTAACGCCCGGCCCGGCTGCTCAGGATCAGCTCCTTGCGATCGGGCGGGAGTCCGCGTAATATACTGAGTATGCTACTTCGTGAGTCCAGGCGGTGAGCGTCCGGCACGCCCTGCTGGCGTTGTTGAGTGACGGACCGAAATACGGGCTGCAGCTCCGTCAGGAATTCGAGGACCGGACCGGCGAGGTGTGGCCGCTGAACGTCGGCCAGGTGTACACGACGCTGCAGCGGCTCGAGCGCGACGGTCTCGTGGAGTCCGAGAACGACGGCGACGACGGCCCGCAGCGCGGCTTTCGGATCACGAGCGAGGGCGCGGCGGAGCTCGCGACGTGGTTGCGCACACCGCCGGACATGACGTCGCCGCCCCGGGACGAGCTTGTCATCAAGGTGCTGGTCGCGTTGCGGCTTCCGGGTGTGAACGTGCGCGACGTGGTGCAGGTGCACCGGCGGTACGTCGTGGAGCTCATGCAGCAGTGGACGCGTCTGAAGGATGGCGCGGGCGAGCACGAGATTGGGTTCTTGTTGGTCGTCGACGCCGAACTGTTCCGGCTCGACTCGGTGATCCGATGGCTGGACGCGGCCGACGGTCGTCTTGCTCGGCTCGCGGCGGATCCGCCGGTGCCGCCCGGGCCCGCGCTGGCGCCGCGCTTGCGGCGAAGGTCGGGGGTGCGGCGATGACCGCGCTCGAGCTGCGCAACGTGTCCAAGGTCTACGGCGAAGGCGCGAACGAGGTGCACGCGCTGCGCGGCGTCGACCTCTCGGTCGAAGCCGGAGCGTTGGTGGCGGTGATGGGACCCAGTGGATCCGGCAAGAGCACGCTGTTGACGATCGCGGGAAGTCTCGAGGTTCCGTCCGACGGCGACGTGCTGATCGACGGGATCACGGTGTCGGCGATGTCCCGCAACGACCGGGCCCGATTGCGGCGCAGATCGATCGGATACGTATTCCAGGACTTCAATCTGTTGGCCGGGTTGAGCGCGCTGGAGAACGTCTGCCTGCCGATGGAGCTCGACGGCATCGGCGCGCGCAAGGCGCGCATCGCCGGCATGGACGCACTCGCGGAGCTCGGGCTCACCGACCGCGCGTCGGCCTTTCCCGACGAGCTCTCGGGTGGAGAACGACAACGCGTCGCGATCGCGCGCGCGGTCGTGGGAGATCGCCATCTGCTGCTGGCGGACGAGCCGTCGGGTGCTCTCGATTCCGCGAACGCAGAGGCGGTTATCCGGCTCATCCGCGCCGCGTGTCAGCGGGGCGTCGCCGGCGTGGTGGTCACCCATGATGCGCAACTGGCGTCGTGGGCCGACCGCGTGGTGTTCCTTCGCGACGGGCGCGTCGTGGATCAGACGATGCCGCCGGCCGGACCGGAGTCGCTGCTCGCGCCGGAAGCGAAGTCGTGAGCCTGGCGCTCGAGGAGCGACCGCGGGAGTTGGAGATCGGCGGCTCGGGTGGTGGACCGGCGCGACGCGCGATCTTCCGCTGGTCGTGGCGACTGTTCCGTCGCGAGTGGCGCCAGCAAGTGCTCGTGGTGGCGCTCATGGTGTTCGCGGTCGCGGCGACGACCGTGGGCGTGGCGCTCGTATACAACGCCGGGCTCCCCCTCGACCCGGCGATGGGGACCGCGACGGGTTCGATGACGTTCGTCGGTGCCGACCGCGCGGATGTCGTGGCCGCGCAGCATGCATTCGGCGCGATCGAGGAGATCGACCACCAGAGCATCGCGATCCCGGGAACCCTCAGCACGGTTGATCTCCGCGCCGAGGACCCGAACGGCACGTACGGGCACCCGACACTGCGCCTCGTCTCCGGGCGGTTCCCGACGGGTCCCGAGGACATCGCGATGACACGCGATGCCGCGGTGGCGTTCAACGTGCACATCGGCGACCAGTTCGTTGCGAACGGCGTGACCCGTCACGTAGTCGGAATGGTCGAGAACCCCGTGGACCTCAACGACGAGTTCGCGCTCGTCGCGCCGGGTCAGGCCAGCCCACCGGCCCAGGTGACGATCCTGTTCGACGCGTCCGGCCGGCAAGTCGACGCGTTCCGCCCGACGGGCAACTCGGTTGGCATCGGAACCCGCTCGACCGTGAACAAGACCGCGACCGCGGTGGTCGTCCTCGCGTTGGAGACCATCGGTCTCCTGTTCGTCGGCCTCGTCGCCGCCGCGGGTTTCGCCGTCATGGCACAGCGCCGGCTCCGCGCGCTCGGCATGCTGGGCGCGCTCGGCGCGACCGACGGCCAGGTTCGTCTCGCGACGGTCGCCAACGGGGCAGTTGTCGGGGTCGTCGGCGCCGTGGGCGGAGCGGCCTTGGGCCTCGCCACCTGGATTGCGCTCGCGCCCCGCTTCGAAAGCCTCGTCAATCACCGGGTCGGCCGATTCCACCTGCAGTGGTGGGCGATCGCGGCGGCGATGGTCCTCGCGGTCGTGACTGCCGTGGTCGCCGCCTGGTGGCCGGCGCGGGCGGCAGCCCGATCGTCGATCGTCGCCGCGCTCTCGGGACGGCCCGCGCCACCCAAACCCGCGCACCGGTTTGCCGGTGCCGGGGTTGTCCTGGCGGCCGTCGGGTTCGCCTGCCTCGCGTTCGCGCATCCCAACTCCGAGCGACCGAGCCCGTTCCTCATCATCGCCGGGACGGTTGCAACCACCTTCGGGATGTTGTTCGTCGGGCCATTGCTCATTCGCGGACTGGCCGCTTTCGGCCGGCGGGCGCCGATCGCATTACGGCTCGCGCTGCGCGACCTCGCGCGTTACCAGGCCCGATCCGCGGCGGCCCTCGGCGCCATCAGCCTCGCGCTCGCGATCGCGGCAACCGTCGCCGTCAGCGCCGCCGCAGCCGCGGTTCCGCCCGCCGAGGCCAATCTCGCGAACAACCAAGTCGTCGTCTCCCTCGGTTCCGGCGGAGGCTCCGGGCCCCGCGAGGGTTCTGCCCCGATACCCGAGCTCACTCCGGCCCAACTTCAGGCGCTGCAACCCCACATCGACGCGCTTGCCGCGTCGCTGCACGCGGAGGTCGTCATCCCGATCACCGAAGCCGTCGATCGGGCCTCACCGGCCATTTCGGCCGTCGGCACCCTTCCCGACGACACCGCGACGCTGGGCAGTCTGACGACCGTGACGCACGGACGGCAGACCGGCATCAAGATCTCCGGCGACATCCCGCTCTACGTCGCCACTCCCGCGTTGCTCGCGCATTACGGAATCAATCCGGCCGCCATCAACTCGAACACCGACATCATCACCGGCCGGACCGACCTCTCGCGCTTTTCGATCATCGCGCCCCAAGGTGATGCGATTCCTTGTGATGCCTCGCAATCTGCGTGCCCGGCGAGCGGCGCCAAGCCGGGCCCCGGTCCGTCCGAGCGCATAGGCCCGGATCACTGGCAGCCCACCATCCAGCCCATGAATCTGCCGAGGTACACCTCGGCTCCGGACACGCTGCTCACCGTGCACGCGCTCCGGGAGTTCGGACTGAAGGCGGTCGCGGCCGGTTGGTTCATCCAGACGCAGTCGCCCCTGACCACGGCCCAGATCAACTCGGTCCGGCACGCGGCCGCGGCGGCCGGGGTCACCATCGAGACCCGAAAGAAAGAAGCGTCGAACGCGGGACTGCGCGACGGAGCCACGGCGGTCGGCCTCCTCGTCGCGCTGGGCGTGCTCGCCATGACGGTCGGTCTCATCCGCAGCGAGACGGCCAACGACCTCCGCACGCTTGCGGCAACCGGCGCGACCAGCATCACCCGGCGCACGATCACCGGCGCGACCGCGGGCGCACTCGCGCTGCTCGGCGCTCTGCTCGGGACCGGCGGCGCGTACCTCGCGCTCGTCGCATGGCACCGAAGCGATCTTCATCCCCTGACGCGCGTCCCGTTCCTCGATCTCGTCGTCATCATCGTCGGCCTTCCACTGCTCGCGATCACCGCGGGCTGGTTGCTCGCCGGACGCGAGCCGGCGTCGATCGCGCACCAACCACTCGAATGACCCCGCTGGGCACTCACTTACGTCGTCGCGACCAGCAGCTCTTCGCCTCTGGAGGTTCGTAGTCCATCGGTCCTCCCGCGAAGTAGCGCTGGTTGAGCTCGGCGGCCGACACGTGCCGGGCTCCGCGAAAGCCGGCGTCTCGCGCCAGCGTCAGCATTTCCTCGGGCGCGAAGAAAGTCCTCGAACACATGGGGCGGAGGATCGATCTCGACGTGCAACGCACGCCACAACGCAACCCGAACCGCGGTGCTGTCCGGAGCCTCGGTCGTCTCACTCATGACGTCGCTTCGTCGGATCCACTGCGGGGCGCGCCGAAGGTCCGCTACTCATCGCCGGGCTGATGCGGATCATCGAGCGTGAGTCCCAGCTCGTCGAGCTCGGTCTGATCGATCTCCAGCATCTCTTCGACAGATTCCTCGCCGTCGTCCTCTTCGGCCGCGCCGGCTTCGGCATCGGCCAGCACGTCGTCCCGCGCCGCTCGCGTCTCCTCCCTCGCCAGCTCGCGTTGTTCTTCCGGACCGGGTTCGCCGGGTCGGCCTCGTGCACTCATGATCGTCTCCGCATACTTCTGTTCTACCCGCGTTCCACCCGTGACCGAACGAAGAGATGGGTCGGCGACGCGACCTCCGCGATCTGTAGTTTGCGGAGCATCGTCGCGGGCGGACCGGGAGATGTGACCCACCGAGGAGGCGTCGTCCCCATGACCTCGATCTACTACGAGAGCGACGCCGACGTCGGCGTCTTGGACGGGCAGCGGCTCGCGGTCGTCGGGTACGGCAACCAGGGGCGATCGTGGGCGCTCAACCTGCGCGACAGCGGGTGCGCTCCGGTCGTGTGCGTCCGCCGCGACGCCACGCGCGAGCAAGCGGAGACCGACGGCTTCGAGGCGCACGACCTCGAGGCCGCGAACGACGCCGACGTCATCTGCATCCTCGTGCCCGACGACGTCATCGCGCTCCTGCCCCTCGCGCCGCGCGCGGACTCGTGCGTCATCGTGGCGAGCGGGTACACGCTCGGGTTCGGCCGTATGGATCCTCCCGGCGACAGCGGCATGGTGGCGCCGCGGATGCTCGGACCCGAGGTCCGCCGCTGCTACGAGGAAGGCGCCGGGTTCATCACGGCGGTCGGGGTGCATCACGACGCGACCGGGACGGCCTTGGCCCGGGTCCTCGCGATCGCCAAGGCCATCGGTGGTCTACGCCAGGGCGCGCTCGCGCTCACGCCGATGCAGGAAGCAGTGCTGGATCTCGGCGTCGAGCAGGTGCTCTCGCCCGCACTGACCGCGGTGAACAACGCGTTCGTGCAGACGATGATGGAACACGGCATCCCGATCGAAGCGATCGTCGTGGAGCTCGTGCTCTCGGGTGAGGTCGAGCGGACGTACCGGCTGTTGCGCGAGGTGGGCTACGCCGTGCAATCCGAGTTCCACTCACCGACGAGTCAGTACGGCCAGCTCAGTCGCCGCGGTCGTTTCGACCACCTCGATTTCGTGGCGACGATGCGCGCCCTGGCCGACGACATCGAGTCGGGCCGGTTCGCCGACGAGTGGGACGCCGAGCGCGACGCCGGATATCCCACACTCGAGCGGCTGAAGGAGCAGCACGCGGGACCGGCCGTGCGCGACTACGAAGCGGAACTCCGCCGCCGGCTCGGTCCCGGCGTCGCCCGCTAACTACAGCTACCCGCGGCTCGCTCGGGTCGCATCGGGACGCGCGGCCCGGAGACTGCCGTACGCCAGCGCGCCGGCCGCGGCCGGCAGGAACAGCGAGAGCCCTCGCCACAACAGCGTCCCGGCCAGCGCGGCGCTGAGCGGCACACCGAAATGGTGAAGCACCGCGGGAACGGCGATCTCGACCGCGCCGAGCCCGCCGGGCAGGAGCGGGACCCAGGACGCGATGGTGCCGGCCACGTAGGCGAGGATGACGAGACCGAAATCCACGTGCGCGTGCGCGGCGTGCAACGCGAGCCAGAGACCACCGGCGTCGGCGATCCACCAGGCGGTTGAAGCCACCGAGATCGCGGCGCGATGGCGCGGCCGCCCGAACAGCGCGATGAGGCGCGCCTGTTCGCCGATGCCGGCGGCTCGCATCTCGTCGCGCGTCATCTTGCGACGGCGGGGCAGCAACCACATGGCGTCGGCCACGAGCTTGCTGATGACCGGGCGGCGGACGAGCGTCACGACGATCGCGGTGACGACGACCAGGACGGCTGCGACGACGAGGAGACGGTTCGCGTCGTCCGGATCGGGATGCCCGACCGCGTCGACGACGGCGGAGGCGACCGCAGCCGTGAGTACGAGCGCCCAGAACTGGCACCATCCCGCCACGAACAACATGGTGATGGCGCGTTGGCGAGCGACACCTCGGCGACCCAGCTCGGATACCGACAACGCGATGCCCTCGGTCGGAGACGCGGGCAGCAGGCTGCCCAACCCCCACATGACGAGCGCGACGCGCACGGTCGTTCCCCAGCGGAGTGGCGCGGTGTCTCCGCGCAACAGGCCCAGCAGCCACCCGGCGGCGGCATAGGCCGCGGCCTCGAGCGCCAGCGCCGGCACGAGCCAGCCCGGTGAGGCACCGCGCAGCTGGCGTATGGCGTCGCGCATGCCACCGCTCGCGACCACAACCGCGTACACCAGTAATCCCGCGACCAACAGCGCGAGCAGGTATCGGACCTTGAGCTTCGTCATGTTGATGAAGAGCCGAAGCACGCAGCCGGCATCGCGGACATCATTTCCACGCTAGTTGCGCCGCTCCGGCGTACTTTTCCGGCCGGGGATCGTCCAGTTAGGGTCGGGCGATGGGGCGTGAGGTGGTGACGGGGTACTGCTGGCCGCAATCGGTGTCGGCGGGCGAGCAGGTCGGTCTGCACATGTCGGCTACCGCTCCGCCGCGGCCGGTGCGTGTCGAGGTGGCCCGGGTCGGCGCGCGCCGGGAGGTCGTGTTCAGCACCGGCTCCGACGGCGTCGCGACCGGCGAGCACGAGACGCCGAAGGACGCGTCCTCGAAAGGTTGCGGCTGGCCCGTCGCGCTCACCCTGGTCGTCGACCCGACGTGGCGATCGGGCTACTACGAGGTCGTCATGGAAATCGACGTCGGCGAGAAGGTGCGGCGCGACTACGCGTTCTTCGTCGTGCGTCCGACTTCGGGCGCGCGCATCGTGCTGGCGCTGGCGACCAACACCTGGCACGCGTACAACGATTTCGGCGGACCGAACCTGTACACCGGAGGCACCCACGTTGCCATGCAGCGGCCGATGGCGGCGGGCTACCTCTTCAAGCCACCGGGCAAAGGCCGTCGGGTGACGGGAACGGGCGCGCCCGACCCGCAGAACGCCGCGCACGTCGGCTACATCCAGCTCAACCATCTGTCGGGCTATGCGGGGTCGGCGGGTTGGCCCGACTGGGAGCTGCCATTCATCGAGTGGGCCGAACGCGAAGGGTTCGAGATCGGTGTGTGCACGAACGCCGATCTCGAAGAACACCCCGAGGTGTTGGCCGGCGCGAGTCTGTATCTGTCGGTCGGTCACGACGAGTACTGGTCGATGGGAATGCGCGACACGGTCGAAGCATTCATCGCGCGCGGCGGCAATGCGGCGTTCTTCTCGGGCAACACGTCGTTGTGGCAGGTGCGCATCGAGGGCGACGATCACGACGTGATGGTCGGGTACAAGGGCTTCTTCAAGAACGACCCGCTGATGGAGACCGACCGCGAGGTGGAGGTGACGACGTTCTGGTCCGACGTGATCGTCGGTCGGCCCGAGAACCTCATGACCGGCGTCTCGTTCACCCGCGGCGGCTATCACCGCATCGGTCGCAATGTCACTGCCGGCCTCGGCGGCTACACCGTGCACCGCGCCGGTCACTGGATCTTCGACGGCACCGGCCTCGGTTACGGCGACGTGCTCGGAGCCGGCGCGACCACCGTGGGCTACGAGTGCGACGGGTGTGTGTTCACGTACCGCGACGGGCTGCCGTACCCGACCGGCGAAGACGGCACGCCGTCGACGTTCGAGATCCTCGGCACGTGCCCGACGCAGCACTTCACGCGCGAGACCGCGCCGCGTCCGCCCAAGCCGGGCGAGCCGAGCGAGTTGGAGTACATCGCGTCACGCGTCTTCGGGACGCGTGAACCCGAGGCGATGGAGCGCATCCGTCACGGGCACGCGGTGCTGGGTGCGTACACGAACACGGCCGGCGCGACCGTGTTGACGTCGGGGTCGACCGACTGGGCGCACGGGCTGGCCGGGCGAGACCCGCAGATCGAACAGATCACCCGCAACGTGTTGACGCGTCTGGGTACCCGCGCGAGCGGCTGACGTCGGCCATGGGCGAGGTCGAACGGCCGCTCACCGCCGCGCTCGTGTACGCCCCGGGTCCCGCTACTTCAACAACGGGCACCGCGCCCTCGACGCGCTCACCGCTCGGTTGACGACCGAGCTGCACGGCCAGTCGCCGCCGTCAACTGTAACGGCGTCTCGTCGCTGAACGACGTGAGGAACACCTCGAGCTCCTCGTAGAGCTCGGTGAGCGCGCGC
>Ga0265327_10004558_pt1 | contig 12209 bp, 12 predicted proteins | sample 41621metaG_FD_202089 | JGI IMG/M metagenome (GOLD analysis project Ga0265327, IMG submission 202089) | Rhizosphere microbial communities from Carex aquatilis grown in University of Washington, Seatle, WA, United States - 4-16-21 metaG | ecosystem: Host-associated > Plants > Roots > Rhizosphere...
CCCGCTCGCGCCCGCCTTCAAGGACCGGTATGCCGGCCTCGTGGTCTTCGGCGTGTTTGCCATCCTCATTGGCGCCGCGTGCGCCTTGTTTGTGCCGCTGATCTTCTTCGGCCAGATGATGGCGGCCCGCCGACTTGGCACCGAATTCGAGGCCTCCAACGCCCTGGTCCCCGCCGCGATCTACTGTCTCCTGGCCGTGACTCTGATCACGCTGGGCATCGGCTCCATCCGCGCCCGCCGCTGGGCGAGGGCCCTGCTCCTTTGCCTGGGTTGGATCGGGCTCGCGATCGGCTTGGTCGCCATGCCGGCCGTATGGGTGGCCATGAACTCGCTCGACGAAACCATGCGGGCACAAAACCAAATCGTGCCGCCCGCCTCGCTCGCCTTGATCAAGTTCATCACGCTCGGGACAAGCTTCGTCATCTACATCGTGATGCCCCTCGTGACCGTGCTGTTTTACCGCGGGGCGAACGTGAAACGCACCTGCGAGGTGCGCGATCCGGTCGAGCGGTGGACCGACCGGTGCCCGCTGCCCGTCCTCGCCTTGTGCGTGCTGAAGGCCTGGAGCCTCGTGATCCTGCTGTTCATCCTGCCCGTCTACGGCCACGTGTTTCCGGTGTTTGGCACGCTCGTCGAAGGCTGGCCGTCCCGCCTGCTCTGGATCGGGGTGATGGCGTTTCTCGTCTACACGATCCGGGGGTTCTACCACCTCCAATTGCGCGCCTGGTGGGTTTACGCCGTCGGCTCCGTGGTGATCTGGGTTTCCGGCGTGGTGACGATCCAGCGCGTCGGGCTGGTCGGAATGTATCGCAGCATGGGCCTGCCGGAACGGCAGATCGAAATCGCCGCGAAGAGCCCGCTGCTGCAGGGCAACGCCTTCATCTGGCTGAGCCTGGTGAGCGTGGCCATCTGGTATGGCTACCTCCTGTTCACCCGGAGGTTTTTCCGCGCGGCTACAGGTCGCCCTGCTGCGGCCTGAGGATGATCTCCTCGACGACGGTGCGCCGGCCCAGCCGGTAGACGTCGAGGAAAGCCCGCGCCACGTCCTCCGCCGGCATGATGCGCGCTGGCTTGACGCCGCTCCCGCCCCACGACGGCGACCAGGTGGCGCCGGGATAAACACAGCACACGCGAATGCCCGAACCGCGGGTTTCGGCGCGCAGCACCTTGGCGAGTCCGGTGACGCCGAATTTCGCCGCGCAATAACCCGCCGCCCGGGGATACGCGCCCAAGCCGGCGATGGAGCTCATGAAGAAGATGTCGCCCTGCCCGCGCTGTAGCAGGCCGGGAAGGAACGCCTGCGTGACCAGAAAGGCGCTGCGCAGGTTGACGGCAATCATCCGGTCAAACTCCGCCACCTTCGTCCGGGTGAACGGCGACGTGGCGTAGGCGCCGGCGTTGTTGATGAGGACGTCGACCGTCCCAAAGCGCTTCGTGACCGACGCCCGCAGCGCCTTGACCGAGGCCTCGTCCGCCACGTCGCATGCGAACACCTCGGCCGTGGCACCGAACTTCGCACACGCGCGCGCGACGGCGCCGAGGTTCTTTGCGTTGCGCGCGACCAGCGCGAGCCGCGCCCCGCGGACCTCCGCGGCAAACACCTTGGCGATCGCCGCGCCAATGCCCTGCGACGCGCCGGTAATGAGGATGACGGGTTTAGACATAGGAGGAGATGCCCACGGAACACACGGATTACACGGAAGCCGAATTGATTCTTCCGTGTCTTCCGTGGGCAAAAAAATTAGCACAGCAGCGAGCCGAAGTCCATGAAGTCGGCCGCGAAGCCGCCTTTCACGCCCTTGCAGATCACGCTCACGGCGTCGTGCGAATGCAGCGACTCGAGGTGCGAGCAGGCGATCTGGAAATCCTTGATGCGGCGGTCACCGTCGAACTCCCGGTAAAGCAGCCGCGCCGCGTCCTCGACGAACTTCAGGTTCGCGCCGTTGAGTTCCGCGAAGGCCTGCTCGTCCTCCCGCTTCACCATCACCTGGGTTTCGGTCTGCAGCGCCTTCACACAGTGCGCGCGCACGTCCTCGATCCAGATTTTTTTGCCCTCCGCCTCCTCAATCGTGATCCGCGCCTTGCTGCGCTGCGAATGCGGCACGCCGTATTTGCCCCGCCGGTCCCGCGCGTGCTCGGTCAGCTCCGCGGAGCATGGGCACGCCGAGGAGTAGACGAAATCGAAATGGATGAACCGCCGGTATTGCCCGGCGCGCGTCATCACGCCCTCGAACGCCACCTCGTAATACTGCCACCCTTCCAGGCCGCTGCGCAGGCTCCGCTGGAGCATCGGGTAGGAGAACGCCACCTTCAGCCGCGCCGACTTGCGCCCCACGTTGCGGAGATAGGCCTTGAGGATCCGTCCCATCCACTCGCCCGTGATCACGCCGTCCTTGTGCTCGTAGAACGAGCGCATGATGCGGCTCATGTTGATGCCCTTCAACTCGGCCTCGAGCGAGACCGTGCCCGTGACGCTGGTCTCGAGCGTGAGCACTTCGCCGGCCTTCGTGCGGTATTTCAACGGCAGCCGGAAATTGTGGATGCCGACCTGCTGGATCGGGACCTTGATGCCCTGCAGGTCGTCGTGCGCGGCTTCCATCATGTCCGGCAGCGTCGCCCGGTAGGCCGGGGTCGCGCGGAATTTCGCATCGTAAACGTGGGCAATGCTCGCAGGGGTCCCATCCGCGGAGCGGTGGAGATACATCGGCTTTTTCTTCATGTCGTTTTTGCGTCGGAGCCAGGCGGTTGTGACGATAACCGTAGCCCCGACGAGCGTCGGGGTTAACTGGCCGGTGGGTGCTTACGGGGCGTCGGGACCGAAAAATTCGGCGTAATTGCGCGGGGTTTCGTAGAGCCGCACGCAGTGCAGCCGGCCCGCGGGGAGCCGCGGCGCGATCTCGTGCCAGAAGGCGATGACCAGATTCTCCGTCGAGGGAATGATGCCGCGCAGGAAAGGAACCTCGTCGTTCAGGTTGCGGTGGTCGCACTTGTCCACCACCGCCTCGTGCAGGAGGCGTTTCAGTACCCCGAGGTCGATGATGTAGCCCGTCTCCGGGTCGGGCTCCCCGCTGACCGTGACCTCGAGCACGTAGTTGTGCCCGTGCCAGTGCGGGTTGGTGCAAAGGCCGTATTGCCGCTGGTTCCATGCGAGGCTCTTCGTCGGGTTGTAAAGCCGGTGCGCCGAGTTGAAATGCACCTGCCGGGTGATGAAGACCGTCCCGGCGAGTACGCGGGGCGCGCGACGCGAAGCGGACGGACGGTGGCGGGGTTTCGGCATGGAGGGGCAGAGGTATGCAAATTCCGGCGCGGGTCAATGCGCCGTCGTGAAATAGTGGCCTGGCACGGCTGTTCCATCCGTGCCACGCCCCGGGCCGCCAGAATTGCGTTGTCGCCGGCGCCTGGGCGCGCTTGCTGACAGCATCATGGCCATGCGGTTTTGCATCCTCGGAAGCGGCAGCTCGGGCAACAGCGCCCTGCTGCAAACCGAGGGCGCGCGCGTGCTGGTCGATGCGGGATTCTCCGCCCGCAAACTCGGCGCGTTGCTCACGGCGGCGGGCGAGGCGCTCGAGCGGATTGACGCAATCTTCCTCACCCACGAGCACGGCGACCACGCCGCGGGCATCGAGGGGCTCAAGAAATTTCCCCACATCCGCGTTTTTGCCAACGCCGCCACCGCCCGCGCTGTGCAGGCCGGGCTCACGCACCGGCCCGACTGGCAGATCTTTGAGACGGGCGCGCGCTTTCGTTTCCGCGACCTTGATGTCGAGAGCTTCACCGTCCCACACGACGCGCAGGAGCCGGTGGGCTTCCGCTTCAGCAGCGGCGCCGAGGGCGACCTGTTCGCGCCGCGGCGTTCGCTCGCCTTCCTGACCGACCTCGGCCACGCGCCCCAGCACATCCGCGAGCACATCCGCGAGTGCGAGGTGCTCGTCGTCGAGGCCAACCACTGCCCCGACCTGCTCAAGGCCGACCTGCGCCGCCCGTGGTCCACCAAGCAGCGCATCGGCGGCCGGCACGGACACCTCTCGAACGACGGCGCGCGGGAGCTTCTCGCCGCGGTCGCCAGCCCGCGCTGGCGCCGCGTCTATCTCACGCACCTTTCGCGCGACTGCAATTCCCCCGCCGCGGTCGAACGCGCCCTCGCGGACGTGCGCGGCACGCTGCGCGCGTGCGAATTTGCGGTGGTGGGCGCCGGCGAAGGCACGCCGTTCTACGACTTCGTGTGACGGCGCCGGGGCGCCTAGTGCGTGTCGCCTTTTTTCAGGCTGTGCCGGTGCGAAATGGAATACATCAGCACGCCACCCAGCAGGCCAAAGGGCACTTGGTAATAAAAGTAGTAGCCCCACCCGTAGTGGTCGAGCACCCAGCCGAGGCCCTTGATCGCCAGTGCGGCGCCAAAATATTGAAACGCGTCGATGACCCCGGAAGCGAACGCGGCCATCTTGCGTCCGCCGATGTCCATCGCCGCGGCCGGGCCGAGCAGCGAGTGCGTTGAGTTCACCGTAAACGCGATCAGCACGAAGAACACCAGCGCCCAGTTGACCGATGTGACCTGCGCGGCGGCGAAGGTGACGCCGACCTGCGTGAAATAGATGATGGCAGCGACTGGGGCTCGCCGGGAGTGAAAGAACCGGTCCGAGACCCACCCGGAGAGCAGCGAACCGGCCGACGCGGCAAACGGGATGAGAAAACCGAGCCACTGGAACTTGGCGCCCGTCATTTCGAGGTGATGCACCTCCTGGAAATAGCGCGGGAACCACTGGTCGATGCTCTGCCGCACGGCGCCGGTGGTCGCATACGCCACCGCCATGATCCAGACGATCGGATTGGTGACGATAACCCGGAAGACCGTCCAGATTTCCGCCTTCACGTCCTGGTCGGCGTGATCCGCCTCGCCCGGGAACGGGTTTTTGAAACCGCACTCCTCCGGCGTGTCCTTCACGAACACCGCGAGCAGCACCGCCACCAACGCGGCGATCCCCGCGGGAATCCAGAACAGCCAGCGCCAGTGCTGCGGTGGCACGTGCCACATCCCGAGGAACACGAAGCCGGCGAGGAGTGAGGGGAGCAGGTTGTTCGCGAACAAGCGGCCCAGGTTGATCATGCACCCGAAAATACCCGCAAAGGTGCCCCGCTCGCGTTCGCTGAACCACGCGCTGTTGATCTTGATGAACCCGGGCGCCCCGAACGCCTGCGCGTAGCCGTTGATGCCCCACAGCAGGGCGAAGAGCCATAGCATGCCCCAAAACGACGCCGCGCCAAACGCCATGCTCATCGTGACCGTGCCGGCCGCACCGATCAGCATCGCACGCTTGCCGCCGATCCGGTCGGTGAGGAGGCCGTTGATGATCTGGCCGCAACCGTAAGCGACGAACTGGCAGGACAGGATCGTGCTGATGTCGCCCTTGGAAAAGTGAAACTCGTCGCTGATCGACTTGTTCGCGTAGGAAAAGTTATACCGGCACAGGTAAAAGCTGGTGTAGGTCAGGCCGACGATCGCCCAGTTCAATCCCCGCCGGGCGCGGAAGCCGGGAGCAAGTTGGGGACGCGGGGCGGGGGTAGCAATCGGAGCAACGGACGAAACGGTCATTGCAAAATCCTAGGCGGCGCCCCGCGCCCGGCACGAGCCAATACCCGCGCCGGCCTACCCCGCCTCGCAGTCCTGGCCCTGCGGCTCAGGCCGTCGGCGCAGGCTTTTGCTCGTGCTCGTTGATGTATTGCCGCGTGGCGGCGGGAAGCTCGTTCCAGATGCGGTAGGCGATGAAGACGCCCACCAACGCGAACGGCATCAGGAAGATTGGCCACCACTGCCAGCTGTGACCGGACCATTTGGTCCCGGTCAAATATCCGACGCAGACGGATTGAATGCCCGAGCCGAGGTAGACGCAGCCGTCAATGAGGCCGGAGCCTGTGGCCGCGGCCTTGCGGCCGCCGAAGTCGGCCGCGGCCGTGCCCGACATGAGTGAGTGCACGCCCGTCACGGCGGCCACGATCAGCAACGCCGCGATGCCAACGAGGAACGGAAACTTGAAGAGGTTCATCGCCATGACTGCCGCCATCATGAGCATGAAGGCGCTAAAAATGGCGGCGGGAGGTCCGCGCCGCGACTGGAAGAATCGGTCCGAAATCAGTCCGCCCGCGAATCCGCCGACGATCCCGAAGAGGCACAGCAACAACCCCCAGTTGTGCAGGATGCCCTCGGCGCCCTGCTGCGGCACCTGGTTCGCAAAGACCGTGTACCACTGCATGATGCCATTCCGCAGGACGCCAGCGGCGAGGGATACTCCGCCCAGCATCAACATGATCGGGTTGAAAATGACTCTCTTGAGCAGATCCAGCATCGTGTAGTGCTCATGCATGTGTCCGGAGGAGGCATCGTGCACGTCAAGGTGCGGGAAACCGGCGTCCTCGGGCGTCTCCTCGATGAGCCAAGCGTCGAGCACCACCCAGACCACCATGATTGCCGCCGGGACGAAGAACACCGCCCACGTCGCATCCTGCGTCGCCCCGCCCGGAACGAAAATCGCCCGCAGCAACCTGGCCACGAAACTGTCGGCGCCCGCGTGCACCTTCGTGACGTCCACAATCGCCTGGCCCCACTCGAAAGCGAAATAGACGCCGAACGAGATCAGCGTGCCGAAGATCGCGCCGAACACCCCGCGCTCGCGCACGTGGAACCAATTCGCCTTCACCTTGATGATCGAGACCGCGCCGTAGCTCTGGAAATACATGTTCAGCGCGTAAATCCATACGAACGGCCAGAACAACGGAATCTTCGTTCGGCCGGTCAGCACCAGCCAGGTAATCACACCGAGCACGACGTTCGCCACGCTTGAGCCAATCGCAGCAATGATGATGCCTTTCTTGCCTCCGATGCGATCAACCAGGGGCCCGTTGACCAAAAACGAGAACGCGTAGGTGACGGTCCCCGCAAAAAACACCCACCCGAAATCCTCATTGCCCATCAGCGACCCGAACGCGTTTTTTGCCACCGTCAGGTTGTACCGACCCATGTACAGGAAGGCATACGTCATCCCCAGCGGGAACCAGTTGATGAACCGCCGGCTCAGGAACCACGGGCCGTGCTTCAGCGGGTTGTTGTAGAAATAGATCCCGATGACGACGATCAGGCTGATGGCAACGATTCCGAGGGACGACATGACGCCCGGTCACGCTGAGCAGAACCGCGCCGCGCTGCACGGAAAATCTGCAAACGACACGCCAATGTGACGTGCGCGGCACTTGCGCCGCCGTGCGGAATCCGACACAACGGCCGCCCATGAGCGCCGCCCTGCCCTTCCGCCGGACCAAGATCATCTTCACCCTGGGCCCCGCCACGGAGAGCGAGGAGATGCTTGAAAAGATGCTCCGCGCCGGCGCCGACGTCGTCCGCCTCAACATGGCGCACGCCAGCCACGACTGGACCCGTGGCGTCATCCGCCGCATCCGCACCGTCAGCGCCCGCGTCGGCCGCGAGGTTGCCATCATGATGGACATCAAGGGACCCGAGATCCGCACCGGCGACCTCGCCACGCCGATCGAGCTGAAGGCCGGCGAGATCTTCGACTTCACCGTAAAGCCCGGCGCCGGGCGCGATGGCGGCGAGGAGATCCGCTCCGTCGACGTCAATTACCAGAACCTCGTCAACGACATCTCCGTCGGCAGCATCGTCCTCGTCGACAACGGCCTGCTGCGCCTCGAGGTCCTGGCCAAGAGCGATGCCCACATCCGCTGCCGCGTCCTCATCGCCGGCCAGCTCAGCTCCCGCCGCCACATCAATCTCCCGGGCGTGAAGGTCAACCTGCCCGCCTTCACCGAGAAGGACCGCGCCGACACCCTTGTCGGCCTCGAGGAGGGCATCGACTTCGTCGCACTTTCCTTCGTGCGTGAGGCCAAGGACGTCGCCGAGCTGCGCCTCTTCCTCGCGGAGCGGAAATCCACGGCGCGCATCATCGCCAAGATCGAGGACCAGTCCGCCATCACCAACCTCGACGAGATCGTCGCGGCGTGTGACGGCCTCATGGTCGCCCGCGGCGACCTCGGCATCGAGTGCCCCTTCGAGGATTTGCCGGTCATCCAGCGCCGCGCCGTCCGCGCCTGCATCGCGCAGGGCCGGCCGGTCATCGTCGCCACGCACATGCTCGAGTCGATGATCGTCCAGCCCGTGCCCACCCGCGCGGAGATCACCGACGTCGCCAACGCCGTCTACGAATTCGCCGACTGCGTGATGCTCTCCGGCGAGACGACCGTGGGCAAATACCCCGTCGAGTGCGTCCAGATGCTCGACAAGATCGCCCGCCGCATCGAGGCCGAGGATGACGCCGACCGCCGCACCCCCGCCGTGTTCACCGCCGAGCGCATGAAGGTGCTCCACTCCGCCGTCGTGCTCGCAAACGAGATCCCGCACTCTAAGATTCTCACCTTCACCCGCCATGGCTTCATGGCCAACGGCCTCGCCGCCCTCCGGCCCGTGCGCGCTCCCATCCTCGCCATCACGCCTTCCGTCGGCCTCCAGCGCCAGTTGCGGCTGCTGCGCGCGGTCGAACCGTACCTCATGCCGCTGGCCACCGATCCCGACGCGACCATCGAGAACGCGATCCAATTGCTGCGCCGCGCCGGCCGCATCGCGCCCGGCGACAAGCTCATCGTCGCGACCGACATCCTTTCGCTCGACCGCCTCGTCGACAGCGTCCAGCTCCGCACAGTGACGTGACAGGCAAAAGGCTTGCCCAGCGTTCCGGTCCCCGTTTGCTCGCCGCCAACATGCGCCGGCGTTTCTCCCTCGTCCTCACGCTCACCGCGTGGCTGCTCGCCACCGGCGGCCAGTGGGAGGTCGTGCAGACTTTCGGCTGGGGCCGGATGATCCTCAGCTACTCGCAATCGATGCCGCTGCTGCGCGCGGTCGAGCAGACGTTCCGCGGCGACACGCTCTGCGGCGTCTGCATGGCCGTGCAGGCCGCGAAGCAGCAGCAGCAGCCCGCCGACGCCAAAGTCGCCAACCCGCCCGCGCCTGAGAAGGTTTTCCTGTCGAGCACCACGCCCGTGGGCGTCTTCGACTCCGCCGCTTTCGCCTGCACGGGACTCGTGCCCGACTCGCCCGCGCCCGTGAGCGCGGATCGTTCCGCCCCGCCCGGCCCGCCGCCGCGGCGTCTGGCCTGAGCCTGCTCTCGCACCGCTGAGTGCGCCCACGCGTCCGCCCCATGGCGGAGCGCCACCGCGTCGGTGTCGACGCGTTGCCCTGTCCCGCCGGCCCCTGGCCGGACATCTTCCACCTCTTTTTTTCGTTTCATGAAACGCATTTCTATTTCCCGTTTTGTTTCGCTCCTGTCGCTCGGGGCCCTCGCTTGGGCCGCCGGCGTTCCTCCCGTTCGCGCCTGCTCGACCTGCGGTTGCTCGCTCAGCGCCGACTGGGCCGCCCTTGGCTACGATCCGATGCCCGGTCTCGAGACCGGCCTGCGCTACGAATATTTCGACCAGTCGGACCTTCGATCTGGCACGGGGCGGGCGGATCGCGCTGCCTTCCCATTGCCGAACGACGCGGAACTCCAGCAGCGCACCCTCAACCGCAACACCTGGTTCGACCTCGGCTACGCGTTCAACCGGTCCTGGTCGCTCACGGCCTCCGTGCCCTTCCATGACCGCCTTCACACCACGATCGCTGAGGGTGACACCGGGATTTCCACGTCCCGCGCCAGCGGACTCGGCGATCTGCGCCTACTCGCGCGCTATGAGTCCTCCACGCCGAACCTCGGCCTCGGTTTTCAATTCGGGCTCAAGCTCCCGACCGGCAGCTTCGACCAAACCTTCGCCGAGGGCCCGCAGGCCGGCGAACTCCTGGACCGCGGCCTGCAGCTCGGCACCGGCACGACCGACTTACTGGCCGGCATCTCGTGGTTTGCCCGGCCCACGCAAAACCTTGGCGCTTTCCTGCAACTCACCGCCCAGCAGCCGCTCGCCGCGCGCGATAACTTCCTGCCGTCTGCCAGCCTCAATCTCAGTGGCGGGCTCCGTTGGCTGAATCCCAGTCGCTTCACGCCGCAGTTGCAGTTCAACGTCAAGGCCGAGGGCCGCGAACACGGCTCCGCCTCGGATCGCGACAACAGTGGGGGCACCCTGGCCTACCTCAATCCCGGGCTGACCGCCGAGGTTACGGCCCGCACCCACGCCTACGTCTTCGTGCAGCTGCCCGTCTACCAGCGCGTCAACGGCCTCCAGCTCGAGCCACGCTGGCTACTTTCCACCGGCCTGCGCTGGCGGCTGTGAACGAATTGCGTCGAACCGCCCTAGTCGTTCGTCGTCCGCAGCGTGACTTTCAACTGCTGGCGGGCGCGATAGAGGCGGTTCTCCACCGCCTTTGTCGAGCAGTGCAACGTCGCCGCAATCTCGTCCATCGACTGCCCCTCGTATTCGAACAGCACCAGCGCCGTCCGCAGGTCGACGGCCAGCGCCGCCACGGCCACCTGAACCGCCGCCACCTGTTCACGTCGCTCGGTGGTCTGCGACGCCTGCGCGCCCGCGACCGATTCATCCGCCGTCTCCCCGCCCGCGTCGGCCCAGGCATTGAGGGAAAGCGTAGGATGCCGCCGCCACCAGCGCAGCCGGTTCCTCGCCTGGTTGGCCGCGATCGAAAAACACCACGTGGAAAATTTCGCGCCCGTGCGATAACTGGCGCGCTTGGTGTAGACGCGGACAAATACTTCCTGCGCGAGGTCCTCGGCCTCCGTCGCGTTGCCGACCACGCGGAAGATGAAGCGCTTCACCGGCGTCTCCCACCGCTGCATCAATGGCGCCAACGCCTCATCGGCGCCGCCTTGCAGGCGTCGCATCAGTTCCTCGTCGCTCGGGCCGGCGCCCGGATCCGCTTCCATGGGTTCAGCGGGTGTGGTTGAGCCGCAGGTCAGGCGCAGCCCGATGGTCGAAGGCGGCAATTTTGGGCAACACGAGTGCGAGGTAGCGCCGGCCGTCGTCGGCCGCCATCAGCGCGGCGACCTGCCGGACGTGGCGCGCGATCGCCGTTTCGCAATTCTGCCGCAGTTCCGCCAGTTCGCGGTTGGCCGCGCTTAGCGCCGCCGCATCGCCGCGGGCCGCGGCGAGGGCGTCGCGCGCCCGGGTCGCCTCCTGGATCATCCGGCAGTGTTCCTCACAGGTGCCCGCATAGGATTCGTGCAACTGCCGGATGGCGGCGAACTGCGCGTCGGTCAGGTGAAAATCCGTGCGCAGCCACTGCAGCGCGTCGCCCTTCGCCGCGGCCGCGTGCAGCTGCGGATTGGAGTTCATTCGAAAGCAGACGACTCCCGTGAGCGCGGCGACCAAGACCACGAGCGCCAGCGTGCCAAAAAGGTATTTCATGGCGGTCAGGGCTTCAGCGCCGCCTGCACGCGGGGATCGAGATCCACGAGATACGTGATGACGATGGCGTCACGATCCGCCCGCACGTGGGCCCGCGCCAGGGCACTGCCGGAATAGCCGGCTGCGACCAGCGCGAGCACGGCCACCGTGGACCAGATGACCGCGTGGGACCGCAGATACGCCGGCCAGGAAACATCGGGGCGCTTGCGGATCCGCTGCCAAACCGCCGCGCGAAAGTTCGAGTCGGACGGCGGAGTCACCCGCCAACCGCGGAGAAAGTTGGAGAGGGAATCACGGGAGGAGTTCATAGAGTTGATGGAGAGCTATACACCACTCGCGGCGAAATCCCTCAGAAGTGAAACTAAAACTAATCCTGAGTGGTTTTCGCGGCGGCGGTGTATGACGGGATGACAACCACTCACCACGAGCGGTCTCCAACTCAAAATCAACTATCGCCATGAACGCCATTAAACTCCTCAGCACCTCCGCCCTCCTCGCCGGCCTGGCCGCCTTCAGTCTGGCCGGTCCCAGCCCCCAGTTCTCGAGCCTCCAGGGCACGAAACCGCAAGCCCAGTCCGCCAAGGCCACCGCGCAACCCGTTCAGGTTATCGCCTCTGCCAGCCCGGCCATGACCTGTCCTGGATGCCAGACCACCGAACTGCGCGATTTACGTCAGGTTGGCGGTCCGAAGAGCACCGTCATCACGGGGATTACCGTCGGCGCCAAGCATACGTGCACGCACTGCGGCGGGGAAGTGAAGGTCGTGAATAACAAACTGACCAACTCGATGCCGAACGCCTGCCCGATGTGCGGCCCTGGCGCGGCTAACTGCATCGCCACCGTTTCGCCGGCCAAGAAAG
>Ga0265327_10004559_pt1 | contig 12207 bp, 8 predicted proteins | sample 41621metaG_FD_202089 | JGI IMG/M metagenome (GOLD analysis project Ga0265327, IMG submission 202089) | Rhizosphere microbial communities from Carex aquatilis grown in University of Washington, Seatle, WA, United States - 4-16-21 metaG | ecosystem: Host-associated > Plants > Roots > Rhizosphere >...
GCGTGGCCGGAGCGGGCGGGGTCGGCCGGATGTCGAGGATCTCGATCTCGAAGACCAGCGTCGAGGCCGGCGGGATGCCGGGACGGCCGTCGTCACCGTAGGCCAGCTGCGGCGGGACGTAGAGCTTGATCTTGCCGCCCTTGGAAATCTTCTGGAGACCCTCGGTCCAACCGGGGATGACCTGGTCGAGCGGGAACTCGACCGGCTCGCCGCGCTGGACGGAGCTGTCGAACACCGTGCCATTGATGAGGGCGCCGACGTAGTGCGCCTTGACCGTGTCGCTCGGCTTCGGGGCCGGGCCCTCGCCGGGCTTGACGATCTCGTAGCACAGGCCGCTGGGGAGGGAAATCACGCCGGCCTTCTTCTTGACCTCGGTGAGGAACGCGGCGGAATCCGCCAGGCCCTTCGCCTTCAGCTTGGCCAAGTATCCGTCCTGCTTCGCGGTCACGTAGGCCTGCACCTGCGGCCCGATGTCCTTGAGGTCGAACGGCGGGGTCTTGCCCTCGAGCGCGGCGGAGAAGCCGCGCACGACGGGATCAAGCTGCGCCTTGGTGAACTCGAAGGACTCCGCCTGGCTGTTCTTGCCCATGAACCAGCCGATCATCTCGAGGACCTGGGTCTCGGTGTACTTGTTGGCGGGCGCGGCCGCGGGCGCCGCCGGGGCGGCCGGGGTCGCAGCCGGGGCGTCGGATGCGGGAGTCGCGGGCGTGCCCGGGAACTTGATTTCCTGGGCGCGGGCCGCGATCGCGACGCCAAGCGCCACCAGGGAAGTGACGAGGAGGGACTTGAATTTCATTCGGGGATATGGAGTGAGCGGTATCAGTAACGCCCGGCGGTGTTTTGTGCCGGAAAGTTTTTGGATGTGCCAGCCGGCCGCGGGAAAAGCAATCAATTACTCCCCGCTTGTGTCTCCCCCGGCATCCTGTACAAGTTGTCCCCTTTCCCCATGAATCCCGATCAATTTTGGACCAGCCTGGACGGCCAGATCCTGGCCGTGAGGAACAAGGACGAGCGCACCGTCTCCCTGACCCTCGCCTTCTGGCCGCGCAATCCGGCCGAGCTGGACTTCCTCAAGTCGCACCTGAACGACCTCCACTTCTCCGAGCGCAGCTCCTTGGCCCGCATCGGGATCGAGATGCTGAACCACGGCAAGCCCCACCTCGAGGGCCACCAGATCCAGCTGGCCGCCGACGCCTTCATTTACGACGACAGCTTCCCCAACTTCACCTACTGGAAGAAGCTGCTCCGGCCCGGTTCGCCGATCGGCCGGCTCTTCCACGCCCCGACCGCCGCCAAGCTATCCACCGCCGAGATCTGGGATGCGATCAAGCGCAACGACCTGAAGCTGCCCAACACCATCAGCATCGACTCCCGTGGCCGCGTCTTCCTCACGCCGCACCAGGTCAGCTACACGCTCTCGACCAAGCTCCAGCGCGTGAATTTCGAGCACATCGTCAGCGGCAACGCCGGCCGTTCCTTCCTCGACAAGGCCCAGGTCCGCCATGACGCCTCGCCGCTCACCATCCCGCCCCACTCCGGCATCCTCACCAGCTGCTCGATGTACCTGAAGGAGCATTTCGTCGTGCTCAACCAGGGCGAGGGCAACTTCGGCCTCCACACCAGCGCCATCCTCCTCGATCCGATCAAGACCTTCGGCACGAATGTCATGCTCGAGATCTACAACACCGGCGACCAGCCCGTGGTGAACCCCATGGTCTCGGTCGACGTCTTCCGTGCCCCGCCTTTCACCGACCCCGAGGTCAAGACCCTCACCCGGAAGCGCCAGCGTCTCTACTCCACCGCCGCGCAGCTCTACACGAGCCTCGACCGCAGCCCGCCCGTGGAGAGCGGCCCCGCGCGGCCCAAGACCCAGATCATGGTCCGCGGCCAGAGCGGCACGATGGAGAACCGCAGCGTGCTGGTCCGCGCCAACGACGACCTGAAGAAGGCGCTCCCGAACGACTCCCGGCCCGTCGGCAGCCGCACGATCATCGAGGCGCTCGACAACGCGCCGCCCGACGCGGACACGCTCATCATCGACTACTTCCCCGACCTGCTCGAGCACATCGAGGTGCTCACCCGCATCGGTGCGGTGAAGCTCCGGCGGATCATCTTCCGCAAGGCCTCCCGCACCCACGGCTACTTCCTGTCGAGCAACGCCCACGCGCGCCTCGACACCTTCAACGCGATCGGCGTCCAGGTCTACTGGTACGACGAGATCACGAAGGACCTCTACGCCCACACCTACAAGAAGGACCACGGGTTCTTCGTGCGCGAGGAGAAGGCCCGCAAGTTCCAGGAGACCACCATCCTCGCCTTCTACGGTTCGGCCGTCGGCATCGACGACGCGGACACCGACCGCATCACCCGCCTGGTCGAGGCCCTCACCGGCTTCATCGGGCCCAACGTCGGCGTCCTCACCGGCGGCGGCGGCGGCGTCATGCGGCTGGCCACCGACCAGGCGCGCAACCAGGGCTCGCTCACCGGCGCCTGCTTCCTCGAGCTCGAGGCGCAGCCGCCCGAGCTGGGCGTGGACTTCTTCAACACCTTCCAGGAAAGCTCGCGCCACTTCCGTCAAAAATGGTTCGAGGCGGCGGATTTCTGCATCTTCAACGTCGGCGGCGTCGGCACCCTCGAGGAGATCGGCATCGAGATGTGCAACCTCAAGCTCGGCATCCGCCCGCGCGTGCCCTACGTGTTCTTCAACGCGAAATTCTGGGGCGACCTGCGCAAGCAGGTGAACGAGATGATCCGCACCAAGCGCGCCCCCGCCTGGATCGCCGACTACATCCTCTTCACCGACGACCCCGACGAGGTCGTGGCCTTCTACCGCAAGAAGCTGCAGGTGCTGTAGTCCCCGGCGCTGCCGGCAGCACAAACTTCCGGCGCGGGCTTGCCCGCCGCGCGCACGGCTCCCACATTCCGCCCTCGTGGCTTCCTCCGCGCTTCCCTCTTCCGTGCTGGTCGTCGGCTCCGGCGGCCGCGAGCACACGCTCGTCCGCTGCCTGCTCGCCTCGCCCGCCCGGCCCCGCGTGATCTGCGCCCCCGGCAACGCCGGCATCGCCCAGGACGCCACGTGCTTCCCCGTGAAGGCTGAGGACGTCGACGCGCTGGTCGCCCTCGCCCAGCGGGAGCACGTCGCGTTCGTGGTCGTCGGCCCCGAGGTGCCGCTCTCGCTCGGCCTCGCCAACCGGCTGCACGCCGCCGGGATTCCGGTCTACGGGCCCACCGCCGACGGGGCCCAGCTCGAGGCCTCGAAGACCTTCACCAAGCGGATCCTGCTGAAATACCAGATCCCCACCGCCGCCGCCGGCTTCTTCAGCGAGCTCGCGCCCGCCCTCGCCTACCTGCGCACGCGCCCGGTGCCGATCGTGATCAAGGCCGACGGCCTCGCCGCCGGCAAGGGCGTGGTCGTCGCCACGACCGCCGCCGAGGCCGAGGCCGCCGTCCGCGAGATGCTTGCCGGGAGCAAATTCGGCGACGCCGGCCGGCAGATTCTCATCGAGGACTGCCTTTACGGCGAGGAGACCTCAATCCTCGTCGTGGTCTCCGGCCGCGACTACGTCATCCTCCCCACCTCGCAGGACCACAAGCGCGTGGGCGACGGCGACACGGGTCCGAACACCGGCGGCATGGGCACCTACTCGCCCGCCGAGGTCGTGACCCCCGTCCTGCTGGCGCGGATCGAGCAGGAGATCGTCCGGCCGTCCGTGGACGCCATCGCCGCCGAGGGCATGAAGTTTTGCGGCACGCTCTTCATCGGCATCATGCTCACCGCTTCCGGCCCGAGCGTGATCGAGTACAACACGCGCTTCGGCGACCCCGAGACGCAGGTGGTGCTGCCGCGCCTCGCGACCGACCTGCTGGCCCTGCTCTGGGCCGCCGCGCAGGGCCGCCTCGCCGGCTTCCGGCTCGAGGTGAAGCCCGACTACAGCCTCTGCGTTGTCGTCGCCGCGCGCGGCTATCCCGACGCCTATCCCAAGGGCGACGTGATCACGTTCCCGGCGCAGCTGCCGGCCGGCGTGACCCTTTACCACGCGGGCACCGCCCGCAACGCCGCCGGGCAGATCGTGACCAACGGAGGGCGGGTCCTCGGCGTCACCGCGCTCGCCCCCACGCTGCCCGCCGCGGCCACGGCCGCGTACGCGGCCTGCGACGCCGTCCAGTGCGCCAGCAAGTATTTCCGCCGCGACATCGGCGCCCGGCAGCTGCACCGCCGATGAGACACCTCGCCGTTCTCCTGCTGCTGGCCCTCGCCGTGGCCGCGGCGCCGGCCGCGCCGGCCCGCCGCCTCGACCGCGACCTCGGCCAGGGTCTGGCCTACGCCCGCATCCGGTCCGTGCCTGCCGACCTGCCGCCCGCGCCCACCAAGCTCGGCGCGATCGTGCTCGACCTCCGGTATGCGGCGGCCGACGTCTCCGGGCCCGGCGCACTGGGAGCCTGGCTCCAGTTCCGCGCCACGCGGCACACGCCGGTGTTCGTGCTGGTCAACGCCGACACCGCGCCCGCCCTCCTCGACTACCTCGCCAACAGCCCCTCCCTGCCCGGGCTCGTCACCCTCGGGCCGACCATCGAGCACTACGAGCCGGACATGCCCCTGACGGTTGACCCCGCGGCGGAGCGGGCCGCCTACGACGCGCTCGACCGGGGCGCCACGCTTGCCAGCCTGCTGACCGACCAGCCGGACAAGCCGCGCCGCGACGAGGCCGTGATCGCCCGCGAGCACGCCGCCCCGGCCGGCGTGGTGGACGACAACGACGCCCTGCCCGGCGACGACGAGGAGGACGCGGCCGCCGCCCCGCCCGCGCCGCCGCCCCTGATCGACGGCACCCTTCAGCGCGCCGTGCACCTCCATCGTGCGCTGCTCGCCCTGAAGCGGTTGTGAGCCTCCTTTCCGGCTTTGCCTTTACGAAAAAACCGTGTCCGCTTGCCCGGCGTTCCCATGTCCGCGCCCCCCACCGTCCTAGTCGTCTGCACAGCTAACATCTGTCGCAGTCCCATGGGTGCCGGGCTCCTGCAGCACGCCCTGGCGGCGCAGCCCGAGCCACTCCGCTCCCTCCGGGTCGTCTCCGCCGGCGTCGCCGCCCGCGGTGGCGAGCGCGTGTCGGAGAACTCGATCCTCGCCCTCCGCAAGGCCGGCATCGACATCTCCGGGCACATCAGCCGGCCCCTGACCGACGAACTGCTGCAGGAGGCCATGGCCGTTCTGTGCATGACCGAGTCGCACCGCGCCATGATCCAGCTCCAGGCCCTCACGCCGCCGCGGCACATTTTCCTTTTCCGGGAATTCATGCCCCAGCGGGGCGACAAGGAGATCCCCGACCCGTACGGCGGCTCCCTCAAGGCGTACGAGGCGGCCCGCGACGAGATGGTGGAGGCGATCCCGTCGCTCCTGGAGTTCCTTAAGACACGACTGGCCGCGCCCGAGGCGCGCTGAACTCCGATTTCGGATTGCGGATTGCGGATTATCCCGGTCCGCTGCGCGTGCCTTTTTTCCCATCCTTCACGACCGCCTTTCCCCTTCTCGTATGCTGACCGCCGCGCCGCTCAAGACCCTCGATCCCGAAATTTACGCCGCGATTTCCGCCGAGCTGGCCCGCCAGCACAGCCACCTCGAGCTGATCGCGTCGGAGAACTTCACCTACCCCGCCGTCATGGAGGCGCAGGGCAGCGTGCTGACCAACAAGTACGCCGAGGGCTACCCGGGCAAGCGCTGGTATGGCGGCTGCGAGCAGGTGGACAAGATCGAGACGCTGGCCATCGAGCGCGCGAAGCGCCTCTTCGGCGCGGAGCACGCCAACGTGCAGCCGCATTCCGGCGCCCAGGCCAACACCGCCGTTTACGCCGCGGTCCTCCAGCCCGGTGACAAGGTCCTCGGGATGAATCTCAGCCACGGCGGCCACCTCACCCATGGCAACCCGGCGAACTTCTCCGGCAAGCTCTACAACTTCTGCCAGTACGGCGTCCGCGAGGACAATGGCCGCATCGACTACGACGAGCTCGCCGCCGTCGCCAAGCGCGAGCAGCCGAAGATGATCACCGTCGGCGCCAGCGCCTACTCCCGCATCATCGATTTTGCCCGCATGGGGGAGATTGCCCGCAGCGTCGGCGCCTACCTCTTCGCGGACATCGCGCACATCGCCGGCCTCGTCGCCTCCGGCGTGCACCCGTCGCCCGTCCCGCATGCCGACTTCGTCACCACCACCACCCACAAGACGCTCCGCGGCCCGCGCGGCGGGCTCATCCTCTGCCGCGCCATCCACGCCAAGGCCCTCGACTCGGCCGTGTTCCCGGGCACCCAGGGCGGCCCGCTCATGCACGTCATCGCCGCCAAGGCCGTGTGCTTTGGCGAGTGCCTCAAGCCGGAGTTCAAGACGTACTCCGCGCAGATCGTGAAGAACGCCCAGGCGCTCGCCGCCGCGATGAGCGCGCGCGGCTACAAAATCGTCTCCGGCGGCACCGACAACCACCTCATGCTGGTTGACCTCCGCCCCAAGCTGCCGGACCTCACGGCCAAGGTCGCGCAGGAGACGCTCGATCGCGCCAACATCACCTGCAACAAGAACACCGTGCCGTTCGAGACCCGCTCGCCCTTCCAGGCCTCCGGCATCCGGCTCGGCACGCCCGCCATCACCACGCGCGGCCTGCTCGAGGCCGACATGGAGGAGATCGCCGCGTGCATCGACACCGTGCTGACCGCGATCGGCACCCCCGCCGAGGCCGCCACCCTTGAGTCCGTGAAAACCCGCGTCCTCGCGCTCACCGGGCGCCACCCGCTCCCCTACCGGCTCTAGACCGGCCGCGGAAACGTTTGCCCGGCGCGTGACCCTGCCGCACGCTCGGCCGTTCCCATGGCCCGTCCCTCGCGCTTTCTCCGCCTGCCCGGCTACCTGTGGGCTGCCGGCGCGATCCTCGTGGCCGGTCTCCTCGCCGCCGGCTGGAGCTACCGTGAGCTGCAGCGCTCCGCGTGGGACCAGGCCGAGGCCAACTTCATCCGCCGGGTCGTTGTGCTGCACCCCCGCATCGGCGATTCCCTCCGCCGCTACGACGAGGCGCTCTACAGCCTGCGCACCGCCTTTGCGCTGCAGGGCGGCGTGACCCACGCCGAGTTTCTCCGGCTCGCCCGCGACCTGGCGGAGCGCCACCCCGGCGTGCAGGCGTTCGAATGGGTCCCCGTCGTGACCGCTGCCGAGCGCGCCGCGGTCGAGTCCGACCTCACCCGCGAGGCCGGAGGCCGGCCCGTCACGCTGAATGAGCGCGGCGCCGACGGACGTGTCCGGCCCGCCGGGCCGCGGCCGGACTACCTGCCCATCCGGTACGTCTACCCGCTGGCGGGCAACGAGGAGGTCCTCGGCTATGATCTCCAGACCGGCCCCACGCGGGCCGTGCTCGCCCGTGCCGGGGCCACGCGCCAGATGGCGCTCACCGCGCAGCTGCGGCTGGCGCAGGAAAAGCAGGGGCAGCGCGGCGTGATCATGATCTGGCCCGTCTTCCGGAGCGGCCCCGGGGACGCGGACGGGGCCGGCCAGCTGGCGGGATATGTCCAGGCGGTCTTCCGCGTCCCGGTTCTGCTCGAGACCCTGCGGGTGCAGACCCTGAGCCCCGGCAGCGTGCTCGACCTGCTGTTTGTCGACGAGGCCGAGCCCGACCCCGCCTGGCGGATCATGTATTACCGGCCGGCCAACGACGCCGAGCCGCGCACGCCGGCGCCGTCCCTCGCGGAGTTTTCCCGCGGCCTCAGCCAGGCGTCGCCGCTGCCGTTTGGCGGACGCGACTGGACGGTCATCTACCGCCCGCGCGCGGGCTGGGTCAAAGAACAGCTCTCCCCCCTGCCCTGGGTCCGGCTGGTTGGCGTCGTCACCATCGCCAGCCTGCTCGCCGGGCTCATCGTGATGTTCGGGCGGCGGACCGAGGTCATCGCCCGCGAGGTCGCGGAGCGCACCGCCGAGCTGACCGAGAATCGCCGCCAGCTGGGCAGCCTGCTGCAGTCCCTGCCCGGCATGGCCTACCGCTGCCAGTACGATGACCAGCTGCGCGTCATGTTCGTGAGCGTCGGCGTCGAGGCCCTCACCGGCTACCCGGCGGAGGACTTCATGGCCGGCCGCGTGCATTTCCGCGACCTGATCCAGCAGGAGGACGTCGACCGCGTGCGGGCCGCCACGCGCGCCGGGCTGCAGGCGCGCTGCGACATCGAGGTGGAGTACCGGCTGCAGACCCGCCATGGAGAGGAGAAGTGGGTGCTGTCCCGCGCCCGCGGCGTCTATGCCGACAACGGCCAGCCCCTCTTCCTCGAGGGCCTCGCCATCGACATCACGGCGCGCAAGCAGGCCGAGGCCGCCACGCTCGCGCTCGAGCGGCGCATGCTGGAGACGCAGAAGCTGGAGAGCCTCGGCCTGCTCGCCGGCGGCATCGCCCACGATTTCAACAACATCCTCACCGGCATCCTCGGCAACGCCAGCCTCGCCCGCCTCAAGCTCAGCGAGGACTCGGTCATCACGCCCAACCTTGAGCGGATCGAGCAGGCCTCGGCGCGGGCCGCCGAGCTGTGCCAGCAGATGCTGTCCTACTCGGGCCAGAGCAGCTTCCGGGTCGAGCCCGTGGACGTGAGCCGGCTGGTGCAGGAGACGCTGCCCCTCCTGCACGTCTCCCTCGCCAGCCGCGCGCGCCTCCACCTCGACCTGAGCGCCCGCCCCGCGGTGGCCCAGGCCGACTCCACCCAGATCCGCCAGATTGTGATGAACCTCGTCATCAATGCCGCCGACGCCATGGGCGAGCGCGCCGGCGACATCCACGTGGCCACCGGGCTGCGGCCGTTCGGGCCCGACTTCATCCGCGAGGCGAGCGACGGCACCGACCTCCCGCCGGGGCCGTACGTGTTCATCGAGGTGCGCGACAACGGCAGTGGCATGACGCCGCCGACGCTCGCCCGGATCTTCGACCCGTTCTTCACCACCAAGTTTGCCGGCCGCGGGCTTGGGCTCGCCGCCGTCCGCGGCATCGTGCGCGGGCACCACGGCGCCATCCACGTCACGAGCAAGCCGGGCCGCGGGACGACCTTCACCCTGCTCCTGCCGCCGAGCGCCCAGCCCCTTGCCGCGCCCGACCTGGTCGCGGCCGAGCCGCGCCTCTACGCGGGCTGCGTGCTGATCGTCGACGACGAGGAGCCGGTGCGCGAGACGGCGGCCGAGCTGCTGCGCACCTTCGGCTTCACCACCGTGCTGGCGAAGGACGGCGCGGAGGGCATCGCGCAGTTCGCGCTCAACCCCGCGGCCTTCACCTTCGTGCTGCTCGACCTCACCATGCCGTCCCTCGGCGGCGAGGAGGTCCTCTCCACCCTGCGGGCGATCGTGCCCGAGGTGCGCGTGCTGCTGATCAGCGGCTACAGCGAGAGCGCGCGGATCGCGCGGCTGGCCGGCATGGGCGCCCTGTGCTTCCTCCAGAAGCCGTTCACCCGCGAGGAACTCGCCCGCCGGCTGGCGGAGCTCCTCGACTGAGTCCGCGGAACATCCGTTTGGGCCTTGGCGTCTGGAAGCGAACCGTTTTTGTTCGAGCTTCACCCGTGCCACCCGCCCAAGCCTCCCCGCCCGACGCCGCCCCCGCCCGACGCCCCGGCCTGCGCTGGCTTGCGGCCGCCGCGGTCCTCGGGCTCGGCGCCGGGTGCTTCTCCTTCCACCGGGAGCCGCCGCAGCCCGGCGCCACCACGCTGGGCGCCCCCACCGTCACCCTCGGCGCCATCACCGTCGGCAACTACCTCATCGTCGAGGCCAAGTGGGACCGGCACGGCCCCTACCACTTCCTGATCGACACCGGCGCCTCCGTCACCCTGGTCTCGCCCGAGCTGGCGGCGCGCTACGGCACCCACAGCCCGTTTCCGCCCGAGACCCCGCTGGTCCGCGTCAAGTCCTCCGAGGGCGACACCGCCCTGCTCACCGCCACCTTCCTCAAGCGGCTCCAGCTCGAGGACGCGCGCTTCGAGGACGTGCAGGCCCTGGTCTACGACCTCGCGCCACTCTCCGCGCACCTGGGCGTCAAGCTCGACGGCATCCTCGGGTTTCCGCTCTTCCGGGAAACGCTCCTGACGCTCGACTACCCCCACTCGCGCGTCGTGCTCCAGCGCCTCGACCGCCGCGCGCCGCCGCCCGGCGCCACCATCGCGTTCAACAACGACCGCAAGACCCCGATCATCCCGGTCCGGCTCGGCGAGCAGACCGTCGCCGCGCTGGTCGACTCGGGCAGCGACGCCGACTTCAGCTTCAATCCCGTCGGCCTCGAGCCCCAGTACGCCGTGCCGCCCCGGCCCGGCGGACTGGTCGGCACGCTCGCCAGCGACCGCGACCAGCACATCGGCCGGCTCGCCGGCACGCTCATGATCGGCCACCACGCGCTGCTGCGCCCGGTCGCCGACATCACCGACGAGCTCTCGTCCCTCGGCGGCGGCATCCTCCGCCATTTCACCGTCACCTTCGACCAGGAGCACGGCCGGGTGACGTTCCTGCGCGACACCCTCGACCCGATCCCGCCCGAGCCGCGCCGCAGCGCCGGGTTGAGCTTCACCAAGACCCCCGCCTACTGGCGGGTCGCCAGCGTGGTGCCGGGCTCGCCGGCCGCTGCCGCCGGTATCCAGGCCGGCGACCTCGTCACCCGGTTGAATGGCGAGCCCGTGGCCAAGTGGGACCTCCGCCGGTACGACCTGCTGGTGACCACCGCCAGCACGATCGAGTTCACCTTCCTGAACGGCGCCCAGGAGACCGCGCGCCGCATCGACGTGTTCGATCTGGTGCCGCTGGGCGGTCAGCGCTGAAACTTGCTGGTTGAAAGTTGAAGGCCAGACGCATTCGGCGGCCGGCTTTCAACCTTCACCGGGCGACCCTCAACTCCTGGTCAGCAAGAACGCCGCCGCGCCGTCGTGACCCGTCAACCACGGCAGGCTCGCCGCGCTGCCCGTGAGCTTGAACGGACCGCCCGCCCGGCTGTCGAAGAACGCGCGGACGACGCGATCATTCTCCTCCGGGTCGATGCTGCAGGTGGAATAGACCAGCCGGCCGCCGGGCGCCACGAGCCGGGCCGCGGCGTGCAGGAGGGTGAGCTGCTGCCGCGCGTGCTTGTCAATGTCGCGGGGGTCGAGCCGCCACTTCACGTCCACCCGGTGGCGCATGACCCCGGTGTTGGAGCAGGGCACGTCGATCAGCACCGCGTGGTAGGTCTCGGGCAGCTTGTGCTCGCGGAGGACTTCCCCGGGCTGGGCCAGCAGGTCGGCCTGCACGAGGGCGACGGTCACCCCCTGGATGCGGGCCAGGTTTTCCTTGAGCCGCGTGATGCGCGGGCCCGGCTGGTCGAGCGCGACCAGCGTGCCGGTCTTCATGGTGTCGGCGATCAGGAGGCTCTTGCCGCCCGGCGCCGCGCAGACGTCGAGCACGGTCTCGCCCGGCTGCGGCGCCAGCAGTTCCACCGCGAGCCGCGTGCCCGGGTCCTGCAGGTAGAGCTGGCCGCGCTTGAGCAGGGGCTCGACCTGCGGCCAGTGCCCGGACGTCACCTCGAAAAATCCCGGCCAGGGCGTCGGCTGGAGGAAGTCCGGCGGCGCCTCGGCGCCGCGCCAGCGCGCATAGACCTTGGCCGGGCACTGGTTCCACTCCAGCAGGCGACGCGTGGCGTCCGCCCCGAAATCCACGAGCCAGCGCCGGACCAGCCAGTCCCGATGCGAGAAATACTCCGCCAGAACCTCGGCCGAGGCCAGCTTCGGGGGCGGCGGCGCGGCCATGAGGCCGGCCAGCTTGCGCACCACCGCATTGACCAGCCGGGCCTCGGCCGGGCTGACGACCCGCTTGGCCTGTTCCACGGCATGGTGCACGATCTTCGCCACCAGCCCGTCCTCGGCCGGGCTGCCCGCCGCCTCGATCAGCTCGAATCCCGCCATCAGGAGCACGGCCCGCGTGGGAAACCGCGGCGGATGCGCCACCAGGCTCCCCACCGCCGCATCCAGGCGGCCAAAATGCCGGATCACGCCGAACACCAGGTGCTGGCAATGCGCGCGTTCCGCCCCGACCAGGCCGGGGGGCAGGCTTTCGATCAGTTCATCGACCCGTTCCCGCCGGTCCAACCAGCGAGCCAGCAAGCCGATGGCCGCCGGCCAGGCCGCGGACGCTCCGGCGGGGGCGATGTTACTCATGGGAAGCGATTTCGACACACTGTTTGACAAGGTTAGTCATT